>Ga0335069_10000087_pt1 | contig 160120 bp, 135 predicted proteins | sample Lox_Sample_11_FD_206714 | JGI IMG/M metagenome (GOLD analysis project Ga0335069, IMG submission 206714) | Soil microbial communities from Loxahatchee National Wildlife Refuge, Florida, United States - Lox_Sample_1.1 | ecosystem: Environmental > Terrestrial > Soil > Wetlands | place: USA... | reverse complement strand
CGGCTCACCCGCGAGGACCTGGCCGGCATCGAGGCGGTCTTCCCCAGGGGCGCGGTCTCCGGCGCGCGGTATGCGGCGGGGACGGTGGGGACCCAGGCCCAGCCCCGGTCCAGCTGAGGGGTCTGCAACAGTCTGTCTTGACCGCGGCGGCCCGGGTGGCATCGAGTGGCGTGGCTCGATTGTCGAGGAGGCCGCCATGCTCGCCGATGCTCCGATGACCACGATTCTCCCGGTAGTGGACCTGGCCCGTGCTCGCGCGTTCTACGAGCAGAAGCTGGGGCTCAGCCGCGGAAGGGCCAAGCCCGACGGGAAGTACGAGTACCCGGTGGGAAACGGCGCGCTGGCGCTCTTCCAGCGCGGTGCGCCGACGAAGGCCGACCACACCGCGGTGAGCTTCGCCGTGCGTGACATCAACGCGGCCATCCGCCAGCTCGAGTCGCGGGGGGTGGTCTTCCACGACTACGACCTGCCCGGGCTGAAGACGGTGCAGCACGTGTGCGTGCTCGGCTCGGAGAAGGCGGCGTGGTTCAGCGACCCCGAGGGCAACATCCTCTGCCTCCACGAGGACCTGGCCTAGGGTGTCCGATTCCTGGGTCCTGACCGAGGCTCCGCCCCCGGGGGTTCGTGAGGCCTACGGGCCCGCCCCCTCGCAGCAGGTGTGGGTCCGCCGCCCCCCGGGCACCGAGCGGCTGCGGACGCTGGTGATGATCCACGGGGGATTCTGGCGCGCGGCATACGACGCGGCGCACGTGGGCCACCTCTGCGCCGACCTGTCGCAGCGCGGCTGGGCGACGGTGGCGCTCGAGTACCGGCGCATCGGCGAGGAGGGCGGGGCCTGGCCGGGGACGCTGAACGACGTGTGCGCGGCCCTCGACGCGCTGCCCCGGCTCGCCGCGAAGCACGGCCTCGACCTCGCGCGGTCGGCGTGGATGGGTCACTCGGCCGGCGGGCACCTCGCGCTGTGGGCGGTGACCCGGTCGTCGGCGCCGGGTGCGTTGAGGCGTCCGTCGTGGCGCCCACGCCGCGTCGTGGGGCTGGCCCCGGTCTCGGATCTGCTCGAGGCCGACAAGCTCGAGCTGAGCCGGCACGTGACACTGGAGCTGCTCGGAGGGTCCGCCCGGGAGCAGCCCGGGCGATACGCCGACGGCTCACCCGCGGAGCACCTTCCGCTGGGCGTTCCGACGGTGGTCATTCACGGGACGAAGGACAACGTGGTCCCGCTGGCGATGAACCGGAGCTTCGTGGACCGGGCGCGGAAGGCGGGGGACGACATCCGGCTGGTGATGCCCGAGGACGCCGACCACTTCGACGTCATCGACCCGAAATCGAAGGCGTGGGCGCAGGTCATCGCCGCGCTCGGGGCGCCGTGAGCCGATGCGGCCGACCGACATTCCTTGGGGTGACGGACCGGCCGCCGTCGAGCGGACCGAGCGGCGTGGCGGCGCCGGTCTCGCGTCTCACTGTCACAGTCCCCGGATGAAGCCGCCGTCCACGGCGATGGCCTGCCCGGTCACGTAGCCGGCCTGCTCCGAGGCCAGGAAGGCCGCCATCGCGCCCAGCTCCTCGGGCCGCCCGAGCCTCCGCGCCGGGATGTGCTCGGCCAGCGTCTCCTCCGGGATGCCCAGCTCGGCGATGCGCTCGGTGGCCGTGTAACCCGGCAGCAGCGCGTTCACCGTCACGCCCTCCTCTGCAACCTCAGGGGCGAGCGACTTCACCAGTCCGAGGAGCCCGGCGCGCAGGGCGTTGGCGATGGTGAGCCCGGGGACCGGCTCCTTCGCCGTCATCCCGGTGATCAGGAGGATGCGCCCCCACCGCCGCTCCCGCATTCCGGGCAGTGCCGCGCGCACGGCCTCCACCGCGCTCATCCACAGCGACTGGAAGCCCACCTGCCACATCTCCCCGGTCACGTCGGCGAACCGCCCCGTCGGCGGCCCACCGGTGTTGGTCACCAGGATGTCCAGGCCGCCGAGCCGCTGCGTCGCCGTCTCGACCAGCGTGGTCGCCGCGCCGGGGACGGTGAGGTCGCAGGGCAGACCCACCTGAGCGCCCAGCTCGCGCGCCGCGGCCTCGACCCGCGCCCTGTTCCGCGCGCAGAGGGCGACGCGCGCGCCCTCGGACACCAGCGCCGCCGCCACCGCCCGCCCGAGGCCCGCCGAGCCCCCGAGCACCAGCGCCCGCCGGTCACGCAGTCCCAGGTTCATCAGAGCCTCTCGCGCAGGAAGGGGGTGAGGCGGGCGGCGACGAGCGCGCGGGCTCGCCCGAGGTCGACCTCGGCCGCCGAGCCCACGCCCTGGGCCAGCTGGGACACGATGCCCGCGGCGATGCGCCCGGCGTCGTAGGCCACCCGGTAGGGGGCGCGGCTGAACGTCACCAGCGCGTAGCGCGAGACGAACTCGCCGGGCAACTCGGCCAGGAGGCGCTTCTCGATGGCCTTCTCCAGGAGGAAGCGCGGGTCGGCGGTGCTGGCACGCATCTCGACGAAGTTCTCCACCGCCATGTCGGCGATGGCGTCGGTGTTGGGCTTCCGTCGCTGCTCGAACCGGGCGAAGACCTCGGCCCGAGGCGCGCCCTCGGCCTCCAGCCCGTCCAGCACCACGCAGTCCTCGAAGCCGCAGTTCATGCCCTGGCCGAAGAAGGGGACGATCGCGTGGGCCGCGTCGCCGAGCAGCAGGGCCCCGTCGCCAGCGTGCCACGCCGAACACTTCACCGTGACCATGGAGCCGGTCGGATTGTCTCCGAACTGCGATTCCAGATCCGGGAGCAGCGGCTCGACGTCCCCGAAGTGCTCCCGGAAGAACGCCCGCACCGCCCCGGGCGGCTCGAGCGTGGCGAAGCTGGGTGAACCCTCGAAGGCGAGGAACAGGGTGCAGGTGAAGCTCCCGTCCTCGTTGGGGAGCGCGATGAGCATGAAGTCACCGCGCGGCCAGATGTGCAGCGCGTTCCGCTCCAGCCGCCATCCCCCGTCCGCCGCCGCGGGCAGGGTCAGCTCCTTGTAGCCGTGGGCGAGCAGCATCTCCTTCGAGGTGCCCCCCCGTGCCTCCACCACCGCGCGCCGGACCGCCGAGCCGGCGCCGTCGGTGCCGTACACCACCGCGCCCTCGACCCGCTCGGTGTGCCCACCGTCCACCTCCACCGTGAGCTCGCGGCGCTCGGGGTCCAGCCCCAGCACCCGCCGCCGGAACGACAGCCGAACCCGCCCGGTCCGCTCCGCGGCGTCGAGCAGCATCCGGTTGAGGAACCCGCGGGAGATGGAGTGGATGCACTGGCTGTCGTCCTTCCCGTACGCCTGGAAGGCGAGGCCGCCGTCCCGGCCGTGGATCATCCGCCCGGGCATGGGAATGGCGTGGGCGAGCGCCTCCTGCTCGAGGCCGACCTGGGCGAGCGCGTGGAGCCCGCGCACGCTGATCGCCAGATTGATGCTGCGGCCCGCGGAGAGCTGCTCGCGCCGCATGTCCGGCCGGCGCTCGAAGAGCTCCACCGCCTTCCCCCGCCGGGCGAGGAAGAGCGCCAGGAGCGAGCCGACCAGGCCCGCGCCGGCGAGCACCGTCCGCTCACCCCCCCTGGACATGGCCCTGGAGCACCCCGGCGAAGCGCACCACGTCGGCGAAGCGTGTGTAGAACGGCGCCGGCGCGGCGCGGAGAATGTCGGGGGCCCGGAAGTCGCAGACGACTCCCGCCGCGGCCAGCTGCTGCACCAGCCCCCGCGGGTCGTGGCGGATGCGCAGGGACAGCTGTGCCCCGCGCTGCGCCGGGTCGGCGGGGGTGATGACCTCCACCCCGGGCATCCCGCGCACCAGCTGGTCCATGAGGGCGGTGAGCCGCTCGGACTTCCGGCGGAGCGCGGTCATGCCCACAGCATCGAACAGCTCCATCGACGCCCGGAGCGCCGCCATCTGGAGGATGGGCGGATTCGACAGCTGCCAGCCCTCGGCGCCCGGCATCCCCTGGAACCGCGGCCCCATCTCGAACCGGGTGGCCTCGTCATTCCCCCACCAGCCCTCGAAGCGCGGCAGCCCCTTGCCTTCGCGGTGCCGCGCGTGGACGAACACCCCGCCAAGCGCGCCGGGTCCGCCGTTCAGGTACTTGTACGAGCACCACACCGCGAAGTCCGGTCCGTCGTCGTGGAGGTGGAAGACGAGGTTGCCGGCCCCGTGCGCGAGGTCGAAGCCCACCGCCGCCCCCACCGCGTGCCCGGCGCGGGTGACCGCCCCCACGTCGAAGGCCTGGCCGGTGAGGTAGTTCACGTTGCCGATCAGCACCAGCGCGAGCCGCTCGCCCTCCCGGGCGATGGCCTCGAGCACCTCCTCTGGCCGGAGCACATCCTCACCCGGGCGCGGCGCGAGTGGCACCAGCGCCTCGGCCGGGTCGTATCCGTGGAAACGCACCTGGCTCGCGAGCGCGTAAAGGTCCGAGGGGAAGGCACTGCCTTCGTAGAGGATGCGGTGGCGCCCGGCGGTGGGCCGGTAGAACGACACCATCAGGAGATGAAGGTTGACGGTGAGGGTGTTCATCACCACCACCTCCTCCGTCAGGGCGCCGACCAGCCGCGCGGTGGGCGCAGTGAGGAGGCGGTGGTACGGGAGCCACGGCCAGTCCCCCTGCACGTGGCCCTCGACCCCGCGGCGTGCCCAGTCGTCCAGGACCTCCTCCACCCGCGCCCGCGCCGTGCGGGGCTGGAGCCCGAGCGAGTTCCCGGTGAGGTACACCAGCGGCGCCCCGTCCGGCCCGCCCGGGAAGAGAAATGCCTCGCGCATCGGCCCCAGCGCGTCGCGCGCGTCGTGGTCCTCGGCGAGTCGCCTGCCCTCCTCGATGCTCAGCATGACCGCCCCAGCCAGCCGAGCGCGTTCTCCCCCAGGAGCCGCGCCCGGGACGCGGCGAGGTCCGGGACGGAGCGGATCAGCGCCCCCGGCTCGGCCTCGCCGAGGGGGAAGGGGTAGTCGCTCCCCAGCATCACCCGCTCCTCTCCGAACAGCTTCACGATGAGCCGGAGCATGTCCGCATCGTGCACCAGGCTGTCCACCCAGAAGCGCCCCAGGTAGGCCCGGGGTGGCACCGGGTTGTCCACCGCCACGAGATCTGGCCGGCATTCGAATCCGTGCTCGATGCGGCCCAGGGTCGCAGGGAAGGCGCCTCCGCCGTGCGCGAAGGCAACCCGCAGCGTGGGGAGCCGCTCCAGCACCCCGCCGAAGATGAGCGAGCAGATGGCCAGCGAGACCTCCGCCGGCATCCCCACCAGCCACGGCAGCCAGTACCTCCGCATCCGCGCCTCGCCCATCATGTCCCAGGGATGAACGAAGACCGCGGCGCCGAGCTCGGCGGCGGCGGCGAAGACCTCGAAGAGCGCCGGGTCGCTGAGGTTCCGTTCGTTGACGTGACTGCCGATCTGCACCCCGGCGAGCCCGAGTGACCGCACGCAGCGCTCCAGCTCGCGCGCGGCCAGGGCCGGGGCCTGCATCGGCAACGTCCCGAGGCCCGCGAAGCGCCCGGGCGCGCCGGCGACGACGGAGGCGAGGTGGTCGTTGAGGAACCTCGCCACCTCCGCGCCGTCCTCGGGCTTCGCCCAGTAGGAGAACATCACCGGGACGGTCGACAGCACCTGCAGGTCCACGCCCGCGCGGTCGCAGTCGGCCAGCCGCGCGGCGGGCGCCCAGAGGTTCTCCTCCACCTCGCGGAAGGCCTGTCCGTCGTCCTTGACCATCCGGCCGCGGCAGGGCCCGGTGTGCTCGAGGCCGATGAAGCCGCCGTAGCCGAACCGCTCCTTCCAGCGGGGCAGCTCGGGCGGGAGGAGGTGGGTGTGGACGTCGACGACCGGCATTTGGGTCCCGCTGGAGTTTCCGCGCTCAGGCGCGGGTCGCGCGCGTCCCGCACTTCGCGCAGGTGGTGTTCTTCTCGTCGCCGTAGAAGCGGTCGAACACCGGGGGCAGCTGCTTGACGATGTCGGTCAGGTGGATCGACTCGCGGTAGAGCTCGTTGCCACACCTCTCGCAGACCCAGAGAAAGGAATCCTTCTCCTGGGGGAGCCGGCGACGCTCGAGCACCAGCCCGACGGTGTTCGGCGGCCGCTGCGGAGAGTGAGGCACCTTGGGCGGAAGGAGGAAGATCTCTCCTTCGCGGATGGGGACGACCTCCCGCTCGCCGTCGACCAGGACGTGGAGCGCGATGTCCCCCTCGAGCTGGTAGAAGAACTCCTCGCCCTCGTTGACGTGGAAGTCGCGCCGCGCGTTGGGACCGCCGACCACGGTGACCATGAACTCGCGGTCGGCCCAGATCTGCTGGTTTCCCACCGGCGGCTTCAAGAGATGCCGGTGCTCGTCGATCCACTTCTTGAAGTTGAGGGCCTGCAACCTGGGCATGGTCACTCCGGCATCGTGGCGATGCACTTCAGCTCGATGGCGATGGGCGTCGGGAGCCGCGTCACCTCCACCGTGGTCCGGCAGGGCTGCGCGTCCTTGAAATACTCTGCCCAGAGCCGGTTGTAGACCGCGAAGTCGCTCTCCATGTCGGTCAGGAACACGGTCACGTCCACCAGGCGGTCCCAGGTGGTGCCCGCGTCCTCGAGGATGGCCCGCACGTTCTCGAACACGCTCTTGCACTGGATGGCGATGTCGTGGTCGGTGACGTTGCCCTGCGCGTCCAGGGTCACCCCGGGGATGTCGTGGCTGCCGCGGACGCGGGGACCGATCCCCGAGAGGAAGAGGAGGTTTCCCACCCGGCGGGCATGGGGGAAGGCGCCCACCGGGGGCGCGGCGCGCTGCGAGGTCACTCGGTCCGGCATGGGCCTTCAACCTCCTTGCAGGTGGATGCAGACGTTCTGGGGTTCGGTGAAGAAGCGGATCGCCTCCTGGCCGCCCTCCCGGCCCACGCCCGAGTCCTTCATCCCCCCGAAAGGGGTGCGCAGGTCGCGGAGCATCCAGGTGTTGACCCAGACGACGCCGCTCTCCAGCGCGGCGCTGAAGCGGTGGGCCCGGGTGAGGTCCCGCGTCCACACCGAGGCGGCGAGGCCGTAGCGGACGCCGTTGGCCGCCCGGAGGACCTCCTCCTCGGAGTCGAACGGCATCAGCGCTGCCACCGGACCGAAGATCTCCTCCTGGTTGGTGCGGCACTCCGGGCCCAGCCCCTCGACCAGCGTGGGCTCCACGAACCAGCCCTCGCGGCAGCGGCCACCGACCTCGGCCCGCCTTCCCCCGGTGAGGAACCGTCCGCCCTCCTCGCGGGCCAGGGCGAGGTAGCCGAGCACCTTGTCCAGGTGGGCCCGGCTGACCAGCGCCCCCTGCTCCGTCTCGGGGAGCAGTGGATCGCCCAGCTTCAGCGCCCGGGTCCGCTCGACCAGCGCGTCGCGCACCCGCGAATAGACGCTCCGCTCGACGAAGATGCGTGGCCCGCAGAGGCAGATCTGCCCCTGGTTGGCGAAGGACGAGCGCACGGTCGTGGCCACCGCGGCGTCCAGGTCGGCGTCGGCGAAGACGACCACCGGGTTCTTTCCGCCCATCTCCAGCGACAGCTTCTTGAACAGCGGGGCGGCGGTCCGGGCGATCTCCGCGCCGGTGCGCGTGCTCCCGGTGAACGAGATGGCCTTCACCTCGGGGTGGCGCGACAGCGCGTCGCCCACCTTCGGCCCCAGCCCGTGGACGATGTTCAGGACCCCGGGCGGCAGGCCGGCGTCGAGCGCGATGCGGCCGAGCCAGTGGGCCGTCACCGGGGTCACCTCGGAGGGCTTGGCGACCACGGTGTTGCCGACGGCCAGGGCGGGCGCCACCTTCCAGGTCAGCAGATACAGCGGGAAGTTCCAGGGCGAGATGGTGCCCACCACCCCCAGCGGGTGCCGCAAGGTGACGTTCAGCGCGTGCGAGTCCATCGGGTGGCACTCGCTGGAGAGCTGGGTGGCGGCGTCGGCGAAGAACTCGAAGTTCAGGATGGCCCGCGGGATGTCCACCTCGGTGGCCGCGGAGAGCGGCTTCCCGGAGTCCACCGACTCGGCGCGGGCGAGCTCGGGCAGCGCCTGGCGCAGCCCGTCGGCCACCTTGCGGAGCAGACGGCTCCGGACCGGGGCGGGCGTGGCGCTCCAGGCCGGAAACGCCCGGCGGGCGGCCTCGACCGCCTCGGCGACGTCGGCGGCGTCCGAGTCCGGCAGGGTGCCCAGCGGTCCGCCGGTGGCGGGCTCCCAGTTGGGGAGCGTCGCCCCGGAACGCGCGGGGACCTCGCGACCGTCGATGACGTTGAGGACTCCGTCCATGAACCCTCCGCCTCTCCTAGTATGCGCCACCCGGGCCGGCGCCGGGGGTCCTGGCGGCGAGCGGAGGAGCGTGAGAATGGACATCGAGCGCCTGGCGGGTCACCTGGACGACGCGCGGCGGCACGGCCGGGAAGTGGAGCGGCTGACGCTCGAGGCGCCGGACCTGGACCTCCCCCAGGCATACCGGGTGATGGACGCGGGCATCGGCCTGCGCGTGGCCCGGGGCGAACGGGTCATCGGGATGAAGATGGGGCTCACCTCGGAGGCCAAGCGCCGCCAGATGTCGCTCGACGCGCCCATCTACGGCGTGCTCACCGACGCGATGGTGGTCCGGGGGACGTTCCACCTCGGCGGCACGCTTCATCCGAAGATCGAGCCGGAGATCGCCTTCCGCTTCGCCCGTGGCCTCTCCGGGACACCGGACCGGGCCGGGGTGCTGGCCGGGTGCACCGCGGTGGGCCCGGCCCTGGAGATCCTCGACTCGCGCTACCGCGACTTCAAGTACTTCAGCCTGCCCGACGTGGTGGCGGACAACGCCTCGTCCTCGCAGGTCGTGCTCCCCGAGCGCTGGCTCGAGCTGGAGGGGCGCGATCTCTCCCGGGTGGAGCTGGTGATGTCGATCGACGGGACGCCCCGCCAGCGCGCCACGGGGGCCGCCATCTCCGGTGACCCGGTGCTCTCCGTGGTCCAGCTCTGCGCGCTGCTTGCCGGCCGGGGGCAGTCGCTCCCTCCGGGGAGCGTCGTGCTCGCCGGGGCGGCCACCGTCGCCGAGCCGCTCGCGGCGGGGATGGAGGTTCGCCTGGACGCGGACTGGCTGGGGAGCACCTCGGTCCGGGTCGAGCCGTGACCAGGAGCCGCCGCGCGCTGGCGGTGGGCTCGGCCACGGTGGGCACCGCGCTGCTCGCGGGCGCGTTCGTGCTCATGGCCCGTGCCGAGGCGCCGACCTGGGCGATGCTCGCCTGGGGCGCGGTGGCCCTGGTGGCGGTGGCGGCGTTTCTCGCGCGCTTCCGGGCCGAGCGGGTGCAGGAGGCTCTGGTCCTGGCGGCGCTCGTGGCGCTCGGGCAGACGCTCGCCCTTCACGCCGCGCTGATGGTCCTGCTCGGGGCGAGGGTCCCCGCGGTCACCGCGGCGCTCCGGCACCTCCTCGCGTTCGGAGTGCTGGACGGCCTCACGCTGGTGACGGCGACGCTGGCCGGTCACTGGTTCCCGCAGCGGCCGCCGAGCCGCTAGGAACCGGGGAGCTGGCGGTGCGCGGCGGCATCGAGCGTGAGCAGCTCCTGCTCGAGCTGGCGGCGCCCCGTGACGTTGCTGAAGAAGACGTACAGCCCGCGCCCCGAGGGTACCGCGGTTACGCCGTACCAGACCCTGCCACGCGGCGCGCGCTCCTCCACCACGCGGAGGTGCCCATCGGCGAGCGCCTCGTCGAATGCGCGATGGAACGCCGTCCCCCGAAGCCCGGGGAACACCGCCCAGAGCTCGCGTCCGAGGACCTCGGCGCGGCTCCGCTCGAGCATCCGCTCGGCGGCCGGGTTCCAGTGGGTGATGCGCCACTCCCGGTCCAGGCCGCAGCATCCTTCGGGGTTGGCGCGCAGCCAGCGGTCGAGGTCGGCGCGCGCGGTGAGAGCCGAGGTCTCGGCCTCGACCTGCGTCGTGACGTCCACCACGTACGAGAGGATCGCCGGACGCTGGCCGGGCCGCCCGACGGCGATTCGCGTCCACTCGCAGTGGCGAACCTCGCCGGAGCGTGTCCGGTTGCGGTTGCGGTGCACCAGGTGCCGGTCGTGGCCGGAGCGCACACGATCGACGACTGCGTCGACGAAGGCGAGGTCCGACTCGTGGACCAGCTCGAGCCCGTCGATGTGGCTGCCGAGCACCTCCGCTGCGGTCCAGCCGAAGAGGCGCTCGGCGGCGCCGGCCCACATCCGGATGGTCCCGTCCTCGTCCGTCTCGATCACCGCGGCCGGCAGCGCGCCAAGGTGCTCGAGGAGCGGGTTGCTCTCGACGAACGTCCGGCTGGGACGAGGGCTGGCCATGTTCGGTGCCGCGATGATGAGGCGGGACGGCGACCACAGGATGTCAAAATGACGAGTCGCATGCCCGTGGCGATTGGCTCGAGGTCCTCTCGTCATGGCAACTCAGTTGTATGTCGCGCTGAACACCAGCCCGCCGCCGAACGTGGACCAGGTCGGTGCATCGGTGCCCTGGTCCTTGTTGACGCCGAAGAAGCCCTGGGCGGCGAGGCCGAGGCCCCAGTGGTCGCCCGCCCACCACTCCTTGCCAAACGCGAGCTTCGCGCCGAAGCCGACCTGAGTCCGGCCGACCGTGTCGCTTCCGTTGTTGATGCTGAGGACGGTCACCGAGGGCGTGAGGGAGAAGAAGAGGTTCGCGGGCATGAAGTCGTGCGCCACCTGGAGGCCCACGCCACTGAGCCCGATGGTCGTGCTGCTGCTCGCGCCGGTGGGTGAGGGCGCTGCCGCGCCCCAGAGCTCTCCAGCCAGGATCCAGTCCTCGGCGACCGCGCCACCGGCTGCCAGCGAGACCAGCACCGAGGCGCCGGAGGCGGAGGCGCTGAACCCGTTGTGCGAGGCGGAGGTGGTCAGGTAGCCCGGTCCGATGTCGACGTGGAAGTAGAAACCGAGGTGCCGGTGCACCGTCGAGCCCACCGCTTCCGTCGGTGGAGGGGGCGGCGGGCTCTCCTGCGCCAGGGCCAGCGTGGGAACCACGAGAAGCGACACGACCAGCAGCGATGCACGCACAGGGCCTCCCGCACCATGGACTTAGCTGCGGTGCCCGAGGCGCCGTACCAGACGGCTGGCGGGGTCGCCGCCCCGCGGGAGCTTACCGGCGAGGACCCCGCGACCGCTAGAACGCCCGCTGGTACTGCACGGGGATGCGCCGTGCCTCGGGGTGCCCGAGCTCGGCGGCGGCGTGCAGCGCCCAGTACGGGTCCCGCAGCATCGCGCGGGCGAGCATCACCAGATCTGCGTCGCCCTCGCGCACGATGGCGTCCGCCTGCGCGGGCGTGGAGATGAGCCCCACCGCGGCGGTGGGCACGCCGGCCCCGGCGCGGACCGCCCTGGCGAATGGGACCTGGTAGCCGGGCACCGCCTCGATGCGCGCGTACGGAACGAGGCCGCCCGAGCTGCAGTCCACCAGGTCCACGCCCTCGGCGCCCAGGCGGCGCGCAAGCTCCACGCTCTCCTCCAGCGTCCACCCGCCGTCGGCCCAGTCGCTGCACGACAGGCGCGCGAGCAGCGGGAGCCGCTCGGGCCACTCGGCCCGCGCCGCGCGGGCAATCTCCAGCGCCAGGCGGATTCGCTGCTCGAAGCCTCCGCCGTACGTGTCCTCGCGCCGGTTGGACAAAGGAGAGAGGAACTCGTGCACCAGGTATCCGTGGGCGAAGTGCAGCTCGACGAGGCGGAAGCCCGCGGCCAGTGAACGACGCACCGCCGAGGCGAACGCCCGGGTCACCTCGGCGATGTCGTCGAGTGACATCGCCCGTGGAGTGAGGGTGCGCTCGGAGAAGGCCAGCGCGCTGGGGGCGATCGGCTCCCATCCGCCAGCCTCGGGAGGCACGCCGGTGCCATCCTCCCAGGGGACGCGGGTGCTCGCCTTCCGCCCGGCGTGGGCCAGCTGAACGCCGGGAACCGCCCCGTGCACGTCGAGGAAACGGACGATGCCGGAAAGGCGCTCGACGTGCGCGTCCTTCCACAGCCCGAGATCCTTGGCGGTGATGCGGCCCCGCTCCTCGACCGCGGCCGCCTCGGTGACCACCAGCCCGGCCCCGCCGATCGCCCGCGAGCCGAGGTGCACCAGGTGCCAGTCGTTGGCGAAGCCGTCGTCCGCGCTGTACTCGCACATGGGCGAGACGCCGACGCGGTTGGGGAGGGTGACGGAGCGGAGGGTCAGTGGCTCGAAGAGGTGGGGCACCGCCCCCAACTACTCCCTGTCCATCGCTCAGGCCACCCGGTCGGGCGCGGGGCGGCCCGAGAGCACCGCGTCCACGTTGTCCAGCGCCCGGAACCCCATGGCCTCCCGGGTCTCGATGGTGGCGCTGCCCATGTGGGGGAGGAGGAACGTGTTCTCCAGGCCGAGGTACCCCCGATGGAGCGCCGGCTCCTCCTGGAACACGTCCAGCCCGGCGGCCCCCACCTGGCCCGAGCGCAAGGCGGCGATGAGGGCCTCGTCGTCCACCAGGTCGCCGCGGGCGGTGTTCACCACGATGGCCCCGCGGGGGAGCAGCCCGAGCCGCCGGGCGTCGAGCAGATGCCGCGTCTCGGGCGTCGATGGTGCGTGCAGCGAGAGCAGCTCGCTGAGCGGCAGCAGCTCCTCCACGGTGGGGTGGAAGATGGCGCCCTCCTCGTGCTCGGGCGGGAGGCGACGCTGGTCGGTGTAGTGGATCTCCACCCCGAACCCCCGGGCGCGCCGGGCCATGGCCTGCCCGATGCGCCCCATCCCCACGATGCCCAGCCGCTTGCCGCTCAGCTGCCGGCCCATGAGCTGCGTGGGCGCCCACCCGGTCCAGCCGCCCGAGCGGAGGAGCGTCTGACCCTCGTACGCCCGTCGCGCCGCACCGAGCAGCAGGAGGAGCGCGACCTCGGCGGTGGCGTCGGTCAGCACCTCGGGGGTGTTGGTCACCACCAGCCCCCGGGCCCGCGCCGTGGCCAGGTCCAGATGCTCCGTGCCCACCCCGAAGCTGGCGACGATGCGGATGCGTGCCGGGAGCCTCAGGAGGACGCCGGCGTTCATGCGGTCGGCCACGGTGCACACCACCGCGTCCACGTCCTGGCTACGCTCGACCAGCTCGTCGGCGCTCAGCGGGCGGTCCTCGGGGTTGGCGTGCAGGCGGTAGTCGCGTGCCGCGCGGCGCTCGACCGCCTCGGGCAACCGCCTGGTGAAGAGGACCGCGTGCTCAGGCATTCACGTTCACGACCACCCGCCCGCGCACCTGCCCATCGACGATGCGCGGGGCGAACTCCACCAGCTTGGACATCGGGACCTCCTGGGTCACCTCGTCGAGATGCAGCTTCCCGAGGTGATCCACCAGCAGCTTCCAGGCGCGCGTCCGCTCCTCGACCGGTGTCAGGTCCGAGTCGCAGCCGAGCAGCGCGACGTTGCGGAGGATGAAGGGGAACACGGTGCCCGGGAAGTCCGACCCCCCGGCCAGCCCGCAGGCGGCGACGGCGCCCCGGTACGAGGTCTGGCTGCAGAGGGTGACCAGCGTCTGTCCACCCACGGTGTCCACGGCGCCGCCCCAGCGCTCGGAGGCGAGCGGCGGGCCCTTCTGGGCGAGCACGTCGCGGCCGATGATGTCCGCGGCCCCGAGCTTCCTGAGGTATTCCGCCTCGGAGGTCCGTCCGGTCGACGCGACCACCTTCCTGCCGAGCGCCGCGAGCAGCGCCACGGCGATCGACCCGACCCCGCCCGCCGCGCCGGTCACCGCGAACTCGCGGTCGGACTTGAGCGTCCCGTGGTCCTGCAGCGCCATCACGCAGAGCGCCGCGGTGAAGCCCGCAGTCCCGATGGCCATCGAGGTGCGCGCGTCGAGCCCCTTCGGAACGGGCAAGACCATCGACTCCTTCACCCTCGCGCGCTGGGAGAAGCCCCCCCACCAGCTCACCCCCAGGCCGTTCCCCGTCACCAGCACCGGGTCGCCCGGGCGGAACCTCGAGCTGGTGCTGGCGCGCACCGTTCCGGCGAGGTCGATTCCCGGCACCATCGGCCACTTGCGGATGACCTTGCCGCGACCAGTGAGCGCCAGGCCGTCCTTGTAGTTCAGCGAGCTGTAGGCGATGTCGATGGTGACCTCGCCGGGAGGAAGTGCCGCCTCCTCGAGCGCGGTGCGCTTGACCTGCGTGCGCCCGTCCGCCTGCTCGGCGACCAGAGCGGTGAATGTGTCTGCCATGGCGCGGGGACCATCCCCCCTTTGCGGGAAGAAACTCCAGTCGAACTCCGGAAAATGTTGCCCTTCCACGCTCGCTCGCCAGCGTGCTGCAGTCGGGCAAGACCGGGGGCCTATGCGGCCTGCACTTCCCCGCGCTCAGGAGTCACCCAGTCCAGATCGGTGTCCAGCTCGGGGAAGGTCACTGGGCGGCCGTCGTACGTCTCGCGCCGGCCCGGGTACACGAACGTCCGCCAGGCGTAGAGCAGGAGCGACCGCTGCTCCAGGGCCGGGTGCAGCCCGGGGCGGATCCGCTGCGCATGGGCCTCGGGCAGCAAGCTCCAGTGCAGCCCCGGCTCCAGGTGGTGCATGCCATGGTAGCCGTTGTTGAGGGTCAGGAAGTTGAGGACGGGGCTGACGAAGTTCCGGGAGTGGTTCACCGGATGCTCGGGGTCGCAGCCGTCGTGCCAGAAGAAGTTGATCCCCACGATGCCCAGGTTCGCGGCGATCTGCGGCAAGAGCACGAGGCAGAGCGCCTTTCGCCAGTCGAGCGCGACGAGCGCGAGCTTCACGCCCCACACCACGACCGCCTCCAGCCGCCGCTGCCTTCGCCAGCCCTCGCTGCCCTTCAGCGAGGCGTAGCGCTTGTTCCCGCGGAGGATGGCGGGCGAGACCGCGAACGGGAAGGCGAGGAGGTTGAGCAGGTTCCAGCGGAAGCGCACCTTGGAGGTGCGCATCACGTCCTCGCGCGCCTGGAGGAACCGGTGGTGCGAGAGGTTGTGGCCCGGGATGTACTCGCTGATCGGGAAGCCGTACGACAGGCTCACCCAGACCTGGAACGCCGAGTTCATCCAGCGTCGGCGGAACACCGGGCAGTGGACCGTGTTATGCGCCACCACGGCGCAGAGCCAGGCCGTGTAGGCCAGCAGGGCCATGGCGCCGAGCTGCGCCGCCCCCGTGGGTGAGGCCACCCAGAGGCAGACGGTGAGCACCGCGTGGACAGTCAGGACGCCCAGCGTGCGGCGATCGGCGGGAAAGCGGAGGAGCCCGGGTGGGCTCACCCGGACGGGCAGCGAAGACTCCACGGCGGCGCAGCAAAGCAGGGCACCCCCGTCATGTCGAGTGTTTCACACCTTGGCTGCTCGGCTCAGGGCCGCTCGTACTTGAGCAGCGAGACGACCCGGTCCCCGTCCAGTCGCTCCGCTCCTCCCAGGTAGGCGAGCTCGACCAGGAAGGCGAACCCGACCACCGTCCCTCCGGCGCGTCGGATGAGCTTCTCGGTGGCCGCGGCGGTGCCTCCCGTGGCCAGCAGGTCGTCCACCACCAGGACCCGGGCGTTCCGCACCAGCGCGTCGGTGTGCAGCTCCAGGGCGTCCTGGCCATACTCGAGCCCGTAGGCCTCGCGGTGAGATTTCCGGGGCAGCTTGCCGGGCTTCCGGACCGGCACGAATCCACGACGCAGCGTGGCAGCGAGGGCTCCTCCGAGGATGAAGCCACGCGCCTCGATGCCCACCACCTCGGTGATCTCCAGCGTCGCCACCCGGGCAGCGAGCGCCGAGACGATCCCGTGAAAGAGGAGCGGGTCGGCAAGGACCGGCGTCAGGTCCTTGAAGACGATGCCGGGCCTGGGGAAATCCGGAACGTCCCGGACACGGGCAGCGACGGCCTCGAGCAGAGGAGGGGGCATGGACTGCCTTCCAGCATATGCCGCCCCCAGGGGTGGTATAGGCCCCGGGCCATGACCGAACCGGCTTCCAGGCGCGGGCGCCCCACGCTCGTCAAGGAACCCCTGCCGCTGGACCATGCGCTCCTCGTCCGCATGCACGACCTGATGGTCGAGTCGCGGGTGCTCGAGGAGCGGCTGATCCAGATGTACCGGCAGGGCCACGGCTACTTCTGGATCGGCGGCCCCGGCGAGGAGGCGTTCAACGTCGCCCTGGGTCTCCTGATGAAGAAGGGTCAGGGGCCGGCCCACGACTACCTCCACGCCCACTACCGGCAGAGCGCGACGTTGATGGCGCTGGGCGAGGACCCGATCGGCGCGCTCCGGCAGATGAAGAGCACGGCGAGCGATCCGTATTCGGGTGGCCGCAACTTCGCCGGCCACTTCAGCAAGCGCGAGTGGAACATCGTCCCGGTCACCAGCCCCATCGAGGTGCAGTACGCGATGGCCCCGGGCACCGCGCTGGCCCAGAAGCGCCACGGGGGCGAGGGGATCACCATCGTGACCGGCGGCGACGCCGGCACCGCCGAGGGGGACTTCGCCAGCTGCCTGGTGTGGAGCACCCGGCCGGGGAACGAGCTCCCGATCCTGATCGTGGTCACCCACAATCAGTGGGGCATCTCCACCTCCGCGGCGACCCAGCAGGGGTGCAAGACCATCGCCGACCGGGGCAAGGCGTTCGGGATGCAGACCAGGACCATTGACGGGAACGACCCCATCGTCAGCTACCTCGAGCTGCAGAAGGCGATGGGGTACGTGCGCAAGGAGCGGAAGCCGTTCCTGCTCGAGGCGAACGTCTCGCGGCTGTACGGTCACTCCAGCGCGTCGGGGGCAAACCTCGTGACCGTGGAGCAGGACTGCATCTCCGAGTTCGAGAAGAAGCTCGAGGCCCACGGCATCCTCACCCGAGCGGAGATGGACCAGGTCCGCGCGCGCTGGACCGAGGAGATCGCCGCCAAGGCCCGGGCCGTGCGCGACGAGCCGCTCCCGGAGCCCTCCAGCATCTGGAAGCACGTCTACGCGGAGGATCGCTGATGGCCAGCATGGCGCAGGCGATCCGGCTGGCGTTGCACTACGCCGAGGAGCACCTCGGGGTGACCGACGTCTTCGGCGAGGACGTGGGCCCACCGCTGGGCGGCGTGTTCACCGCGACGCAAGGCCTGAAGACCGCCTGGAACAGCCCGCTCGACGAGCGCGGCATCATCGGCTGCGCGATCGGCCTGGCGCTGGCCGGTCAGCGGCCGGTCGCGGAGATCCAGTTCTGCGACTACATCTACAACACCATCGATCTCCTGAAGCTCGCCGGGAACACCTGCTGGTCGAGCAACGGCGACTGGAGCGTGCCGATGGTGGTGCGGACGCCAGTGGGCTCGGGCATCCGCGGCAGCATCTACCACTCGCACAGCTTCGACGCGACGATGACCCACATCCCGGGATGGAAGGTGGTGATGCCTTCCACGCCGCTCGACGCATATGGGCTCCTGCTCTCCGCTTGCCAGGACCAGAATCCGGTGATGATCCTCGAGCCGAAGGCGCTGCTCCGGATGAAGGGCGAGGAGCCCATCCCCGGCGAGCCCGGCGACGACCGCGTGCTGTCGAAGATGATCGACGCTCCCCTCGGTGACCGCGCGCAGTGGAAACCCCAGTGGCCCGACCTGCAGCCGTACACCGTGCCCATCGGGAAGGGAAGGCTGGTGCGAGCGGGCAGCGACCTCACCGTGGTGAGCTACGGCAGGACCCTGCCGCTGTCGGTGAAGGCCGCCCAGTCGCTCGAGTCCGAGGGCATCTCCGCCGAGGTCATCGACCTGCGGTCGCTGTGGCCGTACGACTGGGAGATGATCCGGGAGTCGGTGCGGAAGACCGGCCGGGCGCTCTTCGTCAACGAGGACACCGAGGTGACCAACTTCGGCGAGCACCTGGTCCGGCGCACGGTGGAAGAGCTCTTCTACGAGCTGGCCGCGCCGCCGCGGCTCCTGGCCGGGAAGTTCGTCCCCGGCATCGGGCTGGCCGATCCGCTGGAGATGGCGAGCGTGCCGCAGCTCGGCGACGTCACCGACGCGATGCGGGCGCTGGCCCGCGAGCGGCCCTGAAGCAGTGGCCTGGGGGGGCCTCAGCCCGCCCCGAGCGCGGCGCGCAGGCGGTCCGGGACCCGCACCTTCTCCTGGGTGGCGTAGTTGATGAGCACCACCACCGCACGGCCGCGGGCGACGACCCGCCGCGGGTCGTTCGCCAGCCACACCTCGTGGAGCAGGATCAGGCTGGTGTTTCCCACCCGCTCGGGCCGGACGCCCACCGTGACCCGCGCCGGGTACTCGACCGGCTCGAGGTAGTCGTTCTCGATGCGGGCGAGGATGGGCCCGACCGGATCCTGGGCCCGGGTGGACATCCCGAATTTCTCGAAGAACGCGATGCGCGCCGTCTCGGCCCAGGCGATGTACCGGATGTTGTTCACGTGCCCGAGCGCGTCCATCTCGCCCCAGGCCACGTCCAGGCTGACCTCGATGGTCCACCGCTCCATCGGCTCCTCCTCGGTGGTGCCGCACGCCCGTCACCCGGGCGACCGTCTGGGCTTCTGCCGCGGTCCCAGGCCGGGCGCAATCGCAAGAAACGTTGCGCCGCCGCGCCGGCCGCGACAGGATCGCCTCCGCCCTGCGGGGCGAAAGGAGGTGATGCCTTGACCGAGCAAAATCAAGGCGTCGCCTCTCTGAGCGCGGCGTAGAGCAAGCAGGGCCGCGCGCACGAGAGCGGCGCACAGGTTTCAAGCCCGCCCCCTGGTGGCTGGAGGCGCAGTGTCTGGCCATCGGGGAGGCGGGTTCTTTTGCCCGCGGTCAGACCACGACGCGCTTCCAGGCTCCCCGGCGGAACACTGCTCCACCTGCGACGGCGATGAGGGTGAACGCGGCGAGGCAGGCGATGAACGCCCCGGTGGGCCCGAGATGGAGCTCGACCGCGAGCACCCAGGCCAGCGGAAGCTCGAAGAGCCAGAAGCAGAAGAAGTTGAGCCAGGTCGGTGCCCAGGTTGCGCCTGCTCCGTTCAGCGACTGGGTGAAGGTCATGCCGTAGGCGTAGAAGCCGAACCCCACGGAGAGGATGCGCAGGCCATGGACGCCATGCGCAAGCACCACCGGGTCCCCGGTGAAGACGCCGACGATCTGCGGGGCCAGGGCGAGGAAGATGACCCCGATGGTGCCGAGGAACACCGCTCCCACGTGGCCAGCCTTCCACGCCGCACGCTCGGCCCGCTCGGGCTTCCTCGCACCCAGGTTCTGGCCCACCAGCGTGGCCGCGGCGTTCGCCAGCCCGAAGGAGGGCAGCAGCGCGAAGAGCACCAGCCGGATGGCGATGGTGTAGCCGGCCACCGCCTGGCTCCCGAACCGGGAGATGATCCGCACCAGGAAGATCCAGCTGGTCATCCCCACCACGGTCTGGAGCGTGCCGGCACCCGACAGCCGCAGGACCGAGAGCATCGTCCTCGCCTCGAGCCGTACGTGGCGCACGCGCACGGTCAGCCGCCCGTCGCCGCGGGTGAGGCGGTAGAGCTGGTACAGCACTCCGGTGGTGCGGCCGATGGACGTGGCCAGCGCCGCCCCCACCACCCCCATCCTCGGGAAGGGGCCCACGCCGAACACCAGGCACGGGCCGAGCACGATGTTGATGCCGTTGGCGAGCCAGAGCACGCGCATCGCGGTGGCAGCGTCGCCCGCGCCCCGGAAGATGGCGTTGATCAGGAACAGCAGGCAGACCGAGACGTTGGCCCCCAGCATCACCCGGGTGAAGCCCACGCCGTGCTCCAGCACCCAGGGCGAGGCGCCCATCGCTCGCAGCAGGGTGGGTGCGAGCACCGCGCCGGCGGTGGACAGCGGGATGCCGAAGAACAGCCCCAGCGCGATCGCCTGCACCGCGGTCCGCGCGGCTCCCTCCTCGTCCTTCTCGCCCATCCGCCGGGCGACGAGCGAGGTCGCCCCGATGGAGAGCCCGAAGGCCAAGGCGTAGACCATGGTCTCCATGGACTCGGTGAGGCCGACCGTCGCCTGCGCCTCGGCGCCCAGCCGCCCGACGAAGAAGATGTCGGTGACCGCGAACACCGACTCCATCACCATCTCCAGGACCATCGGGACGGCGAGGACGAAGATGGCCCGCCCGACCGGCGCCTCGGTCAGGTCGCGGTGGGTGCCGCGCAGCGCGTCCCGCAGCTCACCCCAGAACAATCCGCTGCGGACGGGTGCGGCATGGGTGCTGGGTGGGGAACTCATCGCCCGGCCCCCCGGAGTCAGTCGGGTTCCATGGACCGGTCCGTCCCAGGTCGCACCTGTCCCAGCGGAGTCAGACGCGCATAGGTCCGGTTCTGGTACACGAGCGTGCGCTCGGTGTCACCGTGGTGCACGGCGGTCACCTCGGCCAGGACCAGCAGGTGGTCTCCGCGCTCCTGCCGTTCGACGATGCGGGCGCTGAACGCACCGGTGGTGCCCGACAGCAGCGGCGTCCCATGCGCGTCCAGGGTCCAGGGGAAGCGGCTCCACGCGTCGCCTCGGTCCCGGTGGTGCCGGGCGAAGGCGTGGCTCAGCTCGGATTGGCCCTCGGACAGGAGGTTCACCGCCAGGTGGTCTGCGTCCTCGAGGAGGTCGTCCGCCCCCGAGTCGCGCCCCACGCCGAGCGCGAGCAGTGGCGGCTGGAGCGAGAGCATCATGAACGCGGTGGCGGTGAAGCCGTCCGCCTCCGGCGCCTCCGGGGTGATGGCCGCCGGCCGCCGGCGGGCGGTCACCACGGTGACCGTGGCCGCCCAGGTGCGTGCCAGAGAGAGAAAGGCGTCCTTGTCCACAGCGCCAGCTTCTAACCGCCCACGTGGAGCTTGACGAGCGGCCCGCGAAGCGCTCTTCCAGCCCCATGCGGCTCGCGAGCTGGATCCATCGGGGACGGGAAGGTTTCGGACAGGTGGTCGAGGGCGGGGTGGTCGACGCGGTTCCCCGCCTGGATGGTCGTTACCCGACGCTGAGGGCGGTGCTGGCCGCGGGAGCGCTCGGCGAGGTGCGGCGAGCGACCGAGGGCGCCTCCGCCGACCACGGGCTGGCGGAGATCACCTGGCTTCCGCCGATCGCCCACCCGGAGAAGATTCTCTGCGTGGGCGTCAACTACCTCGCCCACCGCGAGGAGACGGGGCGCAGCGCGACCGAGTTTCCCACGCTCTTCACCCGTTTCCCGAACACTCAGGTGGGCCACGATCAGCCGCTGGTGCGTCCGCGGGTCTCGACCGAGCTCGACTACGAGGCCGAGCTGGCGGTCATCATCGGCAAGCCTGCGCGGCACGTGCGGCGCGAGGACGCGCTCTCGTTCGTCGCCGGCTACTCCTGCTACCAGGACGCGACCCTGCGCGACTGGCAGAGGCACACCACCCAGTTCACCCCCGGGAAGAACTTCATCGGCACCGGTGGCTTCGGCCCCTGGATGGTGACCGCCGACGAGATCCCGGACCCATCGCGCCTGACCCTCGTCGGGCTGCTGAACAAGACCGAGATGCAGCGCGCCACCACCGACACCCTCATCTTCGACATCCCCGCGCTCATCGCGTACATCACCACCTTCACCGAGCTGGTGCCGGGCGACGTCATCTCCACCGGGACCCCCGGGGGGGTCGGGTCGAAGCGGCAGCCCCCGGTGTGGCTGAAGCCGGGCGACGTCTTCGAGGTGGAGATCTCCGGCATCGGCGTGCTCCGGAACACGGTCGTCGACGAGGCGCGCTGAAACGGGGCGCCCCGACCTGGCGCGGCGCGGCCCCCTCGCGCCGGGTTGCGCGCCCGCGGCGGGGTCGGCGCGCACCCGGCGGTACCCCCGGGGACGCGGTCCCGGGTGGGGCGCGACCTGTCTGTTGCGCCGCCGGGCCCGGCTGACCCCCCTGTGGACCCGCAAGTCCCCGAGTCGTGGGCGGTTCCGGGCGGATCAGGTGTTGCAGACATTCCCGGACGTGAACAGCCGCATCGCCCTCCTGGGGACCGAACAGGACTACTTCCTCCAGCTCCTGGAGATGCTGGTGCCGGGCGGCGCCCGGGACCGGGCGCTCGAGGCGGAGGAGCAGGGCCAGCCCGCGCCGCCGCCCGAGGCCGCACCGTTCGAGGTGTGGTTCGCGTACCGCGGAACCGATGGGCTCGACGAGATTCGCCGGCTCCGCCGCATCGGCGCCTACCCGGCCATCGCGATGATCGACCTCGCCGATGATCCGGAGGACGCGCTGGAGATCGCCGGGCGGCTGCTGGTGGACGATCCGCGGCTCCAGGTCGTGCTGGTCTCTCCCAATGCCGACGAGGTCTGGGAGTTCGCCGCGGACGCGCTCGGCCACCGCGACCAGGTCGTGGTCCTCAAGCGCCCCTTCGACGGCGTGGAGGTCCGCGAGCTGGCCCACGTGCTGGTCCAGCGCTGGACCGAGATGGACCGGGTGCTCTCGCGCGCGGCCCGGCTCGTCCCCGGCGAGACCACCATCGTCAGGACCAGTCCCACTCCCGCGCTGACCCCTCCCACCGGCGTGGAGGTCCTCCGGGACGCGTTCCGGGCCATCCACGGGCTGGTGGCCGCCCTCAGCGCGCGCTGCGAGCTGCTCGAGCCCCAGGCCCGGGCGGAGGCGCTGGAGCGGGTGAGCACGGTCTCGGATGCGGTGGATCACCTCCGCCGGGTCGAGCACCTGGTCGACCCGAAGCCCTCACCGGCCAAGCCCGCCGACGAGGTCTAGCCGGGCGGCTCACCACAGGTAACCGACGTAGGCCTGCACGGCGATGCCGTTGAACTTGAAATCCTGGATCGCCTCGTTCGGGTTCGAGGCGCTGGTCACGGTGAAGCCGGGGTTGAGCCAGATGTACTTTGCCTCGGCGCCGACGAGGAACTGGCCGAGGTAGAAGTCCACGCCGAACCCGCCCACGCCCTCGAAGGCGGCCTTGGTCTGGTCTGCGCCCACGCCCTTGAGGGTGCTGATCGCCACGCCAGCTCCGCCCTCGGCGTAGGGAGCGACGAAGCCCAGCGGCAGCCGGAGCCGGGCGATGAGCAGCACCGGCCAGGCCTTGAAGTCGTAGTCGCTGGTGCCGGTGGTCAGGTAGCCCGCGTTGAGCTGCAGCCCGAAGACGCCCCAGTACGCGCCGAGCGCGCCGTCGACCTCGTACTTCGTGGGCCACTTCTGCACCGACTGCCCGATCGCGGTGAACGGGTTGTCCTCGGTGGGGAAGTACGGCCCGAACTTCAGGGCGAAGTATGCGTTGTGCTCCTCGGTGGTGCTGGTCTGGGCGGACGCGACGGAGGGCACGAGCAAGGCCGTGCCGACCACCATGGCTCCCAGGCTCGCCAAGACTGACTTCAGTTTCATCGATGACCCCTTCAGGATGGTTCCGGCTGGGGCCTGCTTCGCGCAGGGCCCCTCGACTCGCAAGGGAAACCATCGTCGGTCGCCACGGCAACGGGTGGGCCAGGGTAGAGCGTCGGGCACAGTGCAGTCGGGGGGGCAGTTGTGCGCAAAGATCTCCGCCGGGTTATCCGCCGGACATGTGTGGGCGCTTCGCCGACCGGCTGGACGCGGCGCAGCTCGTCGAGGCGTTCGGCCTCGAGGGCGCGGACGCGGAGCTCCCGGCGCGGTTCAACATCGCCCCGCGGGCGCTGGTCCCGGTCATCGCCAGCGGGCGGCCGCGCCGGCTCGGGGCATTCCGCTGGGGGCTGGTGCCCTCCTGGGCGAAGGACGCACGGATGGGCGACCGGCTGGTGAATGCGCGCGTCGAGGACCTGGCGCGTCGGCCTGCGTTCCAGGCAGGGGAGACCCGCCGCTGCCTGGTGCTCGCGGATGGGTTCTACGAGTGGCTGGGCCAGGGCGGGCGGAAGCTCCCATGGTTCTTCGAGCTTCCGGACCACCGGCCCTTCGGCTTCGCCGCCCTCTGGGACGCGTGGTCCGGTCCGGATGGAGCGGTGATCCACAGCTGCGTCATCCTCACCGCCCCCGCCAGCGGGGCGCCGGCCGCGGTGCACGACCGCATGCCGGTGGTGCTGCCGCTCGAGCTGTACCCGCGCTGGCTGTCAGGCGATCGCGTCCCGCTCGGGCGCTGGGCGGACGTGCTCGCCGGCGTGCATCCGCCCTGGGTGGGGCACCAGGTCTCGACCTATGTGAATTCGGCCGACCACGAGGGGCAGGCCTGCCTCGCCGCGCCCGAGCCGGCCTGAGTTCGAGCGCCCTGGCCGTTACACTCCTCGGCTCTCCATGGCCGACCCGCTCGCCCACTTCCAGCCTGCGGTCCGCGACTGGCTCCGGGCCTCGTTCGCCGGGCCGACGCCGCCCCAGGCGCTCGGCTGGCCGGCCATCGCCCGCGGCGAGTCGGCGCTGCTGCTCGCGCCCACCGGCAGCGGGAAGACGCTGGCCGCGTTCCTGGCCTGCATCGACCGGCTGATGTTCGCCCCTCCGCCGCCGCGCGACCGCCGGTGCCGGCTGGTATACGTCTCGCCGCTCAAGGCGCTGGCGGTCGACGTCGAGCGCAACCTGCGCGCACCGATCATCGGGGTGGCCAACGTGGCCGCCGGACGGGGCGATGCGCACATCCTGCCCACGGTCGCGGTGCGGACGGGCGACACGGCGGCGCGCGAGCGGGCGCGGTTCCAGCGTGAGCCGGCGGACATCCTCATCACCACGCCCGAGTCGCTCTACCTCCTGCTCACCTCGAACGCCCGCGAGGCGCTCCGGAGCGTGGAGACGGTCATCGTGGACGAGATCCACGCGCTGGTGCCGACCAAGCGCGGCGCGCACCTGGCGCTCTCGCTGGAGCGGCTCGAGCACCTCGCCGGGCGGAGGCTCCAGCGCATCGGGCTGTCGGCGACCCAGCGTCCGCTGGACGAGGTGGCGCGGTTCCTGGGTGGGGCGTCGGTGCCGGGTGCGGGAGCCCCGACCCCGGACGCGCCGACCGAGCTCGCGCCGGCGGTCCTCGCGGGGCGAGCCGGCTCCGTCGAGCCCGGATCGTCACCGGCTGACGCGGAACCCGAGGTGGGGGTGGCGGCCGAGGAGGAGCTGCGCACCGAGTTCGCCGCCCCGTCGCTCGTGCCCGTCTGGCGTCCGGTGACCATCGTCGACGCGGGCACACGCCGCACGCTCGAGCTGAGCATCGAGGTCCCGGTCGAGGACATGGCCCGCATCGGCGAGCCGATCGAGATTCCCTCGGGGCCCGCGGCGCAGGGCCCGGTCCGGAGCTCCATCTGGACCGCCATCCACCCCCGGCTGGTGGACCTGGTCCGCGAGCACCGGACCACCCTCATCTTCGTGAACAGCCGCCGCATCGCCGAGCGGCTGGCGGCGGCGCTCAACGAGCTCGCCGGGGAGCCGCTGGCGCGGGCGCACCACGGCTCGCTGGCCCGCGCGCAGCGGAGCGAGATCGAGGATGCGCTCAAGGCAGGCCGCGTGCGCGCGCTGGTCGCCACCTCCTCGCTCGAGCTGGGAATCGACATGGGCGCGGTGGACCTGGTGGTCCAGATCGAGGCGCCGCCGTCGGTGGCCAGCGGGATGCAGCGCGTCGGCCGCGCCGGTCACCGCATCGATGCGCCGAGCACCGGGATCATCTTCCCCAAGTACCGGGGCGACCTGGTGGCCTGCGCCGCGCTCACCCAGGCGATGACCGAGGGGCGGGTCGAGGCCACGCGGCACCCGCGCAATCCGCTGGACGTGCTGGCGCAGCAGGTGGTCGCGATGACCTCCGTCGAGCCGTGGACCGTCGACGCGCTCTATGCCGCGGTCCGTGCCGCCGCGCCCTTCGCCGAGCTGAGCCGGACGGTGTTCGAGAACGTGCTCGACCTCCTCTCCGGCCGCTTCGCCTCGGACGACTTCGCCGAGCTCCGCCCCCGGGTGACCTGGGACCGGGTGGCGAACACGGTCATCGCCCGCGAGGGGGCCAAGCGCATCGCCATCGTCAACGGCGGCACCATCCCCGACCGGGGACTCTATGGCGTGTTCCTCGCCGGCGGCGAGAAGGCCCACGCGCGGGTGGGCGAGCTGGACGAGGAGATGGTGTTCGAGAGCAAGGTGGGCGAGGTGTTCCTCCTCGGGGCCTCGTCCTGGCGCATCGAGGAGATCACCCACGACCGGGTCCTGGTCTCGCCGGCTCCGGGGCAGCCGGGGAAGATGCCCTTCTGGCACGGGGACGCCGCGGCGCGCCCGCTGGAGACCGGGCAGCTCATCGGCCGGCTCATCCGCGAGCTCCGCGAGATTCCCCGCGCCGCGGCGGTGTCGCGGCTGGTGGGCGGACACCAGCTCGAGCGGCAGGCGGCGGAGAATCTGCTGCAGTACCTCGAGGACCAGGCCCGGGCGACCGGCGACGTGCCCGACGACCGGACGCTGGTGGTGGAACGGACGCGGGACGAGCTGGGCGACTGGCGGGTGTGCATCCTCTCACCGCTGGGCGGGCGCGTGCACGCGCCCTGGTCGATGGCCTTGACCGCACGGGTGCGCGACCAGCTGGGGCTGGACGTGGAGACCCTGTGGACCAACGACGGCATCGTGGTCCGCTTCCCGGACACCGACCGCCCGCCCGAGGTCGAGGCCCTGCTCCCCTCCCCCGAGGAGGTGCAGGCGCTGGTGCTCCGCCAGCTCGGCTCCACGGCGCTCTTCGCCGCCAAGTTCCGGGAGGCCGCCTCGCGGGCGCTCCTGCTCCCGCGGCGACGGCCCGGAGTGCGCACCCCGCTCTGGCAACAGCGCAAGCGTTCGGCGGATCTGCTCGCGGTGGCCTCGCGGTTCCCCACCTTCCCGCTGCTCCTCGAGACCTACCGCGAGTGCCTGCGCGACGTGTTCGACATGCCGGCCCTGGTGAGCACCCTGCGCGCGCTCCAGGACCGCTCGATGCGGGTCACCACGGCCGACACCGCCACCCCTTCGCCGTTTGCCGCCTCGCTGCTCTTCGGCTTCCTCGCCAACTACATCTACGATGGCGACGCGCCGCTGGCCGAGCGCCGGGCGCAGGCGCTGTCCATCGACCAGGCGCAGCTCCGGGAGCTGCTCGGGGACGCCGAGCTCCGGGAGCTGCTGGACGCGGACGTTCTCGCCGCGGTGGAGGCCGAGCTGCAGCAGCTCGAGCCCCGCTTCCGCGCCCGTGGGAGGGACGGCATCCACGACCTCCTGCTCCGGGTGGGTGACCTCTCGGCGGAGGAGATCCGTGCCCGGTGCACCAGCGCACTGGTGGCCTCGGGAGTCGACGACCTGGTCCAGGCCCGCCGCGCCGTGCTCCTCCCCGTGGCCGGGACGCAGCGCCACGTCGCGACGGAGGACGCGGCGCGGTACCGTGACGCGCTCGGGCTGCCGCTCCCCCCGGGGCTGCCGGAGGCGTTGCGGGTCTCGGTCCGGGACCCGCTGGGGGACCTGGTCTCCCGTTACGCGCGGACCCGCGCGCCGTTCACCACCGAGGAGGTGGCGACCCGGCTGGGGCTGCCGGTGGCGCGGGTCGAGCCCGTGCTGGAGGCGCTGGCGCGGCGCGGTCGCCTGGTCGAGGGCGCATTCCGGCCCGGCGGCACCCGGCGCGAGTGGTGCGACGTGGACGTGCTCGCGGTGGTGCGGCGCCGCTCGCTGGCCCGAGCGCGGCACGCGGTGGAGCCGGTGGAGCCGCGCGTCCTGGGCCGCTTCCTGACGCACTGGCACGGCATCGCCCGGCCGCGCCTGGGACTGGACGCGGTGCTGGACGTGGTGGAGCGGCTGCAGGGGTGTGCGCTCCCGGCCTCGGTGCTGGAGAGCGAGATTCTCCCGGCGCGCGTCGAGCGCTACGGCCCCGGAGACCTGGACACGCTGGTCGCCGCGGGCGAGGTGGCCTGGGTGGGGGTGGAGCCCATCGGCGATCGCGACGGTCGCATCGCCCTCTATCTGACCGACCATCTCCCACGGCTGCTCCGGCCGCCGGGCCCCCGGCTCGACCTGGAGCCGCTGTCCGACCGGGGGCGCGCCGTCCTCGAGGTGCTACGGGCGAAGGGCGCGAGCTTCTTCTCGCCCCTGCACGAGGCCGCGGGCTCCGGCTTCCCGCGCGAGACGCTCGAGGCGCTCTGGGACCTGGTGTGGAAGGGCCTGGTCACCAACGACACGTTCCGGGTGCTCCGGGCGTACACCGCACCGCAGGTCGAGCGCGGGAGCCGCCGCATCGGCACCGGCGGGCACGTCTTCCGGAGCCGGCGCACGGTGCCGCCCTCGGCCGAGGGGCGGTGGTCGCTGGTGGAGGAGCGCACCGCAGCGGCGGTCGGCTCGACCGAGTGGGCCGCGGCGACGGCCCAGCAGCTTCTCTCACGGTATGGCCTGGTCACCCGCGAGGTGGCGCAGGCCGAGGGGCTCCCCGGTGGCTTCTCGGCCGTCTATCAGGTGTTCCGCTCGCTCGAGGACGGTGGCCGGGTCCGGCGCGGGTACTTCGTCTCCGGCGTCGGCGCGGCGCAGTTCGCCCTGCCCCCGGTGCTCGACCTCCTCCGGTCGCTCCGCGAGCTTCCCGATGAGCCCGAGGTGAGCGTGCTCGCCGCCACCGACCCGGCGAACCCCTATGGCACGCTGCTCCGCTGGCCTCCGCTGGACGGCACGCAGGCGCGCGGGCCGTCGCGCTCGGCAGGCTCGCAGGTGGTGCTGGTCGACGGAGCGCTGGCGGCATTCATCGGCCGCGGCGCGCGCCAGGCGTGGGCGTGGCTCCCGGAGACCGAGCCGGACCGTGGCCGGGTGGCGCGGGCGGTCGCCTCGGCGCTGGGGACGGTGGCCGCGCGTGGCCTCCTCGACCGGCGCGGCGGGATGCTGCTCGAGGAGGTCAACGGCGTGCCCGCCGCCGAGAGCCCGCTCGCGCTCTACCTCTCCGAGGCTGGCTTCAACCCGTCCTCGCTGGGGTTCCACCTCCGCCGCGCCGCGCTCCCCCGCCCCGTCCCCAATGCCTGAGGGCGACACCATCTACCGGGCGGCGCGCACGCTGCACCGGGCGCTGGCCGGCAAGGCCGTGGTGCGGTTCGAGACGGCCCTGGCCCAGCCGGGCGCACCCTACCTGGTGCTCCGCGCCCACAGGCGGATGGCCGGGAGCTGGCACGCCTACCTCCCGGGGGAGCGGTGGCAGCGACCGCGCGGCAGGCGGTGGCCTTCGACGTGCCGGTGGCCGAGTTCCGCACTGGCCGCGCGCTGGCCCGGGACCCGGCAATGGCCCGGCTCGGTCCGGACGTGCTGGGTCCGGGCTTCGACGAGGAGGAGGCAGTGAGGCGGCTCCGCGACCGGGGAGCGCTCGGCATCGGCAACGTGTTCAAGAGCGAGGTGTGCTTCGCCGAACGGCTGCACCCCTTCACTCCGGTCGCGGCGCTGGACGACCAGGACCTCCTTCGCCTGGTCCGGACCGCGCGGCGTTTCCTGGGAATGAACGTGCTCGAGTCCAGCGGCGGACGGATGGTGACCGACACCGGGCTGCGGCGGACGACGCACCGGGGCGACCCGTCGGCACGGCTGTGGGTCTACGGCCGGGCGGGAGAGCAGTGCCGAAGGTGTGGCGAGCGCATCGTGCTCGGGCGACGGGGGCTGGAGGCCCGAACCACGTACTTCTGTCCGCGCTGTCAGGTGCTCGAGGCGAGGTGAGGCAGCTCGGGCATCGAGCGAATGCAAGCTGGCCGCTGGACGTCGAGCCTTGACAGTCCAGAAGCTCCCGCGCCGAGGAGCGGGGCGGGGCGTCGGACCGACGCCCGGAGCGGCGCTTGTCAGCGACGTCCGCCCAGCAGGACGGCGGCGAGGGGGGAGGGCGCAAAAAGAAATATGTGGGTGCAGGACGCAAGTTGTTCCGAGAATTGCTTGCGTGCTGCAAGCAAGCATTCGAATTTTCAGCCGACCCCCGCCGGAGTGCGCGGTGCCGTCCTGGCACCCGGACCCTCGCCAGGTAGAGGGGTCGCACCATCCTGGGGCCGCTTGCCGATCCGGCATCACCGCCGGCCGGGCACGCCTCAGGGCGCCGTCTTGACCACTGGCAGCTCGACGAAGCTCGTCTGTCCGGCCGCGTGGTACACCCGCTGCGTCGCCCTGCGGTAGTCGGTCGGCCTCGCCCAGAAGATGTTCTCGACGAAGGTCTGCGGATTCCGGTCGTAGAGCGGGAACCAGCTCGACTGCACCTGCACCATCAGCCGGTGCCCCGGCAGGAAGACGTGGTTCACCGTGGGCAGCTCCCAGCGGTAAGTGAGCGCCTTCCCCGGAGCAATCGCCGCCGGCCGGTCTGTCCGCTCGCGGTATCGCCCCCGGAAGATATCGGCGGAGATCATCAGCTGGTAGCCGCCGAGCTCCGGCTGGTCCGAGACCTCGTCGGGGTAGACGTCGATCAGCTTCACCACCCAGTCCGAGTCGGTCCCGCTGGTCGAGGCGACCAGGTTCACGGTGGGGAACCCGGAGATCTTGAGCGGCTCGCCCAGCGGCTCCGAGACGAACGTCACCACGTCGGTCCGCCCGGAGGCCTCCCGCTGATCGGTGACCAGCCACGGCCTCCAGTGGGCCTCGTCGCCCCGGACCGGCCGCGCCAGGTAAGGGACGGGCTTCTCCGGGTCGGACACCCACTCGTCGAACGCCGCATCCGAGGATCGCGGGGCGGTGAACGAGACCCGATGGCCCGCGGAGAGGTACAGCGGCGTCGGCTCGACCTTGCAGCCGCGCTCGCACCCGGCGGGCCAGGCAGGGAGCCGCCGCCAGACGTTGGTTCCGGTCTCGAAGGCGGTGACCGGCGCGACGGCCGCCGGGGGGGCTGAATCCCGGAGGTACTGGTCGAGGAAGGGCCGGAGGACCTGCCTCCGGAACTGGCGTGCGGTGTCCGCCTCGAAGCGGATCGGCCCGAGCGCCGAGCCGTCGCGGATCTGCTGGCCGTGGTACCAGGGCCCGATGACCAGGAACACCCGGTCGTTGGCGGGGTCCTGCTTCTCCAGCGCGCGGTACACCGCAAGCGCGCCGTAGATGTCCTCCTGGTCCCAGAGTCCATGGACGAGCATCACCGGGACCTTGAGCGGGCGCGCCGCGAGCACCCGGTCCATGGCCTGGTCCTGCCAGAAGGCGTCGTACGCGGGGTGCTCGAGCAGCTTCCGCCAGAACCCGAGCTGCTCCATGCCTCGCCGCTTGCCGAGCTCTCCCGCCGACGCCACGAGGTACTGCTCGTACTGGTCGTGGTGCGTCTGGGGGAACTTCTGCTCGGACTTCCGGTCCGCCTCCTGCTCGTAGACGTAGGGGAGCGTCGGTGCGAGCCGGAACGCGCCGTGGTGGAACCAGTCGTCCCCGGTCCAGCCGTCGACCATCGGGTTCATCGGCACGGCCACCTTCAGCGCGGGATGCGGGTCGATCAGCCCCATCAGCGGGGTGAAGCCGTCGTACGAGATGCCGAGGACGCCGACCCGCCCGTTGGACTCGGGCACGTTCTTCACCAGCCAGTCGATGGTGTCGTAGGTGTCCGTCGCGTGGTCCACCTGGGTGGGGTTCCAGGGGCCCTTGAGCGGCCGGTTCATCACGTAGTCGCCCTCGGAGCCGTGTTTGCCGCGCACGTCCTGGACCACCCGGATGTAGCCGCCCTCGACGATGACGTCGGTGGCGTTGTCGTAGCCCTCGAGCAGCGGCGCGAGGTGGACCGAGGGGGTGTGGCGGGTGAGCAGGTCCGCGTCGTACGGCGTGCGGGTCAGGAGCATCGGCGCCCGTTTCGCACCCTTCGGCACCAGGACGACGGTGAAGAGCTTCACTCCGTCCCGCATGGGGATCATCACCTCCCGGCGCTGGTGATCCAGCCCGACGCTGGACGGGGTGAACGCCGCGGGCATTTCCGACAGCGCCGAGACGGGCTTCTGGGGCTCGAGCGGCGCGGCGGAGAGGAGCAGCAGGAGGAGAGGGGTGGTCATCGGTGCCCCGAATCGTGCCAGACGGCGCAGCGACGCGTGGCAGGTTTCAGGGGCCTCGCAGTCAGGGAACCGCGCGCGAGGCGGTGGACGGCTCGAACAGGGCCTTCCGCTTCGCGGCGATGGCGGTGACCATCGAGGCGTGCCACTGGGCCGGGGGCAGCTCGTTGACCAGCTTCTCCGCCCGGGCGAGCGTCACCCGCGCGGCGTGCGAGTCGCCCACCCGGGCCTCGGCCTCGGCCCGGACGAGCAGGACCCGGAGCGTGCGCGGGCCGTAGACCAGCGCGGAGGCCCGGCGCGCTTCCTCCAGCGCCTTCCAGGGCTCGCGCATCGCGAGGTACGCCACCGCCAGGCGCGCGGGTGGGTTGTAGTCCCGGGGGAAGTCCCGGGCGCTCTGCTCGAGCATGGGGATGGCCTGCTCGGGCTCGCCGAGGGCGAGGTACGCCGAGAGCCGGTGCGAATCGAAGACCGCGCGCGCCTCGGGCGTGGTGGCCCGTCGGGCCTCCTGCTCCAGGAACCCCGTCCAGCGGAGCGCGGTGGCCCGGGCGCCGGCCAGGTCACCCCGCGCACGGCGAGCGCCTTCCTCGGTCTCGAAGAGGCTCGAGCGGTCGTCGGCCATGAGCACCACCGAGGAATCGCGGGCCAGGCCGGCCACCCGGTCCTCCAGCGCCCCCAGCGTCGCCCTTCGCTGCGGGTCGTCCGCGTCGAGTTCCAGGGCGCAGGAGAGGCCGGTGGCGACGAGCGTGGCGAGCGCAGTGCCGGGCGCCACGTGCGACAGCTCGGCGCGCGAGAGCTGGACACACCCGGACGGGTCGCCGTCCTGCGCCAGCCGCTGCACCAGCCCCTCCACGGCCTGCCCATGGTCGAGCGAGCGCGGCACGGACTCCGCCAGCGCCTCGCGGTAGGCCTCGGTGGCCGCGACGTGGTCTCCGGTGGCGTCGGCAGCGCTCGCCCGGGCCAGCGCCGCCTGGGCGGCGGTGCCGGGAGCGCCCGGCGTCAGCGCCAGTGCGGTGGCGCGGAGCCGGGCCGCGAGCTCCACCACCGTGGCGCTGCCCACCCAGCGCCGGAAGGCCTGCCCGGTGTGCGGGTCGATGACCAGCAGCGTGGGGAGCGCCTCGCTCGGGAACTGCTCCACGAAGGCGCGATTGGCCGCCTTCTCGGTGTCCACCTCGAGCCACACGTACCGGTCAGCGACCGGGGAGAGCACTCCGTCGGGGAAGACGTACGACTTCATGCTCACGCAGCTGTGGCACCACGGTGCCCAGGCGTCGACGAAGAGCGGCTTGCCCTCTGCCCGGGCCCGGGCGAGCGCCGCCGGGAAGTCGTCGGAGATGAAGCGGATGCCGCTGCCCGGCTCGCCGCCCGGGCCCCCGTGCGCGCACGCTGCGAGGGCGAGAGAGAGGGCGAGTCCGGGGAGTCGCGGCGCCGAGGTGGAGAGAGCCCGGCGCCCGGAGGTCACTGCTCGCCGGTCCTTCCGGAGCTGGGGCCCGGCCCCTCCGAGCTGCCCCGGGGCACGTCGCTCATCCCGGGTGGCATCGCGGTGGGCAGCATCGTCTGGTCGATCCTGGGCATCGGCGGGATGCGCGAGTTGGAGAGCGTGAACCGGGTGCCCACGTCGGCCATCACGAAGAACAGCAGCACCAGGACGAAGAGGAACGAGGTCAGGAAGACGATGCGGTCGACGCCCTCGCCGTGCCAGAGGTGCATGAAGAAGAGCACCACCAGGGTCACCTTGATCACCGAGATGCAGAGCGCCGCCGCCAGGTGGTAGTTGACCGACATCGGGATCTGCGAGACCCCGAAGGTGGTCGCGGTCAGGATGCAGAGCGCGAACCAGTTGAGGATCAGCCTTCCGGGGCCAAGCTCATGCTTGGCCTGCGGCGCGTCGGCAGGTTGGGTGGTCGAGGTCATTCGGGTCAGACCAGGTAGAGCAGCGGGTAGAGGAAGATCCAGACCAGATCGACCAGGTGCCAGTAGAGCCCGGCGTTCTCCACCGGGGCGTAGTAGGTGGGCGAGAACTCCTTCCTCCAGCAGCGGACGGCCACCCAGGAGAGCAAGCTCATGCCCACGATCACGTGGAGCGCGTGGAGACCGGTGGAGAAGAAGTACACCACGTAGAAGATGGGGCCGCCTGGCGCGGTGATCTCGCTGAAGTGGAAGAACTTCCCCGGCAGCGCGCCCTCCACGAACTTCTCGTGGTACTCGATGGCCTTGATGCAGAGGAACCCACCGCCCATGGCCACCGAGGCCAGGAGCAGCCAGAAGGCGTTCCGGTTCTTCCCGTGCTCGGCGTTGTAGTGAGCGAGGGCCACGGTGAGGCTGGAGGTGAGCAGGAGGACGGTGTTCAGCGTCCCGAGGAACAGGCTGAGGTGCCGGCCCGCCTGCTCGAACGCGTCGGGGAAGTAGGTCCGGAAGACGAAGTAGCCGACGAAGATGCCGGCGAAGAGGAGCACCTCGGTCCCCAGGAACAGCCACATCCCGAAGCGCAGCGCGCTGTTGTGGTTCTCGACGGTGTCGTAGTGGTGCGGGAGCGGGGGCGGCTCGAGCCACCCCTCCGCAGTCATCTTCCGAGCCGCGCTAGATTGCATGGCCCACCCTGGCGAGCTCCTCTGGGACGTCCTGGTACTCGTGGGGCCCCCGGGTGAAGACGGGGACCTGGTCGAAGTTCTCGGTCGGAGGCGGCGAGGGCGTGTCCCACTCGTAGCCGCGGCTGCCCCACGGATTCCGCCCCGCCACCTCGCCGTACTTCAGCGACACCGCGAGGTAGATGGCGATGATGATGAACCCGAAGGCGAGCAGCGAGGCGCCGGCGGTGGAGGCCACGTTCAGCGCGGCGAAGCGCTCCGGGTACTCGTAGTAGCGCCGCGGCATGCCGGCGTTCCCCAGGAGGAACTGGGGGATGAAGGTGGCGTTGAAGCCGAGGACGATGAGCCCGGCGGCCAGGAGCGCCCAGTTCTCGGGGTACCTCCGCCCGAACATCTTGGGGAACCAGTAATGGAGGCCGGCGAGGAAGCCCATGATCACCGCCCCCACCATGATGAAGTGGAAGTGGGCGACCACGAAGTAGGTGTCCTGCCAGTGGACGTCGAGGGAGACCGTGGCCAGGGCCACGCCGGTCATCCCGCCGAATACCAGGAAGAAGAGGAACCCGCAGATGTAGGCGAAGGGTGCGGTGAAGGCGATCGAACCCTTGTAGAGCGTGCCCACCCAGTTGAAGACCTTGATCGCGGTGAACACCCCCACCAGCATCGAGATCGCCGCGAAGGCCCCGGCGTCGAACGCGCTCTGGCCCGAGGTGAAGAGGTGGTGGCCCCAGGCGAAGAAGCCCACGAAGGCGATGCCCAGTGAGCTCATGGCGATCATCTTGTAGCCGAAGATGTTCTTCCGGGAGTAGGCGCAGATGGTCTCGCTGATCACGCCCATCGCCGGCAGCACCATGATGTAGACGGCCGGGTGGCTGTAGAACCAGAAGAGGTGCTGGAAGAGGATCGGGTCACCGCCGCGGGCCGGATCGAAGAAGCCGAACCCGAAGGTGTGCTCGGCGGCGACCAGCAGGGTGGTGAGCCCCAGCACCGGCGTGGCCAGCACCTGGATGATGCTGGTGGCATAGATGGCCCAGACGAACAGGGGCATCTTGAACCAGGTCACGCCCGGAGCGCGCAGGGTGTGGATGGTGACGATGAAGTTCAGCCCGGTGAGGATCGAGCTGAAGCCGATGATGAACACCCCGAGCATCACCGGAGCGATGTTGGTGGTGGTGGTGGTGCTGTACGGCGTGTAGAAGGTCCAGCCGGTGTCCGCGCCGCCGGTGATCAGCCCCCAGAGCATCAGCGACGAGCCGGCCAGGTAGACGTACCAGGAGGTGAGGTTCCACTTGGGGAAGGCCACGTCCTTCGCCCCGAGCATGATCGGGAGGAAGAAGTTCCCGAACACGCCGGGGATGGCCGGGATCATGAACATGAAGATCATGACCAGGCCGTGCAGGGTGAACATCCGGTTGTAGGTCAGCGCCTCGATGATCGTCGGCCCCGGCGTGAGCAGCTCGAGCCGGATGACCATGGCGAAGATGCCGCCCAGGAAGAGGGCGATGAGCACCGAGACCAGGTAGAGGATGGCGATCCGCTTGTGGTCGTGGGTCAGCAGCCAGGAGCGGATGGTGGTCCCGTCGTTGAGGTAGTGCTTCTTCGGGAAGACCGCGCCCGCGGGGGGAACGGCGGCGGTGGTGATCGGCGCGGTCATCAGTCTTCTCCACCCGTGGCCGGAACGGTCCGCTCGGACCGCAGGCTCTTGATGTACTCCACGATGGCGGCTGCCTCCGGGCCACTGAGCTTGCCCTGGTAGTTGGGCATCAGCGGCTGGTAACCGGCGACGACCTTCACCGTGGGCTCCATCATCGACTCGGTGAGGTAGGCCTCGTCGGCGATGATCTCCCGCCCGTCGGTCAGCTTCGTGGGCTGCTGGTAGAGGTCCACCCAGCTCGGGCCGGTGGCCGGCTCGGTGCTGTTCACGTTGTGGCAGCGCAGGCAGCCCTGGTTCACCGCGACCTGCTTGCCCCACTGGGCGAGGCTGCCCTGCGGGGTCACCTGGCTGGTCTCGTCCGCCAGCACGTCCTGGCGGGACACCAGGCCTCGCTGCTGCTCCTTGATCCACTCGTCGAAGGCTTCGGGGGCCATCACTACGACCTCGCCCCACATCTTGCTGTGCTGGGCGCCGCAGTACTCGGTGCAGAGGATCTGGTACCGCCCCGGCTTGGTGGCGGTGAACCAGGTCTCGGTGTAGCGGCCCGGCTGGGCGTCCATCTTCACCCGGAAGGCGGGGATGAAGACCGAGTGGATGACATCGCGCGAGGTGATCAGCAGCCGCACCGGGCGGTTGGCCGGCACGTGGAGCACGCCGATCGCGTTCGGCCCCTCGGGGTAGGCGAACTTCCACATCCACTGCTTCCCCATCACGTAAACGTCCATCGCGTCCGGAGGCGGCGAGGAGAGCTTCACGAAGTCCCGGAAGCCGATCGCGAACCACACCAGGAAGAACGCCAGCGGCACGCTGATCGCCGCCACCTCGAACAGCGCGGTGGGCTGGATGTCGGGGGTGGCCTGGTCCTCCCGCTGTCGGCGGTACTTCCAGAAGAAGGCCAGGGCGACCAACCCGACGCCGAAGCTCGCGACCATCGTCACGGTGATGACGAAGTAGTGAAGATGGTCGACGTCCTGGGCGAACGTCGAGGCCTGCTCGGGGAGGAACAGCAGGCGCCTCATGATCTCGTTCATGCCGTCGCACCCCGTCGCTTCTTCAGCTTCAAGTCCTGCCTCCAGAGCACCGTCAGTAAGACCACCAGCGCGGCGAAGACCAGCAGCGCCCCGATCCGGATGAACGCGACCACGTAGGGGCCATAGCTGCGCTTCGCCGGGTCGTACTTGAAGCAGGTGAGCAGCACCCGGTCGAACGCGGTGCCCACCTTGCCCTTGCCGGCCTCGACCAGGGCCAGCTTCATGTCCCGCGCCGGGTACTCGATGCCGTACAGGTACCGCGACAGCCGCCCGTCCTCGGAGAGGACGAAGGCCACCGAGGCGTGCGCGAACTGCTTGCTCGCCGGATCGTACTTGTAGAGGAAGCCGGTGGCCTTCGCGAGCGTCTGGATCTCCGGCTCGGCGGCGGTGGCGAACCGCCAGTCCGGCGTGGTGGGCGAGACGCCCAGCGCCTGCATGTGGCCTCGCTTGGACTCGGCGGCGTCCCGTGGCGTCTCGTTCGGGTCGATGCTCACCATCACCGCCCGGTAGTCGCGGCCGAGCTTCATCCCCGAGTCGCGCAGGGTCCGGGTCAGGCTGGACAGCGTGAGGCTGCAGAGCTGCGGGCAGCGGTAGTAGACCAGCGCCAGCACCACCGGCTTGCCGCGGTGGAGCTCGTCCGCCAGCCGGAAGGGCTGCCCTTCCGAGTCGACCAGCCGCCCGTCCTCGGGCACCCGGTCCCCGAGCTGCTCGATGACGTCCACACCCTGCATCGGGGCAGGCACGTTGACCTGGGCCCCCGCGGCGAGCGGGAGGAGCGCCCAGAGACCGGACGCGATGCCGAGCATCGACGCCCGGCGCCCCCGCGCCGGTGAGCCCGGACGCGCGGCGCTCCGGCGACGCTCCACGGGCCTCCCCCTGGTGCAGGGGGGGCCACAGGCGTCCTCCAGGTACGGGGGGTGTACCGACCGGCTCACTTCCCTGGGCCCCCCTTCTTCGCTTGCTCGGCGAGGTACATCTTCATCGCCTCGTCGATGGGGATGTGGGCCACGCCGGCCTCGCGATCCACCCAGCCGTAGCTCCTGAGCCGCTCCATCTGCTGGAGCCGCTTCTGCGCCGCCCGCTGGTCCAGCGCGAACACCCGCTGGTTCACGATTCCCACCTCGTACTGGTCCACCTGCTGAGGGAGCGGGGGCGGCCCGGCCGGCTGCATCTCGGCCCGGGTGCTGTTGAGGATGTGCGTCGACCAGACGGTGGCGATGGCAAAGATGATGATCGAGCCGACGCCTACCCCGATGATCATCGGCCAGTTCATCTGCTGCTGGGCGTGCGCGATCTCGGCGGCGCCCTGCCCGGCCGGGGGGTGCTCGCTCTGTGCGGTGGTGCTCATGCCTGCTGGTACCTCAGCGAGTCGGCCAGGTACGGATCCTTGACCGGGAGGGTGAAGTGCCCCGCGGCGCGCCAGCGGGCGAAGGCGATGGCCACCCCGCCCACCCCGAGCATCGAGGTGATGCCGGTCCAGTGGAGGTAGAAGCCCTGGGGGTGCAGCGCCGGGAGCACCAGCCAGGTCAGGTCCACCCAGTGCACCACCAGGATCCAGACCGCCACGAACGCCAGGCCGCGGGGGTGGAACTTCAGGCCCCGGCTGAGGAGGGTGAAGAACGGGATGATGAAGTGGGTGACGATCAGGAAGATGCCCACGCTCTGCCAGCCGCCCTTCATCCGGACGACGTACCAGGCCGCCTCCTCCGGGATGTTGGCGATCCAGATGAGCATGAACTGGCTGAACGCGATGTAGGTCCAAAAGGCGGTGAAGGCGAGCATCAGCTTGCCCAGGTTGTGGGTGTGATGCCGGGTGACCAGCCCGCCGAACTGGCGCTGCTCGTTCCGCGTCCGGACGGTGATGACGGTCAGCAGCGCGATGCAGGCCAGGAAGCTGCCCGCGAAGTAGTAGGCTCCGAAGATGGTGGAGTACCAGAACGGGTCCACCGACATCAGCCAGTCGAAGGCGGCGAAGGTGATGGACAGCCCGAGGAAGGGTAGCGCACCCGAGCCGTAGCGGCGCATGCGCCGGGTGGGCTCCAGCCCCCCCTCCTGGTCCTGCCGCAGCGACCAGCCTCGGAGCAGCTGGTTCACCACCACCCAGATGGCGAAGTAGATGACCGCCCGGACGAGGAAGCCGGGGACGTTCAGCCAGGCCGCCTTGTGGGTGAGCAGCTCGAGCTGCTCGTGGTTCATCTTGTTCGACGGGTTCACCCAGGGGAACAGCACCGTCATCCCCAGGGCGATGGGCAGGAAGAGCAGGACGAAGACCGGGATCGCCGCGCCCATGGTCTCGAACACGCGACGGAACACGGTCATCCACCGCGCGGCGGAGGCGTGGAAGATGGCGTTCCAGATGCTCGCGGCGATGGCGATGCCCAGCCAGTAGGTGAAGGCGACCAGGTAGCCGGCGAGGATGACCGGCCGCTCGGCGCCGCTCACCGCATAGCCGATCGCGGTGAGCACCAGGCCCACGACGCCGAGCCCCGCGGCGAGGGTGAAGGTCTTCCCGCCGGCCTTCAACCGGTCCTGGGTGATGGTGGTGGGCCCTACCTCGACCATGTCTGCCCCTCCCGGAGCCGGCGCTGCACGTCGGCGGGCAAGGTGTTCACCGGCGCGTTCTGGCTGAGCTGCAGCGCCTGCACGTAGGCCACCACCGCCCAGCGCTCGTCGGTGGGGATCTCCCCGGAGAACGAGGGCATCAGCCCGTAGCCCTGGGTGATGGCCTGGTAGAAGAAGCCGGCCGGCCGGAACCCGAGCGCGACCAGCGAGGGCGGGAGCCGGGTGGCCATGTTGTCCGCCACCATACTGTCCCCGTTGCCCGCCAGGCCGTGGCAGTTGGAGCAGACGATCTCGTAGCGGTGCCGGCCGCGGGCCAGCAGCTCGGGCGTGACCGGGATGGGGACCTGGGTCACCACCGCGCCGTTCACCATGCCGGTGCTGATGCCCGGCGCCCCCACCACCGCCTCGCGGGAGACGGTGCCCTCGGGAGGAGTGCGCATGCCGCGGCCGTCGCCGTACAGCTCGTTGGCCGCGTAGGGCAGGATCTTGTCCTGCTGCTCCATGCGCTGGAGCACGTCGCTGGCCCGCGTCCCGGCGCAGCTGCAGCCGGAGAGCACCCCCAGGCCGAGGAGAAAGAGAACGGTCCTCATTCCACCGACTCCTGCACCGTGCTGATCTCCTTGGCCCCCAGCTGGCCGAGCAGCGCGCTCTCCGCCTTGCCGTCGCTGCCCGGGGGCAGCGCCACACTGAGCCAGAAGCCGTCGTTGACCGCGCTCCGGAACTCCTCGCTCTCGAACACCGCGTGGTACGGCTGCGGCAGGCGCATCAGCGCCAGCAGGCCGAAGAAGATGCTCAGCGAGGCGAGCAGCACCGTGGTCTCGAAGGTGATGGGGATGAACGAGGGCGGGGCGTGAGCCGGCCGGCCGGCCACGTTGAGCGGCCAGTTGATGCTGTTCATGTAGACCATCATCAGATACCCGCCGAACATCCCGGTGAGCCCGCCGGTGAGCGCGATGCGGGGGACGCGGCTCCGGCCGAGCCCCAGCGCCTCGTCACCCCCGTGCAGGGGGTATGGCGAGTGGGTGTCGATCGACTCGAAACCCTTCTCGCGGACCTTGTAGCAGGCGTCCACCAGCGCCTCTCCGCTCTCGAAGCGCCCGAGCACGTAGCTCTTGCCGGCTGGAGCGGCGTCGTCTTCCGCGGCGTGTTCCATCGATCAGGCTCCGGTGACCACCGTGACCGGCGCGGGGCGGTGCTGGAGCTCCTCGTTGAGCTCCTTCACCTCGCTCACCGCGACGGCGGGGATGAACTTCAGGAAGAGGAGGAAGCAGGTGCTGAAGAACCCGATGGTCCCCAGGAACAGGGTGATGTCCACCCAGGTCGGGTAGTACATGTCCCAGGCGGCGGGGAGGAAGTCGCGGTGGAGCGAGGTGACGATGATCACGAACCGCTCGCACCACATCCCGACGTTCACCAGGATGCTGGCGATGAACATCACCGGGATCGAGGTGCGCGCCTTCTTGAACCAGAAGATCTGCGGGGTGAGCACGTTGCAGAAGAGCATCAGGTAGTACACGCCGCGGTACGGCCCGGTCGCCCGGTTGAAGAACACGAACCACTCGAACTGGTTCCCCGAGTACCAGGCGATGAAGTGCTCCATCAGGTACCCGTAGGAGACCAGCATCCCCGTGGCGAGGATGATCTTGTTCATGTTCTCGAGGTGCCTCATGGTGATGACGTGCTTCAGGCCCAGGAAGTGTCGCGCCGGCACCATCCAGGACATCACCATGGCGAAGCCAGAGAACACCGCGCCGGCCACGAAGTAGGGCGGAAAGATCGTGGTGTGCCAGCCGGGGATGAGCGACACCGCGAAGTCGAAGGACACGATGGTGTGCACGCTCACCACCAGCGGGGTGGAGAGCCCGGCCAGGAGGAGGTAGCCGACCTTGTAGTTGTGCCAGTGCCGCCCCGAGCCGCGCCAGCCGAGGGCGAAGATGCCGTAGATCTTCCGCTGGATCGGGCTCTTGCTCGCGTCGCGGAGCGAGGCCAGGTCGGGGATCAGCCCCAGGTACCAGAAGAGCACCGAGACGGTGAAGTAGGTGGAGACCGCGAACACGTCCCAGATGAGCGGGCTCTTGAACTGCGGCCACATCTCGAGCGTGCTCGGGTACGGGAACATGAAGTAGGCGAACCATGGCCGCCCGGTGTGGAGCAGCGGGAACAGGCCCGCGCACATCACCGCGAAGATGGTCATCGCCTCGCTGAAGCGGTTGATGGCCGTCCGCCAGCGCTGCTGGAAGAGGAAGAGGATCGCGCTGATCAGGGTCCCGGCGTGACCGATGCCGATCCACCACACGAAGTTGGTGATGTCGAAGGCCCACCCGACGGGGATGTTGTTGCCCCAGGCGCCGATTCCCTCCACCAGGGTGACGGTGATCGCCAGAGCCAGCGCCCCGCTCCCCGACAGGGCGATGAGGAACGAGAGCAGCCAGCCCTTGTCCGGGCGCGCCCAGACGTGCGCCAGGAGGTTGTTGGTGAGGGTGGTGTTGTCCTGCTTGCCGACCAGCAGGGGTTCGGTGTCGAGCCCGTCGGCGGCGACGGCGGCGGCGTGTTCGGCGGCCATCAGCCCAGCTCCGGGTTGGGGTTCTTGATCTTGGTCAGGTACACGGTTCGAGGCCGGGTGTTCAGCTCGTGCAGCACGTCGAAGCGCCGCGGGTCGGCGTGGCGCTGGCTGACCTGGCTCTTCGGGTCATGGAGCGAGCCGAAGGTCAGCGCGCTGGTCGGGCACGCCTGCTGGCATGCGGTCTTCAGCTCTCCGTCGCCGATGCCCCGGTTCTCGATGCGGGCGGCGATGCGGGTCCGCTCGATCCGCTGCACGCAGTAGGTGCACTTCTCCATCACCCCGCGGGACCGGACCGTCACGTCGGGGTTCATCAGCATCTTCTCCACCTGGCTCTTGTCCTGCGTCCAGTGGAGGTAGTTGAAGTGCCGGACCTTGTAGGGGCAGTTGTTCGAGCAGTACCGGGTGCCGATGCACCGGTTGTAGACCATGTCGTTGAGGCCCTCGTCCGAGTGGACAGTGGCGTTCACCGGGCACACGTACTCGCAGGGCGCGGTCTCGCAGTGCTGGCAGAACATCGGCTGGTTCACCATCTGGGGTGACTCGGCCGAGCCGGAGTAGTACCGGTCCATGCGGATCCACTGCATCTCCCGGCCGCGGCCGACCTGGTACTTGCCCACCACCGGGATGTTGTTCTCCGACTGGCAGGCGACGACGCAGGCGTTGCATCCGGTGCAGCGGCTCATGTCCACCGCCATCGCCCACTTGTACTGCTGCTTGCTGTAGTCGACCGCGAGCTGCACCGAGGGAAGGGTGCTCCCCTCGAGCTCCTTGCCGCCGGGGAGCTTCACCGGGGGCCGGAGCTCGGCCGCCTCGGGGTGCTTCTCGAACTCCTCGAGGGTCTGCATCAGCGCGATGGGCCGGCCCTCGGTGTCGTTGTGCACCTGGGTGGTGCTGATGGGGTAGCTGCGGCCGACCTTCTTCACCTCGAGCCCGGTCGTGAACCAGGGGCTGGAGGCGCTCCGGAGCGGGTAGACGTCGTGCCCCACCACCACCGGCTCGTCGGCGTCCTTCACCCCGAGCGTCTGCTGCTTTCGGCCGTAGCCGATCGAGACGGTGACCGCCTCGTCCGAGTGGCCCGGCTGGACCCAGGCCGGGACCTGTACCGAGCGCCCGGAGACGGTGAGCAGCAGGAGGTCGCCGTTCTCGAGGCCCAGCTGCTTCGCCAGCCCCGGGCCCACCTGCGCCACGTTGTCCCAGGTGACCTTGGTGATCGGGTCGGGGAGCTCCTGGAGCCAGCTGTTCAGGGAGTAGCGGCCGTCGAGGATCTTGTAGTCGTGGACCAGGTCCAGCTCCAGGCCGCCCGGGGCCGGACGGGCCTGCGAGCTGGCGGCCCGCACCCGCTCCGCCTGGAGCGTGGGGGTGACCGGAGCGTTCGCCGTGCCCGGCACCACGCCGCTGGCCAGCCAGGTCTCCCACTCGCTGTCGAAGTCGCCCTTGGCCCGCGAGGCGTGGAGCGCCTTCAGCCGGTCGTAGGGCTTGTTCTCGTCGGTGAGGAACGCGGTGAGCAGCTCGGCCTCGGAGATGCCGCCAAACAGCGGCTGGATGAGTGGCTGGACGATGGACAGCGTGCCTTCCCGGGCGCGGGCATCGCCCCAGCTCTCGAATGGGTGGGCCGCGGGGAGGAACCAGTTCACCGCCCGTGAGGTCTCATCGTCGTGGAGACCGAGGTACACCGCGTTGGGCACCTTCCGGAGGAGGCCCACCAGGTCCACGTCGCCCGGGGCGGTGAACACCGGGTTCCAGGCGCTGATCACCAGGGTGTCCACCTTCCCGGCGCGCAGCTCGTCGACCAGCGACTGCCAGCTCGCGCGACCGGTGGCGGTGTCCAGCACCGCCGGCTCGCTGAAGGTGACGGTGGCCCCGACCGCGCCGAGGCTCGCATTGATCGCCTGGGCCACGGCGTGGGTGAGCGCGGTCTGCCGCTCGCCGGGAATCACCAGCGCCGCGCCCCGCTTGCCCGCGAGGTCCTTGGCCACCGCGGTGACGAACTTCGCCCGTTCGCCTGTCAGGCCAGCGGGGCTCCGGAAGCCCGAGAGCCCGGGGACGGTCTTGCCCAGCTCGGCGGCCAGCGCCAGGGCGAACCCTTCGATGTCCGCGCTGCGCAGCCTCAGGCGATGATCGGCCATGCCGCCGGTGATGCTGAATCGCGGCTCGACCACGTAGAGCCGGTTCAGGCCGGCGGGGTGCTGCGGCTCGCGGCGGTTGGCGAAGCCGAGGTTCTGGTCGATGGTGTCCGGACGGGCCTCGAGGAAGTCCGCGTCGAGCGAGAGGATGACGTCGGCCTTCTCGATCAGGTAGTGCGGCTCGAGCGGCTTGCCGAAGGCGATCGTGGTGCCGTCGTAGACCGAGTCACGCGGGGTCGCGCTCCAGGCGTGGAACTTCGCCCTGGGAAAGCGCTGGACGATGGCCTCGCGGAGCGACCCGGTGAGCGGCGAGCTGCTGGGCGCGGACAGGAAGCGCAGGCCCGCGCCGCCGTCCTTCTCCCACGCACCCGAGCGGACGCGCATCGCCTCGCGGAACCCGCGCCAGCTCCGCCCGGCGCCGCGCTCCTTCAGCACCCGGGCGCGGAATGGATCGAAGAGGGTGGCCAGCTCGGCCTGCGCGTGCGGGCCGGTGGCGCCGCGGGACACGGGGTGGGTGGGGTTGCCCTCCACCTTCACCGGCCGGCCCTCCCAGCTGGTGGCCAGGACGCCCAGGGCCAGCCCATCCTGCACCAGCGCGGTGGCGTAGTGGAGCGGGTTGCCGGGAACCATCCCGTCCGGCGCCTTGGTGTAGGCGAGGATCTTCTCCACCGGCTTCTCGGTGCAGGCAGTGAGCCCCGCCAGCGCCACCGAGGCGCCCATCAGCTGGAGGAAGTCGCGCCGGGCGAACCCCTTCGGCACGTCGAAGGCGCCGGGGGGGAACTCCTGGTCGCGGTGGGGGAGCGCGGCCTCGCCGTGGAGCTGCTCCTCCACGCTTCGCCAGTAGGTGCGGCCGAAGCCGTGCTCCGAGCCGGGCTGACGCCCGGGGGCGAAGCTGGCCTCGTCCGGGAGGTCCACGGCCTGGGGCTCGACGGGGGCGCTCTCGCCGAGGACGGGGAGCGGGAACCGGGGAGTGGTCATCGGTGACATGCGTCGCAGGAGATGCGGGTGTGGACGTTGTACTGCTGGGCCAGCTGGGCCCCGAGCTTCTGCCGGTCCACACCAGGGTCCGGCTTCCAGGTCATGCTGGTCATGAACTCCACGGGCCGCAGCTGCGGCTCGGGATGCCGATGGCACTCGACGCACCAGCCCATGGAGAGCGGCGCCTTCTGGTTGATGAGCCCCATCTGATCCACCCGGCCATGGCAGGTCACGCAGCCCACGCCCTTGTTCACGTGGATCGCGTGGTTGAAGTAGACGTAGTCGGGAAGGTTGTGGACCGAGTTCCAGGGGATGGGCCGGTCCTTGAAGTAGTACTCCCGCACCAGCGAGAGCAGCGGGCTCTTGTTCCACACCTGCGCGTGGCAGCTCATGCAGATGGTGGTCGAGGGCAGCCCGGGGTACGGGCTCTTCTCCACCGTGTAGTGGCAGTACCGGCAGTCGATGCCCTCGTCACCGACGTGGTGCCGGTGGTCGAACTCGATGGGCTGGACGACCTCGCGATCCTGCTTGGTGCCCCAGGTCGAGCGCACCACGATCATCAGCCCGGCAATTGCGACTGCGGGGAGCGCCAGCAGCAGGACGCCGCTGAGGCGTGAGACCGTATTCGTCCAACGTGGGAAGAGGGGCATCCGGGGTTGCCTGGCAATCGGGGGGAGAGCGCAGAATCTGCGGCGCGCGTTCTACGGAACGGCAGGGCAACCTTCAATCTCTAAGTCGCGGTGATCCCTCGTTTCCCGTCATCGGCCCCTGAAGGCCCTCACCTCGAAGCCCGATCCGCGCTTCCCCCTGTTCACCTCGGAGGGACCAGGCGATCGGCGTTTGCGGAGAAGACCGCCCGCTCCTCTTCCGCAGTGAGGCCGAGCCCGCGCACGTGGGCGACCACGTCGGCGAAAGGAATTCCGAGGCTCGGGAGGTCCGAGCCGAAGAGGATCTTATCCGCCACTCCGGCGAGGTCGCCCGGAGCGAGCGGCACCGGATGGAACATCACGGGGGTGAGGTCGGCGTGCAGCGACCGGTGGCGCCGCAGCACGGCCAGCGCCTCGTGCACGGACGGAGCGGCGAGGTGGGCAAGCACGATGCGTGCCTCGGGCCAGGTGCTGGCGACCCGCTCGAGCGCAGCCAGCTCGTCGGGCTCGGTGGGCCCGGCCGGCGAATGGCCGAGGTGCACCACCACCGGAATTCCACGGTCCGACACCCGCGCCCACAGCGGCGCGAGCCGCTCGTCGTCCAGCGAGAACGCGCCCACCGCGCAGTGAAGCTTGAACAGTCGAAGGTCGAGCCCCAGCGCCTCGTCCACGACCTGGGCGACCTCGTCCCCGGGGTGGACGGTCCCCGCGGGCTCGACCAGGGCGTCGCGGCCCCAGGTCTCGGCCATCCAGCGGTTCAGCGCCTGCGCCGAGCCCGGGCGGCGCACGTAGGGAAGTGACCAGCAGCGGGCGACGCCGGCCTCGCGGAGCGCCGCGTGGGCGACGTCAGGCTCGGGCGCGTAGGGGAACGACTCGGGCGGGATGGCCTGGGTGAAGTAGGCGCGGATGGCCCGGCCGAGCCGGTCGGGGAGGAGGTGGGTGTGGGCGTCGACGATGCGCACGGACGGGGAGCGGCGCCGGATGTAACGCCAAGGCTGTTCACCGGAAATCTGCAGGGTCGATGCCCTCGGCCTCGAGCCAGCGGTAGATCTGCTTCCGATTTTTCCCGAAATAGCTGGCGGTCCGCTCGACGTTGCCCCCGAAATGCTCGAGCACCCGAACCAGCGCGGCGCGATCCGGCGTGTCCGAGTCGGGGACCAGCGCCTCGGGCACGATGGGCGTCGGACGCTTGCTCCCGGCGTCGGTCGGGGTCTGCCGCCGCGCCGCCACCGGGGCCATCTCCGGCGGCAAATGGGTCCGTCGGAGCATCGGCTCGCCTTGGGCGCGCACCGCCGAGGCGGCCATCGCCCGCTCCAGCTCGCGCACGTTGAAGGGGTAACCATGGAGCAGCAGCGCCTCGGCGGCGTGGGTGGAGAGGCCCGAGGGGAAGCCGGCATTCGCGAGGAAGTGCACCGCCAGCGGGAGGATGTCCTCCTTCCGCTCCCGCAGCGGCGGGACCTCGAGGCGCCAGCCGGCGAGCCGGGCGTAGAGGTCGGCCCGGAAGCTCTCGGAACGGGCGTCCTCGACCAGCGGCCGCCGCGTCGCGGAGACGATCCGCGCGTCGACCCGGCGGACCGCGCTTCCCCCGACCGGGCGCACCTCCCCTTCGGCGAGCGCTCGCAGCAGCTTGGGCTGGACCTCCACCGGAAGCTCACCGATCTCGTCGAGGAAGAGCGTCCCGCGGTGCGCTGCCGCCATCAGCCCATCGCGGCTCTGGGAGGCGCCGGTGAACGCGCCGCTCAGGTGTCCGAACAGCTCGGCCTCGGCGAGCGAGGCAGGGATCGCCGCGCAGTTCACCGACACCAGCTCGCCCGCGCGCTGGCTGAGCCGGTGAATCTCCCGGGCGACCAGCTCCTTGCCCACGCCGGTCTCGCCGAGCACCAGCACCGGAACGACCGTCGGCGCGACCTGGGCGATCTCCCGGCGTAGACGCTGCATCGGGAGGCTCGTTCCCTTGAGCGACGTCTCGGGCATGCGCGGCTCTCCGGTATGCACCCACTGATCGAGGAAGAGCACCAGGGAACGGCCGAGCCGCAGCACCGACCCGTGCCGGAGCACACCGCCGACGCAGCGCACCCCGTCGAGGTAGGTGCCGTTGTGGCTTTCGAGGTCCCGCACCGCCCAGCCGTCCGCCGACGGCTCGACCACCGCGTGGCGACGCGAGACTTCGGGGTCGTCGAGCGCGATGCCGTCATCCTCGGGCTCGCGTCCGAGCACCAGCGGCGAATGCCGGAGCGTCACCCGCGGAGGGTGTCGGCCGTCGGGCCCGAACACTGGTACCAGCTGCTGGACGCGAAACGGCCGTCGCTCTTCCTGAGAGCCGAGTTCCGGGGCGGTGGAGCGGCCCCCGGAGCCCCTCTTTGACGTGCCCACCGAGGAGCGAGCCTATCATCCGTGGCACGGAGACCCGAGAGTGTCCGAACGACGCACATCCCCCGCGGCACCGGTCGAGCGGGCCGGGCCAGCCGGCCCGATCGAGCCGTCGAAGACGGTGAGCGCGGTCACCGAGGCTCCGGGGCAGGTCCTGACCATCGGCCACGGTCCGGAGCTGGTGCTGGTGGAGGACGCATATGTACTCGGCCCCGAGCTCGGCATGGGCGGGAGTAGTCGGGTGTTCATGGCACGGGACCGGCGCCTCGGGCGCGAGGTGGCGCTGAAGATCCTCCAGCGCAACGACCCGGTGGCGGTGGAGCGCTTCGTCCGCGAGGGGCGGATCACCGCCCGGCTCCAGCACCCGGCCATCGTCCCGGTGCACGAGATGGGGCGGCTCAGCACCGGAGAGCCATTCCTGGCGATGAAGCGCAGCACCGGTCTCCCGCTCGACCGTGCCATCGCCGCCGCGGAGGGGCTCGAGGCCCGGCTGGCGCTGGTCCCCCGGGTCCTGACGGCCTGCAACGCGGTGGCATACGCGCACGCCTCCGGGGTCATCCACCGCGACCTCAAGCCATCCAACGTTCTGCTCGGCGACTTCGACGAGACGCTGGTCGCCGACTGGGGACTGGCGAAGGAGACCTCCGCGCCGCCCGACCGGGAGGGCGGCGACGAGGCGTCCATCGGCTCCGGCGGATCCGGCGGGCTCACCGTCGCCGGGGGCGCCCTCGGGACGCCGGCGTACATGCCTCCCGAACAGGCCCGGGGAGAGCCGGCGGACACCCGCTCCGACGTGTGGGCGCTCGGCGCGATGCTGTACCACCTCCTCTCCGGCGCCCCGCCGTATACCGGCGAGTCCGCCGCGGAGATCCTGGCGAGGGTCCGTGGAGGGCCACCGCCGTCACTTCGCGCCACGGCACCCGCCGCGCCGCCGGAGCTGGCGAGCATCGTCCACCGCGCGCTGGCCTACGTGCCGGCGGACCGGTACCCCGATGCTTCGGCGCTGTCGGACGAGCTGCGGGCCTACCTCGCAGGCCAAAGGGTACGCGCGCACGCGTACACGCCGCGCGAGCTGGTCTCTCACTGGATGCGACGGCACCGGACGCTGGTGCGCGCCGCCTTGGTCTCCCTCGCCGTCCTGCTTGCCGCTGGCGCGGTCTCGTTCTGGCGCATCGTGCAGGAAAAGCGCCGCGCCGAGGTGCTGCGGGTCGTCGCCGAGACCCGGCGCGACGCGGCCGAGGATCTGGTCCAGTTCGTGGTCTTCAAGCTCCGCGACGACCTCACCGCGGTGGGGCGGCTGGACCTCCTCGCCAGCACCGGTGAGCGGGTGCAGGAGTACTACGAGCGGCTGCAGTCGGTGGACACGAGCCCGGGCGCCGATGCCCGGCTCCGCGCCGCCGCGGCCCTCGAGCTGCTGGGGGACGTGGCCCGGGAACGGGGAGAGAACGAGAAGGCGGCGCCGCTCCAACGGCGGGCGCTCCAGCTGCGCCAGTCAGTGCTCGCCGAGACCCCGGGCGATGCGCAGCGGATCTTCGCGGTGAGCACTAGCTGGAGCCGGATCGCGCAGTCCGAGGCGGCGCTCGGGCACCTGGACACCGGAGGCGAGGCGGCACGGCAGGCCTTCGCGCTCGCCACGCAGGCGGCCGACAAGAGCCCGGAGGACTTCCTCGTGGTGCGGAACGTCTACCGCGTCGCCGCTCACGCCTCGAACGTCCTCTATCGCGGTGGCGACGCCGACGGGGCGCTCCGGATGTTGCAGCAGTCGCGGGATCGCCTCGCGGCCTACGACGCCGGGCATCGCTCGGACCAGTCACTCCACGAGCTGGCCGCCGCGGAGCTGGGGCTCGGCTACATGCTCCAGACCCTCTTCCGGCTCGACGAGGCGCAGAGGGCGCTGGCTCGGTCGGTCGAGCTCTGGCGGGATCTGGCCGGGCGGAAGTCGGATGACGCCACGGTCCAGGCGGTCTTCGCCGGGGCGCTCCACATCTCCTCGGTCGTCGCCGGTAGGCGAGGTGACCGGGAGCGGGGCCGCGAGCTCATGGACGAGGCGGTCGCCACCCGCGGCCAGCTGTCCGCGAAGGATCCGACCAACCGGACCTGGCGCGAGATCTTCGCCTCCACCCTCACCGACCGATGCCAGCTCGATGCCGATCAAGGGCGTCCGGAGCACGGGCTCCCCGACTGCGCGCGGTCGGTGGAGATCTATCGCACTCTGGTTCGCGAGCAGCCGGGGACGGTCGCCTGGCGCGAGGGGCTGGTCCGCGCCCTGAGCGAGCAATCCGACGTCGCGCGCCGGAGCGGCAACCTGGACGAGGCGCGCCGATCGAGCCTGGAAGCGATCGAGCTCGTCCGGCCGATGCACGAGACGCGTGCCAAGGACACGGTCGTCCGGCAGATGTGGAGCGTCGCGCACGCCCGGGCCGCCGAGGCCGAGCGGGTACGGTCGCCCCTGCACGCCCGGCAGCTGCTCGAGACCGCGTTGGTCGACATCCGTGCGATGCGCGCCGAGCAGCCGAGCAACGCCCGCCGCCGCCACGACGAGGTGGACCTGGTGCTGTCTCGCGCCGAGCTGGACCTGGTCCTGCGGGACCTGGGGGCGGCGCAGGCGGGGCTGGACGAGGCGCGCGCCGCGCTCGAGCCGGATCGGGCGGCGAAGACCGAGCTGGGGCTGGAGCTTCCCGTCCTGCGGGCCAGGGTCGCGCTCCTGGCGCATGCGCTCGGGATGGTGCGGGGGCGTGCGTCGTCGGCCGACGCCGAGCTGGCGACCGCGTTTCAAGAGCTCGCCCCCCTCCGGTCCCGCCTCGACGCCGAGGACGTGGCGGTGCTCGCCCGTCTCGAGCGGCTGGCCCGGGGCCGGACGGCGAAGCCCGCGCATCCGTGACAGCGGTGCCCGGCGGGTGTGACGCCACGCGGCCCCCGGTGTGACCGCGGCGTCTCCCACCTCCGCAAGGCCCCGGGAGCACTCACGGGCACGGTCGCTGCTTTGCCCGGCCCTCCGTCACCGGAGGAACCATGCACCCGAGAGGCGTTCGAACCGTGGTCTGGGCGTTGCTGCTGTGTGCCTGCAGCACGCAGCCGGGAAGCAGCAACAACAACTCGAACCGTCCCCCAGCGCCCACGCTCCAGACCGATTCCACGGTGACGCCCTCGGTGCCGACCGTGGCCGGAATCAACGGCGGCCCCGACCGGGCGGTGGGTGCGGTGCAGGGCCCGAGCGGGAAGAACAGCGACCTCGTGCTCGACGAGCTGATGGTCGTCACCGACCAGAAGTCGAAGGTGGACGCCCTGGCCGCGCGCTGGAAGGGAACCATCGAATCCGAGGCGGTCTTCGACGCCATCGGCCCGACCGATTTCAAGGTGTACCTGGTGCGGATCGACCCGAGCGGGGTGGACACCTCGAGCCTGGGGACGAAGCTGCAGAGCATCGACCCGCTGGCCCGCGGCGCCCACAAGGTCTCGAGCGACCGGGTGACCCAGCTCCTCGCGGTGGCGACCCAGGAGACCCTGGCCGACCCGTCGCTCTCGGTGGGCATCAATCCGCTGCTCGCGCCGCAGGGGATCTGGGAGGGAACCGCCACCGAGGGTGCGCCGCCGGACGGCTCGGTCACCTCCGACCCCTTCACCTGGCCGCACATGCTGATCCACCAGGTGCCCGCCGCATGGCAGGCGCTGCAGGACGCCGGGAAGCTCGGCAATCGGGTGAAGGTGCTGATCATGGACGGGGGCTTCGTCAAGAATCCCGACATCCCGGGCTCGACGACCATGATGGGGAGCTGGCTCAAGCCGAACCCCGCGTCGTGCACCGGCGGCACGTCCTGCCCCTGGCACGGCACGGCGGTGGCGTCGGCCCTCGCCGGGGTCCTCGACAACGGCTACGGCGGCGTGGGCACGGGCGCCCCGGTCGTCGACCCCATCCTGGTGCCCAGCCCCTCGGCGGACGTCTTCCAGTTCGTAGCCTACGCGGTCAACCTCATCGGAGGCCTCGCCGAGGGGCCACAGATCATCAACATCAGCGCGGCCTCCTCCTGGCCCGGCGCCCTGGGGTTCATGATCAAGCCCCTGGACAACATGATCACCCTCCTCCGGGGGAAGACCTTCGGTCCGGTGCAGCTCCGCTTCGGGCCCGGAGCGCTGGTGATCGTCGCCGCCGGCAACGACGGCATCGACGTGGACAACCAGGACTGCTTCATCGCCTGCTGGGAGAGCGACGTCATCATCCCCTGCGAGCTGGACGACGCGGTGTGCGTCGGCGGGCTGAAGTACGGGACACGGTACCCCGACCCGAGCAGCAACTGGGGCCGGTTCCAGCGGAGGCGGGGGAACGGCAGTGACTCGCCGACGTCGCAGGACAACTCGGTCGACATCTACGCCCCCTTCACGGTCATCGTCGGCCCGGACCCGGACGGCGCCGGGAACATCCAGGGAAGCGCGGGCCGCTGGGACAGCGGGACGAGCTTCTCCTCGCCGTTCGTGGCGGGCATCGCGGCCCTGGTCTGGGCCGCGGACCCGACGCTGAACGCCGACGAGGTGCTCGCCATCCTGCTGAACACCGCCGATTCGACGCCGGCCGGGGACGGCCTGGTCGTCAACGCCCTGGCCGCGGTGAAGAAGGCGCTCTCCAAGCAGAACAATCCTCCGGCCATCCGGATCACCGCTCCGTCGGACGGCACCACGACCACCGTGGGTCTGCCCGGGGTGAGCTTCAGCGCGGAGGCGAAGGACCTCGAGGACGGCAACGCCTGCTGCCAGATCTCCTGGAGCTCCGACATGGAGGGAAACCTCGGCACCGGCGCGTCGGCCACCTTCCAGTTCCACCAGCTGGGAACGCAGGTCATCACCGCCACTGCGCACGACAGCCAGGGCGCGACGAGCTCGGCGCAGGTGCACGTGACGGTGAAGGACACACCGCCACTGGTTTCCATCGTCAGCCCCGGCGCGGGGGACACCATCTACCAGGCGCGGCCGTTCAACGTGCTCGGCCGGGCGTTCGAGGGGCTGTCCGACCTCTGCCAGGCCCCCAATCCGACCTCCAACATCTCCTGGAGCAGCAACGACGCGAGCGACGGCTTCATCGGCCCGGGCTGCGGGCAGATCTACATCGCCGGAAGCACCGGGCAGCGGACGCTCACCTTCACCGCCAAGGACCAGTTCGGGACGCCCGCGTCCGTGTCGATGGTGGTGAACATCCAGCCCACGCCGGCGGCCCCGGTGGTCAGCATCTCCAGTCCGGCGCCGAACTCGTCGGCCTACGCGGGCTCCACCATCTCGCTCGGAGCGCTGGTCACGGGCGGTCAGGCGCCGCTGAGCCTCCGGTGGACCTGGAAGTCCCCGAACAGCGGCTGCACCGAGACCAACATCTCCGTGACACAGACCAGCGGGCCGCCCCAGGTCGCGGCGACCTGGGACAGCAGCACGCTCCCCAACGGGTGCACCACCGGGCTCGGGACCATCACCCTCTACGCCACCGACACGTTCAACCAGGTCGGCTCGGGGTCGGTGGCCTTCGACTTCTTCATCGTCAACTGAGCGGTCCTCCGGCAGCTCAGTGGTCCCCGGGGTGCCTCGCCCCGGGGATCATCGCTTTCAGGCTCTCCAGGGTGTCCGCCTCGCTGGCCGGCTTGTCGGTGCGCCAGCGGGCGATGCGCGGGAAGCGCACCGCGACCCCGGACTTGTGCCGCGTGGATCGGGCAATGCCCTCGAAGTGGAGCTCGAAGACCTGCGTCGGCTCGACGGCCCGCACCGGCCCGAAGCGCTGGAGGGTGTGTGAGCGCACCCAGCCGTCGAGCTCGCGGATCTCCGCATCGCTCAGGCCCGAGTACGCCTTGGCCACCGGGACCAGGGTCCCCTCGTCCCAGACCGCGAAGGTGTAGTCGGTGAAGAGGTTGGCCCGGCGCCCGTTGCCCGGGTGGGCGTAGAGCAGCACCGCGTCGACCTGGAACGGGTCGATCTTCCACTTCCACCAGTCTCCCCGGCGGCGGCCGGTGCGGTACGGCGAGTCGAGGCGCTTCAGCATGAGGCCCTCGACCTTCCGCTCCCGGGCCTCGCGGCGCCGCTCGCCGAGCGTCTCCCAGCTCGGGTCGGCGAGCACCTCGGAGACGAAGAAGCGGCGGTGCCGTCCGGCGAGCAGCGGCTCGAGCCGCGCTCGCCGCTCGGACAGCGGAAGCTCGCGGATATCCCGGCCCTGGTGCTCGAGCAGGTCGTAGGCCATGAAGGCCGCCGGCGCCTGGGCCAGCACCTTCGGGGTCAGCGTCTGCCGCCCGATGCGGGTCTGGAGCAGCGAGAACGGAAGCGGCCGGTCCTCGCCGTAGGCCAGCACCTCGCCGTCGAGGACGGTGCCGTCGGGCAAGGTCCCGCCGGCCTCGACCACCTCGGGAAAGCGGTCGGTGACCAGCTCCTCGCCGCGCGACCAGAGGAACACCTTGCCCGCCCGGCGGATGAGCTGTCCGCGGATGCCGTCCCACTTCCACTCCGCCTGCCACGCGGCGCGCTCGCCCAGCGAGTCCGGGCCGTCCTCGAGCGGGGAGGCGAGGAAGAAGGGGTACGGCCGCGACGCATCGTCGGTCACGTGCGCGCGGGCGAGGATGCGCTCCAGGAACGCGGCCGACGGCGTCCAGTCGCCCATCGTCCGCTGGGCGAGGAGCGCCGGGGGGAGGTCCGCCACCTCGGCGAGCGCGCGGAGGACGAGGGTGGCCGACACGCCGACCCGGAGCTCGCCGGTGAGCAGCTTGTTGAGGAGGAACAGCTCGCGGCGATCGAGCGTGCTCCACCACCCGGTCACCCGGGCTCGCTGCTCCTCGGGCGGCAGTCCGCGGAGGGGTAGAATGCGCTGCTCCATCCACTCCGACAGCGGCGTCTCGTCGGGATGGGTGACGCGGGTTCCGTCGTCGAGCAGGAGCGCGATGCACTCGGCCAGATCGCCCACCACCGCGTAGCACTCGCCGAAGAGCCAGTCCGGCGTGCCGGTGAGCTCGAGCGTCCAGCCCACCAGCGCGCGCACGCCGAGCAGACGCTTCGGCCGGCGCCCGGTCAGGAACCACAGCGCCCAGGCCGCGTCGCGCGCCGGGGCCTCGCGGAAGTAGCGGGTCATCGCCCCCACCTTGGCCAGGGTCGAGGTGGTGGAGTCGAGCGCCTCGTACAGCGCTGCGAAGCGCTTCATGGCGGGAAGACCAGCGGCCGCCCCACCGCGGGCGCGTGCAGCCGGGTGCGCTGCCCGTCGAGGTCGCCCTCGAGCCAGTCGCGCTGCTGGTCGGTACGGTGGGGGCTCGCGACGTGGCCCGAGGCGCCGAGCGCCAGCACCAGCGTGGTCGCCTCCGGGTCGGCGAAGTCCACCACCAGGCGCATGCTCTGCCCGAAGCGCGGCGTGGCGACGCGGACGCAGCGGTTGCAGCCGGACATCGGCGGCTCGGGGGGGTCGAAGATCCACCCCAGCACGCCCCCGGACCGCCCGAAGGGGTGCTTGACGTCGAGGCGGTTCTCCTCGCCCCACTGCGGCCCGTCGAGCGGGACGTCGCGCACCGCCGCGCCGAGCACCGCATCCCGGTCGCCGAGCCCGGCCTTCCTCCACGCCTCGGGTGAGGCGCGCACGCCGGCCAGCAAGGTGGGGTCGTTGTTGTACCAGTCGAGCTCGGCGGGGGTGACGTTCGAGCCCTTCAGCGCGGCCGCGGCGATGGCCAGGTAGGCGCGGCGGCGGACCTCCTCGGCGGCACGGAACAGGCGCGAGTCGGCGGTGGCGCGACCATCCCAGGCGGCGAACGCCCTCGCCAGCTCGGGGCGGAGCAGCGGGGCGAGCCGCTCGACGACCTCGCGGTGCACGATGCCCACGGTGTCCAGCTGCATCGCCCGGACCGCGCGCGCGTCGTGTCCCTCGCCGGCGACGAGCTGGCCGATGCGCCTCGCCCGCGTGGGTGACGCCCAGTGGGAGGGCCAGTGGAATCCGCTGGCGGTCCCGATGAGGCGCTGGTTCGCCGTGACCACCCGGCCAGAGGGCGGATCGATCACCCGTGGCATCCGCGTGGTCGGCAGGTAGCCGGACCACTCCTGCGTGGTGCTCGACCCGTCGCGCGGCGTCCGCCCGTCGTCTCCGGCCGCGCGCAGCGGAAGGATGCCTGCGGCGCGCCAGCCGATGTGCCCGTCCGTGTCGGCGTAGAGAATGTTCTGGCCCGGGCCGAGGAAGCCGTCCGCGGCCGCGTTGAGGCTCGCCCAGTCGGTGGCGAGCATCATCTTCCCGACCGGGAGGCGCAGGGTGGACGGGTCCAGCGCCGCCCAGTGCAGGGCGAGGCCCGGACGGACCATGGGCCCGTGGCGGCCGAGCGAGACGGTGAGCGTCTCGGCGGGTCCGCCCTTCACCGTGATGTGCTCCACTCGCTGCCCCGACTCGGCCTCTCGATAGGTGTCCTGCACGTCGGTCCCGGTGTTGGTCAAGCCGATCGCCAGCCGGTCGTTCTGGAAGATGACCAGGCCGGGGAGCCCGGGCAGGCTCACGCCCTGCACCCAGCGCTGCACGGCGCCGTCCGCGGCGAGCAGTTCGATGCGCATCGGGTACCAGGTGCCCGGCGCGGTGAAGCCGAGGTGCGGGTCGTTGGCGAGGATCGGCTTGCCGCCTGCGGTGTGCGCGCCCGAGATGACCCAGCCGTTGCTCCCCACCTCGGGCGGAGACGCCCGGCCCCAGGGCTCCAGCGGAACGCCCAGCACCTCCAGCGGCTCGGGCCGCGACGGGAGCGAGACGGGGGTGGAGAGGGGCGCACCGCGGGCGAGCAGGCCCGCGGTGCTCGGCGCCGGCCGGGGCTCGGCGTCGGGGACGACCAGCACGTCGTCGGTGCTGACGTCCGGGAGCAGGAAGGCGCGGCGCTCGGCGGGGAGCGCGGCGAGGGCCTCCGCCATCAGCTCCTTCTGCCAGCTCTCGGACAGCTGCTGGTGCATGAGGAGCAGGACCCGGATGCAGTCCGCCGGCGTCCAGGGTCGCGGCTCGAGCGCGAGGAGCTGGAACTCGAGCCCCCAGCGCCCGTGGTGCGAGGCGATGAAGGCGTTGATGCCGTCGCTGAGCGCCTGCGCCTCGGAGCGCTCCTCGGGCGGAAGCCGTCGCGCGGCCTCCTCCGCCACGTCGGCGAAGCCGTACACCCGCTGGCGCCGGTCGAGAGGCAGCGCGGCCGAGCCCACCAGCTCCGAGACCTCGCCGCCGGCCACGCGCCGGGCGAGCTCCATCTGGAAGAGCCGCTCGCGGGCCTGGAGGAAGCCCTCGACGCGCATCGCGTCGCCCAGTGAGCGGGCGCGCACCGTCGGGATGCCCCGGGCGTCGAAGGTGACCTCCACCGACGCCTCCAGGCCGGCGATGCGCGGGGTGCTCCGGTCCGGGAGCTGCCCGCGGATGTCGACGATGGCCACCACCACTGCCGCGGCAAGCAGCGCCAGCACCAGGGCTGCAATGCGTCTGACCCAGGTCCTCATCGGGGGCTCTCTCCGGTCACCACTTCCTCCTGGTCACGCCCATACGGTGTCTCCAGCGCCTCGGCCTGGATGCCCAGCTCGCACAGCCGCTGGGCGAGCGGCACCGCGTACCCGTGCGTCACCAGCACCCGCTGCGCGCCGGTCTCGCGGATGGTGCCCACCAGCGCGGGCCAGTCGGCGTGATCGGACAGGGCGAACCCCCGGTCCACGCTCCGGCGGCGCCGCTCTCCCCGCACCCGCATGAACCCGCTCACCAGCGCGACCGCCGCGTCTCCGAAGCGCCGCATCCATGGCGTGCCCCGGGCGGTGATGGGCGCGAGCACCAGCTCGCCGGCGAAGTCCTTCCCCCTGGTGGTGTCCGCCACCCGGTCCACCGGGAGGAGCCGGACCCCGGCGTCGCGGTAGACGTCGCACATCCCGGCGATGGCGCCGTGGGCGAAGACCCGGCGGTCGGTGCGCAGCGCGAGCTCGGCCAGGAGCCGCTGTGACTTCCCCAGCACGTGACAGAACACCAGCGAGGCCCGGGCCGCCTCGCGGTTCGTCTCCCACCAGCCGAGGAGGTCCTCGATGACCGATTCGGTCGGCTCCCAGCGGAAGACGGGAAGGCCGAAGGTGGCCTCGGTCAGGAAGACGTCGGCGCGCAGCGGCTCGAAGGGGGCGCAGGTCGGGTCCGGGGCGCGCTTGTAGTCGCCGCTCACCACCCAGACCTCGCCGTCCGCCTCGATGCGGAGCTGCGCCGAGCCGAGCACGTGCCCGGCGGGATGGAACGAGAGCTGGACGTCTCCCATGCGGTGGCGCTCGCCGTACTGCCACGCCTCGATGACGGCTCCGGGGAGCCGGTGCCGGACGACGGGCAACCCCGGCCCGGAGCACAGGTAGGCGGCGCTTCCCTCGCGGGCGTGGTCGGCGTGGGCGTGGGTCAGCACCGCGTGGGCCACCGGCTGCCACGGGTCGACGTGGAATCCACCGCGGGCGCAGTAGAGCCCCTGCGGGGTCATGGTGAGGAGGTCGGCCATTGCCCGGGACCGCTGCGTTCTAGCCAGGTGGGGCGGTGGTGCGCACGGGCCCCGGCGTCCGCGACGCCGAGAACTCGACGACCACCAGCAGCAGCCCGAGCAGGCCCCAGGGCCGGAAGGCCAGGAGCCGCTCCGTCGCGGTGCGGCCGAGGAGCGCCCCGGAGGTGAGCAGGCTGGCCAGGACGACGAGCCCGAGCACGCCACGGGAGAGCGCGGCGCCCGCGCGCGATGCGGCGACCAGCCGGCGCACCGCGGGCAAGGCCAGGACGAAGTTGGCGCGCCAGGCGAGCGGGGAGGACATGGCGACGGCCAGGGTGGTCATCCGGAAGGCGGCTCCGGCATCGTCCCGGACGGCGAGCACCACCGCGGCGAAGAAGAGCGCCGCCGACAGCTGGGCCAGCCAGAGCGCGTCGGGGGTCGGCCGCGTCCCGAGCCAGCGGCTGACGTCGAGGATGAGCGTGGGGAGGCCCTGCGGGTTCGGGCCGGTGACCCACTCGACCGTGCTCCGCTCAACGAGACCGCGCCAGGCCTCCAGCTCGGCCGAGAACGCCGCCGGGCTCACCCGGGCGGCGAACAGCACGCAGGCGAGCAGGACGACCCCGGCGGCGACGGCGAGGGTGCGCCAGCGGCGGCGGACCAGGAAGAACAGTCCGGCGAACACCGCCGGCGGCTTGGTGAGCACCGCGGGCCCCAGCCCCACGCCGCCACCGTCCCGGGCCGTGCCAGCGGCTGCGGCGGCGAGCGTGACCAGCCCCAGCAGCCACAGGTCCACAGCACAACGCCGACGGCCCGCGGCACGAGGGCGAACGGGGCGAAGAGCACTGCCACCGGAGGCGCGTACTTGAAGGGCATCGGCCCGTCCTCGGCGCGGTAGAGGCTCGTGCCTGCGAGCAGCCTCGCCCCGGCGGTGCGGAACACGGTGAAGTCGATGCACCGCCGCGGGTTGAGCGCGAGCGCCAGGCCGAGGACCAGGAAGAGCCCGCCCACCGCCCAGCGCAGCCGCTCGGCCCGGGGCAGCACGCTCACCGCCGCCTTCCGTGGCGCTCGCTCTTGCCGGAGACGAGCGCCTGAGCCTCGACTGCCCGGAGCGCGGCCTCGACGCCCTCACGCAGCTGCTCCACCTTCGTGCGGCCGATGGCGGAGGCGAGGTCGCGCTCGAGCTGCTCGAGCACGCCCAGGCCGTGGAGCAGGGCCTGGAGTCCCGCCCGGGTGAAGCGGATGCGTCGGGCCCGTCCGTCGTCGGGGTCGGGCACGCGCTCGACCATGCCCATCCCCTCCAGATCGTCGACCAGCTGTCCCACCGCCTGCTTGGAGGTGCCGACCCGGGCGGCGAGGTCCACCAGCCGGGTGCCCTCGAGGTCCAGGTGCGGGAGCAGCGCGGTGTGCGAGGTGCGAAGGCGCGCCGCCCCGGCGCTCGCCACCCGGGCCACTGCGGCCTCGTCGAGGAGGCGGGCCAGCCGGAAGAGCTCCTGCAGGAGCGACCCGCGCTTGCGGCCCTCGAGCCATTCCAGCTCCCCAGGGGGAAAGCGTGGGGTGGGCGGCATCTTTGACAGGTGACTTGACGAGATGGTCAAGGGACCTTTACCGAATGGGCATGGCCCTGGTCAACCTCCTCCGGCTTTCCCAGGGGTTCGCGCCCCTGCCCGCGTGCTAGCGTCGCGCGCAACGTGATCTGGTGGATGTGGTTCGTGGCCGGAGTCGGGCTGCTGATCTTCGAGCTGGTGACCCCGGGCGGCTTCTTCGCGATCTTCTTCGGAGTCGCGGCGCTCCTGGTGGGGCTCCTGACCGTGTTGCACCTGGTCGGCCCCGAGTGGGTTCAGTGGCTGCTGTTCAGCGTTCTGTCCGTGGTGGGAGTGCTTCTTCTTCGCCGGCCGGTGATGCAGCGGCTGGGCCTGGGACCGCCGGCGCTCCCGGGGGAGGAGATGAAGGGCGAGTGGGCGGTGGTCACCGAAGAGGTCCGCCCGGGGGCGGTGGGGAAGGTGGAGCTGCGAGGCAGCTCCTGGAACGCGCAGGCCAACCGGACCGTACGGGTGGGTGAGCGAGTCCCGGTGGAGCGGATCGAGGGGTTGACGGTGTGGCTCGCCGGCACCGAGGGCCGCGGCGGATGGACGCCCGGCGGAGGAAGCACATGACCGAAGCGCTGCTGTTCGTGGGGGTTCTCGTTGCCATCCTGGTCGCGGTCATTCTCTTCAAGACCGCGGTGGTGGTTCCTCAGCAGAACGCCTACGTGGTCGAGCGGCTGGGGCGCTTCAGCGGGGTGCTCGAGGCCGGCTTCCACATCCTGGTGCCGTTCTTCGACGCCATCCGGTACCGGCACACGCTGAAAGAGCAGGCGATCGACATCCCCGAGCAGATCTGCATCACCAAGGACAACGTGCAGGTCGGGGTGGACGGCATCCTTTACATGAAGGTGATGGACCCCCGCCGGGCGTCGTACGGAATCACCAACTACGTCTTCGCGATCACCCAGCTGGCCCAGACCACGCTCCGGAGCGAGGTGGGCAAGATCGATCTCGACAAGACCTTCGAGGTGCGCACCCACATCAACTCGCAGGTGGTGAGCGAGGTGGACAAGGCGTCGGAGGCCTGGGGGGTGAAGGTGCTCCGCTACGAGATCAAGAACATCACCCCGCCCCGCGACATCATCGCCGCGATGGAAAAGCAGATGCGCGCCGAGCGGGAGAAGCGCGCCACCGTGCTCCAGTCCGAGGGCGAGCGCGACGCGGCGATCAACTCCGCCGAGGGCCAGAAGCAGCAGGTCATCAAGCAGTCCGAGGCCAAGAAGCAGCAGCAGATCAACGAAGCCGAGGGGCAGGCCTCGGCCATCCTCGCCGTGGCCCGGGCCACCGCCGAAGGGATCCGCGCCGTCGCCGAGTCCATCAACGCCAGCGGCGGGTTCGAGGCGGTGCAGCTCCGGGTCGCCGAGCAGTACATCAACGAGTTCGGAAAGCTCGCCAAGTCGGCCAACACCCTGGTCGTGCCGTCGAACCTCAGCGACGTGGGGGCGATGATCGGCCTGGCGATGAGCGCGATCCGCCCGAAGGCCGAACCGACGGGGAAGGGCCCGCTCGCTCCGCCGCGCTGAGTCGCGCGGTGCGCCGGGCTCGGGCCGGAGACGTGGTGGTGGTGGGAGCAGGGTTCGCGGGCTTCGCCTGTGCCCGGTCGCTCCTCCGGGGTGACGCGCCGGGCGTGGGAGGTGCTAAGCGGGGCGCCCCATGCTCCTGATCCCGCTCCTGGTCAGCACCTCTCTCGCCTCCGCCACCCCGCTCCCCGGGCTCCCCGAGCTGAAGGCCTCGGTCGACGAGTTCGTTCCCACCCCGCTGGCGGTGGACCTGTCGGCCATGCCGGCATCGGAGCGGAAGGCGCTCGCGCGGCTGGTGCAGGCGGCGCGGGTGCTCGACCCCCTCTTCCTCCGCCAGTCGTGGGCCGGGAGCGAGGCCTGGCTGGTGAAGCTCGCCCGCGACACGACCCCGCTCGGCCAGGCCCGGCTCCGCCTCTTCCTCTTGAACCAGGGGCCGTGGGACCGGCTGTCGCACGACGCGCCGTTCCTGCCCGGCGTCCCGGCGAAGCCGGCCTCGGGGAACTTCTATCCAGCCGGCGCGACGAAGGACGACGTGTCGCGCTGGCTGTCGACACTCTCCGCCGCGGAGCGGGCGCGGGCGAGCGGATTCTTCACCACCGTCCGGCGCGCGCCGTCCGGCGGCTTCACCGCCGTGCCCTACAGCCTCGAGTACCAGGGCGAGCTCGCCCGGGCCGCGGCGCTGCTGCGGGAGGCGGCGGCCGCCACCGAGCAGCCCGCGCTCCGGAGCTTCCTGGAGAGGCGTGCCGCGGCGCTGCTGACCGACGACTACGCCGAGTCGGATGTGGCCTGGATGCAGCTCGACACCACCATCGACCCGACCTTCGGTCCGTACGAGACCTACGAGGACGAGTGGTTCAACCAGAAGGCGGGCTTCGAGGCGTACATCACCGTGGTCGACTCCGGCGAGACCGAGAAGCTGAAGCGCTTCTCCGGCCAGCTCCAGGCGCTGGAGAACGCGCTGCCGATGGACGACCGGTACAAGAACCCGAAGATCGGCGCGCTCGCCCCGATCCGGGTGGTGAACAGCCTCTTCGCCTCCGGGGATGCGAACCGGGGCGTGCAGACCGCGGCGTACAACCTGCCCAACGACGAGCGCACGGTGGCCGCGCACGGGAGCAAGCGGGTCATGCTGAGGAACGTGGACCTGGCGAAGTTCGACCGGACGCTGGTCCCCATCGCCAGGGTCGCCATCGCGCCGGAGCTGCAGAGGTCGGTGCAGTTCGAGCCCTTCTTCACCCAGATCCTGATGCACGAGCTCATGCACGGCATCGGACCACAGCGGATCACGCTGAACGGCCGCGAGACGACGCCGCGCGCGGAGCTTCAGGAAACCTACGGGGCGATCGAGGAGTGCAAGGCCGACGTGGTGGGAATCTGGGCGATGCAGCGGCTGGTGAGCCAGGGTCAGCTCCCGGCCGAGATGGGGAAGGCGCTCGCGCCCACGGTGCTGGCCGGGATGTTCCGCTCGGTCCGCTTCGGCCTGAACGAGGCGCACGGCAAGGGGACCGCGGTGCAGCTCAACTGGCTGCTCGACGCGGGCGCGTTCACGGCTTCACCCGATGGACGCTTCACCCTGGTGGCCGAGAAGGTGGGCCCGGCGTTCGAGGCGCTGGCGCGGGAGCTCCTCACCATCGAGGCCACCGGCGACAAGGCGCGGGCGAAGGCGCTCCTCGACCGGTTGGTGGTGAACCGGCCGGAGACGCAGCGGGTCCTCTCCCGGCTGGGAAAGGTCCCGGTGGACATCGCCCCGCGGTACGTGACCGCCGAGGCGCTCGAGGCCGAGTTCCCCTGAGCGGCGGGGCCTGATACGACTTCCGGCCATGGGCAAGGCCGTCGCCGCCCTCCTCGTGGTGCTCGCAGGTGTGGCGCGTGCTGCCCCGGCGCCGGAAGCCCCACCGCCGGGTCCGCGCCGCTCGGTGGTGGTCCCTCTACTCCATCTCGCAGGAGCTGGCGGGCCTCCACGAGCTGAGCGTCGCGGTGAACGAGGGCATCCGGAAGGGCGCACCGGTCCCGGTGGACGTGTCCGGCGAGTACACCGGGCTCGACCGCTTCTCCAGCGAGGGGTACCAGGATGCGCTGCGGGCAATGCTTCAGGAGAAGTACCGTTCCCGGAGGATCGACCTGCTGGTCCTGGTGGGCTCCACGGCGCTCGAGTTCGTGGTGTCGAAGGGCCTCTTCCCGGGCGTGCCGATCGTCACCTGCTACGTCGCCGGACGCCTGGTCGAGGGCGCCCGCGGCACGCGCCCCGAGCTAACCGGGGCGCTCCCCGCACAGAACGCCGCCCGGACCATCGAGCTGATGCTCCGGCTCTACCCGGAGACCCGTCGTATCCACGTGGTTCTGGGAGCCAGCGCCTACGAGCGCGGGCAAGCCGAGCAGGGGAAGGTCCTCTTCGCGGCCCTCGCGCCGCGGGTGGAGCTCACCTACACCAGCGACCTCACGCTCGATCAGCTCGACGCCCGCGTCCGGCAGCTCCCCGACTCCGACCTGGTGCTGTGGGGGAGCCTGCTGCAGGACGCCTCCGGACGGAACTTCGACACCACCGAGCCCCTCCGTCGCATCTCCGCGGCGAGCCGTCGCCCGGTGACATGACCGTCTCGACCCAGCCAGAGAGCCAGCCGATGCACGCGGTGGCGTATCTGGTGTCCCCCGAGCCCGAGAAGCGCGACGAGCTCTCCAGACGTTGCGCTCGCTGATCGAGGAGATCCGCCAGGCCCCTGGATGCCTCGTCTGCGCCATCTGCCGCGAGGAGGAGGGTGACCTGCTGGTCGTGGTCAGTGGCTGGAAGACGCGGCCCGACCTCCAGCGCCACATCCGCTCCGAGCACTTCCGGATCCTCTCCGGCGCCTCGCGCCTGCTCGGCGCATCCAGCGAGCTCGGGTTCCTGCTTTCGCTGCCTGCCGAGGGGCAGCTCGTCTGACCAGACCCATGCCCCAACACCCAAGGAGAAGCCCGATGCCGGGCGTGGTCCCAATTCGATGGCGGGCCGCCACGCTGCTCGCCGCGCTGGCGCTCGCGCCCTTGGCCCGCGGCGACACCGACGGACCTTGCCCTGGCCACGAGGAATGAGGCCCGTCCTCGTCGCCTCGATGGTTCCCTTGCAGAGTGCGGGTCTCGACTTCGACTGCCTGGCGAGCGCCGCCGAGGGGCACGTCGCGCTCTTCAGCAGCGGAGGCGAAGCGATTCCACCCGACGCGGTGCTCCGGGACATGGACGCCCACGTCCGTGCGCTCGAGGTGCTGCTGGCCGCGCCTGCATTCACCCGCGCCCTCTTCGCGCCGCCCGCACCCGCGGACGACCGGTGGCGCGCGGCGGCCGAGCGCGGGCTGTTCGTGTACCGCTGTACCCCGGGGGGGGGCCCGTACCGGCTGGCCGCCGCCCCCGACACACCCGTCCGCGCGCTGGAACTGCCAGCCGCCGCGGGGCTCCTGGTGGAGGGGCTACGCTTCGTCCAGCTCCGGTTCCGCTACGTCTACTCGGTGGCGCCCGACGTGCTCCGGATGCCCTGAGGCCCGATCACCGTCGGTACCCGTTTGCCTGGTCCCGACCCGCGAGGGTGCAGGCCCACGCGCTCTTCTGTGCCGCTGCGATCCTGGGTCGCCGGGGAGCGATTCACTGCCCGACCACGGTCAGGAGCCCGCCGTTCATCGAGTAGACCCGGCCCTTCGAGTCGATGGCGATGGGGGTGTACGCGGCGCCGAGCGACTGCAGCAGGAACCGCTGCTCGCCCTGCGAGCCGCCCTGACGGATGGAGTAGACGCGCCCGTCCTCGCTGTTGGCGTAGACCGTCCCGTCCGGGCCGACCGCCGGCGCGTTGACGCACCACTCGAATCCGTCGGGATGGTCCGAGACGCAGGTCATCCCGCCGTCCGTCTCGGTCTGGCAGCTCTGGGTCTGGGTGGAGGTGAACTTCCACTGCGGCGTCAGGTCTCGCGACAGCTGGGTGATGTCATAAGGGCCCTCGCCCCCGTTCGCCGCGTAGTAGTGGTTGTCCTTGGTGATGATCGAGTAGGTGCCGCCGTGCACCCAGACGGCCGGGGTAACGTCCCAGCCGAAGTCGTAGGTGCCCATCAGCCTGCCGTCGGGGCCCACCTTGACCAGGTGGCCGCGGCTTCCGTTGTAGGCGGTCAGCCCGCCGTAGAGGACTGCGCCGTCGGGGAGCGCCACCGGGACCGAGGAGGCCTCGTCGTTGACCCAGACGCTCGGCTTGAGCCCCGTGGACGGGTCGACTCCCACCGGCGCGCCCTGCCGACAGCCGGTGGCGAGAACGCCGCAGCCGTCGTCCAGGAATTCTCGCATGCGGAACGTCCACCTCGGCGTCAGGTCCGGGTTCAGCGCCACCAGCGACGAGTCGTTCTGTGCGAAGTGCGCCCGACTGACGACGAACACGACTCCGCCAGGCCCGATGGCGGGTCCGGAGTTGAACCCTGGCCGCTGCGAGCCACACGGGCCCGTGGGGACCGGCACCGTCGCCGGGTAGGGTCCGGAGATGTGGGCGGCGCTGAACGAGTAGGGACACTGGTCGCTGGCGGCGGGCGCGCCGGCCACGATGCTCTGGTACAGCACCTTGGTCGGCGCCCCCGAGGTCGGCACGCGCACCAGGTACCCCCGCGCATCCGCGGACTGCGGCATCAGCGCGTCGAGCTCGATCACGTTGTAGAGCAGGGTTCCGTCCGCATCGATCACCAGGGGCCCGGTGATGTACCGGTTGGGGTTGCTGTCGCCGAAGGGGTTCACCGCCTGGGTGGTCCCGAGCTGCCGGTCCAGGCGAATCACCGTTCCCTCCGCGCCGGGAACCCAGACCACCTGATCGTGAATCGCGGGCTGGAACACCGGCTCCCAGCCGGCGACCACCCGCCAGGGTGGCGGTTTCCAGCTGCTCGGGAAGCTCTGCTTCGGGGTGAGCGTGCCGGACTCCCAGGCCAGATGCTTCACCGTCCAGGACTGCTGGTCCCACGCATCGAACCCACAAGGAGCCGGGTTGCCCAACGTGCCAGGAGGGCTGCAGCTCACGTACACCCCGGACTTCACCGCCATGTAGAGGTCGTCCCCGACGATCAGCGGCGAGGCGTAGTGGGCGAAGAGGTCGTCTCGGCCGAACAGTCCCCCGGCCTCCTCGACCTCCTGGGGAACGAAGGGGTCGAAGGTGACGGTCCCCAGCACCCGGCCGAATCCCTGCCCGGGCACGCAGGCCTGTCCGGTGTGCGCCCAGTTCTGCCCCCACTGGGCCCAGTCACACCCCGCGTCTGCCCGGAGCGGGTCGGAGAGGAAGGGGAGGGGCTGGCCCGCGTCGGTGGTGCTCGTGTCGTCCCGGCAGGCGGTCATGGTCAGCGCGAGCAGCGCGGCGACGGTCAGGACTGTCTTCATGGCGAGGGATGTCCCCTGGGAGCTCCCCTCGGCCTCCCGGGGAGCGCCCAGTTCCGCCCGGCGGGCCCCGAGCCGTCAAGCTGCAGGCTGGGAGTGGCGCCGGACCGGCCTCGGTTGTAACCCACCCGTTCCCTGGCGCGTCCTCCTGGGGGAGGTGCCTCCCATGCGCAAGCCCGAGACCCCCGAGCCCCCCTCCCGTGCGGTCACCCCCGAGCCCTTGTACCTCCGCCGCCGCGAGTTCCTCAGGAACGCCGGCCTCGGGGTGCTCACCGCCGCCGCCACCGGAACGGGACTGGTCGCCATCACCCAGGGTGGCCCCGGGCTCGCACGCGCGGGCCAGAAGGGAGACCCCGCGCCCGAGCCCCAGCCGCTCAAGGTCCTCGGACGGTACAGCACCGACGAGAAGCCGTCGCGCTACGAGGACGTCACCCACTACAACAACTTCTACGAGTTCGGGACGGACAAGACCGACCCCGCCACCCACGCCGGCACGCTGAAGACCCGTCCGTGGACGGTGACGGTGGATGGGCTGGTGAAGAAGCCGCTCACCGTCGACATCGACCAGCTCCTGAAGTGGTTCCCGCTCGAGGAGCGGGTCTACCGCATGCGCTGCGTGGAAGCGTGGAGCATGGTCATTCCCTGGCTCGGCTTCCCGCTGGGCGACTTGATCAAGCGCGTCGAGCCGCTCGGTTCGGCGAAGTACGTCGCCTTCCAGACGCTGCTCGATCCGCAGCAGATGCCACTGCAGCGCACCCACATCCTCGAGTGGCCGTACGTCGAGGGGCTGCGGATGGACGAGGCCGCCCATCCACTGACCTTGCTCGCCGCCGGGCTCTACGGGAAGGCGCTGCCCAACCAGAACGGCGCGCCGCTGCGGCTGGTGGTGCCCTGGAAGTACGGGTTCAAGGGCATCAAGAGCATCGTGAAGATCAGCTTCGTCGAGAAGCAGCCGCCCACCACCTGGTCGCTGGAGGGGCCGCGCGAGTACGGCTTCTACGCCAACGTGAACCCCGCGGTGTCGCACCCCCGCTGGAGCCAGGCCACCGAGCGCCGCATCGGCGAGTTCGAGCGCCGCAAGACCCTCCCCCTCAACGGCTACGCCGACGAGGTGGCGCAGCTCTACGCCGGCCTCGATCCGAAGACGCTCTACTGAACAATGGCACCCCGTCGTCCGCCACTTCCCTGGTTGAAGCCCGGCCTCTTCGCCGGAGCGCTGATCCCGCTCTGGGTGCTGGGCTGGCGCGCGGCGCACCGGACGCTCGGCGCCGACGCCATCGCCGTCGGCCTGAACCAGCTGGGGTACCTGGCGCTGGTGTTCCTCGTCGCGTCGCTGGCCTGCACCCCGCTGAAGATCCTCACCGGCTGGACCTGGCCGATCCGAATCCGGCGCATGCTGGGGCTGTTCGCGGCCTTCTACGCCGCGCTCCACCTCTCGACCTACGTGGGAATCGACCAGCAGCTCGACTGGCCGGTGCTCTGGGAGGACGTGACCCAGCGGAAGTTCATGATCGTCGGGTTCCTGGCCTTCCTGACGCTCCTGCCGCTCGTCTGGACCAGCACCGACGCCTCGGTGCGGCGGCTCGGCTTCCAGCGGTGGAAGGCGCTGCACCGGCTGGCTTACGTCGCCGGGATGCTCGCGGTCGTGCACTTCGTCTGGCGGGTCAAGTCCGACGTCCGGGTGCCGCTCACCTGGGCCGCGCTCCTCGGCGTGCTCTTCCTGGTGCGCATCGCCGATGCGGTGCGGATGCGCCGGCGGAAGCGCGCCCGGGAGTTGCCGACCGCACCCTCGGCCGACCTCGGCACGCCGGTCTGAGCGCGGGGTCGAGGGATGTGTCACGATCGCCCCCGGGCGGAGGTCTGACCGATGACCGACGATCGCCGCGGTTCACTTCTCGAGTGGCAGTGGTCGCTCTACCCTGCCGGACACCGCGACCGCCGCAATCTCCTGGTGCACGCGCTCACGGTTCCCGTCTTCCAGGTCGGCACCGTGGCGCTGGCGACCGCGCCCTTCCTGAGCGGCTGGCTCGCCGCGCTGGGCTTCGGCGCGATGGCCGGGGCGATGGTGATGCAGGGACGGACGCACCGGCGGGAGCAGACGCCCCCCGTGCCCTTCCGCGGACCGGGTGACGTCGTCGCGCGCATCCTCGCCGAGCAGTGGCTGACCTTCCCCCGCTACGTGGCCAGCGGCGCGTTCGGGCGCGCGTGGCGAGCGGCGTCGCCTTCCGGCCTCGGGGGTGGCAGCGCGGCACGCTGAGCGAGTGGGGCGCATCGCGCGCCGCCATCGGGCGGCCCGGGAGCGTCGTTGCCCCGAGCCGTCTCTGAACGTATGTTCAGTCACATGGAACGGACCGAGCTCCTGGGGATGGTGAAGCGTCTCGGGGCCGAGTTCCGCAAGCGCGGGATGCACGGGCACCTCGCGCCCCTGCGGCTCTACTGGCTCGCCCTCCGGCACGATCTGGTCCAGCCCGAGCGCCACGGCCTCCAGGTGCAGCTCTCGGAGGAGATGGTGGTGGAGTGGTTCAAGCTGCTCCGCCTCCCCCCGTACGAGCGCGCCTACCCGGCGCAGGCGCCCGGCGCGCGCTGCCCGCAGTGCCCTCCGGGCGAGGGGCCGGCGGTGGAGGTGGTCACCGAACGGACCTTCCCCGAGGGGCGCAAGGTCGCCTGCCTCGCCTGCCGCACCGCCTGGCTCGAGCTCGAGCCGTCCACGCGGATGGGCCGCGGCTCGGATGCCGGGAGGAAGAAGCTGTCCTAGGTTCCGGCGCCGCATGGCGCGGTCGAGACGGGTGGCGGTGGTCGGCTCGGGGCACAACGCGCTGGTCTGCGCGTGCTACCTGGCGAAGGCCGGCCATCGGGTCTCGGTGTTCGAGCGGAGCCGGCAGGTGGGCGGCGCGGTGTGCACCGAGGAGCTGTTCCCCGGCTTCCTCTACGACGTGGGCAGCTCGGCCCACATCATGATTCACGCCACCCCCATCCTCGACGAGCTGGAGCTCGCGCGGCACGGGCTGGAGTATCTCGACATGGACCCCTGGGCGTACTACCCGACCCCCGACGGTCCGCACCTCGCGTTCTACCGGGACCTGGACCGGACCTGCGCCTCCATCGCCCGGGTGAGCTCCGAGGACGCCGACGCCTACCGGCGCTTCGTCCACGACTGGACCCCGCTCGCCGAGGCGACGTTCAAGGTGTTCCAGGACCCCCCGACGCCGATGTCGGTCGGGCGCCGCTTGGTCACCGTGCGCGGCCCGCGCAAGCCGATGGGCGCGGGGCTCCAGGAGATCCTCCAGGGCTACGGCGACCTCATCGAGCGCCGGTTCCACTCCGCGCCCGTTCGCGCCGCGCTGCTCTGGCTCGCCGCGCAGTCGGGGCCGGGACCCGACGAGCGTGCCTCGGCGCCCTTCGTGGGCTGGCACGCGGTGCTGCACCGCACCGGCGCCAAGCACCCGCGCGGCGGCTCGGGGATGCTCACCCGCGCGCTGGCGAGCCGCCTGGCCGCGGACGGAGGCACGGTGCGCGCCGAGGCGCCGGTGGAGCGCATCGACGTCGAGGGCGGCAGGGTGCGCGGCCTCACCCTCGCCGGCGGGGAGCGCGTCGAGGCCGACCTGGTCGTCTCGGGCGCCCACGTCCGGACGACGATGCTCCAGCTGCTCGGCGCCGAGCATCTGCCGCCGGAGGTCCGGGAGGAGGTCGCGGCGACGCGCGTGGGCAACGGGTTCGGGATGGCCGTCCGCTGCGCCGCGGAGGTGCTCCCCGAGTACCTGGGCGAGCCGTTCGGCGCGCCGCTGGACCGGCACATGGGGCTGCAGCTCCTCGCCCGCTCCGGCGCCACCGTGCGCCGGGCGTACGCCGAGTACCTGCTCGGGCAGAGCGCGTCGGAGCCGCAGGTCATCGCCATGACCTTCTCGGCGTTCGACCCGGACCTCGCGCCGGCCGGAAAGCACGTCTGCTACCTGTGGAGCCAGTACCACCCGTACGCGCTCTCGGGCGGGGAGACCTGGGACGGCATCCGCGAGCGTGAGGCCGACCGCATCCTCGAGCAGCTGTTCCGCTTCGCTCCCAACATGCGCGGGCGCATCCTTCACCGGCACATCCAGTCGCCGCTGGATCTCGAGCGGCGGTTCGGGCTGCTGCACGGAAACGTGATGCATCTGGAGATGTCCCTGGATCAGATGTTCGTTTTCCGGCCCACGCCCGCGCTGTCGCGGTACCGGACGCCGGTGTCCGGGCTCTACCTCACCGGTGCGAGCACGCACCCGGGTGGCGGCGTCTTCGGCGCGTCGGGGCTGGCCTGTGCCCGGACCGTGCTGCGCGATCTCTGAGCGGCTGCGGTGACTCGCCTCGAGCGGTCACCGGCGGCCACGACTCACACCCCCCGGGCCTTGTCCGTCCACTCCCGGAGATTCCAGCCAACCGGGCATTCGCCAACCGCTCGGATGCTCAGGCGCGGATCGTCGGTTTGAACGAGGACCATCAGTCTGCGACCGCGGAGAAGGTGGTTTCGGCTCTCCGCGGCGAAGACGTCGAGCAGGTTCCACGCGAATCCGGGGTCCTGCCCGTAGAGGGCCTCGAAGCGCCGGATCACGATCGCTCGGCCGGAGTCGTCGGGAATGGAGAGCTCCGACAGACACTCGTGGAGTGCATCGAGGTTCCCCGCGAAGTGCTGGGGGAACTGGAGCTCCCGGGCGATTTCCCTCAGCGGATCGGCCCCCGAGGCCCAGCCTGTCGCGTCGAACGAGCTGATGACGTAGCCGCGCTCGCGCAGCCAGTGGAGATCCCGCTCGAGGACCTCGGGGCGAAAGTACTTCGTCACCGGTCCGTCCCGGAGCAGCTCGTAATCGAGACGGTCGACCTCGTCATCTCGGAAGGCTGCCATTCACGATGGACGGTATGTGTTCTCGCCTCGCGTTGCACCTCACCGTCGGCTCAGTTACGAGCGGGTGGTGCCTCGGCGGGTGTGTACCAGCGGTGGACGGTGTCCTCGCCCGGCTCTCGGCGGCGCGCACCGGCGGGGCCGGCCGGGGGGAGCATGAACCTCTCCTCCGACCTCGACCCGGTCTGCGGAATGCGGGTCGATCCCGAGTTCCCCAAGGGCGGGACCTGCGTCCACGCCGGAAAGGCGTACGGATTCTGCAATCCTCGCTGCCGTGAGCGCTTCTCCGCCGACCCCGAGCGGTATCTCGCGAACCCGCCGCTTCCACCGGCGGCCGGCGCAGGGCCCGGAGGCACCTGGATCTGCCCGATGGACCCGGAGGTCGGGATGGCCCGGCCGGGTCCCTGCCCGAAGTGCGGCATGGCGCTCGAACCGAAGGAGCCGGTGGCGGTCACGGCGACGCAGTGGGTCTGCCCGATGCACCCGGAGATCGTCCGGGACGCGCCAGGGACGTGCCCCCTCTGCGGGATGGCGCTCGAGCCGCGCACCGTCGCGCTCGACGCCCCTGCGAACCCCGAGCTGAAGGACATGCAGCGAAGGCTGGTCGTGGCCGCGCCCCTCACCCTGGTGCTGCTCGCGGTCGCGATGGGCGAGATGGTCGGCTGGCATCCGCCGACCTGGATTGGCTGGCTCGAGCTGGCCCTCGCCTCGCCGGTGGTGCTGTGGGCCGGGGCTCCGTTCTTCGCGCGCGCCATCGCCTCGGTCCGGAACCGCAGCCCGAACATGTTCACCCTCATCGGCCTCGGCGTGGGCGTGGCGTACGGGTTCAGCCTCGTCGCGACCCTGGCCCCGGCCTGGTTCCCCGAGGAGCTCCGCGGCCACGGCGGCCGGGCGAACGTCTACTTCGAGCCTGCGGCGGTCATCGTCACCCTGGTGCTGGTGGGCCAGGTGCTCGAGCTCCGGGCGCGCGCGGCGACGGGCAGCGCGCTCAGAGCCCTGCTGAAGCTCCAGCCTGCCTTTGCCCGGCGCGTCGAGGGTGACCTCGAGCGGGACGTTCCGCTCGCCGACGTGCGGGTAGGCGACGTCCTCCGCGTTCGCCCGGGGGAGAAGGTACCGGTGGACGGCCTGGTCCTCGACGGCCGCACCAGCGTGGACGAGTCGCTGGTCACCGGTGAATCGATGCCGGTGGAGAAGGGTCCCGGGGATGCGCTCACCGGGGGCACGCTCAACCAGCACGGCACCGTCCGGATGCGCGCCGAGCGCGTGGGCGCGGACACGCTGCTCTCCGGCATCGTCCGTCTGGTCGGAGAAGCCCAGCGCAGCCGGGCCCCTGTCCAGCGGCTGGCGGATCGCGTCTCGGCAGTCTTCGTGCCGGCGGTCGTCGCCGTCGCGGCGGTGACCGGCCTCTTCTGGGCGCTGCTTGGCCCCGAGCCGCGGCTGGCCCACGCGGTGGTGAACGCGGTGGCGGTGCTCATCATCGCCTGCCCGTGCGCACTGGGCCTCGCCACGCCGATGGCGGTGATGGTGGGGACGGGGCGGGGAGCCCACGCCGGAGTGCTCTTCCGGAACGCTGCCGCGCTCGAGCGGCTGGAGCGGGCCGACACCCTCGTCGTCGACAAGACGGGGACCCTCACGGTGGGAAGGCCGACGCTGGTGGAGGTTCGGCCGGTCTCCGGCGCCGGCGAGCCCGACACCCTCGCGCTCGCGGCGTCGGTCGAGGCGGGGAGCGAACACCCGCTCGCCGGGGCCATCGTCGCCGGGGCGCGGAGCCGCGGGCTGAGCCTCACGCCGGTCACCGAGTTTTCCGCCGACCCCGGCACTGGGGTGAGCGGCCGCGTGGGGCAGAGGCGGGTCACGGTCGGCCGGGAGCCGCAGGTGGAAGCGGGTGACCCCGGTGTCGCCGAGCTCCTCGAGGTGGCGCGCGGCTGGCGAGAGCGTGGCCGGACGGTCGCGTTCGTCGGCGTCGACGGTCGGCTCGCCGGAGCGCTGGCGATCGAGGACCCGATCAAGGAGTCGGCCCGCCGGGCCATCGCCGACCTCGCGCGCGAGGGCATGCGGGTGGTGATCGCCACCGGGGACCACCCCGCGACCGCGGAGTCCGTCGGGCGGAGCCTCGGGGTCTCCGAGGTTCACGCCGGGGTGCTCCCCCAGGGCAAGGCGGCGCTGGTCGCCGAGCTCCAGAAGGCCGGCCGGGTGGTGGCCATGGCCGGGGACGGGGTGAACGACGCGCCGGCCCTGGCCCAAGCGGACGTGGGCCTTGCCATGGGCACCGGGACCGACGTGGCGATGCTGAGCGCCGGGGTGACGCTCGTCTCCGGCGACCTCCGCGGAGTCGTGCGTGCGCGGCGGCTCAGCCGGGCGACGGTGCGGAACATCCGGCAGAACCTCGCCTTCGCCTTCGGGTACAACCTGCTCGGTGTCCCCATCGCGGCGGGCGCGCTCTACCCCTTCCTTGGATGGCTCCTGAGCCCAATGCTGGCCAGCGCGGCGATGTCGCTGAGCTCGGTCTCGGTCATCGGCAACGCGCTCCGGCTCCGGACGGTGGAGCTCGGATAGAACCGGGCTGGGGGCGCTGGTCCTCCTCGGGCCGACTGAGCCACCGGCGCGTCTAGCGCTTCCGCACAGTCAGCGGCGCGGCGAGCCGGAGCACCGGGACCCGTCGGATGCGCTGGTCGTACGACGGGTGGCGGAGCAGGAAGAAGCGGCGTCGGGCATCGGCATCGGCGGCGAAGGTGGGGTCGCGGAGCCGCTCCTCGAACGCGGCGCGCAGCCCAGGGTCGCGCGCCAGCTCCGCCTCGGCCCATGGTTCGAGCAGGTACGCCTCGACGTACTCCTGCTGCTGGAACGCGGCGTTGAACGTGCCCCAGGCGGTGAGCGAATCGGGCCCGCTGGGCTCGAGCAGGTGCGCGGCCAGCGCGGCCAGTGGCTGCGCAAGGGGGACGACGAGCGTTCCGCGGGGCAGCTCCTGGCTTCGGGGCGCCGACCATGCCCCGGCGGGCTCGAGCCGTTGCCGGCCCTCGTACGGCGCGTTCGCGGGGCGAGGGTCCGCCAGCTCGAAGGCGGAAACGCGCGCGGTGGTGGGGCGGGCCAGCGTCCGGTGCTCGACGCCGTGGTGCGCGAGCGCCTCGGCGACCGCCCCGGCCCACCCGGGCGGTGCCGCCCACCCTCCGCGCGGCAGCTCCACCCGCGTGGTCGGCACCAGCTGGCTGCGCAGGGGGACGCGCCAGACCTCGGGGCGGTCGAGGTGGAAGCGCAGGTACGTCCCGCCGGTCGCCGGTGAGGGGGCGTGGTTGTAGGCGTAGGCCGGGAACTCGATGGTCTCGGTCTCCTCGGTGGCGGCGAAGGTCAGGTCGAGCGCGGTCGGCGGCTTCCGCGCCGTCTCCCGGTCCAGGCCGCGCATCCGTACCCGCCACGCCGGCCCGTGCTTCCGGAGCGAGGCGAGCGCCGCAGCCAGCACGTCGCGCGTCGTCAGCACCCGCGTGCGGTAGTCCTTCCAGCTGTGGGTCTCGACCAGCACCGCCAGCCGGTTCCTGAGCCCCCAGTAGCCGTGGGAGAAGCGCGGCGGATAGACGGTACGGGTGAAGCCCGAAGCCGGATCGTCGTCGCGTACCAGCGACGGGTAGAAGTCCAGCGGCAGGTGCCCGCCGGCCCGCAGCTCGGCGTGGATCTCCTCCTGGAGCACGCGCGCCATTGCCTGCATCGGCGGTGGGCCCTCGAAGAGCGGCGCCACCAGCAGCGAGACGTCCGGCAGGAAGTGCGCGCCGTCGGTGACGTGGAGGTCGAGGAACACCAGCGGGTCCCACGCCCGGAGCACCGGGAGCAGCGCTCGCATCTCGGGCGAGTCCACCTTCATCCAGTCGCGGTTCAGGTTCAGGTTCCGGGCGTTGGTGCGCCAGCCCTGCTCGCGGGGGCCGTTCTGGTTCGGGCGGTGGTACGGGGAGGCGTGCTCGTGCCCGTCGACGTTGAAGATGGGGACGAAGACGAAGGTGACCTGCCGGAGCACGCCGGGGAGCGCCGTGCCCTCGAGCAGCTCGCGGAGCAGCTGGAACCCGGCGTCCTTGCCGTCGATCTCCCCGGGGTGAATGCCGGCCAGGGCGAACACCACCGGCCGTCCGCGGCGGCGCGCCTTCTCCGGGGTCAGCGCGCCGTCGTCGCTCGCCGCGAGGACCCACAGGGGCCGGCCCTCGCCGCTGGTGCCGAAGCGCTCGGCGCGGACGCGGCCGCGGTGCCGACGGACGAACGCCCGGGCGAGCACGTCCACCTCGGCGGCGGGTCCGGTCTCGACGTAGTGGGTGCGCTCGGCCTGGGTCTCGAGGAGGCGGGTCGGTCTGGCCATCGGGTGGCGCAGTCTGGACGAGAACGCGCCTAGAGTGGCAGCACGGGCTGGAGCGCGCGCTCGTGCTGCAGCAGCCACCGCTTCCGCTCCAGCCCGCCTCCGAACCCCGTCAGGCTCCCGTCCGACCCGATCACCCGGTGACAGGGGACGACCAGCGGCACCGGGTTCTGCCCGTTCGCCGCCCCCACCGCCCGGGTGGCCCGCGGCTCCCCGAGCTCCTCCGCGAGCCGGCGGTAGGTCCAGGTCTTGCCGGCGGGAATCCGGCGCAGCGCTTCCCAGATGCGGCGCTGGAAGTCGGTGCCGTGCAGGCGGAAGGGTACGGCCGCGAGCGCGTCCAGCTCGCCGGCGAAGAACCGACGGAGGGCGCCCGAGACGCCAGCGGGATCTGCCACTCGCACCACCCGGCACGGCCCGAGCACCCGCTTCGCCCACGACCACAGCGGTGGGAGTCCGTCGAAGGTGATCGCCACCAGCAGGCCGTCCTCCACCCCGACCCCGAGCGGGCCAACGGGCGAGTCGAAGACCGCCACCTCGAGTCTCCTCACGTCGTGCCCTCCGACCAGAGCCACAGCGTCGCGTACCCGCGCCACGGTCGCCAGCGCTCCGCGCGCCGCTCCACCTCCCGGGCGCTGGCCAGCCGCCGCCCGCGACCGAGGGCCCGGCGAAGCCCGAGGTCTGCCGTGGGGAGCGCATCGGAGTCACCGAGCGCGCGCAGGGCGACGATGGATGCGGTCCACGGACCGATGCCGCGGATGGCCCGGAGAGCGGTCTCCACCCGGGGCAGTGCCCAGCTCCCATCGAGGCGGAGGGCGCCCTCACACACGGCCCGGGCAAGCCCGCTGACCACCGGCGCTCGCAGCCGGAGCCCGGGGACATCCTCGAGCGGCGCGCTGGCCAGCGTCTCGGGCGTCGGGAAGCTGCGCCACGGCCCACCGGGCAGCCCGGCGAATGGAGTCCCGAAGGCCTCGACCAGCCTTCGCGCGACGGTCACCGCGGCGGCGACCGAGATCTGCTGCCCGATGACCGCCCGCACCGCGGTCTCGAACGGCTCCCAGGCTCCGGGCACGCGCAGCCCGGGCCGTCGGGTGATCGCCCGCCGCAAGCGCGAGTCGCTCTCCAGAGTCCTGCGGACTTCCGCGAGGTCGGTCCGCGCGTCGAACAGCCGCTCGAGGCGCGCCCGGGTCGGCTGGTCCAGCGGGACCGGCGTCTCGACCTCGAGCGCGTCCGGACGGACCTCGACGCGAAGGAGCGCGGGCTGGCCATTGACCAGGGTCGCCCGCTGCCAGCTGGACCCCTCCACCCGTTCGACGCCAGGGAGAGCGCGCGCCCGGAGGAACTCCAGCACCCAGGGTGCGTCGTAGGGCTGCGTGACGGCGAGCACCTCTCGCATCGGTCCGGAGCGTCGTGGAGGGAGTCCCCCCGCGTCTTGTCGGTTCCTGCGCTGGCCCTCCGTCAGAGGTGTTTGACACCTCGATGGGCAACGTGTCGGCGCGAGTGCGGCGGTGGGTCGTCCCCCATGCCGTGTCGGTTGCTGTATGCGCGGGTGACCCACGAACCGGAGTTCAGTGGGTCTAGAATACATCGTGAACAGAATTGTCGCCTCAGCCCGTGCGCACCCGGGTCATCGTCGGCGCGGTGCTTCCTGCTGCGTGGGGTTCGCCGGCCACCGTCGCGGTCTGAGCCGCAGTCACCCCAGCACCGGTGACCCGGGGCTGAACCCCGGGAACACCGTCGAGGCGTCGCGGAGGGCGAGCTGGTCCCGCGCCGCCTCCCAGAGCACCGACCGGACGTCGGTGCCGATCGCCAGGTCCCGCTCCTCGAAGAGCTCGGACCTGGCGAGCCCGCGGTAGCCGCCCACCACCCGCCCGCCGCGGACGCCGCCGCCGAGGACCAGCATCACCGAGGCGGTTCCGTGGTCGGTCCCGCGGTTGCCGTTCTCGCGAGCGGTGCGACCGAACTCGGTCATCACCACCACCCGGGTGTCCGCCCAGCGCGCGCCGAGGTCCCGGGCGAACGCGGCGAGCGCGCCTCCGAGCTCGGACAGCCGCGCCGCGAGCTGCCCCTTCTCCGCGCCTTCTCCGACGTGGGTGTCCCAGCCGCCCATGTCGGTGGCCGCGACCTGGAGCCCCACGCCCGAGCGGATGAGCCGGGCGATGTCCTGGAGCCGGCGGCAGATGGGCGCGCCGCCGTACTCGGCGCCGTTCGCCGGCGGCAGCTGGGCGAGCCTTGCCGAGCCGGCCTCGCGCAGCGCCTCGAACGTCTCCAGCCCGGTGGTGCGCAGCGCGGTGTCCACCGCCTGGGCGTAGAGGGCATCGAAGGCGTTGCTCCCACCCGGTCCGCCCGGGAGCCGGAACTGACCGAGCGAGGACATGGCCACTGCCGGCGCATCTCCCACCAGCATCCGGGGAAGCGTGGGCTGCACCGCCACCACCCGGAAGGCGCCGTCAGGGCCCAGGGCGCGCTGCACCGCGCGGTTCAGCCAGCCATCCCCGGTGGACTTGGTGCCCGGGGTGCCGCTCTCGCAGAAGTCCTGGGCGTCGAAGTGCGAGCGGGTGGCGCCGGGCAGCCCCGCGGCGTGGACGATGCCCAGCGTCCCGTCGCTCCAGAGCGGGAGCAGGGGTGCGAGCGCCGGATGGAGGGCGAAGACGTCGTCGAGCCGGAGCCCGCCCCCGTCCTTTCCCGGCGGCGCGAGCGCCAGGGTCGGCCGCGCGGCGCGGTACGCCGGGTCACCCACCGGTGGAACGATGGACAGGCCATCGGCGCCGCCGCGGAGGAAGACGAGCACCAGCGTCTTCCCGGAGCCCGGGGTGGAGGCGGCGAGCGCGCGCCCGAGAAAGCCCGGCGCGGCACCGAGCGCCGCGAGCGCGCCGGCGGAGCGGAGGAGCTGGCGGCGGGAGAAGCGGCTTGCATGTCCCGCACTCGTCATTGGTTCTGGAACTCCGGGGCACCGAGGAGGAGGCCCACCAGCTTCGCCTCGTCGATGCGGCGCCGCTCGCCGTCGGGCATGACGTCGGAGGCGCCCAGAGCCGCGAGCACCGTGGCGCGGGTCTGCTCGCCGAGCGGCCGGTGGAGGATGGCGCGGGCGGTCCGGTCCACCATCTGCTCGGGAGGACCGTCGACCGGGGGGAGGGGGACCTCGGTGCCGGTGAGCCGGCCCGAGGCGAGCTTCAGCCCGAAATCGATGCGGGCCACGAGCGCACCCGGGTTCACCCACGGCTGCGCCACCTCGGGCCAGCCGGTGGGAGGCTGGGCGCGGTAGAGGAGCTGCCCCATCCGGTTCAGCGCCTGCACCAGAGGCACGTCGCCCGCCGTCGTCCCGCCGAGCGCGCGCACTGCCGACACGGTGAACTCGAGCGGGGTCTTCACCTTGCTGCCGCGTGCGGTGTCGCTCCAGAACTCGGGGCTCTCGAAGAGCGCGCGGTAGGTGGCGGTCAGGTCGCCGCTGCTCTGGAGGAAGACCTGGGCCATCCGGTCCACCAGTGCGGGGGGTGGCGCGTCCATGACGAACTTCTGCGCCAGCTTCCGGGCGATGAAGCGCGCCGTCGACGGATGGGCGGCGAGCAGGTCCAGCACCCGCTCGCCGTCCTCCATCCCGGCGCCGGCCGGAATCTCCACCCCCAGGACGTGCTTGCTCCCGCGGTCGTGCGCCGCCGGGTGGAATTCGAAGCTGCCGTCCTCGTTCGGCTTGCGGATCCCCCAGCCGGTGAAGCAGCGGGCCACCTCGCGAACGTCCTCCTGGGTGTAGCCGCCATCGACGCCGAGCGTGTGCAGCTCGAGGAGCTCGCGGGCGTAGTTCTCGTTCAGGCCCAGGCGCCTACGCTTCGGGGCGGAGAAGCCCTCCCGGGTCGAGGCCCAGTTGTCCAGGTAGAAGAGCATCGCCGGGTGGTGGGCCACCGCGCCGAGCAGCTCCCGGAAGCTTCCGAAGAGGTGCGGACGGATGGCCTCCCGCTCGTAGGGTGACACCATCCACCGCACCGCGCCCTTGTCCGCCGAGACGTTGAAGTGGTTGAACCAGAAGTCCACCAGCGCTTCTTGAAGCTGCCGCCGGCTCTCGGTGGCGCGGATGAGCCGGGCGGCGACGAGCTCGGCACCCACCTGTCGGGGGAGGTGGAACGCGCCCACCACCTCGGCCAGCTCTGCTCGGAGGGCCTCCGGCCTCTTGCCCTCGAGCGAGATGCCCTTCGCCTCGGCCACCTTCTTCGCCCGGGGGTAGCTGGCGACGAGCTCGCGGGTGCTCATCGCCAGGGACGGGAAGTCCGCCAGGCGTCTCTCCACCGCGCGGTCATCGATGTCCCCCGGACGGAGCTGCCAGGCGATCCACGCCGCCGGCCCCATCTCCTCGACCTGACGGAAGTCTCTGGGAGAGGGGCCGTAGGCGAGCCGGTCCAGCACGTGAACCGCCTGCTCCTCCGCGGACCAGGAGACCCGGGGCAGCTGGAGCGTTCCGGGCCCGGCCTGTTGGGTGGCACCTGGCACCGGGCTTCCTCCCCCGGACGAGGCGGTCGCGCAGCCGAGCAGCAGGGTGAGGACCGGAAGGGCGAAACGCATGCTGATGAGCCCGAACACCGGAGCAGGCCCGGAGTTACCGCCGGGAACGTCACACGGCTGTGGCACACGCAACGCGTCAATGCGACAGTCGGGGTCCATGGACCGACCGACCGTCCGGCCTCCCCGCCTGGCCCTCTGCGCCGCCGGCCTCTGTCTCCCCGCCACCGCCTGGGCACAAGCCACCGAGGTCCACGCGGACACGGGGGACACGGCCTGGATGCTGGTCAGCGCCGCCCTGGTGCTGCTCATGACCCCGGGGCTGGCGCTCTTCTACGGCGGGATGGTGCGCCGGAAGAACGTGCTCGCCACCCTGATGTACAGCCACTTCGCGCTGGCCCTGGTGACGGTGCAGTGGGTGCTCTTCGGGTACTCGCTGGCGTTCGGGAAGACCCACGGCGGGGTGATCGGCGGCGCCGACCACCTTCTGCTCAACGGGATGGTGGGGACGTTGAAGGGCAGCGTCCCGGCGCTGGTCTTCATGGCCTTCCAGATGAAGTTCGCCATCATCACCCCGGCGCTGATCAGCGGCGCCTTCGTGGAGCGCATGAAGTTCAGCGCCTACGTGCTCTTCACCTTGCTCTGGACCACCCTGGTCTACGACCCCATCGCCCACTGGGTCTGGGCGGACGGCGGCTGGATGGCGACGCTGGGCGTGCTCGACTTCGCCGGAGGCACGGTGGTGCACTGGACGGCGGGCCTGTCGGCGCTGGTCTGCGCGTTGTTCATCGGGAAGCGGCTGGGGTACGGGCGCGAGAAGTTCATCCCCCATGACCTGCCGATGACCGTCACCGGAGCGGGGTTGCTCTGGTTCGGCTGGTTCGGCTTCAATGCCGGGAGCGCGCTCTCGGCGGGCCAGACCGCGGCGCTGGCCTTCTCCACGACGCACATCGCGGCGGCGACGGGGGCGATGGCCTGGGTGGTGGCCGAGTGGGTGTTCCGGAGGAAGCCCACGCTCCTCGGCTTCGTCTCCGGCCTGGTCGCGGGCCTGGTGGCCATCACCCCCGCGGCAGGCTTCGTGACGCCCGCGGCGGCGCTGATCATCGGCGGACTGGCGGGTCTGGCCTGCTGGGGCGCGGTGCAGCTCAAGGAGCGGAAGTTCCACTACGATGACTCCCTCGACGCCTGGGGCGTGCACGGGGTGGGCGGCATGCTGGGCGCACTGCTGGTGGGCGTGTTCTCGCGCAAGGTGCTGAACCCCGCGGGTGCCGACGGGCTGCTGGCCGGGGACCCGTCGCTGCTCTGGAAGCAGGCGCTGGGGCTGCTCGTCGCCGGCGCGTACGCGCTGGTGGTCACCCTCGGCATCCTCTTCCTGCTCGATCGGACGATGGGCCTGCGCGTCCACGTCGACCAGGAACGCGAGGGCCTCGACGAGACCCAGCACGGCGAAGCGGCGTACACCTTCTGAGTCAATGAAAAACGGGAGGGGGCGGCTCTCCGCGCCGTACGCCAGGCGTCGTGAAGCGACCGTCGCCGGGCACGGGTGTGGCGGGGTCGATGGTACCCGCCTCGTCGGCCCCGGTGTGCCGGGGAGTCACCGGTGCACGACCAGGGTGACCCCTACTGTGTGACCGGCGTGCGGGTGCAGTCGTAGGTGAGCGAGATGCGCCCGCTCGGGGGGGCCACCATCTCGAAGTCCGAGACTTGAAGGAGCGCCAGGTCCCGCGGGCCGAGGTAGGTGGCCGCGCTGCGGTCCATGGTGAGGGGGATGTTTCCGCCGTCGGCGAGGATCATCCCGTAGCTCTGGAGAGCCATGGCTACCGCCCGCGCTGCGGCGTTCGGGAGCTGGGACAGGTCGAAGGTGGACCGGAGACGGAACCGGGCTCCGTACGGCGGGTAGAGCGCATCTCCGCTCGGGGCCCCGGCGTGCGTCGCCGGATGCACGTAGACGCCTGCTGCCATCCGGGGGTTCGGGAGGATGAAGCGGAGCGCATGCGGAACGACACCCGCCTGGAGCTCGGCGCCGGTGACCAGGAGCGGGGCGATGGGCAGCCCGGCGGCATCGGCGCTGGTGCACTGGTCCCCGCGGCTGTACGGCGTGCCCGCCTGCCAGTAGTCCTGGTCCAGCTGCCAGACCACCGCGCACACCGTGGCGAAGGGCGAGCCGGTGGAGAGGCCGCCGGCGATGTTCGCCTGGTACAGCTCGTACAGACGGCGCCCCTGGTAGACGAGCAGGTGGCAGTCGTTCCGGCTGGTGTCGCAGGCGTAGCTGCTCGAGCCCTCGGTCGTTCCGCCGGGAGGAACGGGGACGGGAACCTGGTCGCAGTCGGGCGTGTAGTACCCGGCCGCCGGGGTGAAGGCGCGCGGCTGCACCGTGCCGTCCGCGTGCAGCACGTCGAAGCTGAAGTCGATCTGCATCGCGCCCGAGCCCCAGCCCGCGTCGGCCAGGTGGGCGATGATCTGCGCCGAGCTCGGGTCGAGCGGAGCGCCGGAGATGTCCTGGTAGATCGTCGCGCTCGTCGGGAAGCGTTCCCCGCCCGTCCCCGCATCCGCTCCGGAGCTCCCGCCGTCGGTGGCGCCGGCATCGGGTCGCCCGGCATCCGGCCGCCCGCCATCCCCCGCACCTGCGTCGACCGTCCCTCCATCCCCCGCCCCGCCGTCGGCGCCATTCCCGCCGGCACTGCCCGGCAGCTGGAGGCCCGGATCCACGGTGGGGTCGATGACTTGCCCGGTGCACGCACCGAGGACGAGGGCGGTCGCAGCGCCACGCAGAACCGTGCCTCCCGGGAGGCGGAACGGGCTCCGGACGGTGAGCAGGTGCGCGACGGCCTTCGAGAACATGAGAGGCTCGTCTCGAACTCTAGCGACCACGGGTCGGCGGATGAGAGGAGCCGGGATGCGCGGGTGTGGGACAGCGGAGCGATGAGGCGTCTCCTCGCCGCGACCCGTCTGACGCTCGGGTACGCGGCCGCGCTGCTCGTGACCGCGGTGCGGCGGATCCGGCGCCCCCCGCTGCGTCCGTCATGGAGCATCGGCGACGAGGCGCGGGCGTCGTTCCTCCGTGCCTTCTGGCGACGGCTCAACTCCCTGCCGGTGGAGGTGCGCCGCCAGGAGATCGACTCGGTTCCGGTGCTCCTGCCCTCAGCGCTGCTGCGGACCACCCGGAGGCGGGCGACGCTCGCCGGGGTGCCGGTGACCTGGGTGACGCCCCGCGCCGGAGCCGAGCCACGCCTCGTGCTCTACGTCCACGGGGGTGGATTCACCATCGGCTCCTCGCACATGCTGCGCGACCTGCTCGGCCGTCTCGCCCTGGCCAGCCGGGCCCGGATCCTCGCGGTGGACTACCGGCTCGCGCCCGAGCGTCCGTTCCCTGCGGCCCGTGACGACGTGCACGCCGTGTGGCGCGCGGCGCTGGCCGAGCACGCACCGAAGCAGGTGGTGCTCGCGGGTGACTCGGCGGGAGGCAACCTCGTCCTCTCGCTCCTCCTCGTCCTCCGGGCCGCGGGCGAGCCGCTCCCCGCCGGTGCGGTCCTCTTCTCGCCGTGGGTCGACCTCCGCTGCACCGCAGGCTCGTTCACCGAGAACGCCGAGGTGGACTTCCTCGACCGGGCGGCGTCGCTGCGGGATGCGGCCGGCTACGCCGCCGGTCGGGACCCTGGAGACCCCGCACTCTCGCCGCTGCACGCCGACCTGGCCGGCCTGCCGCCGCTCTACCTCCAGGCGGGCGGGGCAGAGCTGCTTCGTGACGACGTGCAGGCCCTCGCCGACCGCGCGCGCGCCGCGGGGGTGCAGGCGACGCTCGACCTCTGGGAGGACCAGGTGCACGACTTCCAGACTTTCGGGGCGCTGTCGCGAAGCAGCCTCGAGGCGATCGCCCAGGCGGGCGAGGCAGTGCAGGTCTTCGCCCCGGTGCTCAAGATGGCGCGCGGCTGAGCAGGCCGCGGACGTCGGTCACCTCGCCGAAGCGCACCTCGGCGGGGCGGGAGCTCAGCCGCGGCGAACGCCGTCGGCCGGCCGGTAGACCCGCTGCACGTACTCGGACATCATCCGCGCGCTGGTGAACCCTGCGCCGACTGTCCGGAGCGAGGCCTTGATGCGCCGGATCCACGCCACCGGGATGCCCGCCTGGTCCCGGTCGTGGAACGCCGGGATGACCTCACGCTCCAGCAGCCCGTAGAGCAGGTCGGCATCGCGCGCGTCCTGGGTCTGGTCGTCCTTCATCTCGTCCGCGGGCAGCGCCCAGCCGTTGGTGCCGTCGTATGCCTCGGGCCACCAGCCATCCAGGACGCTCAGGTTCAGGCCACCGTTGAGCGCCGCCTTCATGCCGCTGGTGCCGCTGGCCTCGAGCGGAGCACGGGGAACGTTGATCCACACGTCGCATCCTGCGACGAGCTGGCGGGCGATCTCGAGGTCGTAGTCCTCCAGGAACGCCACGTGGACCCCCGCCTCGTCCTTCAGCGCGAAGATGCGCTGCACCAGCCGCTTCGCCGCATCGTCCGAGGGGTGTGCCTTCCCCGAGATGGTCATTTGCAGCCGCCGAGGCCCCTGTAGGAGCGCGAGCGCGCGGGGAGGATCGTGGATCAGGAGGTCCAGGCGCTTGTACGCCGCCACGCGCCGCGCGAAGCCGAGCGTGAGCACGTTCGGGTCGAAGTTCCGGGCCGCAGCCTCGACGTAGGCGATGGTCTCGCCGCGGGCCAGCCGGTCCCTCACCGTCTTCTTCCGCACGAACTCGACCATTCTCGTCCGGAGTGCGTTGCGCACCGCCCACAGCTCTCCATCGGGGATGCTCTCCACCGCCGCCCAGGCCGCCGGATCTCCGGCGCGCCAGGCGGCGGGAAGCCAGCGGTCGAGGAGCGCCTGGAGCTCGGGGGCGATCCAGGTCGGCGCGTGCACGCCGTTGGTCACGTGGGTGATGGGCACCCCGAGCGCCTTCCACATCCCACGGGCCACCTCGCCATGCTTTGCGCTGACCGCGTTCGCGCTCCGGCTGGTCCGCAGGGCGAGCTCGGTGACCCCGAACGAGTCGGCGTCGGGTGGGCGGGCGAGGCCGAGGAACGTGCCGCGGTCGATGCCCAGCTCCTCCGGCAGGTGCCCGAGCAGCTGGAGGATCTCCTCCTGTCCGTAGTGCTCGTTGCCGGCGGGGACCGGGGTGTGGGTGGTGAAGACCACGCGCTCGCGCGCCTCCGCCAGCGCGCGGTCGAAGGGCAGCCCGGACTGGACGCCCGTCCGCGCGAGCTCGAGGGCGGCGAGCGCGGCGTGTCCCTCGTTGAGGTGGACGACGGACGGCTCGATGCCGAGCGCGTGCAGGGCGCGGAGGCCACCCATCGCCAGCACCGCATACTGCATCACCCGGAAGGTCCGGTCGCCGACGTAGAGCGTGGAGGTGATCCACCGGTCCACCGGGTCGTTCCCCGGCACGTCGGTGTCCAGCAGGAAGAGCGGCACCCGCCCCACCTGGACGTGCCAGATCTGCGCCAGCACCGGATGGCCGCGGAGCGTCAGCTCCACCTTCCGCGGCTCGCCGCGCCCATCGACCTCGAGCCGGAGCGGGAGCTCCTCGGGATCGGCCGTGCTCCACCACTCCTGCTGCCACCCCGACCGGTCCAGCCGCTGGTGGAAGAAGCCGCGCCGGTAGAAGAGGCCGACTCCCACCATCGGCAGCCCGCTGTCCGAGGCCTGCTTCAGCACATCGCCCGCGAGCACTCCGAGCCCGCCGGAGTAGATGGGCAGCGAGACGTGCAGTCCGTACTCGGCGCAGAGGAAGGCCACCGGGCGATCCGGGGTGAGACCGCCGCTGGTGTCGAAGGGCCGGGCCAGCTCTGCCTCCAACGTGCGTGCGAGCGCCTCGGCCCGGCTCACCAGGGAGGTGTCCCGCGCCAGCTGCTCGAGCCAGAGCGGCCCCGCCTCGCGGAGAAGCTTGATCGGGTTGTGGCCCCAGCGCTCCCATCGCTGCGGATCGAGCGCCTGGAAGAGTGCTGCTGCCTCGGGATGCCAGCACCACCAGAGGTTCGTCGCCAGGGTGGCCAGCGGCTGCAGCGGACCTGGGAGCCTCGTCCGGAGCGGCTCCTCGGCGTGCATCGAGCAGGGTGAGACCGAGGCCACTGGGAGACCTCCTCCGGCGAACGTCCGGGCGCACCATCCCTCCCGGACAGCGCGGACACCAGCCGCCTGGAGCGGGCCCGGTCCGTCAGCCGGCCTTGGCCGACCGTCGCCGGGCCACCGGGGCACGGGCGGACTTCCTGCGCACCAGTCTCCGCGCGGGCCGGGCGAGCCGCAGCACGTCCAGCTCCTCCTCGAAGGCCGACACGATGCGCTCCGGATCCGGGATGAGCCCCACGTCGCTCTGAACGCCCACCCAGACTCGCCCTGCGTAGCTGAGAAGGCTCACCCCGAGTCCGAGGTGTCCCGCGCAGGGCACCCAGAACATCGCCTGCCGCAGACGTGCGCCGAGGATGGAGAGCGGCTCCCGCGGGCCGACCACGTTGGTCACCACCGCGGTGGCCTTGGTGGCGAAGAGGTCGACGACCGCGTCGAACAGGGGACGCGGCAGCCGGCCCAGGACCCAGAGGAGCTCGAAGGTCGCGGCCGCGCCCGGGGACTCCTTGATCGCGCGCATCCGGCGCCGCACCTCGGCCAGGCGGGACCTGGGGCTCTCGATGCCCAGCGGCAGCTGCAGGAACACCAGCCCGAAGCGGTTGCCGAGCAGGTGGGCCTCGTTCGCCGAGCGCAGGTTCACCGGGATCACGCCCCGGACGTCCAGCCGCCGCTTCACCGGACCGTGCTCGAGCAGGTACCGGCGCAACGCTCCGGCGAGCGCGGCCATCAGCACGTCGTTCACCGTGGAGCCCGTGGCTCGTCCCAGGCGCTTGAAGTCCTCGAGCCGGAACGCCCGCGACCAGACCAGCTTCTTGCCGATCGTCAGCGGGCCCTTGAGCCGCGTCACCGGATCGGGCGTGAGGAGCAGCAGACGAAGCAGGGCGGCCAGGTGGTCAGCGCCCTCGGGGAGCGCGCGGCTGGCCCCGGCGACGGCGGCGCGGAGCAGGTCCCAGCGCGACCGCGGTCCGGCGCTCCCGCCGGGGAGGATCTGGGGCGCCTCGTCCGCCAGCGAGAGAAGCACGTGCACCAGTGCCAGGCCATCGGCGATGCAGTGGTGGACGCGGACGATGAGCGCCGAGCCGCCCTGGTAGCTCGGCACGAAGTGAACGCGCCAGGGCGGGCGCCCGAGCGGCAGGGGTTTGCTGGCCAAACCGCTGATGAGCGCCTGCAGCGCCGCCTCGTCGGCCGGCGCCGGGAGCCGCTCGACGACCAGGTGGTGGTCGAGCGAGAGCTCGGGGTCGTCCTCCCACGACGGGACGCCCACGCCGGTGAGGGGCCGGACGATGCGCTGCCGGAAGGGGTCGAAGCGGAGCAGCCGCTGCTGGAGCAGGGTGCGGACGCGCTGCGTGCTCACCGGCGTGTCGAGCACCAGGACGCCGGTCACCACCATCGGGTTGGTCGGCTCGTCCATCCGGAACCAGGAGGCATCGACGCTGGCGAGCGGCGTGCGCATGGTGGTCAGGCGAGCAGGTGCTTCCGGCCGGTCTGCTCCAGCCATTGACGGTAGACGGGGTGGATCGCCCCCGTCACCGGCGCGAGCCGGAGGATGGTGGGGATCGGACCGTGGACTTTCACCCGCCCCAGCGCGACCGCGATGGCCACGTTCTCCTTCCCCTGGAAGAACCGGTTGGCGGTCTCGCTGGACATGGTGAGGGTGATGGTCGGTGTCCAGCTCGCGGGTCCCCACACCCACTGGAGGAACCGACCGTTCCGCTCGTCGGAGTCCGGGGCGGCGGTGACGTTGAGCTCCAGGCCCAGGTCGGTGAAGACGAAGCGGTGGGGCGCGTGGGCATCACGCAGCGTGCGTCCGACCTCCGGGTGCTCGTTCATCAGCACGAACACGTGCTCGAAGACGTCTCTGAACTCCTGAGGGTCGTGGAACCCTTTCATGGGGAGTACCTCCCCCCCAAAAAGCTCGCAGCATGCTTCGTGCCGGCATCGGGGCGGGGCCGGCCGCTCACCGGCGACTGCAGTCCGTGCGGAAGTCTGTGCTCGAGGACGCAGGGATTGCGTCTGCTGCGGGTGCCGCGCTCGGGTGAGCACCAGCGCCCTGGGCGCAAGCCCGGAGCTGCTGACTCCTGCCCAACAGGCGCGGTGGGACGCGAGCAATCCGGAGTAGAAGGCGAAATGCGACCCCAGGACGAGGCGTAGTCACCACCCCAAAGCCGAGGCCCTCACTCGTGAACCATCGTCTTTCGCTCCGGGGCGCCGTGGCGGCGCTCGCCCTGCTCTGGACGCCCGCATCCCGCGCGGGCGGCCTGGAGATCTCCGGCGCCGCCGCGTACTGGACCGAGAGCTCCTCGGCCTTCTCGGTCACCCTCGGGAAGTTCTGGGACCTGGCGGGCTTCCAGCTCGGGCCTCGGGTGGGCTTCGGCTACGTCACCTCGCCCAGCTCCGCGGGCGTCCCGGCGGATCTGGTGGCCCGCCTCGGCATCGGAACGTTCTACCTGGAGGGGCAGGCGGGCGCGTGGCTCCTCTTCGTCCGGGAGCCGGTGGTCCGGTTCCATGCCACCGGCGGCGGCGGCCTGGACCTCGGCATCGTGCGGATCGGCGTGGAGGGCGGCTACCTCCACGATGGCGGGCTGTTCGGTGCGCGGGTGTCGGTGGCGCTGTGATCGAGCAGCCGGCGCGGCGCCGCTAGAACTTGTACGACACCGAGAAGAGCAGGGTGAAGGTGTTGAGCGAAAGCTGGGACGCCTCTCCGGGGATGGGCAGACCCGAGGGGACGAGGTCGTCGCTCCCCGTCCCGTGCTCCCAGCCGAAGCCGAGCGAAGCGTAGAGCTTGTCGATCCGGAACGACACTCCGGCCCGGAAGCCGATCATGTCGACCCGCCGGAACACCGGAGTCGCCGGATCGACCGGCGAGTAGTCGAGGTACGACCCAGCGCTGATGACGAAATACTGGGAAAGCGCGATGTGCGCTCCGACGCTTCCGTTCCAGATCTGCCGCGCGCGGTAGGACACGCCCGGAAAGGCCGGCTCACTGATGACCGGGGTTCCGGTGGTGGTGTCCGTGACGCGACCCGTATTGGTGGAGCTGTACAGGGCGTAGGTGTCGGTGCCGTCGTGCCACCGCACGTCGATCTCGATGGCGACCGGCCCGAACTCGAGTGCCGCCCCCAGCCCCGCCTCGAGCGGCATCTTGTACTTGAAGTCGGGGCTGGTGTCCTGGAAGAAGACCTGCCGCGTCCCGGTGGAGGTATTGGTCAGCGCCTCGTACTGGAACGAGCCCCCGGCCAGGATCTTGAGCCCCGGCGTGCGCACCAGCGCACCGAGCTTCAACCAGGTCAGCGGATCCCACTGGACCCCGACCGCCCCCACGACGTGCAGCGTCGATCCGCTCGCGGCGAGAGTCCGCAGCGTCGCCCGGCTGCTCGTCGCGTCGGTGAGCTCACCCGACAGCTCCCCGGTGTTGGAGAGGCTGGTGTACGGAAACTCGATCGAGCCGCCGAGGCGAAAGCTGGGCGCCGCCGCCCACCCCACCGAGAGCGTGGGAGTCAGGGTGTCGAAGCCCGAATGGACCGAGTAGGAGGCCCGCTGCCCCGGGGCGGGCACGGTGCTGGCGACCGCGGTCAGGTCCGAGTGAACCGGGTGGACCACGGCGAAGCCAATCCGGACCGTCTCCCAGTCGATGACCTCCTTCCCCAGGACCAGGCCCAGGAAGGTGGGCATGGTCTCGAAGGCCCCCCCCGAGGAGTGCTGGAAGCCGCTGCCGCTCAGGGTGGTGAGCTGATAGCCCTGGGCGCTGGCATTGAGGACCGTGCGCTCGGTCAGGGCGATGCCGGCGGGGTTGTAGAAGAGCGCCGGAGCGTTCCGGGCCCGGGCGATGAATGCGCCGCCCTCCAGAGCCTCGAGGAGCCCGGGATACACCCGGTCGTAGTTCGGAAGGAGCAGCGTGGGTGGGAGGGGCGCGAAGTCCTGCGCCCGCGCGGAACCGGCCGCGGCGATGGCCAGGAGCAGCGCCCACCACCCGGCGGGAGCCCCCCGCCGACGCGACGAAACGGGCTTCTCGAATCCGTTCATGAAGGTCCCCTCGCCCTGGCCGAAGGCGCGGTCCAGGGCAGCCGTCTTCCGCTCAGGCGCTGGCTCGCAGGAACCGCCTGCCCAGGGCAATCGTCCAAAGTGCCTAGAAAGCCCGGGGTGAGCCTGCTCCGGGGGCCATCGCGCGGTTGTCACGCAGGGGGGTGGAGATTCGACGCAGTGCGCATCGGAGGTCCACTTCTCGTCTGGTGCGACATGCTCGACCTGGCCCCCGGGTCAAGGGCAGCCTGGCGGATGTGACGCTCGACGCGCTCCTGACCGCAGTGTCGCCGTGGCCGCGGCGGGTGGTGTGCCTCACCGAGGAGACGGTGGAGACGCTCTACCTGCTCGGGGCGGGGGAGCGGGTGGTGGGCGTCTCCGGCTTCGTGGTCCGCCCGCCCGAGGCGCGCCGGAAGCCGCGGGTGAGCTCGTTCCTGGACGCGAACTTCGAGCGCATCCTCGAGCTGCGACCCGACCTGGTGCTCGGCTTCTCCGACTTGCAGGCGGACATCGGCCGAGAGCTGTGCAAGCGGGGGGTACCGGTGCACCTCTTCAACCAGCGGAGCGTGGCGGAGATCCTCCAGGCGGTCCGGGTCACCGGTGCGCTGGTGGGGCTGGGCGAGGAGGCCGACGCGCTCGCCAATCGGCTCGGCGCGGGGCTGGCCGGGCATGCCGAGGCGGCGGCGTCGCTCCCCAGGCGTCCGCGGATGTTCTTCGAGGAGTGGCACGAGCCGCTGATCAGCGGCATCCGGTGGTGCAGCGAGCTGCTGGAGCTGGTGGGCGGGGTGGACGTGTGCGCCGAGAGCCGCGCCAGTCACGGTGCGAAGGGTCGAATCTTTCCGCCGGAGGAGGTCGCCCGGCGCGACCCGGAGGGCGTTGTGGCGAGCTGGTGCGGGCGGAAGGCGAAGCCGGACAAGATTCGCGCCCGCCCGGGCTGGGCCGGCGTGCGGGCGGTGGTCGACGACCAGCTCTACGAGGTCAAGAGCTCGGTCATCCTCCAGCCCGGGCCGGCGGCGCTCACCGAGGGCGTGGAGCAGCTCGCCCGAATCGTCTCTGCCGTCGCCCATGGGGAGCGGCTCGGGCGTCCGCGCGAAGGAGACCTCCGCTCGGCAGTCTGAGCGCCTACGGGTGCGCTTGCAGGAACGGACGGATCCGGACCTGGATCGTAGCCCGAGACTGGAAGCCGGGCCCGGATGGGGCAGACTGGGTGGACGTATGGCGCTCGTTCCCTGTCCGGAGTGCGGGAAGCCCATGTCCACCCAGGCACCCTCCTGCCCGCATTGCGGCTACGTGCCGCAGGCCGGTGTGCGATTCGCGGCCGTGGGTGAGGCCACCACCCGGGAAGCAGGTCACCGCACCGAGACCGTGGTGTGGCAGGGCAGCCCTTCGCTCAAGCTGCTGCTGGTCCAGGTGCTCCGGACCCTGATCGTGGCCGCGGCGGCCATCGTCGCTGCCATCCTGGTGCATCCGCTGGTGGTCTCTTTCTTCGGGGACCTCTCTGCCGGGAAGGGCGGTCGCGGCCCGCGCGATGGCTCACCGGCCACGCTCATCCTCATGCTCCTGGTCGGCACCTATCTGGTAGCCCGCGCGGTGGTGCTCACGATCTCCGTGCTGCGGCTGCGCTCGACCAGGTACCGGCTGACCAACCAGCGGCTGGTGGTCGAGCAGGGCATTCTCAGCCGCACGCTGGACGAGGTGGACCTCCGGACGGTGGACGACTCGGGGTTCTCGCAGTCACCGCTCGAGCGTCTGCAGGGCATCGGCACGGTATGGGTCATCGCCTCCGACCGGACGACGCCCCGGCTCGCGCTGCGGGGAATCCAGGACCCACGCGCGCTCCGCGAGACGATCCGCGAGCACGCCTACCGGATGAGCCAGGGCCAGGTCTTCACCCGTTCGACGTGAGCCGCTCGCATCGGGAAGCCTTCGACGTTGAGACTTCTGACGCTCGCCACGCTCGGCTGAGCGCGGTGGCGGCTCAGGGCCTCACCGCGGCGAGCGCGCGCAGCAGGCTGGCCTGGAGGATGGGGGCGCGCTGCGCGTCGATCGCGCCCTCGAACTTCTCAACCAGCTTCCCGTTCCGTCCGTAGACGTAGGTCCGGGGCATCGCCGTGCGATCGTACTTCAGGAGAAAGTCCTCGTTGGCCCAGCAGATCTGATCCCGGAACCACTCTGGTTGCGTGCTCAGCCACCCGTCCAGCTTGTGCCCCGGCTTCTCCTGGGCGAACACCGGCAGGAAGACCACCTGGTCCCCGTACGCCGCCACCGAGTCCAGCACCACGGGCATCTGGGCGAGGCAGGGCTGGCAGTAATCGGCCCAGAACGTCAGGACGACCGCGCGCCCCTTCAGGTCCTCGAAGTTGCTCCTCGCGCCACTCCGGTCGTGGACGATCTGCGGCGAGGCACACCCGGCGACCAGGACGCCCGCGACCGCTGCCCTCACCCCGTTGTGCATCGGCCCCCCTCCTCGAGCCTCCGAGACTATCCGAGTCGGCCGCCGGCCCTCCACCACTGCGACGATGCTCAGCGCACGGCGATCTCTCGCCCCGTCGCCGCCGCCGACCTCTGCACCACCAGACCCACCAGCGCACACCCCGCGCAGAACAGCGCCCACGTCGCCAGGAGCCCGTGGTCGATGAGCAGCCCCGCGAGGGCGGGGCCGAGGATCTGCGCCACCGACTGGAGGGAGGTGTTGAGCCCCAGCACCACGCCCTGCTCGTTCCTGGCCACCGCCTGCGTCACCAGGCTGGTGAGCGCCGGCCGGAGCACGCCGGTGCCGAAGGAGCTGAACACCCCGGCCACCAGCAGCAGCGGCACCGCGTACACCCCGGCGAGCAGGCCGTAGCCCACGCTCATCGAGGCGAAGCCCGCGGCGACCAGCCACGGCTCGCCGAAGCGCCTCACGAGCCGCCCGAGGAAGCTCTGCACCAGGATGCCGAGGAGTCCCGCGTAGGCGAAGACGAAGCCCACCTCGCGTGCCTGGAAGGGGTGCCCATTCCAGGTGAGCCGCCGCTCGAGGAAGAGGGCGAGGCCGCCGGTGAACGCGGCGAAGGCCATCACGAAGCAGAAGTACTGGAGCAGGAGCCGCGAGAGCCCGGGCCGCTGGAAGTACTCCCCGTACTCACGCCAGGCGAGGAGCGAGAGCCGCCGCCCTGCGGGCCCCGACAGCCCCTCCGCCACCACCGGCTTGCTGGAGGGCAGGAGGAAGATGGTCGCCAGGATGCTGACCGCGGACAGCCCGGCCGACAGGAGGATGGGCACCGCCAGCCCGAACCCCGACAGCGCGGCGGAGATGGCCGGCCCGAGCAGGAAGCCGATGCCGAAGCTGATGCCGATGACCGCGAAGGAGCGCGTCCGGTTCTCCGGCTCGGTGACGTCCGAGATGTAGGCCTGCGCGAGGACCAGGTTTCCCGCGGTGAGCCCGTCGATGATCCGCGCCAGGTACACCACCCAGAGGGTGCCGGCGCCGGCGAGCAGCAGCCGCGAGGCGAACGTCCCCAGCTGCGACAGGATGAGCAGGGGCTTCCGGCCCGTCCGGTCGCTCCAGCGGCCGAGGAACGGTCCGGAGAGCAGCTGGCAGAATGCGTAGGTCGAGACTAGGAGCCCCACCGCAGTGGGGCTCGCCCCGAAGTGCTCCGCGTAGAACGGGAGCAGCGGCATGATGATGGTCAGGCCGAGGATGTCGGCCAGGACGATCAGGAAGATGGGGAGGAGCGGCGAGCGCTTCACGGGCCCACCCCTCACACCAGAAGTCGCCCGCGCCGGCAACCCTGGGTGCGGCCGTCCTAGCGGAGAGCCTGGATCAGGGCGTCACTGAACTGCTGCAGATCGTCCGGCTGGCGGCTGGTGATCCAGTTCCCGTCGCGGACCACCGGCTCGTCCTTCACCTTGGCGCCGATCTGCCGCAGGTCCTCCTGGATGGTCCTCCAGGCGGTCAGCGTGCGGCCCTTCACCAGGCCGGCGGTGATGAGGAGCTGCGGGCCGTGACAGACTGCCGCCAGCGGCTTCTTGCTCGCGTCGAACTCCCTCACGAAGCGGACGAAGCGCTCGTCGGCCCGGAGCTTGTCGGGGGAGTAGCCGCCGGGGATGAGCAATGCGTCGTAGTCCTGGGGCCTGGCGTCGCCGATGGAGCGGGTGGCCCGGACCTTCACCTTTTCCTTGTCGCCCACGAGCTCCTCGCCCGCTTCACGGCCGATGATGTCCACCTCGACGCCCTCGGCCTTCAGCCGGTCGTACGGAATCTTGAACTCGCTGTCCTCGAACCCCTGTCCCAGCAGGATTGCAACCTTCTTGGCCATCACGCGCCTCCTCGTGCGAGCTCTGACGCTGTACACCCGGGCGTCGTCTGTCGATGCCCCTCGCCGCGCCCGCTCCGTTGTGCAGCGCACAGGCAGCACGGCCGCAGGGGAAACCCTCAGCGATGTCGATCGCTCCCGGACGAAGCCTGCCGTCCTGGCGGCCGCCTGATACTGGCTTGTTCGGCTCTCCTGATCGACGAATGACCCGGGCTTTCGATGGGACGCGGGGCACTCCTGTGCGTGCAGTCCGAGGCCGAGCGATGCCCTGGCCTCGCGGGCGGGCCGAGGCGGGCCGTCGGGCGTCGCGCACCGGGTCCTCGGAGGGTCCTGCCCCCCGTCGGGGCCGAGCCGTGCGCGGAGAGCCGCCCGGGCGAGCAGAGGCTATCGCAACGACTCGCACTGCGAGCCAAATCCATCGACGACCATTCAGGCTGTTGCGGGGCCACCATCAGTACGTCAACTGCGACTTGTTGCGATAGCCTCTGGGCACCGGAGCCCGCTCCCCCCGCGGGGCTCCCGCCCTCATTGCGCCACTCTGCCCTCAGCGAACGAGAGCGCATCGGGGGCGCGCAGGCCGGCCGAGCTGGGCAGCGTCGAGAGCCCCGGGCCCGCGACAAGGGCATCCGGCGTAACGCCTCGACGTCCGCCGCTGCGCGGCCGTCGTCAACCTCCAGGCCATCGGGCGAGCGATGAAGCCGTTTGGCTCTAGATCGTCGGCGCGCCTTCGTAGAGGTACGCCGCGGTCTCCAGCCGCGCACCCTTGCCGTCCGCCACCGCGAACTGCGAGGGCTTCCCTGACGGGCGGAGGCTCCACATCGCGGCCATCCCGTAGCCCCCGGACTTCGAGACCGCGTAGAAGCTGATCGGGAACCCTGGCCGGCCCCGATCGTCGAGCAGCCGCTTCTCCTTCGTCGTCTCGGCGATGCGCTTCAGCGCGTCCAGGCAGGCGTCCTTGGGGGAGCGACCGGCGCGCATCCGCTCGACGAGGAAGTGGCCGCCGGAGATCAGGATGTTCGCCTCGCCCCGCCCGGTGCTCCCGGCCGCACCGACGGAGTTGTCAACGAAGCAGCCGGCTCCGATGAGCGCCGAGTCACCGACCCGGCCCGGCATCTTGAAGAACAGCCCGCTGGTGCTGGTGCAGCCGGCTAGGTCCCCCCGCCCGTCACACGCCGAGAGGTGGATGGTCCCCTGGCTGCGCGGATCGCGGAACGGATCGCGCCCGTAGTCGCGGATGAACTCCTGCACCTCGGGGTCGAGCTTCGCCGGGTCCGGCTCGAGCCACTTGTCCTTCCCGGAGAGGTTCTGCTTCCAGTACAGCCAGACCTTGCGCGCCTTGTCGGTGAGGAGGTTCTCCACCGGAAAGCCGTTCATCTCCGCGAAGCGGCGGGCCCCGGCGCCGACCAGGAGGATGTGGTCGGTGGTCTCCATGACCGCCTTTGCCACCCGGCTCGGGTTCTTGATCCCCTCCAGCGCCGCCACTGCACCGGCCCGCGCGGTCGGCCCGTGCATCACGCAGCTGTCGAGCTGCACCACGCCCTCCTCGTTGGGGATGCCGCCGTACCCGACGCTCATGTCCTTCGGGTCGTCCTCGACCAGGTTCACCCCGGCGACGACCGCCTCCAGCGGGTCCGCCCCTGCCCGGATCCGGGCCAGGGCGAGCTCGGCCGCCTTGAGCCCGTTCGACGAGCCGATGACCACCGGCCGGTCTCCGGGGGGGCTGCCTCCGGTTCCGGCGGAGCCACCGGCGGCGGCGAACGGGGCGAGCGCGGCGGAGGAGAGGAAGAAGCGACGAGACACCACGGAGAGCCCTCCTACGGCGAGCGGGGGACGATGCGGCTCCACATCGAGAGCAGGTTGCGCACGATGGCTCCGTCCGGGGAAGGCGCCGCCGGCGGCAGGTCCAGCTGGAGCCCGTAGGGCCCGAGCCGGTTGAACGGGTTGGAAGGGTCCTGGTTCTTCAGTGGCACCGCCGGGTCGGCGGGCCGGAAGCCCAGCCGGAGCGCTTGCTCCTGGACCTCGCGCGACCGGAGGTGCTGGAGCCAGCTGCGCGCGGCCTTTCGCTGCTCGGGGGTGACCCACGCGCCCTGGAGCACCGCCCCCGGGTGGTCGCTCCACAGCGTCGTGGGCAGGTAGTAGAGCTTGAGGTTGCCCCAGCGGCCCTGGGCGTTCTCCAGCTGCGAGACCGCGAGGCTCTCGTAGACCACCGCCAGGTCGTACCGCGAGGGACCGAAGCGGACCATGTCGGTCATGAAGGTCCCGGTGGACGCCTCGAACCGCGTCACCCCGCGCTCGATGTCCTTCACCCAGGCCTGGTACTTCGGGTCGAGCAGGTCGGCCACCGTGAGCTGGGTGCGCCCGTAGTAGTCATAGGTCATCGACACCAGCGCCTGGAGCCCCGAGTTGCTCCGCGTCGGGTCGGTGTGCCCGAACTTCACGAAGCCCCACTCGGCCTTTCCGCCGATGGCTGGCCAGCCCTGGTCCGCGGAGAGCGCCTGGTGGAGCGCCTTCCAGGTGATGTGGCCGCCGCCGAGCTTGGCCAGCACCTCCGCCCGGTCCTCCCAGGCGACGAAGACCAGCGGGGAGATGACCAGCGGGGTGGGCGCGTCCTCGCCGGTGCCGAAGAGCGCGGTGCCGTTCTTCGTCCGCCAGTCGGACTCGAGCAGAGAGAGGACCAGTGAATCCGCCGGCGCCCAGGCGGTGGGCTGCAGCTTCCCCTCCAGGATGGCCTGCGCCGACTCGAGCGAGCCCTGGCCCACGAGCTTCAGCTCCACCTCGCGGTGCTTCGCCCGGAAGGACTCGGCCGCCGCCTCGACCCAGTCGTGCTTCTCCGTTCCGTAGACGAAGGTGACGGTGACCCGGTCGCCCGGTGCCATGGTGGCTCCGCCCGGGCCCCCGGTCGTGCCGGGAAGGGTCAGCGCGCCACGCTTCTGCGCGAGCCAGAGGATGGCCGCCACCCCGACCACGAAGAGGACGACGATCAGCAGCTTGCCGCGCATGGGGTCCTCATGACGGGGTCCGCACCGCCTCGAGCGCCGGCATCCGCAGCGTCTCCTCGAAGGCGGAGACCTCGTTGGTCAGCGTGTCCAGCTCGCGGTTCACGTCGCCCGACACTGCGGTCAGCGACTCGGCGTCCATCACCTGCATCCGCACCACCTTGGCCGGGAGCGCCTGGAGCGCGGCGACGACCTTGGAGAGCGTCCCGTTCACCCGGTCGTGCGCATCCTTGATGTCCTCCAGCGCCTTCAGCTGCTCCTGCCGCGAGGCCAGCGCCTGCTCGAACTGGCCGCGGGCCTCGGCGTCGCCGGTGGCCACCGATTCGGCGCGGAGCCGCGCGACCTCGGTCTCGACCAGGGCAGGGCTCACGGTGGCCAGGTAGCTGCCGAGGAGGTCGGCCCGGTTCACCAGCTCGGCGGCGTGCGATTCGAGCTGACCGAGCGAGGAGATGATCATCCCCACGTAGCCCCTGACCTGCGGGCTGGCCTCGCCGATGACCCGCGCCAGCTCGTTCCGCGCAACCCAGAGCTCGCGCACCGTCGAGCGCACCGCCGGGTCCTTGACGTCGTCCGGCTGCGGCAGGCGCGAGGGCGGGAGCAGCTCGCCAGCGGACACCTTGGCCCAGAACTCGGGGGTCACCAGGTCCCAGGCCACCATCGCCGCGTAGGCGAGCCCACCGAGCGCCGCCACCGGCCAGGCATGGAGGAGCAGCCCGCCCACCGCCCCCGCCGCACCGATGGCGAGGTTCACCGGGCCGGCGACCGCGCGGGCGATCACCTTGCCCACCGGGCGCTCGCGCGTCGCTCTCTCGAGTCGGCTGGGCATCGGGCGTCAGAAGAACGAGGCCATGTCCTGATAGACCTGCACGATGTTCGCCGCGGTGCCCCGGGTGGTGGTGCCCCGGCCGGCCTCGGCCATCTCGGCCAGCACCTTCGGGTCGGCGCCTGCGCCGTAGGCGATGGTGAAGACCTTCACCCCCGTGCCCTCCTCGTCGCGCCCGAGCAGGTCCCGGAGCTGGGCGAGCGAGTATCGGGTGCTGTTCTCGTCCACCCCATCGGTGAGCACCAGCAGCGCGTGGATGCGTCGAGGGTCCTTGTGCGCGCGCTCCCTCTGGCCCTCGTAGGCCTGGGCCACGGCGTCGTAGAGCGCGGTGCCGCCCTTGGCGAAGGCCTGGTCGATGCGCGCCTGCAGCTTCTCCTTCCCCTCGCCGAGGGTGAAGGGCCCGAAGACGGGGTACGCCTGGCTGTCGAAGAAGAGCAGGCCCACCGAGTCGCGCTTCCCGAGGTTGTCCAGGAACGACTTCGCCCCGGCCTTGGCCTGGGCGATGGGCTCGCCACGCATGCTCCCCGAGGTGTCGAGCACCATCGTCACGTCCGCGGGACGCTTGTACTGGCGCCAGGTCTCGACGAGCGAGAGCAGCGTCGCCCCATCCGGCACGTCGAGCAGCGTCTGCGGCTGCTTCGGGTGGGCGCCGTGGGCAGCGTCGATCGGTGCGCCGATGGCGATCTGGGTGTCCGCCGGCCGGAAGCCGTGGACCAGCGCCCGCTCCTGCGCCGGCCTCTTCTTGAGGAAGGCGAGGATCTGTCCCGCGGCTTCGCGCTGCTCGGCCGTCACCCAGTCACCGTCGAGGATGCAGAAGGGGTGGTCCGCCCAGAACGTCCCCTCGACCGGATAGAGCGCGACCAGCGGCGGGTTTCCCGACGGTTTCGCGTACGACTCGATGACCAGGTTCTCGTAGAGCACCGCGGCGGAGAGGTAGCCGGGTCCTCGCTCGACCAGCTTGTCGGCGAAGAAGCCGGTGGACTTGCCGTAGTGGACCACCGAGGCCTCGACGGCGGACATGAGCTTGCCGACGCCGGGCGTCGCCAGGTCCTCACGGGTGAGGCCCCGCGTCTTCTTCGCCCCGGCGTACGCCTCGGCCAGCACCGACAGCAGCCCGGAGGACGAGAACTCGGGATGGGTGTGCCCGAGCTTGAAAGGGCCCCATTCCGGATGGCCGAACGCCCCCCAGCCCTTGTCGCCGGTGCTGACCCGGAGGATGTCTGCCCAGCCGAGCTGCTTCTCCGGCCAGCCCAGCGCCTCGGCCATCGGCTTCCACATGGCGATGACCACCGGGGAGAGGACGAGCGGCTCCCCGGCCGGAGACACGGGCTTCGTTCGCCCGGGCTCGCGGAGCCAGGCCTCGTTGAGGAGCGACACGTACGCCCCTGAGGCGGGGCTGTAGATGGTGGGGCGGTAGCTCCCGGAGAGGACGGCCTGCTGTGCCTCGCCGCTGCCCATCGCCTTCGCCTCGACGCGGATGGGCCGGCCCGAGGCGGTGCGCGGAGAGGTGGCGGCGAAGAGCTTCAGCTGCTCCTCGAGCCAGGTCCGCTTCTCGCTCCCGTAGGCCATGGTGACGATGACCGGTTCGGCGCCGGCCCGGCCCGGGCTCGCCCCCGGGCTGGAGGGGACGGACCTACCACCAGGGCAGCCACTGCAGGCGGAGAGGAGCGCCAGCGCGGCGAGGAGCGAGCGCGGGAGGGGGGAGCGCATCGGCGAGGCGGAGCATGCCACGGCGGAGGCGCCCGGAAGCACGACGTTTGCGCGGCAAGTCACGGGATGCGTTGGGGAGCCGTCGTCCCTCTGCCCCTCGCGGACGGGGCCCCGGGGTAGCATCGCGAACCGGCGCACGACAGGCGAGGGGACAGATGAGCGAAGCGCGGCGGTTGGTCGGGACGGTCCTGCTGCTCGCGAGCACCGGAGCGCTGGCCGCCGATGCGGATCGGACCTCGGTCATGGCGGTGGGCAAGTGCGACGAGGCGAGTGCCATTGCCGCCCGGACCTTCCGCTCCGCGCTCGCCGCGAGGCCGGGAAGCAAGGTCGCCTCGGAGGCAGAGACCGCGCAGCCCTTCGGGGGGACGACCGAGCGCACCCTCTCCGCGGTGACCTCGGCCATCGCCTCGGCGCGGAGCGACTTCTACGGAGGCCAGACGTCCCAGGCCCGGACCACGCTGCAGGGTGCGCTGGACGACGTCGCCCGCCTTCCGCCTTCGACCGAGCGGTGGGCCGCCGAGCGCGATGGGCTGACCCTGCTCGCGCAGATCCTCCAGAAGACCGACCCCAAGGGCGCGGAGGCGGCGCTCAACCGGGTGTTCCGCGTCGAGCCGGACTACCAACCGGACACCAGCAACTACCCGCCCTCGTTCCAGAAGTACGTGAACGGCATCCGCAAGGCGGCGAAGAAGAAGGGAACCTCGCGGCTGGACATCACCACCTCGCCGGCCGGCAAGGCGGTGTACGTCGGCGGACGGAGGGTCGGTGCAGGACCGGTGAGCGTGCGGGTGCCACCCGGCGAGTACCGGGTGGAGGCCGACTTTGGCCACCGGGGCGCGGTTCGGACCATCACCGTGCCCTCGGCGCCGGTGGAGCTGAGCGCGGCGGTGGAAGGCGCGGTGTACCCGGACGGCGGCCCCTGCGTGGAGGCCTCGGAGCCGGTGGCGGCGCTCGCCCGCGCGGTTAGGCTCACCGGCGGCCGCCGGATCTTCGGTGTGCACCCCGAGACGGCGGGGGAGGACAGCTTCGTGGTGGTCACCTCGGCCAATGCGCAGGGGCAGGACGTACGCGAAGCGCGGGTGAAGCTGCTGCCGGGAGCACCCACCACCGACGCGATGTGGCTGCTCGCGGACTGGGCGATGGAGGGCGGAGCGGCGAGCCCTCCGGTCGAGGTGACGAAGGGCCCCGGCGCGAAGCCGCTGGTGGTGGCCCCAGTGGTCGCAGTGGGTGCGGCGGCCGGAGCCGCAGGCGCGGCTGCGGGGACGCCAGCGGCGAGCGCTGCACCGACCCCGGCGGTGGCGAGCACTGGGTACGACCCCAACGGGACGCACTTCGAGGCCGCGCTGCGGGTGGGGTTCGGCATCCCGCTCGGTGATGCGTTCGGCACGGACTCCACCGGGCTCAGCACCAAGATGAGCGACTACGCGTCGTTCACCGTCCCGATCTGGCTCGACGTCGGTGTGCGGCTCGGAGGCTCCTGGTTCCTGGGCGCCTACTTCTCGTACGGCTTCGGTGGCTCCACCGATGCCACCGCGTGTGGAACCGGCTTTCAGTGCTCTCCGAGCACCCTGCGCTTCGGCGGCCAGGTGCACTGGCACCCGCTCGGCAGCGCGGGCCTCGACCCGTGGGTCGGTCTGGGGTCGGGGTACGAGAAGCTGTCGATCGGGGTCAGCGGCTCGGCGACCGGGACGTTCGATCTCTCGGGCTGGGAGTTCGGCAATCTCCAGGTGGGGCTCGACTTCGCTCTCGGCTCCGTCGTGAAGATTGGCCCCTGGGTCAGCTTCTCCATCGGCCAGTACGGCACCGAGTCGGCGTCCGGCGCGAAGGGTTCGTACAGCCGGTCGGTCCCGAACACGACCATTCACCAGTGGCTCATGGGCGGCATCCGCCTGGTGATTCTCCCGTGAGGCAATCCAGCGGGGGCGGGGTTGCTCCCGGTCCGTCGACCGGCGACGCTGCCCGCCGCATGTCGCCGCCTTCCACTGCCGCTGCCCGGGAGCTCTCCCTCGAAGAGCTCTGGATGCCGTTCACCGCGAACCGGGCGTTCAAGCGCGCGCCCCGGCTGCTCGCCACTGCCTCGGGGATGCACTACCGGGACATGGACGGGCGGGTCGTCCTCGACGGGACGTCAGGCCTGTGGTGCGTGAACGCCGGGCACTGCCGGCCAGCCATCGTCGAGGCCATCCAGCGCTCGGCGGCGACGCTCGACTTCGCGCCGGGGTTCCAGATGGGCCATCCGGCCAGCTTCGCCCTCGCCCGGGAGGTGGCGGCGCTCGCCCCTGGCGACCTGGACCACGTCTTCTTCGCCAACTCGGGCTCGGAGGCAGTGGACTCGGCCTTGAAGATCGCCCTCGCCTACCACCAGGCCCGCGGCGAGCCGGAGCGGGTGCGGTTCGTGGGCCGGATGCGCGGCTACCATGGGGTGGGCTTCGGGGGCATCAGCGTGGGCGGCATCGAGCCGAACCGGAAGGCCTTCGCCGCGCAGCTCCTGCCCCAGGTCGACCACCTGCCGCACACCCACGACCTCCAGCACAACGCCTTCAGCCGCGGGCAGCCGGCGTGGGGTGCCCACCTGGCGGACGCGCTGGAGACGATCGTCGCCGAGCGCGGCGCGCGGACCATCGCCGCGGTGATCATCGAGCCGATGGCGGGGTCGACCGGCGTGCTGGTGCCGCCGAAGGGATATCTCGAGCGGCTCCGGGCCATCTGCGACGCGCACGGCATCCTCCTCATCTTCGACGAGGTGATCACCGGATTCGGCCGGCTGGGGACGCCGTTCGGCGCGGACTACTTTCGCATCCAGCCGGACATGATGACGGTGGCCAAGGGCCTCACCAACGGCGCGGTGCCGATGGGCGCGGTGGTGGTGCGCCGGGGCATCTACCAGTCGGTGGTGGACGCGACCGAGTCCGGCATCGAGTTCTTCCACGGCTACACCTACTCCGGGCACCCGCTGGCCTGCGCCGCGGGGCTGGCAACGCTCGAGCTGTACCGGCGCGAAGGGTTGTTCCAGCGCGCGGCCGAGCTCGCCCCGTTCTGGGAGGAGGCGGTCCATTCGCTGAAGGGGCTGCCGCAGGTCATCGACGTCCGGAACCTCGGCCTGGTGGCGGGCATCGAGCTCGAGCCTCGGCCGGGGAAGGTGGGCGGCCGCGGCTACGACGCGCTGGTGGAGTCGTTCCGCGCCGGACTGCTGATCCGCGTGACCGGAGACATCATCGCCCTGTCGCCGCCGCTGATCATCGAGCGCCCCGAGATCGAGCAGCTGGTGGACCTGCTCGGCGAGGTGTTGAAGCGGCTGGCCTAGAGCGTCCGGAACATGACCAGCGTGTCCACGAACCCGAGCGTCGGGTGCCGGAACGCCCCCGGAACCCGGCAGAGCGTTTGGAAGCCCATCGAGGTCCAGAGGTGGACCGCCGGGGCGTTGGTGCTGACCACGATGTTGAATTGCATCGCGCGGTAGCCACGCGCGCGGGCGTGATCCAGCGAGTGGGCGCACATCGCCCGGGCGATTCCACGGCCGGCGGCCCAGCTCGCCGTGGCGTAGCCGCAGTTGGCGACGTGGCTCCCCGGCCCCAGCTGGTTGGGATGGAGGAAGTAGGTGCCGGGCACGCTGCCCTCGTCCTCGGCGACGAAGACCTCGTGTCCGGGCGCGCTCCACCAGTCGAGGGCGGCGTCGCGGGACATGTCCCGCGACAGGGCAAAGGTCTCCCCGGCGCGGGCGATCGGTTCGAGGATGGACCAGATGGCGTCGGCGTCGGTCGGGGTGGCTGGACGGATGAGCATCGACACGTCGGTTCTAGCTCAGCGGGTCTCGTGCTTCCCTGGCGTAGACGCGCATCCGGAGCGACGCCTGACGCTCCGGACGGGTTCACTGGACAATTTCCAGGTCGGTCCGCATACCAGGGGAGGAGGTCTGCTCGCCGATGCGCCGCTGGACCCTGGTGGTCATGGTTCTCGCGTTCGCCGCCTGCAAGCGCGGCGAGGCGCCGGCCCCCGAGCCCCAGGCCTCGCTCCCACTCCCGATGGACAGCGCGGTGGACCTCGGCCGTGGCGCGGTCAGCGTGTCCGAGGTCGAGCTGCCCTCGCTCGCCCCGCTGGTGGAGCGGATCAGCCCGAGCGTCGTCAGCCTCACGGTGCTCGCCCCGGCCCGGTTGCCCCCTGGACACGAGCGCTTCCTCGGCAGCCGGTCTCTTCCGATGCAGCAGCGTGGTGGCTCGGGCTTCATCGTCGACCGCTCGGGCCTCGTGGTGACCAACAACCACGTGGTGGAAGGCGCCAGCGCCATCTCGGTGCAGCTCGAGGATGGCCGCCGCCTCGACGCCGAGCTGGTGGGCCGCGACGCGCCCACCGACCTCGCCCTGGTCCGCCTCCGCTCGCTGCCCCCTGACCTCCCGGCCGCCCGGCTCGGCGACTCCGACCGGCTCCGGGTGGGCGACTGGCTGCTGGCCATCGGCAACCCTTTCGGCCTGTCCACCAGCGTCTCGCTGGGCATCCTCAGCGCCACCGCCCGCGACCTCGGGTCCGGGCCGTACGACGAGTTCCTCCAGACCGACGCGGCCATCAACCCCGGCAATTCCGGTGGGCCGCTGTTCGACATGGCCGGCGAGGTCATCGGGGTGAACACCGCCATCGTCAACAACGGCAGTGGGAGCCGGATCGGCTTCGCCATCCCGTCCTCGCTCGTCCGGGCACTGCTCCCGCAGCTCCAGCGAGCCGGCGGCGTGGTGCGAGGCGCGCTTGGCGTCTACACCCAGGACCTCACCCCGGAGCTGGCCACCGCGCTCGGCCTCGAGGGCCGGCACGGGGCGGTGATCAACGGCTTCGTGCCCGGATCCACCGCCCGCGAGGCCGGCGTCGCGGTGGACGACGTCATCGTCTCGCTCGACGGTCGCCCCATCGAATCGGCGCGCCAGCTCACCCGGCTGGTGGGTCTGCACCGGCCTGGAGACCAGGTGAAGCTCGGGGTGGTGCGCGGCAGCACGACCGTCTCGGTCAACGTCCGGCTCGGCGAACGGACCGACCTCGAGGGCACCGGACCGCTCCGTCCTCCGGTGGAGGAGGAGCAGCCCCCGCCGGAGCAGGTGGTCCCCATGCGCCTGGGAGTGGAGATCGGCGAGGTCACCCCGGAAGTCGAGGAGGCCATCGGCGTGCGCGGACCCGGGGCGCTGGTGCTCTCGGTGGAGCCCGGCTCGCCGGCCGAACGCGCGGGGTTCCAGCCGGGGCTGGTCATCGTGGAGGTCGCCGGCCATCCGGTGCGCTCGGCGCAGGAGGCCAGCGAGCTCATCCGTGCCGCCCGGGCGCGTCCGCCCATCGTGTTCCGGCTGCTCGGGCCAGGGCGGGTGACGGCCATGGCCAGCGTCCAGCCTTAGCGGGCCGGAGGCAGCGGACGGACGACGTTGCCGAAGCCGTCCGAGCCCTCGCGCAGAACGCCCGTTGCATACTCCACCACACCGAAGATGCCCCTCGGTCCCGGCGGCCGGCAGCTGAAGCGGAGGCTGATGGCATCGGGGTCACCCGGGCGCACCCGGCGCAGGTGGCGCTCGAGCATGACCTCTTCCCCCTGCCGCACCAGCGCCGGGAGGAGCGGCGATTTCTGCACGTCCGGCACCAGCACCTCGTCGCTGCCCAGGTCGGCGTGGGCGTCGAGCACGAGGCGGCCCTCGCGGCCGGCACGCACCGCGGCCCGCACCACCACCCCGCCGTCGGCTTCGCGGTCGAGGCTCCACTGCTCGAGCTGCAGGCACGCCCCGAGCTGGGCCAGGTGCTCCCTCTCCTGCCGTTCCCGCTCGCGGAGCTGACGCTGCAGCTGCAGTCTTGGCCCCAGCACCGATCCGGCGAAGAGGCCGAGGAGCAAGGCCACCAGCGGCAGACCGAAGATCCACGGGCGAGGCATGACGCAACGCACCCTACCGCCCGGGACGGTGCTCGGCTAAGGGGCGAGGAGCCCATGGTCCTCGCCTCCACGCTCCTCATGCTCGCCGCCACCCCTGCTGCACCGCCGCCAGACCCGGTCCTTCGCCAGCTGTCCGAGACGCGGAAGTTCCAGAACGGCTCCCCGAACACCCTCCGGATGGACCGGAGCGGCGCGCACGTCTTCTTCCTCCGCTCGCCGGCGGACTCGTCGGTGCAGTCGCTCCACGTCTTCGACGTCGACGCCGGCCAGGCGCGCGAGCTGCTCTCCGCCGAGACGCTCCTCCACGGCGCGGCGCAGCAGCTCAGCGGGGCCGAGAAGGCGCAGCTCGAGCGGCAGCGGGTGGCTGCGCGCGGGCTGATCAGCTACGTGCTGTCCGACGACGGGAAGACCCTGGTCACCCCGCTCTCCGGTCGCCTGTACCGGGTGGATGTGGCCGGACTCCTGGCGGGCCGGACGGTCGAGCAGTCGGTCAAGGCGCTGCCGCCCACCGGTGTGCTGGACCCGCGCCTGTCCCCGGACGGAAAGCTGCTCAGTTACGTGAAGGCCTGGGACCTCTTCGTGCTCGAGCTCGCGACGGGGAAGGAGCGCCGCCTCACCACCGGCGGGTCGGAGCGGGTGACGCACGGGCTCGCGGAGTTCGTCGCCCAGGAGGAGATGAACCGGTTCGAGGGCGCCTGGTGGAGCCCCGACGGCAAGCAGCTCGCCTTCGAGGAGGCGGACACCCGCGGGGTCGAGACCTTCACCCTCGGTGACCCGGCGCATCCGGAATCCCCTTTCGAGCACCTGCCGTACCCGCGCCCCGGGAAGGCGAACGCGAAGGTCCGTCTGGGCATCGTCCCCGTGGCGGGCAGCGGGAAGACGATCTGGGTGCGGTGGGATGCCGAGAAGTACCCTTACCTGACCCAGGTGAGGTGGCCGCGCCGGGGCGCGCTCACCGTCTACGTGATGGACCGGGCCCAGCAGCACGCCCTCCTCCTGGCGGTGGACCCGAGGAACGGTGCCACCCGGACGCTGCTCGAGGAGCAGGACCCAGCGTGGATCAACCTCCAGCACAGCGGTGGCTGGCGGCACGCGGAGCCGCTGCCCCTGTGGCTCCCGGATGGCTCGGCGTTCTTCTGGGTCACCGAGCGCAACGGCGCGCCGGAGGCGGAGATCCGCGCCGCCGATGGCCGGCGGCTCGGAAGCTGGGTGCGGCCGGACCAGCAGCTGGTGCGGGTGCTCGGCTACGACGTCGCCGAGCGCGCGCTCTACTACCAGGCCAGCCCCGAGTCACCGGACCTGGTCGTCATGCGGGTGCGTGATGGGGGCAACCCGGAGCGGGTGGTGGGACAGCCCGGCGAGCGGGTCATCGTCACCGGGATGCTCGCCGAGGACGGACCCACCCGGCTGGTGGCGTTCGAGACGCCCACCTCGTTCCCGGACTGGTCGGTGTTCGACCGCGGAGGCCGGTTCGTCGGTCGCATCCCGGCGACCCGGGCCACGCCCCTTCGCCCGCCTGCGCCCGAGTACCGCAAGCTGGGGACCCAGGGCTTCTGGTCCTACGTGCTGCGCCCGCGCGACGCACGCCCCGGGCAGAAGCTGCCCACCATCGTCTCCGTGTATGGCGGCCCGCACTTCAACCAGGTGGAGTCCAGCGCCTCGTCGCTGGTCGACGATCAGTGGCTGGCCGACCAGGGCTTCCTGGTGGTGGGCTTCGACAACCGGGGCACGCCGCGCCGGGGCCGCGAGTGGGAGCGCGCCATCCGCGGGAACTTCGCCGGGCCGGTCATCGAGGACCAGGTCGCCGCGCTGCAGCTTCTGGCGCAGCAAGTGCCGGAGGTGGACCTCGCGCGGGTGGGCATCACCGGATGGTCGTTCGGCGGGTACGCGGCGGCGCTGGCGGTGCTGAAGCGCCCGGACGTGTTCAAGGCGGCGGTCGCGGGTGCGCCGGTGACCGACTGGCGCAACTACGACACCTTCTACACCGAGCGCTACCTCGGGCTGCCGGATGCACCGGGCGAGGTCTACGAGAAGAATTCGCTCCTCCCGCTGGCGGCGGGCCTCGAGCGCCCGCTGCTCCTGGTGCACGGGACGACCGACGACAACGTGTACTTCCTCCACTCGCTCCAGCTGTCGGACCGGCTGTTCCGTGCGGCCCGGGTGCACCAGTTCCTGCCGCTCGGTGGGTACACCCACATGGTGGCGGACCCGGCGATGCTGGAGTCGCTCTCGCGGAGGATCGCCGAGTTCTTCCGGACGGCGCTGGGCGGCGGCGAGCCCCGCTGACACGAAGGCCCGGGACACCGCGTGGAGCCAGCGCCCGGGCCTGTCGTGAACGACGCGAGGAGGAGGCCTAGATCGGCTTGACGTTCTGCGCTTGCAGACCCTTGGGGCCGCGGGTCACGTCGAACTGGACCTTCTGACCCTCGGCGAGGGTGCGGAACCCCTCGCTCTGGATCGCGGTGTGGTGACAGAAGACGTCCTCACCTCCGCCGTCCTGGGTGATGAAGCCGAAGCCCTTCGCATCGTTGAACCACTTCACGGTACCGGTAGCCATGCGTCTCGCTTTGCTGTGCTCGCGTCGGCAGGAAGCGCCGCGCGGTCTCCTGTCCCGGGGGCGGAGGACGGCCGAAAATTTTGCGCAGGCTCAAACCCGGTCGCAAGCACGGATGTCACGGAAGGTGGTCGGCCGTCGTTGACGCGCCGCGGCGCGGCGGAGGTGTCAAACACCTCTGACGCCCTCCGGGGCGTGTGCGGAGACCCCCCTGGGTGAACGGCTCAACCGCCGAGAACTGCTCGCCGAAGCGGCCCTGGACGGGCGCGCTCAGACCTCGAGCAGGAGGCGCTCGGGGTCCTCGATGCACTCCTTGATGCGGACCAGGAACTGCACGGCCTCCCGCCCGTCGATGAGCCGGTGGTCGTAGCTCAGAGCCAGGTACATCACCGGGCGGACGACGATCTGCCCGTCCCTCACCACCGGCCGCTCGACGATGTTGTGCATCCCCAGGATGCCGGTCTGCGGTGGGTTGAGGATGGGCGTGCTCAGCATCGAGCCGAAGATGCCGCCGTTGCTGATGCTGAACGTGCCGCCCTGCAGGTCGGCCAGGGTCAGCTTGTCCGTGCGCGCCTTCTGCCCCAGCTCGGCGACCTGCTTCTCGATCTCCGCCATCGACAGCGTGTCCGCGTCGCGCAGCACCGGTACCACCAGCCCGCGGCTGCCCGACACCGCGACTCCGATGTCGTAGTAGTGCTTGAGGACGACCTCGTCGCCCTCGATGGACGCGTTCACCAACGGGAACGCCTTCAGCGCGTCCACCGCCGCGCGGACGAAGAAGCTCATGAACCCGAGCTTCACCCCGTGGCGCTGCTGGAACTTCTCGGCGTACTGCTTCCGCAGCGCCATCACCGCCTGCATGTCCACCTCGTTGAAGGTGGTCAGGATGGCGGCGTTGTTTTGGGCGGCGAGCAGCCGTTCCGCGACGCGCTTGCGGAGCGGCGTCATCTTCACCCGCTCCTCGCGGGCGCCGGGGATCCGCGGGGCGGGAGCCAGCGCGGGTGCCACGCCGGGCGTCGCGGATGCCGCCGAAGCCGCGGCGACCGCGGAGCTCCCCCGCCCGCCCTCGAGCACCGTGAGCACGTCGTCCTTCATCACCCGCCCCGAGGCGCCGCTCCCGCGCAGGGTCGCCGGGTCGAGCCCGTTCGCGTCGGCGATGGCCCGCGCCACCGGGGTCATCGGGGCCTGCCGGCTCGCACCGGACGACGGCGCGGCCTGTGCCGCGGGCACGGGCAAGGGGCGGGGAGGGGCGGCGGCTCGGACCGGCGCGGGCGGCGGGGCCACGGGCGCTGGCTGGGCCGGCTTCGCGGCGGCGGGCGCGGAGGCCCCGGCCGCCGCGCCGCCGGCGATGGTGCCCAGCACGTCGCCGATCTTCACCGTGTCTCCCTCGGAGTGGGCGATGGCGGCGATGGTGCCGGCGGCGGGGGCGGGCACGTCGATGGTGACCTTGTCGGTCTCGAGCACCACCACCGGCTCGTCGACGGCCACCGTGTCGCCGACCTTCTTGTGCCACTTCCCCACCACCGCCTCGGTGATGGACTCCCCGAGCGCGGGGACGGTGAGCTCAACGGCCATGGGGCTGCCCTCGTGACAGTGCGGCGTCGACCAGGAGCACCTGCTCCAGCTCATGGGTCTTCTGGAATCCGGTGGCGGGGCTCGCGCTCGCCTCGCGGCCCGCATAGCGCAGCGGGAGCGCCCGGCCCCTGACCGAGACCCGCAAGGTGAGCTTCGGGAGCACGAAGGCCCAGGCCCCCATATTCTCCGGCTCCTCCTGAACCCAGACCAGCTCCTCCAGCGCCGGGTAGCGGGCGATCTCCGCCGCAAGCTGGCCCTCCGGGAAGGGATGGAGCTGCTCGAGCCGGGCGATGGCGACCGTGTCATCGGCTGCCTTCGCCCGCGCGGCCAGCAGGTCGTACGCCACCTTGCCCGTGCAGAGGAGCAGCCGCGTCACCTTCGCCTCACCGCCGGCGGGCGGATCCGAGATCAGCCGCTGGAACGTGCCCGAGGTGAACGCCGACAGCGGCGCGCCGGCCTCCTCGCGCCGAAGCAGGCTCTTGGGGGTCATCACCACCAGCGGCTTCCGCCAGGGCCGGATGGCCTGACGGCGGAGCAGATGGAAGATCTGCGCGCTGCTGGTGGGGTAGCAGACCTGGATGTTGTCCTCGGCCGACATCGCCAGGAAGCGCTCCAGCCGTGCGCTGGAGTGCTCGGGGCCCGCGCCCTCGTAGCCATGCGGGAGCAGCAGGGTGAGCCCGCTCAGCCGCCGCCACTTGTCCTCGGCCGCGACGATGAACTGGTCGATGATCACCTGCGCGCCGTTGGCGAAGTCGCCGAACTGCGCCTCCCAGAGCACCAGCGCATCCGGGTAGTCCAGCGAGTAGCCGAACTCGAAGCCCATGCACCCCGTCTCGGAGAGCGGGCTGTTGTAGACCTCGAAGGGCGCCGCGCCCGGGCCGAGGTCGCGGAGCGGAACGTAGGTCGCGCCGGTCCTCACGTCGTGCAGCACGGCGTTGCGGTGGCCGAAGGTGCCGCGCTCGGTGTCCTGCCCGGTGAGCCGGACGTGGGTCCCGGCCTTCAGTAGGGTGGCGTAGGCCAGGTTCTCGCCCGCGGACCAGTCGAGGGGAATCTCCCCCCGGGCCATCGCCGCGCGCCGCTCGAGGATCTTCCCCATCTGCCGCAGCGGGGTGAACCCCTGGGGCACGTGCGCCAGGTGCTCGAGCAGCGGCGCCAGGGTCTTCTCCGGAACGCCGGTCCCCGGCTCGGGGATGCCCTCCTCGGGCCCGCCGCGGTACCCCTTCCACAGCCCCTCGTGGGCGCTGGGCTCGCGCAGCGCCGGCGTCTCCTTGGCCTGGTTGTAGGCCTGGAGGAAGTGCCGCTTGGCCTCCTCGCGGATCGCCTCGGCCTCCTCGGCGCTCACCCGCCCCTGCGCGGCGAGCGTCTTTGCGTAGAGCTCGGAGACCGGCGGGTGGTGCCGGATCGCCTCGTACATCAGGGGCTGGGTGTAGCCCGGCTCGTCGCCCTCGTTGTGGCCGTACCGTCGGAAGCAGACCAGGTCGATGACCACGTCGCTCTGGAACCGCTGCCGGTACTCGGTGGCCAGCCGCATCGCGTGGACACAGGCCTCGGGGTCGTCCCCGTTCACGTGGAAGATGGGGATGTCCAGCATCTGCGCCACCGCGGTGCAGTAGATGCTCGAGCGCCCGTCCTCGGGGTCGGTGGTGTAGCCGAGCTGGTTGTTGATGACCAGGTGGACGGTGCCGCCGGTGTCGTAGCCGCGGAGCCGTGAGAGGTTCAGCGTCTCGGCCACCACGCCCTGGCCGGCCATCGCCGCGTCCCCGTGGATGACCAGCGGGAGCACCCTGTGCCGGTCCTGCCCCTCGAGGCGCTGCTGCTTGGCCCGCGCCCGTCCCTCGACCACCGGGTGCACGAACTCGAGGTGGCTCGGGTTGAAGGCCAGGCTCAGGTGGATGCGCTTGCCGCCCGGGGTGGTGACGTCCGAGGAGAAGCCGAGGTGGTACTTCACGTCGCCCCGGCCCATGAACGCCCGCGGGTCCACCGGACCGTTGAACTCGCTGAAGATCTGATCCGGGCTCTTCCCCAGCACGTTGGTGAGCACGTTCAGCCGGCCGCGGTGGGCCATGCCGATGACGACCTCTTCCACGCCCAGCTCGCCGCCGAGCTCGAGCATGGTGTCCAGCATCGGGAGGAGCGACTCGCCGCCGTCCACGCTGAAGCGCTTCGCGCCCTGGTACTTGGTGTGGATGAAGGCCTCGAAGGTGTCGGCGTAGGTCAGCTTCTCGAGGATGCGCCGCTGCTCGGCGGGGCTCGGGTTCAGCTGGTTCTCGGTGTGCTCCATCCGCGGCATCAGCCAGCGGCGGCGGGCCGAGTCGTAGAGGGTCATGTACTCGACGCCGAGGTGCCCGCAGTAGGTGCGGCGGAGGCGGCCGAGCAGCGCCCGCAGCTTCACCCGCGTCCGGTCGGGGAAGACGTCCGAGCTGTCCACCAGCTGCTCCAGCTCCTCCGGGCTGAAGGCGGCGTCGCTGGCCATCGCCAGATCTGCGATGTGGTTCATCTGCGGGCGCGGGCGCCCCAGCGGGTCGATCTGCGCGAGGAGGTGGCCGCGAAGCCGGAACGCGTACAGCGTCTGGTCCACCCGGGCCTGGAGCTGCATGGCGGCGAGCGCCGAGGGGACGTCACCGACCGAGACCACCTGTCCACGGGACGAGGCCGGCGCCGTCGCCCCGTTGCCGTTCACTGCGACCGCCGCTCCGTTGCCTTTTCCCGAATGGCCGTTGGTGGGCTGCGCCCGTTCATCGCCGGAGCCGAGCAGGGGGCGGCCATCGGTGCGGGTCCCGGCAAAGAGCTCGCCCCAGCTCGCGTCGACCGAGGCGGGGTCCTCGAGCCAGCGGGCGTACAGGCCCTCGATGAAGTCGATGTTGGAACCGGAAAGAAAGGTGTCCGTGGGGTTCGGCATGGGGGGGTTCGCCGGGGAGTTTTAACCTCGAACCCCCGGGAACGCGGAACTTTGTCCCCCTTCCGGCCGCTCGGGAACCCGGGGGGGAGGCGGTGTGGGTCAGTCGTGCACGGTTGCCGCCCCCCGCGTCTGCGGGAAGCAGGTGGGTGATCAGCCGACGGCGGTCGTCACGACGCAGTGTCGGTCGGCGTTCCCAGAGGGTGACATCGACGTCGTGGCCCGGAGGACGTCCCCGACGCCTCCAGCTGCACCGGTGCCGACCGACCGGCGGGCGAGAGCTCGAGGCGCTGCGGTGCTCCCCGAGGGGGGCACGGGCGATTTCCCGGGAATGGACCGACAGGGGGGGTCTACGCGGCGCGCCACGGGTCGGTTTCGGGCCCAGGCGCCCCGGGAAGCCGTGGTAGACCCCGCCGCCATGTTGCTCCAAGGCAAGCGCCTGCTCATCACCGGCGTGCTCACCCCGCAGTCGCTGGCATACGGGATCGCCGAGCTGGCCCAGTCGGAGGGAGCCGAGATCGTGCTCACCTCGTTCGGCCGCGGCATGTCCTTGACCGAGCGCTCGGCGAGGCGGCTCAGCCCCGTGCCCGAGGTCCTGGAACTCGACGTCACCAACGCCGAGCACTTCGTCCGGCTCACCGAGACGCTGAAGGCCTCGGGGAAGCCCGTTCACGGCGTCTTGCATGCGGTGGCCTACGCACCCGAGGACGCGCTGGGGGGCAACTTCCTCAACACCCCCTGGGAGAGCGTGGCGACCGCGTTCCGCGTCTCGACCTTCTCGCTCAAGGAGCTGGCGGTGGCGGTGGCCCCGGTGATGACCGAGGGGGGGAGCATCGTCACCCTCGACTTCGACAACGGCACCCAGGCCTGGCCGGTCTACGACTGGATGGGTGTCTGCAAGGCGGGGCTGGTCTCGGTGGTGAGATACCTGGCGCGCGACCTGGGACCCAGGGGGATCCGGGTGAACGCGGTGGCCGCCGGGCCGCTGATCACCATTGCCGCCAAGGGGATTCCCGGCTTCAAGCAGCTCTCGGACACCTGGACCTTCTCCGCCCCGCTGGGGTGGAACGCCCGCGACCGCCACCCGATGGTTGCCCGCAGCGTGGTGGCGCTCCTCTCCGACTGGTTCCCGGGCACCACCGGCGAGGTGGTGCACGTGGACGGCGGCCGCCACGCCATCGGCTCGCCGCCGGTCGACACCACGAAGGAGTGAGCCGCACGTCCAGGCTCACCGGCGCAGGGGCGCCGCCCGTCGAGGCTCAGAACCGCTTCAGCGCGACGATGTCGTTGTTGAAGGGATCGACGTAGTACACCGTGCCCTGGTCCACGCCTCCGATGAGCGAGGAGTTCTGTGCCAGGCGCGGGTACCGGTATAGCCACCGCGGCGTCAGGCCCGGGCCGAAGTGCAGGACGACGTCGCCCAGCGTGGCGCTGTTGAGGAGCACGCTGAGGCTCCCGTCGGTCGCCGACCTCACGTTCTTCCCCAGCCGGGCCGTCGTCGACCCGTAGACGTAGAGGCCGGGGACGCGCGCCGTCGCCGCTGGACCGGCTCCGTCCGGCAACCAGGCCTCGAAGGTGGTGTACGGCGGGTCGTTCCGCATCGTGACCACCGCGCCGAGGGCGGAGGCGCCCGCGGAGAAAGTGCCGCCCTGCAGGGCCCCGAGCGCCAGCGGCTGGCTCGCCAGGGACAGGCCGGCCTTGGCCAGATAGCTGCCGGCGAGAGTCCCGGTCGGGCCAACCCGCAGGACCTGGTAGCTGAAGATGCCCAATCCCCCGCTGCAGTCCACCGTCACCCCCAGCGCGTAGCTGCCGTCGACGACGGGGAGCAGCCGGGTGACGGACTGGACGATGCATCCGGCCAGGGCCGGGTCGCTCTGCAGCTGCAGGACGAAGCCGTTCTGCGGGAACGAGAAGAAGGTCCACGCCGGTCCGCAGGATGCGCCGACGTCGTTGGGCGAGAGGTAGGTCCGCACCGCATTGAAAGCCCCGGCCGTGCCCCCGGGGACCGGCGGCGCGAGCGGCACGGTGGAGCTGGTGCCGAGAGCCATGACGACCTTTCCGGTGGCGGCCTGGAGGCAGTCCACCTCGTGCGTCGCCGCGCCGAAGTAGCAGCCGGCCTGGTTTCCAGTCAGAACGTCCGGTGGGCAGACCAGGTCGTCCATGCGGGTGAGCGGTGGGCCGGTCACACCGCCGTCCGTCTGCAGTGCGTCGAGGAAGAAGGGCACCGAGTAGCCGGTCGCCGGCCGTGGCCCGTTGACCGGCTCGCCGAGCGCGATGACGTCGCTGCCGAGGCGCTGGCTGAGGCTGGGCCGGGTGAAGAGTACGTGCCCGCGCGCGTCGAAGTCGGCGGCGACGAAGCCAGCATCGACCGGGAAGGGGAAGGGGCCCGCATCGAGGACCGCGACGCCGTTCGCGACGCCGGCGTGGTTGAGGATGGTCCCGGCGTCCCTCGACCCCGCATCCGGGTCCGGCAGCGGCTGGGCCGAGACCACGATGCCGTTCGGGTCGAACGCGACGTAGGTGCCGTCGCTGGCGCGGAAGAAGCCCGGGAGCCAGTCCGAGGTCGCGTTCACCACCGTGGCCTTCGCCAGCGCCACCTGGATGCCGCGCGAGGTGGCTGCCGGCTCGGCGGCGTCGATGGCGATGCGGCCGGGGACGATGCGGTCCCAGAGCACGCGGCTGAGGAGGACGGCCTGCTCGAGGTGGCTGGCGTTCCCGTTGGTGGCCCGCGCGTCGACGGTGAGGCCAACCGAGCGCTCCACGTCCACCAGCACCTCGAACGGCACGTCGAACGGATCCCCGCTGTAGTTGTCGATCCCCAGGCCAGGCGCCTGGAGGAATGTCACGTCGTAGAACGGCGCGCCCCCGTCGGGGTTGGCGCGCTGGACGATGCCATCCGCCTCGCGGCCGGCGAGCCTGACCGTCGGCGGCAGCAGGAGCGGCCGGTCACTGCCCACGGTGAGGTCGAGCGGGGCGAGCGGCGCCACCCGCTCGGGGAGCACCGCCGAGAGCGAGGCGGTGGTGGTGTCCAGCAGGACGCTGACCGCCTTGGTGCTCACGTGCCCGAGTTGGTCCACGCCGATGAAGGTGAGCTGCAGCTGCCCCACGCCCGAGTCGGCCACCCCGCTGGTCACCAGCGTGCAGCGGGTGAAATCGACCACCCCGGTGTACGGCGGCACGTTCCAGGTGAACACGCCGGTGCTGGGAGCCCCGCCGCAGGTCACCGTCACCGAGGCCACCCCGTTCACCGACACCGCGTCCACGCTGACCGGGGCGTTCAGCGAGATGGTCTCCCCCTCGAGCGGCGAGGTGACGGTGAGTGTCGGCCCCACGCCTCCGTCGGCAGGGAGCTCAGGGAGATCGAGATTGAGGCAGGCCGGAAGCAGCAGGCACGACGCGGCGAGCAGCACCTTCCGGTACCACACCGAAGTCACGGACAAGGGGCCGACCCTCCCAGGCGGGGCAGACGCCGCTCGAGGGTACCAGACCACCGTGGAAGGCGGGGTGGTCGGATCGACCCCAGGGCGTGCCGCTAGGGAGCGGTGCAGCCCAGTGACGGGCAGACGCCAGCCGACAACGCGTTGAAGGTCTGTGGGCACAGAGCGTTGCCGGTGAAGACGTTGGTGGCGGTGAGGTCCGGAGTGTCGTTCACCGTGGTCTGCCACATCGCCACGATGCCGAAGCCCGCGCTGAAGCGAATGGTGCTGTTGGTGAGGAGGTTCGCGGGCGGGACGTACTGGGTGCCGAAGTCTCCGACCAGGAGCCCGCCGTAGTCGTGCGTCCCGTTTGGCTTGCAGTTCGCGGAGACGATGCCGCTGGGAGCTCCAGCGTACTCGATGACCACGTGGTCCAGCCGCGAGCCGGTGCCGGTGTCGAGCCACAGCCCCACCCAGTCTCCGGGCGCGGGCGCCGCTTCGCCGGAGGTGAAGACGATCGGGTCGGCAGCAGTCCCCTGCGCGTTGAGCACGCCGACCGCGTTGTTGGGTGAGTTCCCGTTGGTGCCGAAGACGACCCGAGCCCCCGGCGTGCTGGGGTTCGCCTTCGGGAAGAGCAGGCGGGCGCCGGGCTCGACGGTGAGAGTGACCGGGGTGGTGTTGCCCGCCGCCGGGGCGATGCTGAACCCACCGGACTGAATGCGCACCGGCAGGTACTTGTGGACCGTGGTGTCGACCGTCACGTTGAACGTGCCGACCACGTTCACCATCGGGCGTACGTTGCTCGCTGAAGCGTAGTTCCCCGGCGGCACGCTGCCCAGGGCCATCATTCCCATGCTGAGCACGTAGTCCGGCGCGCCCTGGACGGTGAGACCGGTCGAGTCCGAGGTGAAGGCTCCCCCGGCGTCGAAATAGACGCCTCCGCCCTGCGGCGAGTCGATGGTGACGTTCTTCACCCGCACCGTGGACACCGGGGCGACGAAGTACCCGTTCCCCACCGCGGCGATGGCCGAGTTGGCGTAGCCACCGCCGAACGCGCCTCCGCCCTGGAGCGTGGTCCAGCTCAGGTCGATGAGCGAGGTCGGGCTCGTCCCGCGGAGGATGCCCCAGGGCTGGCTGGGGTTGGCGCGGACGAAGGAGATCGAGCCGCCGGGCCCGGTGCCCGCGGCCACCAGGGAGGCCCCGGCGTTGACGTTGATGGTCGCGCTCGCTCCGAGCGAGACGATGGCGCAGGGCTGGATGGTGACGGTGGCCGGCCCGTTGATGGAGAAGCCGTTCGGGACCGAGTGGGTCACCCCGTCGCCCGCCCAGGTCTCGCTGGCGGTGACGTTCGCCGAGTGCGTGACCACTGCCCCCGTCGGAGGGCCGCAGCTGGCTGCGCCGGTGACGGTCACCGTGGCGCTCCCGGAACGCGACGGGTCGGCCACGCTGGTGGCGGTGATGGTGTACCTGCCGGTCGCGGCGGCGCTGAAGGTCGCGCTGTTCCCGCTGGGCACGAGCGTCCCCCCGGATGGAGACACGCTCCAGGACAGGGCCTGGGAGCAGGGGCCGCTGAAGCTGACGCTCGCGGTGAGACTGGACGTGGCGCCGGTGGTGACGGTCGACGGGTTGGCCGTGACCGAGACGCCGGTCACCGCGCAGCTCGTCCCACCACTGCTTCCGCCCCGGCGATCCAGCGCCACCAGAGCGTTGTTGAGCGGGTCCACGTAGTAGACCGTGGGCTCTCCGTCCGCCGCGGCCAGGGTGGAGGTCGTGGCGAGCAGCGGATACCGGTAGAGCCACCGCGGCGTCAGGCCCGGTCCGAAGTGGAGCACCACGTCGCCGAGAGTCGCGCTGTTCAGGAGCACGGTGAGGCTCCCGCTGGCCGCCGCGGCCACGTTCCTCGCCAGGCGTGGGGTGGGCGGGCCAGCGTACACGTAGAGGCCCGGCACTCGCGCGGTGGCCGCCGGCCCCGAGCCGTCGGGCGCCCAGCTCTCGAAGACGGTGTTCGGCGGGTCGTTTCGCATCGTGACCACGTTCCCGTCTGCCAGCGCCGCGAGGAGCAGCGGCGGTGAGGGCAGCAGAACGCCCTGAGCTGCGAGGTAGCTCCCGGTGACCGCCCCGTTGCCGTTCACCCGGACGACCTCCTGGCCCGCACCGTTGCCGCAGTTGACGTCGAGGAGGACCGCGAAGCTGCCATCCGGGAAGGGCAGGAGCCGCTGCACGTTGCCGGCGAAGCACCCCGTCCCGAAGACCGCGTCGACCGCGCGTGCCTGCGGGATGAAGAGGTTGCCCGGAAAGCCGAAGAAGGCCCACGCCGGCCCGCAGCTGGTGGAGACGTCGTTCGGGGCAAGGTAGGTCCGGGCGCTGCCGTGCGCGCCCGCGGTGCCCCCGGGAGTGGGCGGGCCGAGCGCGAGAGTGGTGCTGGTGCCGACGGCGGTGGTCTGCGCGCCGTCGATGAGCGACAGGCAGCCGACCGTCTGGGTGGCGGTGGGGGCCGCGTAGACGCACCCGTCCACCGAGCCGGTGAAGGTGTCCGGCAGACAGACCAGGTCGTCCATCCGGGTGAGGATCTGCCCCTGCACGCCCCCGTCGGTGAGGGGCTGCACCAGGGGGAAGGGAACGACGTAGCTGGCGGCGGCCCTCACCTGACCGGCGGGCTCCCCGAGCGCGATGATGTCGCTTCCGCCGCGCTGGGCCGTGCTCGGGCGGGCAAGGAGAACCCGCCCGCGGGCGTCGAACTCCAGGGCGAAGTACCCGGCGTCGGCGGGAAAGGCCGTCCCGGCGTCCACCGCCACGCTGCCGGGCGGGAGCGCGGGGCCCACCACTCGGACCTTCGGCGCGTCGAAGGGAACGTAGGTGCCGTCCGAGCTCCGGAAGAAGCCGGGGAGCCAGTCGGCGGTGGCGCCGGGCACCGCGTCGCGGGTGGCGAGCGGGAGCTGAACTCCCGCGGAGGTGGCGACCGGTTCGGCCGCGGCGATCGCGATTCGCCCGGGCACCGACCGGTCCCAGAGGACGCGGCTGAGCAGCACGCCCTGCTCGAGGTGGCTCGCGTTGCCGTTGGTGGCCCGCGCGTCCACGGTGATGCTCACCGAACGCTCCACCTGGGCCAGGACCTCGAACGGAACGTCGAACGGGTCCCCGGCGTAGGTGTCGATGCCCAGCCCGGGGGTGGTGAGGAAGGTCACGTCGTACAGGGGCGCGCCGCCGTCCGGGTTGGCGCGCTGGACGATGCCGTCGGCCTCCCGGCCGGCCAGCCGCACCGTCGGGGGCAGCAACAGCGGCCGGTCGCTGCCCACCGTGAGCAGCAGCGGTGCGAGCGGAACCACGCGCTCGGGCAGCACCGCGGAGAGCGAGGCAGTGGTGGTATCGAGGAGCACGCTCAGGCTCTTGCTGCTCGTGTGGCCCAGCCGGTCCACGGCGATGAAGGTCAGGGTGAGCTGACCGAGGCCCGCATCGCCCGGCGCGCTGGTCACCAGGCTACAGCGGGTGAAGTCGATGATCCCGGTGTAGGGGGCGACGTTCCAGGTGAAGACCCCGGTGCTCGGCGCACCGCCGCAGGTCACGGTCACCGAGGCCACCCCGTTCACCGAGACGGCGTCGACGTTCACCGGGGCATTCAAGGGGATGGTCTGTCCCTCCCGCGGTGAACGGATGGCGAGGTCCGGGCCCACGCCGCCGTCGGCGCTCACGTCGGGCAGCGCGAGATCACGGCAAGCCCCGAGGAGCCCGGCCAGCAGGCATGGCCCGAGTGCACTCCGCAGGCGCATGGCCACGGTCAAGGGCACCCCCTCGTTCGACCGCGTGCCCCGAAGCTTAGCGGCCGCCGCCCTTGCGGGGGCCCGGAAAGGGGACTGGTCAATTCAGACCCGGGGGGGACGGACGCTCCGGCGTGGCGGGATTCCAGGGAGGGCCTGTACAGTTCCGCGCGCGCCTCGCGCCGCCAGGCAATGCGCTGCCGGACGACGCTCCACGAGGGGGATGACCTTGACCTCGCTTCGCGTGGCAGTGCTGCTCGCGCTCACCTCCGTCGGCGTCTCCTCGGCGGCGGAGCAGCGTCCGAACCTCCTGGTGCTGGACCTCGAGCCCCGCGGCGTCGGGCTCCCCGAGGCGCAGGCGGCGACCGGGAGCGTCGTGCGGGGGCTCCGCCAGCTCGAGGTGTTCCAGGTGCTCAGCTCCGACGACGTGCGCCAGCTGCTCGCCCTCGAGCGAACGCGTCAGCTCTCGGGCACGAAGGCAGAGAACAGCGTCGGTCAGCTCGGCGCGGCGCTGAACGCCCCCAACGCGGTGGTGGGCAGCGTCACCCGGGTGGGCGGGAAGCTCCAGGTGGAGATCCGCCTGCTCGACGCGCCGACGCAGAAGGTCCTGAGCCAGAAGAGCCTCAACCAGGCCACCGTCGAGCAGGTGGCCGCGCAGCTCCCCGGGCTCGCGCAGGAGCTGATGGCGCCGCTGCTCCGAGAGCAGCAGGGCTTCCTGGTGGTGAGGTCGCGCGAGGAGGCCGCGGAGGTCCTGGTCGACGACACCCTGGTGGGGAGCATCCCGCTGAAGGGCTCGATCGATCTCTCCCGCGGCGTGCACCGGCTCACGGTGCGCAAGGACGGCTTCATCGCCCAGACGCGCTCGGTGCGCATCGAGCCGAAGCAGACCACCGTCGAGGAGGTCGAGCTCGCACCCTCGTCGGACTACGCCAAGGTCTACAAGGATAAGTACGGGAAGATGCGGGTCGGCGCGTGGATCGCCACCGGCGTGGCCATCGCCGGCATCACCACCGCGGTGGTGATGAATGCCTCGGCCTCCAGCCAGTACAACGACGAGTTCAAGCCGCGGCAGGCGTGGCTCCAGGGCGCGGTCGGGACCGGGCCACAGACCAAGCCGCCGGAGATCGCCAACAACCCCACCGCCAGCGCCGCCTGGGACAGCTGCACTGCCACCGGCGCCGCCGCCTGCAAGCAGGCCGCGGAGGACGCGAAGAGCAGCGTCCAGGTGAAGCAGTACGTGGCCATCGGGGCGGGGGTGATCGGCGTCGCCTCGGCAGGCGTCGCCACCTGGCTGTGGCTCAGTGGGAAGGACCCCAACCGCTATGCCGACGTGGTGGCCGGCGTCAGCCCGAACGGGCAGGGCGGGGCGACGCTCGCGCTCGCCGGCCGGTTCTGACCGCGCCGCTGAGGCTCAGCCGCCCGCTTCCCACAGCCCGCCCCTCAGGATGCCCACCGTTCTCAACAGGGCGGGTGCCCGTTTACCCAGGCTTTCCACAAAGATTCCCACAACCGTAGAATCTTCCGTCTGGACTGCTTGCTTCCGGGCCACCTGGGCACTAGGGTGGGACATCGATGCGGCTGGCAGACCAGGACGCCCGGAAGGAGCGGCGGGAACGGGAACGCGACGCCGTGCTCGACGCGTGGCCTCTGCCGGCACAGGCTGCGGTCCCCGAGGCGGACGAGCCGCTGGACCGCTCGGCCGAGGGCGACGACGAGCCCATCACCGAGAAGGTCCCCGCCGTTCCCCCCGCCCGGGATCCAGGCCACCGCTGAGCTAGACGGTCGCCGGGGCCACGGAGTCGGTCTGCAGGACGAGTCCCCGCCCGTCCGGCGTCACGTCGAACTTCGCCACCCCCCCGGCCTGCAGCGCCCCGAACAGCACCGCCTCCGCCAACGGTTTCTTCAGCGCCTGGTCCACCAGGCGCGCCATGGGCCGGGCGCCGAACGCCGGGTCGTAGCCGTTCTCCGCCAGCCAGGCGCGGGCCGCGGGCGTCAGCTCGAGCGTGACCTTCTTCTCCGAGAGCTGCGCCTGGAGCAGGCCGACCTCCTTGTCGACCACCTTGAGGATCGTCTCCGGGCCGAGCCCGGAGAAGAGGATCCACCCATCGAGGCGGTTGCGGAACTCGGGGGTGAAGGTCCGCTCGATGGCCTCCTTCGCCTTCGAGGTGTCGATCAGCTGCTCGCCACCGCCGAAGCCGATGGTCTTGCTGCTCATCTCCCGTGCGCCGGCGTTGGTGGTGAGGATGAGCACCACGTTCCGGAAATCCGCCTTCCGACCGTTGTTGTCGGTGAGCGTGGCGTGGTCCATGACCTGGAGGAGGATGTTGAAGAGGTCCGGGTGGGCCTTCTCGATCTCGTCCAGCACCACCACCGAGTAGGGGTGCTTCCGGACCGCATCGGTGAGGAGCCCGCCCTGGTCGAAGCCCACGTACCCGGGCGGCGCGCCGATCAGCCGCGACACGGTGTGCTTCTCCGAGTACTCGCTCATGTCGAAGCGGAGAAACTCCACCCCGAGCACCCGGGCGATCTGCTTGGCCAGCTCGGTCTTCCCCACGCCGGTGGGGCCGCTGAAGAGGAAGCTGCCGATGGGCTTCTCGGGGCTGCGGAGCCCGCTGCGCGACAGCTTGATCGCCGAGACCAGCTCGTGAATCGCCGGGTCCTGCCCGAAGATGACGCTCTTCAGGGCCGGCTCGAGGTTGGCCAGGGCCTCGCGGTCGCTGTGCGAGACGCTCTTCTGGGGGATCTTCGCGATCTTGGCGACCACCGCCTCGACGTCGTTGGCGGTCACCCGGTGCGTCCGCTCCTTCTCCCCCCGGAGCCGGTCCGCGGCGCCGGTCTCGTCCACCACGTCGATGGCCTTGTCCGGGAGGAAGCGGTCGTTGATGAACTTGGCCGAGAGCTCGGCGGCGGCGCGGATGGCGTCGTCGTCGTAGGTCACCTCGTGGTGCTGCTCGTAGCGGGTCTTCAGCCCCTGGAGGATGAGCACCGTGTCCTCGACGGTCGGCTCGCCAACCTCGATCTTCTGGAAGCGGCGGGACAGCGCGCGGTCCCGCTCGAAGCTCGCCTTGTACTCCTGGTAGGTGGTGCTCCCGATGCAGCGCAGCCGGCCGGACGCCAGGACCGGCTTCAGGAGGTTCGAGGCGTCCATGCTCCCGCCGGTGGTCGCCCCGGCGCCGACGATGGTGTGGATCTCGTCGATGAAGAGGATGGACCCGGGCTGCTTCTGCAGCGCCTTGAGCACCGCCTTCAGCCGCTCCTCGAACTGGCCGCGGAACTTGGTGCCGGCGAGCAGCGCGCCCATGTCCAGCGAGTAGATGACCGCGCCCTGCAGCGGCTCGGGCACCTTCTCCTCGTGGATGCGCAGGGCCAGACCCTCGGCGATGGCGGTCTTCCCGACCCCGGTCTCACCCACGTAGATGGGGTTGTTCTTCCGGCGGCGGCAGAGGACCTGGATGGTGCGCTCCAGCTCCTTCTCCCGGCCGATGAGCGGGTCGATCCGCCCCTCCTCGGCCTCGATCGAGAGGTTGACGGTGTAGGCACGGAGCGGGTCCTTCTGGGTCCCGCCGTCCTCCTCGCCTCCGAGCCCGCCGCTGCCCTCGCCCTCCTCCTCGCCGTCCGGCCCCTTGGAGATGCCGTGCGAGAGGTAGTTGAGGAGGTCGAGGCGGGTGATGCCCTCCTGCTGGAGCAGGAAGAGGGCGTGGCTCTCCTCCTCGCGGAACATCGCCACCAGGACGTCGCCGCCCTCGATGACCTTCTGCTCGGCGGAGAGGGCGTGGATGGCCGCCCGCTGGAGCACCCGCTCGATGCCGATGGTCTGCTGGGGCTCGGCGCTGACGCTGTCCGGCAGCCGCTCCACCGTCTCGGCGAGAAACTTCTCCAGCCGCTGGCGGAGCCGCTTCACGTTGGCGCCACAGGCGACGAGGATCTTCTGGGTCTTGGGCTCGCGGGTCAGCGCGAGCAGCAGGTGCTCGAGCGTCAGGTACTCGTGACGCATCTTCTTCGCGTCCGAGATGGCTTCCCGGAAGCTGGCCTGCAGTTCCTTGGCGATGAGCGGCGTTGCCACGGTTCTAGATCTCCTCCGGTTCCATCGTCAGGCGGAGCGGGAACTCGTGCTCACGGGCCAGTGCCTCCACCACCTCTATCTTCGTACGTGCCACGTCATAGGTATAAACGCCCGCCACGCCGATGCCCGAGTTGTGTACGTGGAGCATGATCGCCACCGCGTCGGACTCCGATTTGTGGAACACCTCGCGGAGCACCGCCACCACGAAATCGCGGGTGGTGTAGTTGTCGTTGTGAAAGAGCACCTTGTAGAGTTGCGGCCGCCTGAGCTTCCGCTCGCTCTTGCTCTCGGTGACGACTCCGCTGTCCGGATCGGCGCGCTCGGGCATCGTCCTACCTTCTAGTCCTTGAAACCGGTCTCCGCCCGCCACGCCGGCAGCCCGGACTGGATGGCGGCCCGTTCATGGGCCAGGAACTCTCGCACCGCCCGGTCCAGCCCCCGGTGGAACAGGGCGTGCGCGCTGTAGGTGAGGCTGGGAGTGAAGCCGCGGACCAGCTTGTGCTCGCCGCCGGCGCCCGGCTCGAAGCGGGTGAGCCCGCGGCGGACCACCTCGTCCATCCCCGTGTACAGGCAGACGTTGAAGTGAAGGAAGGGAAACTCCTCGAAGCAGCCCCAGTAACGGCCGTACAGGGCCCGGTCGCTCGCGAGGTTGAAGGCGCCGGCCACCACCCGCTCTCCGGCGCGCGCCTGCACCAGCTCGACCCGGTGCCGGAACTGCTCCAGCACCCGGGCGAAGAAGCGCGGGTTCAGGTAGCGACGCCCCCAGGCGAACTTGTCGACGGTGCTGGCGTAGAGCCGGAAGGTCTCCTTCGGATCGGCGTCGGCCAGCGCGTCGCCCCGGAGCACGCGGATCTCCAGCCCCTGCTCGCTGGGGGCACGACGCTCGCGCTTGAGCTGGTTCCGCCGCTTGCTGTTGAAGCGCTGGAGCACGTCCTCCGGCGTGCGGTAGCCCTCGTTCAGGAAGTGGTACTGCACCCCCTGGCGAACGGCGAAGCCCAGCGGCTCCAGGGCCAGGGCCTCGACCTCGGTCGGGAAGAGCACGTGCACGCTCGACAGCCGCTCCTCGCGCGCCAGCTCCAGCGCGCCCCGGGCGAGCTCCAGCATCCGCGCCCCGCGGTCCTCCCCCGGAGCCACCAGGAAGCGGCGGCCGGTGGCCGGCGTGAGAGGCGCCGCCACCACCAGCTTCGGGTAATAGGGCACCCCGGCGCGCTCGGAGGCGGTGGCCCAGGAGAAGTCGAAGACGAACTCGCCGCTGCTGTCGCTCTTGAGGTAGGCCGGCGCCGCGGCGACGAGACGGTGCCCGCGCCACAGCGTGAGGTGGCGGGCCTCCCAGCCCGAGGCCTCTGCCACGCTCCCGCTCGACTCCAGGGCCTCCAGCCAGCGCCACTCGAGGAAGGGCGCGGCCTCCTCGTCCACCAGCGCGTCCCACGCCGCCTCGGGGAGGTCGGAGATGGCCCGGTGGACCTTGAGCTGAGTCGGGAGGGACTGCGACATCGGTTCGAGCTGCCCCGGCGCGGGAAGGCGAGACAACGATACACCCGGCGTGACTGCCACGGCCCCGGGTGGTGCCCACACGTGGGGCCCTGCCCGCTCAGCGGATCAGCTCGCGGGCGAGGAGCTGGCCCGCGGTGGCCAGTCCGGCCCGGGCCCGCGCCTTGCCGGCGTCGGTCTCCATCACCCGGCCGGCGGCGTCGCTCGCCGTCCCTGCCGCCAGGTCGGCGAGGAGGAGGAACGCGCCGAGGTCGGGGGTGACCGCCACGGCGCGGCCGGGGCGGAGCGGTCGGTCCCGGAGGCTCTTCGCCACCTTCTCGAGGAGCCCCTCCTCGTCGAGCTTCTTCGTGCCGCCGAGCAGCGACTGCCAGGTGGCGGCGAGCAGATCGTCGAGGAGGGGACCGGACAGGGCAGTGCTCAGCCGGTCCACCGCCTCGTCGTGCTCCAGGTGGTGCGCCTCGGCGAAGGTGGGCGCGAGCTTGGCCACCACGATGGCGCGGGTGGCGAGGTGGGCGAGGCGAGCCGGGTACCGCACGGAGCCCCGAGGATGGCGGCGTGGCCGGTGCGCGCGCAACCCCGGGTCTGCTCGGCGGACCGGGCCAGGTCCGCCGCGTCGCGTCCGAGTCCGAGTGGTTCGGGCTCGAGCGTGCCTCCCGGAACGCCCGGACGCCGGTGCAGGTCAGAAGAGCCAGACGCCCTGGCGCACGCAGGCCCTGAGGACGATCTGCTTGAGCTGCGGCTCGCCGATGTTCCGGAACGCCGCGCGCGCACCGCCGAGGTCGTGGCGCTGGCAGGCGGCCCGCGCCTGGATGGCGTACCCCAGCGGCGTCTTCTGGACGTAGAAGCTCTGGTCCACCAGCCGGGCGGCGTCGAGCGGCTTGTTCTTGCCGAGCGCGTCCTCGGCCTGGTCGAGCAGCTTGCGCGCCTCGGGCTTGATCCCGTCCGGTGGCGCCGCGGGCGGCCCGGGCTCGACGGCCTTCGCCGGCTCGGCCAAGGCGACCGGGCCGCGTGCCTCGATGGCCTTCGCCGGCTCCGGGCGAGCGCGGTGCTTGTGGGGAGGCGTCTTCTCGCGGAGGGCGGTGGGCCCGGGCGACACGCTCTCCGGGTGGGGCGGCACCGCGGCGACCGGCTCTCTCGCCGTGCTCGCCTGCGGAGTGCCGGCCGCGAGCCCCGGGTGCACGGGGGCGACCGGGGGCGGCGGAGGAGCCTCGATGCGCTTCACCGGCTCGAGTGGGCCCAGGCTCGCCGTCTGCGGCGCAGGCGCGGGTGCGCGTCGCTTCGAGGCCCAGAGGACGCCCGCGCCGCCCAGGGCCACCCCGACCACCGCGACGACCGCCAGGAAGGGCCCCATGCGCCGCGGGGCCGGCTCGGGCACCGGCGGGGGCACGGTGACTGCCCCGGAGCGGACCGGCTCGCGAGACGAGGCCCGCGTCCGGGGCCACGAGGCGGTGGGGCCCGTGGGGCGGGGCGTGTGCGTCGGCTCGAGCTGCCCCAGCGCGGAGTCGACGCCGATCGGCTGGCCGGTGTTGAAGCTGTGCAGCGGCCGCCCGGTCAGCTCCAGGACGAAGGCGCCGATGTCCTGCGGCCGCGCGGCGGGATCCTTCTGCAGCGCGCGCTCCACCGCCGCGAGCACGTTATCCGGGAGGGCGGGCGCGAGCTCGCGCAGCGGCGTGGGCTCGCCGTGCACCACCCGGTACACCACCTCGGCCAGCGAGCCGCCGGCGAACGCGGGCTGTCCGCCGAGCATCTCGTAGACGATGGCCCCCAGCGCGAACACGTCGGTTCGGGCGTCGACGGTGGTGTTCTTTCCGGTGGCCTGCTCCGGGGACATGTACTGCGGCGTCCCCATGAGGATGGCGTCCTGCGTGCGGAGCGACTGGCTGCCGCGGATCTTCGAGATGCCGAAGTCCAGGACCTTCACCCGGGTGGGCATGTCCTCCTCCGGCGTGCAGAGGAAGACGTTGTCCGGCTTGAGGTCACGATGGACGACGCCGGCCCGGTGGGCGGCCTGGAGCGCCGAGCCGATCTGCCGGGTGATGGCCAGCGCCTCGTCGAGCTGGAGGCGTCCGCCGGCCAGCCGCGCGGCGAGCGTCTCGCCCTGCAGGTACTCCAGGACGATGTAGGGCTGGCCGGTGGGCAGGGTGTTGAAGTCGAGGACCTCGACGATGTTGGGGTGCCCGAGGCGGGAGGCGATCTCCGCCTCGCGGCGGAAGCGCTGGAGCATCTCGTCGCCACCGGCCGCCGCGTCGAGGAGCACCTTCACCGCGACGTGCTTGCCCGGGAGGCGAAGATGCTCCGCCGCCCACACCGCGCCCATCCCGCCGCGGCCGATGAGGCCCTGGATGCGGTAGGTCTCGCCCAGCACGGCACCCACGTCGAGCACGTCGCGGCCAGCGTCCATCGGCAGGGCTGGACTATACTCGTCCGCCGACCGTGACACTCTCGACAGCGGTTGCCCTCGCCCTGCTGCTCCGTCTGTCCCTCGCGGCCGAGCCAGCCGCGGACCCCCTCGACGTCTCGGCGGTGCGCGACAAGCTGGTGGTGGTCGAGGACGGGCAAGGGCACTACATCGCCGTCATCCCCTTCGGCGACAGCATCTGGGACCACCTCTACTGGTCCCAGGACGGCAAGGAGTTCTACCAGCAGCGGGTCTTCGGGGGCGGGTCGAGCGGGACCGAGTCCTTCGACCGGAACTTCTGGGAACCCCGGGTGCGCAACCACAACGGGGCGAGCTTCGGGATGCACGAGGGCGCGTACAAGCTCTGGTGCGCAGAGCGGATCACCGTGTTCAAGGCGCTGGAGCAGAACAAGGCGACCGCGATGCTCGCCGCGGCCCGGTTCCATCCGCCGCGCTGGAGGTACCGGGCCTATGCACTCGCCCGCGACGACGCGGGCACCTACTACTACGTCGATCGCCGCCGCGACGAGGGGAGCATGGAGTTCCGTCTCTACTCGGGCCCGCGCGGCTCGATGAAGCCCTTGAAGATGGTGAACGTGGTGAGCGACTCGGAGGGCGACATCTTCTCCACCAAGAGCGGGGAGCTGCGCCTGGTGCTCGACAAGAAGGAGAGCGCCTGGGTGCAGAAAGGCAAGCGACAGCAGCTGAAGAGCCTGCCGGTCGAGGACAACGTGCCACTTATCTACGCCGACCTGGGCGTCTACACCGGCCAGCCGCTCGGCACGCCCTGCGACCTGCTGTAGCGCGCTACCTCAGCTGCAGCTCGAAGGTGGGCGAGGCCACGGTGCGCCCGTCGGGCAGGACCGCGTCCACGTTCCACAGGAGTCCCCCTCCGGCCGCACGCTGGCCCACGCCCTCCGGCAGCTTGAGCTCGCGCCCGGCCAGGCCCACCGCCTGGTGCACCACCACCAGGTCCTGGGTGAGCACGGTGACGTTGTAGCTGCTGGCGCCGGGGACCTCCGACCACCGGAGCACCGCACCGCCGGCCGGCTGCATGCGTGGCGACTCGGCCTGTACCGTGGGGCCGCTTCCGCTCCCGCGCTCCACCGGCGGGGGGTGCGGCGGCGCGGGGCGGAACACCACCCACAGTGCCCCTGCAGCCAGGGCCGAGAGTGCGAGCGGCACGAAGGATTGGCCGCGCAGGCGAGGCCGCGCGCGCATGCCCCCGGCCAGCGGACGGATGGCCGGCGGGCCGTCCACCCCCGGGGCCGGCTCGGTGGCTCCGCGCCGGACGTCGGCGAGGATGCGCCAGGCCTCGGCGCACTGGGCACAGCGGGCCCCGTGGTCGACGAGCGCGCGGAGACGATCGAAGGGAAGCTCACCGGCGGCCGCTGCCCAGAAGGCATCCGCCGGCGGGCAGCCGGCGGCATCGGTCTCGGGGAGCGCGGCGCGGAGGCGTTGCGCGAGGTCGTCCGACGGCTCGGTCATGTCTCTCCCCCCTCGAGGCAAGCGCGCAGATCCGCGAGCCCCCGGTAGACCAGATTCTCCGCCTGCTTCTCGGTCCATCCGAGCGCGGCCGCCACCTCACCGACCCGGAATCCCTGCAGATGCAGGGTGACCGCGCTGCGGCGCCGATCTTGAAGCCCACCGAGACACTCGAGGAATTCCGAGCGCGCCTCCGGCCCGGGCGTGCCCCCCTCGCCCCCTGCCAGCTGCTCGGCCTGGCGCTGCTGCCGCCGGAGCCGGCGAATCTCGTCGATCACCACCGTGTACGCGACTCTCCAAAGGTAAGACGCTCCACGCGGGGTGGTTCCCTCACCCGCCGGCCGCTCCAGGAGCCGGACCAGCGCCATCTGGACGAGATCTTCCCGGTGGGCTGTCAACACCGGTGGGCAGTGCCGCTCCACTGCACGGATCAGGACCTGGCGGATCCGCTCGATGCTGCCCGGGTCTGGATCCTGCGAGTCGTCGTCCCCCGTGGGAGTCATGCCTGTGCCCTCCGAGGTAAGCACAGGGGTCTGGTTCGGGTAACCTCTCGCCGCGCAATGGCTGCCCGGTTTCTTCCAGCGATCGTCCGGGTTTTCGGACGGTGGGGGTTCCTCCTTCTCGGCCTGGCTGCCAGTGGAGCGGCGCGCGCCGGGGCCCGTCCGCTGACGGAATGCAAGGCGCTGGTGCGTCAGGAGCCGCGCTCGCTGAAGGGGTACATCTGCTTCCTCGCGCACCAGGGCGAGGGCCGCGGAGAAGCCCTCCAGTTCCTGGACGCGCGGATGCGACTCGATCCGCGAAACCCGCGGCCTCACCTCTACGCGGGGATTCTCCGGTCGCTCGCCGGGGAGGCGGTGAACGACCGCGAGTGGCGGGTGGCCATCGAGGGCTTTGCGCGAGAGCACGAGCCCACCGGGGAGATCTACGCCAGCACCTCGCTGCTCTCAGCGCGGTGCGTGGGCAATCTCCTGTGCGACCAGGAGACCCAGAGCCTGCTCTGGCACGTCCGGGAGCTGGCGCGGGCCTCGCGCCGGGTCGACCTGGAGCAGGTGGCGGAGATCTGGACGATGAAGGTCGCCTTCGCGCTCGATGACATGGACGGAGCCGAATCCGCCGAACGGAGGCTGCTGGCGCTCGGACCACCGATGTCCCTGTGGCTCAAGTCCGAGAGCCTCCAGGCGCGGGCTCACCTGGCGGCGCTGCTCCAGAACCATGTCCGGCAGCGCGCCCTCTACGCCGAGCTGATGGACACGCTCGACCTGGACGATCCGCGGCGTCCGGCGGCGCTCGGCGGACTGGCCGCAGCCACGGTGCACCTGGCTCTGCAGCGGCTCGAGCGCCGCGACACCGCGGAGCGCCTGCTGCGCCAGGCCATCGTCGAGCAGGAGCGTGCCGGCGTTCCGCTGGTCTACACCGACACGGGCTACCTGGCCTCGCGGGTGCAGCTGGCGATGCTGCTCGGGCCCGGTCCGGAATCCTTCTCGCTCCTCCGCTCCACCTTGCAGGCGCATCTGTCGCGCGGTTCCTGGGCCACGCCGCTGTACCCGAGGCTGTCCTTGGCCGAGCTGCTCGGCACCGCGGACCCCCCTCGGCCCGAGGAGGCGATGCAGGTGGCGGAGGAGGCGGTGGAGGACGCATTCGTCCGCGGTGGCGGCTTCGAGCAGGCGCGCGCGCTCGTCCTCCGGTCGCGGATGCAGTTCCGGCTGGGACGGTTCTCGCTCGGCCGCGCCGACGGGCTCGCCGCGCTGGACCACGCCGAGCGTCTGCGCGAGCAGCAGCGCTCGATGCCGCTGCGGCTTCGCTACGCCCAGTCGCTGTCCTTCGCCTACCAGTCCCTCGCCGGTGCGCTCGCCCGTTACCGGCCGCCGGGCGAGGTCGCGCCCCTGGACGACGCCTTCCAGGTCATGGAGCGGCTGAGGGCGCGCGGGCTCATGGAGACGCTCCTCGCCGAGGGACGCGATGGCGAGCCCGTCTCGGTGCAGCCGCCGACCCTGGCACAGGTCCGCGGCCAGCTCGCTCCGGGAGAGGCGCTGCTCTCGTTCCAGGTCTGGCGTCCCGAGCCGACGATGGACGCGCCTTACCACCAGGGCAGCTCGTGGCTCACCCTGGTCACCGGGGCCCGCGTGGACGCGTTCCCCATCCCCGATGCGGACCTGCTCGAGCCGCAGATCCGCGCCTGGACCGGGCTGCTCGAGCGGCGCGATGGCACCGACCGGGTGCCGGGCGCCAGGCTCTACCGGGAGCTCCTCGCTCCGGCGCTCGCCGCCCTGCCGGCCGGGATCGAGCGGCTGGTCGTCGTGCCGGACGGGCCGCTCCATCGGCTGCCGTTCGATGCGCTGTCTGGCGGCCCGGGCATGCCGTACCTGGCCGAGCGGTTCGCCGTGTCCATCACCCCGTCGGCCTCGCTCTGGGTCCGGTTCCGGGCTGCCCCCCGGCTCCCCCCGGGGAAGCTCCTGGTGCTCGCCGACCCCTCGGAGGCCTCGGCCGGCCAGGCGCTCCGCCGCGACTCGGGCAACGTCTTCGGCGCGCTGGTCCATGCCCGCCGCGAGGCAGAGGTGGCACTGTCGGCGTTCCCGACCGGCAGCGAGCTCCGGGCCGGGTCGCCGGCATCCGAGTCGTTTCTCAAGTCGGCCCGCCTCGAGGGCGTGTCGGTGCTCCACCTCGCCACCCACGCCGTCGCGGACGAGCGAGACCCCGAGCACGCCGCGGTGGTGCTCGCCCCGGGGAGCCCGGCCGAGGACGGTCGGCTCGAGCCGCAGGAGATCGCCCGCCTTCCGCTGGCGGGAAAGACGGTGGTCCTGGCCGGCTGCGAGACCTCCGCCGGGGCGGTGTTCCGGGGGGAGGGGGTGATGAGCCTGGCGCGGGCCTTCTTCAGCGCCGGGGCCTCGGCGGTCGTGGGCACGCTGGACCGGGCGCGGGACGACGAGGCCGGCGTCTTCTTCTCCTCGCTCTACCGGGCGCTGGGCCGGGGGGCCAGCATCGGTGATGCGATGACGGCGGCGAAGCGCGAGGGCATCCGTCGCGGCGCCCCGCCCGCGGCCTGGGCGGGGGTGGTGCTGCTCGGGGATGCCGAGGCCCGGCCGCGGGCACGCGAGACGCCGGCGCTGTTCCCGCTGGTCCTCACCGGCGTCGTGCTCGCCTTCGGCGGCATCGGGGCGGGCCGATGGTGGCGAGGTCGCTCCCGCGACCCGTCGGCAGCTCCTGAGCCGCGGTCTTCGGCGCGTGGAGCTGAGCATCCGCTGTCCCCCGACGCCGAGGACCCCTCCCTTCACCTCGACGGGGATGGCGTCCGCCGATGAGCGGGTGGCGAGCGGCCAAGAGCGGCGGGGGACCCCGCCCGCGGCCTGCACCGACGTGCGCGGGGATGCCGAGGCCCGGGTCCCGCGCCGCGGGTCGTTGCGGCCCGTGCCTGGTCGTCCGGGCGGGGCGGGTCCTGATCTCCGCCGGGGGCTGGCCGGACGCGTCTGACGAGGGTGTGCGGGCCAGGTGAGGGAAAACCAGCCAGTCGAGCGTTCATGGCAAGGCGAGGGACGTGGCGTCGCTTCCGCTGGCCAGGAGAAGCTCCCGGGGGGGAGGAAGCGACGTCACGCTCCCCGCGCTCGCCCCCATCCCAGGTTGAAGTCCACGCCCGGGCGCCTTAAAGCTCCCGGCATGTCCGTGAACATCCAGCTCGAGTGGACCCCCAACCCGAGCACCCTCAAGTACGTGGTGGACCGCACCCTGGTCCCGCGTGGCGCCCTGAACTTCACCAGCCCCGAGGCCGCCTCGGCCCGGTCCCCGCTGGCCTCCAAGCTCATGGGCATCGAGGGCGTGCGCGGGGTGATGCTCGGCAGCAACTTCGTCACCGTCACCAAGGGTGAGGCGGGCGAGTGGGATGCGCTCAACGACGCGGTGATGGCCACGCTGGATGCCCACCTGGGCGCCAACGAGCCGGTCGTCGCTCCGGGGGCAGCCGACGAGCTGGCCTCGACCGCGTCCGGCACCGAGGTGGAGGAGCGGATCCGGCAGATCCTCGACCTCGAGATTCGCCCCGCGGTGATGCAGGACGGCGGGGACATCACCCTGGACCGCTTCGAGAACGGGGTGGTGTACCTGCACATGCGCGGCTCGTGCGCCGGCTGCCCGTCGTCCACCATGACCCTGAAGATGGGCATCGAGAACCGGCTGCGCGAGGTGGTTCCCGAGGTGGTCGAGGTCGTCCCGGTCTAGCGCCCGAGGCATGGGTCGGCCCGGCCCTGGGGCGCGGGCGCCCGCCCAGAGTTCTTGAGACGCCAGGTCAAAGCGGCCGAGGTCCGGCGCGAGCTCCTCCCCGAGCAGTCGCCCGAGCTGCTGCGTGAGCTGCACCTCCTCACCCGCGACGGGGACCTGAACGCCGACGCGCTCCGGAAGCTGAAGCAGGTGAATCACCTGGTGGGCCTGCTCCGTCCGGCGCTGGACGACGTGTTCGCCCGGTTCGGTCGGCCGCTGGTGGTCGACGCGGGAAGTGGCAACGCCTACCTCGGCTTCGTGCTCTACGAGCTGTTCTTCAAGGGCCAGGACAAGGGAGAGCTCGTGTCGATCGAGGCCCAGCCCGAGCTGACGGCCCGGAGCGCGGAGCGTGCCCGGCGGCTGGGCTTCTCCCGTATGCGCTTCCTGACCGCGCCTCTGGCCTCGGCGCCATGGCCCGAGCGTTTCAATCTGCTGACCGCGCTGCACGCCTGTGACACCGCGACCGACGACGCGCTCGCCGCGGCCATCCGTCATGGCGTCGACCACGTGGCGGTGGTGCCCTGCTGCCAGGCCGAGGTGGCGCGCCAGCTGCGGGACCACCCTCCGCCCTCTCCGTCCCTGGCGGCGCTGGCCGAGCATCCCTGGCACCGCCGGGAGTTCGGCTCGCACCTCACCAACGTCGTCCGCGCGCTGGTGCTCGAGGCCCACGGCTACTCGGTGACGGTGACCGAGCTCACCGGCTGGGAGCACTCGATGAAGAACGAGCTCATCCTCGGGCGGAAGGTGCGCGGGGAAGGGCGCGAGGCGCGCGCGCGGCTCGAGGCGCTGCTCGCCGACACCGGCGTTCGGCCGGCGCTGGTGCGCGCGCTGGAGACCGTATGACTGACGACCCGCGGACGCTGGACCCGACGGACTGGGAGGCGGTGCGCTCGGTGGGACACCGGATGGTCGACGTCCTCGTGGACGGGCTGCGCGAGGTGCGAGAGGGCCCGGCCTGGACGCCGATGCCCGCCGAGGTGAAGGCGCGCTTCCGTGCGCCGCCGCCGCGCGAGGGTCTGGGAGTGGAGGCGGTCTGGGCCGAGCTGCAGCGCTCGGTGCTCCCGTACCGGCTGGGGAATGTGCACCCGCGCTTCTGGGCCCGGGTCATGGGCACCGGGACGGTCACCGGCGCGCTGGCCGGGCTGGCCGGGGCGGCGATGAACAACAACCTCTCGGGGCTGGAGAGCTCGGCGGTCCACGTCGAGGCGCAGGTCGTCGACTGGCTGAAGGAGCTGATGGGCTTCCCGGCGTCGGCGAGCGGACTGCTCACCAGCGGCTGCAGCCTGGCGAACCTCATCGGGCTTCAAGTGGCCCGTGACATGGCGGGCGGGCCGGGGGTGAAGGCCGAGGGCCTCCAGTCCGTCCCCGGGCGGCTCCTCGGCTACGCCTCGGAGGAGGCGCACAGCTCGGTGGCGCGGGCGTTCACCGTGCTCGGGCTCGGGAACGCGTCCCTCCGGCGCATCGCGGTGGACGGCGAGCTGCGGATGGACCTGGGTGCGCTGGAGCGGGCCGTGGACGCGGACCTGCGGTCCGGCCAGCGGCCCTTCTGCGTGGTGGGCAGCGCGGGGACGGTGAACACCGGCGCCGCCGATCCGCTGGAGGCCCTGGCCGACCTGGCGCGTGACCGGGGGCTCTGGTTCCATGTCGACGCGGCGTTCGGGGCCTGGGCGAGGCTGTCCCCGCGACTCGCCGCCCAGGTGCAAGGGCTCGAGCGCGCGGACTCGATCGCCTTCGACCTGCACAAGTGGGGCGCAGTGCCCTACGGCGTGGGCTGCGTGCTGGTGCGGGACGCCGAGGCGCACCGGCGGACGTTCCAGGCCTCGGCAGCATACCTCGCGCCGCACCCTCGCGGCGTGTCGGCGGTGGAGTATGCGGGCCACGAGATGGGGCCCGAGCTGAGCCGCCCGTTCCGGGCGCTGGGCCCCTGGATGGCCTTCCAGGAGCACGGCCTGGAGCGGCTGCGCGCCGCCGTGGAGAAGAACGTCGAGCAGGCGGCACGGGTGGCGGCGAGGGTCCGCCGCGAGCCTGAGCTGGAGCTGACCGCGCCCGTCCCGCTGAACGTGGTGACGTTCCGCTACCGCGGGAAGGGGCTGTCCGATGCGCAGCTCGACGCGCTGAACGCCGAGGTGGTGATGCGCATCCAGGAATCCGGGGTGGCGGTGCCGTCCACCACGCGGCTCCGCGACCGGACGGTCATCCGGCTCGCCATCGTGAACCACCGCACCCTGGACGAGGATCTCGACCTGCTCGTCGACGCGGTGCTGGAGACCGGCCGGGCCGTCGCCGTCGAGAGGCCCAGCGGGCCGCGAGCCCGGGGTCCGGCGTGAAGGGCCGGGGCCGGGTGCCTCGTCGGTCCGTCAGCCGTACGCCTCGCGCTTGATGCGTGCCGGCGTGAAGCCGACCGCCTGCAGGTTTGCCACCGTCGATTCCAGGAAGCGGGGCGTGGGCGCGGTGCCCTCCTCCAGGGCCTTCTTCCGGTCCCACGAGGCGATGGCCGGGCCGCAGAGGTAGGCGATGGCGGTCCCGGTGTCCGGAACGAGCTCGCGGAGCATCCCGGCCGTGACCCGGCCCTGGCGCACCCCGGCGGGGAGCCCGGAGATGTCACTCTGGCGGGTGAGGGTGTGGACCACGGTCAGCCGGCCGGGGAACTCGGCGGCCAGCCGGCGGAGCCCCTCGCGGAAGATGATGTCGTCCCAGGTTTTGTTGGTGTCGATGAAGGTGTGCCGGAGGGCCGGATGCTTGAGGAGCGCGTCTTTCAGGATGCTGTAGTTGGGGACCACGCCGGAGCCGGCCACCAGGTGGACGAGGTGGTCGGTGCGCTGCTCGACGTCCGGCGGCAAGGTGTACGGCCCGGTGAAGCCGACGACCGGGAAGCGCGTGCCCACCGGCGTGCCGTGGACCAGCAGCGGCGAGAGCAGCGGCGCATGGAGATCTCCCGGCCGGTAGGGCTCCTCCTTGATGGTGATGGCGAGCGTCTCGTGCGGTGCCGAGGCCATCGAGTAGGCCCGGACCAACTCCTTCTTGCCGCCCTTGAGCTGCTCGACGTAGGCCACCTGACCGGCGATGACGGGGAAGGCGTGAGGGTCGATGGTGAGGAACTGGCCGGCGCGGTAGGGGGGGATCTCGGGCGCGTCGAGCACCAGGGTCACCGTGTCCGCGGTCTCGCGGATGACCTCGGTGACCACGACCTCGAATGTCTTCGGCTTGATGCGTTCGGGCGGCACGGGTGGATGTGGGCATAACGGAGCGCCCTGGAATGGGCCAGCGGGGTGACGTGGAGCGGGTGTTCGTCCAGTGCCTCCCCGGGCTCGAGGAGGTGCTGACCTCCGAGGCGACCACGCTGGGCCCGGTCCGCCGCGTCGCGGGGGGAGTGGAGCTGGAGGGCGCCCCGGGGCTGTACGCGGAGGCAGCCCTCGTCCTTCGGGTCGCCGAGCGCGTCCTGCTGCGTCTCTTGGAGATCGAGGCCGGTCGCTGGGAGGAGGTCGAGGCGGCGCTGGGGAAGGCGGTGCTCGACGACGTCGTCGCGCCGGGCGGTCCGGTCCTGCTGGAGACGTCGATCCGGAGGTCCGGGGCACCGCCGGCGGGGGCGCTCCCCCGGCTCCTCGGCCGGCTCTGGCGTCGGCCGGTCGAGCCGGCTCACGGGGGCGACCGGGACGGCGCGGTGGCGCGGCTGGTGCTTCGGGTGGCGGACCGGACGGCGTCGCTCTCCGCGGACGTGGGCGGGACGCTGCTTCACCGCCGCGGCTGGCGGCAGGAGCTGTCGCGGGCACCGCTGCGCGAGACGCTGGCCGCCGGGGTGCTGGCGCTGTCGGGGCACGCGCCGGGCCGGCCGCTCTGGGACCCGGTCTGCGGGTCGGGCACGCTGGTCATCGAGGCCGCGCTCGTTGGCCGGTCGGTGGCTCCCGGCCTCGGCCGGAGCTTCGCCGCGGAGACCTGGCCGGCGGCGGCGCGGGCCGGCTGGGCGGGGCGGCGGGAGCGGCTCCGAGCGTCGGTTCGGCCGTGTGCCCCGGCGTCCATCGTGGGCAGTGACCTGAACGCTGGGGCGCTCGGGACGGCGCGCCGCAATGCGCGGCGGGCGGGCGTGCTGGGGGACCTCCGTCTCGAGCGGCTCGACGTCGCGCGGGCCACGCCGGGGCCGCTCCCACCGGGGCTGCTCGTCGGGAATCTCCCCTACGGGCTCCGGGTGGGCGCCCGAGAGGGACTCGAGGCTTTCGATGCCGCGCTGGCGAGGACGCTCACCGGCCCGTTCCGGGCCTGGGGCCGGGCGCTGCTGGTGGACGACCCCGCTCGCCTCCCGCGCGCCGGCGGCCGGGCGCCGGACCGCGTGCACCGCCTCTTCAACGGCGGCATCCCGGTGGTCCTCGGGACGTGGGAGCCGGACGACAGAGGTGTTTGACATCTCTGTCTGGACTCCCCCGTCCGGGAACGTGGACGAGGGCGACCGATTGGATCACTCGAGGGCGGAGGCGGGCGCGGGCACACCGTCCGCTCCGGCGCGCCAGGGTCTCCAGGCCAGGAGCAGGTTGCCCACCGCGATGTCCGACTTGCGCGGCGGGATGGTGAGCTCCGCCACCACGAGCGCGTCGGGTGCCGCGGCTGCCTGGAGCTTCGCGGTCTCCTCCTGGAACTCGGCCTCGGCCTCGGCAAGCTGCTTCTTCGCCGCCTCGAGCTGTTGCCCGGCGGTGCCGACGTCCTGCCGCTCCTTCACCGTCCGGCTCCCGCTCCGGAGCGCGGTGCGCGCCCGATTGAGGTTGGTGACGCTGATCGCCTTCCGGCCGAGGAACGCTCCGAGCAGCGTGGTGCCGACGGTCACCACCGTGTCCAGCGTCTGGCCTGACGCCTGCGCCTCCTGGTCGGCCAGTGACTTCTCGGCGCGCTGCACCGCGTTCTGCAGCGTCTGCAGCCTCGGAGCCCACCTCCTGCGGAGCGCTTCGACGTCGGTGTCGCGCTGCTGGTGGCCCGAGTGCGTCAGACGGGCCTTGAACTCGGCCAGGGACTCGCCGGGGGTGGACACCTCGTCGAGCGCGTCGCACCGGAAGAGCTTCAGCGGGCGTGACTGGTAGAGCGCGGTGGCCAGCGACTTCTTCCACTCGGTCCACGACCCAGCGTTGGTCACCGCGGCCGGCGCTTCCTCGAAGGTGGCGCCCTCGGCCGCGGCGCTGCCGAACCGGGTGCCAGCCTCCCCCGGAAGCTCCTCGGCCTGGTCCCACTGCACGGCCGCCCCCTCCACTGGCGCGAGCAGCGCCACCGACTGCCATGCGTCCACCGCGGACTTCTTGTCCACGTAGTGCAGCCGCGCCTGCCCGAGCACGGCTGGCCGGTAGCTCAGCGCGCCGGAACCGGGTGTCGCCGGAAGGAAGGCCTCCGACAGCCCCGCGGGAAGCACCGGCCTCCGGCCCGTCGCGGCTCCGGGCGGCGGCTGCTTCGCCGGGGGCTCGGGGGCAGCCGTCGTCCCGCTGCCCTGTCCCGCGCCGAGCAGCCTGATCTGCTCCTTGTCCAGCGGGCCGCGCAGGTACGAGAGCGTCCAGCGGGTCTGGAACACCTCGGGCCCGTCCTCGTGCACGTCGTTGAGCAGGAACACCCGCGACCCCAGTCCGGAGAGCAGCCGGTCCATCTGCTGCCGGTCGAAGGCGTGGCTTGCCGCATCCATCGCGCCCTGGAGCCCGTCGAGGACCCGGAGCTTGTCGCGCTCGGTCTGCAGCCGCCCGATGAACCAGGTGCCGGCGTTGGCCAGGCCCTTGTAGTCGAGGTCCACCGGGTTCTGGGTGGCGAGCAGCACGCCTACTCCGAAGGCGCGTGCCTGCTTGAGCAGGGTGAGCATCGGGAGCTTCGATGGTGGCATGGCGCTCGGAGGGAAGTACCCGAAGATCTCGTCCATGTAGACCAGCGCCCGGAGCGAGCTGGTGCCGGACTGGGTCCGCATCCATGCCAGCAACTCGCTCAGGAGCGTGGTGATGAAGAACATCCGCTGCGCGTCCGGGAGGTGGGCGATGGAGAGCACCGCGACGCGCGGCTTGCCCGCGGGTGTCCAGAGCAGCTTCTGGATATCGAGCGGCTCGCCCTCGGCCCACGCCGCCGCCCCCGGCGAGGCGAGCACGTTGTTGAGCGCCAGCGCGAGCCCGGCCCGGTCCTTGGCAGGGTAGAACGACTCGAGGTCGAGCACCCCCACCCTGTCGAACGACGGCCGCTGGACGCCCTGGATGAGCCCGGCCAGGTCCAGGTCCCGCTCGGCGCTCCAGGCCCGCTGCACCAGCTGCGAGAGGAGGATGTGCTCCCGGCCCTGCATCGGGTCCGAGTCGATGCCCGCGAGCGCCAGCAGCCCCGAGACCGCGCCCTGCACCCGAGCACGGAGCGCCTCGTCATCATCGAGCACCGCCCGGTGAGGGGCGGTGAAGGCGCGCAGGAGCGCGAGCGGTCGGCCGGCCTTGCTCCCCGGGGTGTAGATGGCGACCTCGCAGGCCTCGCGGAAGCGGGCGATCCGCTCGCCGTCCTCGTCCCAGTCGGCCAGCCCCTGTTTCCAGGTGGCCGCCGTCTTCTCGGCGAGCTGTTCCGGCGTCAGGTCCTGCTTCCTGGCCTCGTCCGCGTCCACCCAGGGGAGGAAGTCCGCTGGTGCCAGCGAGGGGAAGGTCAGTGCCAGGTTCGTCAGGTCGCCTTTGGGGTCGATGGCCAGGGCAGGGATACCGTCGATGGCCGCCTCCTCGAGCAGGCCGATGCAGAGTCCGGTCTTGCCGCTGCCGGTCATCCCCACGCAGACCCCGTGGGTGGTCAAGTCCTTCGAGTCGTAGAGGAGGAGCTCGGGTTGGGTCTTCCGCGTCTTCGGGTCCCACCGCCGCCCCAGGTAGAAGACGCCCAGCTTCTCGTAATCCTGCATCGGACCTCCTCGTGTCGCCCTGGCGCACTCCAGTTCAGGCCCGGGGGTCGGAGCAATGCTAAGGAGCCGCCATGGCCACCGACCAAGCCTTGAAGCACTTCGCCGCCCATCGCGACGCGTACCTGGACGACCTCAGGAAGCTGGTCCGCATCCCCTCGGTGTCGTTCCCCGGGTTCGACCCAGGCCAGGTCCGAGCCAGCGCCGCGGGCACCGCCAGTCTGCTGCGGGAGCGCGGGTTCTCCAATGTCCAGCTGCTCGAGGTGGAGGGAGCCCACCCGTACGTCTACGGGGAGATCCTCGAGGCGCCGGGCAAGCCCACGCTGCTGCTCTACGCCCACCATGACGTGCAGCCCGCTGGTGACGAGGAGGCCTGGGCGAGCCCACCGTTCGAGCCGACGGAGCGGAAGGGACCGCCGGACGACAGCCCGCGCCTCTACGGGCGCGGCGCGGCGGACGACAAGGCGGGCATCGTGGTCCACACCTCCGCGGTGGAGTCCTGGCGGAAGGGCGGGGGCGGGCTGCCGCTGAACGTGAAGATCGTCGTGGAGGGCGAGGAGGAGGTCGGGTCGGGACACCTCACCGCGTTCCTCAAGAAGAACGTGAACCTGCTCCAGGCGGACGCCATCGTCCTGACCGACACCAGCAACTTCGAGACGGGGCTCCCCTCCGTCACCACCGCGCTGCGCGGCATCGTGGTGGTCAGCGTGGAGGTCCGGTCGCTGAAGCAGTCGGTGCACTCGGGCATGTGGGGTGGTCCGGTGCCGGACCCGGTGATGGGGCTCTGCCGGATGCTCGCCTCGCTCACCAACCCCGACGGCTCCATCGCCATCCCTGGCATCTGCGAGCAGGTGAAGCCGCTGACCGAGAGCGAGCGGAGGAGCATCGCCGCGCTTCCCGGTGACGAGGCGCATTTCCGCAAGCAAGTGGGCCTGTTGCCCGGGGTGGAACTGCTCGGGCACGGCATGCACCCCTGGGAGATGAACTGGCGCCAGCCGTCGATCGCGATCAACGCCTTCCAGGCCAGCAGCCGGAAGGACGCGCGGAACATCATCTGCGACTCGGCCTGGGCGCGGGTCGGAGTGCGGCTGGTCCCCAACCTCGACCCGAAGGACGTGCAGAAGCGGCTGATCGAAGCGCTGAAGAAGGCGACCCCGTGGGGCCTTCAGGTCGAGGTGCACGCCGACGACGCCGCGGGGTGGTGGTACACCGACTCGAGCCACCCGGCGTTCCAGGCGGCGTTCCGGGCGCTGAAGAAGGGCTACGGGGTGGATCCGGTGACCATCGGATGCGGAGGCAGCATTCCGTTCGTCGAGCCCTTTGCCCGGGAGCTCGGCGGCGTGCCGGCGTTGCTCATCGGCGTCGAGGACCCTTACACTAACGCCCACTCCGAGAACGAGAGCCTGCACCTCGGCGACTGGGAGAAGGCGGTGAGGAGCGCCATTCACCTCTACGACGAGATCGGCGGCGCGCTGTCTCCCGCGAATCGCTGACCGGGGTGACTGACGGGGGTGTCAAACACCTCTGACGCTTCTCTGACGCTACGCGGGGGCGTTGGCCCGATCCCTGCTTGACCCCTCCAGAAAAGGGGGGTCGCCATGGGCTGGCCGATTCGGATGTTCGTTTCCGGGGAGATCTACCTCGTCACGCTGCGCTGCATTCAGGGCAGGTCCCTGCTCCGTCCGTCGGAGCGGACGAACGAAGTCCTGGGCGGCGTACTGGCAAGAGCGGTGCGGCTGACTGGGGTGGAGCTCTTCGCCTTCGCGTTTGCCTCGACCCACCTGCACCTGCTGATTCGGGCTCCTCGCGGAAACCTGCCTCGCTTCATGCAGCACTTGGCGACCAACATCTCGAAGAAGGTCGGCTTCCTGACTGACTGGCAGGGCGCTTTCTGGGAGCGCAGGTACTCGGCGCAGCCAGTTCTGGACGAAGCGGCGCTCTTGGACCGGCTCCGTTACCTGCTGGCGCACGGCCCGAAGGAGGGACTCGTCCGCAAGTGCGCGGAATGGCCAGGGCTCAGCTCGCTCAAGCTCCTGCTCGATCGCAGGCCTCGACGATTCCGCTGGTTCGACTGGACCCGTCGCTCGAGCAGTCGCGACGGGGCAAGGATGCGGTCCCGATTCGACGATTGCTGGGCCGAGCCCGAGGAACTGGTACTCGCTCCTCTGCCGTGCGCGGCACTGCGGACCCGAGGGGCGCTGGGACGCTTCCTCCGTCGCGCAACTGAAGCCATCGAGAGGGAGGCGGCGCGCAGCCACCGGCGGGTGCTCGGGGTCGCTGGAGTGCTGCGGCGCCACCCGCAGCACAGACCCGCCCGCCTCGAGCGCAAGCCGCGCCCGCTGTGCCACACGACGGTTGCGTCACTCCGGGAGGAGTTCCGGGAGCGCTATCGCGCGTTCACCGCGGCGTTCCAGGAGGCGTCCAGCCGCTGGAAGGCCGGCGATCTGCGGGCGCAGTTTCCTGATCACGCGTTCCGTCCGTTCCTCTGGCCCCAGCCGCGACCGGAGCGGCTCGCCGCCTGACGGGTCAAGCCGAGCGCCCGTGGATGGGTCCCGGGCGAAGGCGCAAGCTCTGTGCGTCGGCACCGCTGAAGCGGGCTTGGATCTCGGAGAGGATTGACAGCGCGATCTCCTCCGGTTGCTCCGCGCCGAGGTTCAATCCCACCGGGCTGTAGAGAGACGCGCGGTGCCGTTCCGTGAAGGGAAAGCCGCCCTCGCGGAGCTCGTCCAGCAGCCGCTCCGTGCGTGCGCGCGGACCGAGCACTCCCACGTACGAACAGCCGGACTCGAGCGCGAACCGCAAATACCCGCGATCGTGTCCGAGGTTGTGCGTCATCACCACGATTGCCGAATCCGACTCGAGCACGAGCTTTCCGGCGATTGCGGCAGGACTGGCGGTGAGCTGCACATCGGCATCGCGGAACAGCTCCGCCGGAACGCCGCCAGAGGTGTTTGACACCACCGTGACGTGGAACCCGAGAGCGACGGCCTGCTGCACCAGCGGAACCGCGTCCTGACCCGTACCGAACACCACCAGTGAACGGGGTGGCCGGATGACCTCCAGCAGCACCTCCATCGCCTCGTCCTCGGTCTCGATGCGGCCGACCCTGGTTCTTCCTTCCCCGAGCGTCGACTCGGCGGCGGCGAGCACCCGGTCGCGCACCGGCCCGGCCGCCAGATCCGACCGGCTTCCCCGTGTATCGCGGAGGAGGCGCTGCCCGACCCGTGTTCTCCCCTCATCCCGGAACACCGTCGCCATCACCCCGGTCCGCCGCGCGGCGAGGCATTCAGCGATGAACTCGATCGGATGGGTCTCGCCCCCCTCGGGAAGCCGCTCGAGCAACACGTCCACCCGACCGTTGCACCCGAGCCCGAAGGTCCAGGTCTCCTCGTCGTCCGCGGAGGTCGAGTCGTAGCTCACGACCACCGGTCCCTCGCGGGTCCGCCACCACGCCTTCTGCAGCACGTCCCGCTCGAGGCATCCGCCGCTGATGCCGCCGGCGATCCACCGCTCGGCCGAGAGGAGCAGCCGCGCCCCGGGCCTCCTGTACGTCGAGCCGCTGGTGGCGACCACCGTGGCCAGCAACACCGGTTGGCCGCGCTGGCGGAGCTCGGTCCAGCCCCGGACGATGTCCTGGAGCTCCCTCACCCGCCGACCGCCTGCAGCGCCAGCCATCCGCCCCATCCGACCAGGCCCACGCCACCGAGCCCGCCGAGCAGCACCGCCACCTTCGGCGGCGCCAGCCGCTCGAGGATCAAGAACGCGGTGAGCAGCACCATCGCACCCACGTTCATTGCGCCGAAAACCAGGAGGGTGAGCATCAGGACGCCACAGGACGCGACGGAGATCACGCCATGGCGGAGCCCGGCGCGAAGAGGGCGAACCGAGCCCGCCTGCGCTGCCGCGGGAAGGGCCCGGCATCGCTCCAGACAGACCCTCTTCCACGGCGAGAGCTGCACCAGCCCTGCCGCCCCGAGGATCAGTACCTCGAGCGGAGTGCTCCGCAGGGCCATCTCGTGCGTCATCAGCCCCCGGACCCCGAGCTGGGCATCGAGCATCGCCAGTGCCGCGCTCGCCGGCATCCAGACCGCCAGGTACCCGCCGAGCAGCGCCCAGGCATCCCCCGGCGCGCGCGCTCGCCCCGCGCTCGTACCGCGGGCCATCCCGAGCAGGGTCGGGACCTCCGGCGGGACCATCATCCCCACCATCATCGTGGTCCACATCAGGACGCGGGCGCCCAGGGAGAGCCCGTGGTGCCCATAGCTCGCCAGATGCAGCGACCAGGCCCACCCGAGCGCGGTCAGCCCGCCGAGGCCCAGGAGCAGCGACCGGACCGGACCTCGCCCGGGAGCCGCGATGGAAGCGACGGCGGTCATGCCTACTCGGCGACTCCCTTCTCCTTGAGGATCCGCCAGACCTTCTCCGGCGTGATCGGGATGTCGAGGTGTCTGACACCCAGGTGGGCCAGGGCGTCGACCACGGCGTTGGCGATGGCCGGCGGCGCACCCACCGTCGCCGACTCGCCCACTCCCTTCGCCCCGAAGGGGTGATGCGGCGACGGGGTCACCGTCTTCGCCGTCTCCCACGCCGGTGTCTCCATCGCCGTGGGCACCAGGTAGTCCATGAAGCTTCCGCCCTGGATGTTCCCGTTCTCGTCGTAGCTGATCTCCTCCAGCAGCGCCGGGGCCATCCCCATGGTCAGGCCGCCGTGGATCTGCCCGTCGACGATCATCGGGTTGATGATGTTCCCGCAGTCGTCCACCGCGACGAACCGCCGGATCTTCACCATCCCGGTCCCCCGGTCGATGTCCACCACGCAGATGTAGCTGCCGAAGGGAAAGGTGAGGTTCGGCGGGTCGTAGTAGTCGACCGCCTCCAGCCCGGCCTCCATCCCCTGCGGGTGGTTGGTGTACGCGGCGAAGGCGATCTCCTGGATGGTCTTCGAGCGCTGCGGCGCCCCCCGCACCGAGAACTTCCCCGTCTCCCAGACCAGGTCGTCCTCCGACACCTCGAGCAGGTGCGCGGCGATCTTCTTCGCCTTCTCCCGCACCTTCCGCGCCGCCATCGCCCCGGCCGCACCGGCGGTGGGCGTCGAGCGGCTGGCGTACGTCCCGAGCCCGTACGGCGCGGTGTCGGTGTCCCCCTCCTCCACCTGCACTGCCGAGGCGGGGATGCCCAGCTCCTCGGCGATGATCTGCGCGTACGTCGTCTCGTGGCCCTGGCCCTGCGACTTGGTCCCGAACCGGGCGATGGCCTTGCCGGTGGGGTGCACCCGCAGTTCGCAGGAGTCGAACATCTTGATGCCCAGGATGTCGAAGGTCTTCGACGGGCCGGCGCCGACGATCTCGGTGAAGCTGGAGATGCCGATACCCATCAGCTCGCCCCGCGCCCGCTTCTCCGCCTGCTCCTTGCGGAGCGCCGCGTAGCCGATCTTCTCCATCGCCAGCTGGAGCGCCCGCGGATAGTCGCCGCTGTCGTACTCCCAGCCCAGCGCCGACTTGTAGGGGAACTTCTCCTTGGGGATGAAGTTCTTCATCCGGACGACGGCCGGGTCCATGTTCAGCTGCTGGGCGAGCACGTCGGTGATCCGCTCGATGGCGTGCACCGCCTCGGTCACCCGGAACGAGCAGCGGTAGGCCACCCCTCCGGGCGGCTTGTTGGTGTACACGCCGTCCACCTCGACGAAGGCCTTCTTCACGTCGTACGAGCCGGTGCAGATCGAGAACAGCCCGGCCGGGAACTTCGACGGATTGGCCGCCGCGTCGGTGTAGCCGTGGTCAGCCAGCGTCTTCATCCGCAGAGCGGTGATGGTCCCATCCTTCTTCGCCGCCAGCTCGGCGGTGATGTGGTAGTCGCGGGCGAACGAGTCGGCCTGGAGGTTCTCCATCCGGTCCTCGATCCACTTCACCGGCTTGCCGATCACCACCGAGGCGGCGACGGCGATCACGTAGCCCGGATAGATCGGCACCTTGCCCCCGAAGCCGCCGCCGATGTCCGGAGAGATGATCCGGATCCGCTCCTCGGACAGGCCGACGTGGCCCGCGACCAGGGCGAACACCGTGCGGATCGCGTGCGGGGCCTGGGTGGTCATGTAGACGGTCAGCTTCCCGTTCACCCGATCGAAGTCGGCGATGCACCCGCAGGTCTCGATGGAGGCGACGTGGATCCGCGGGATGTAGAGGTCCTGCTTCACCACCACCTCCGCTTCCGCGAACGCCTTCTGGGTTCCAGCGCGGTCGCCTGCCTCCCAGTGGAAGATGCGATTGTCCTTCTTGTCCTTCTTGTCGGTGCGGAGGACCGGCGCGTTCGGCTCCAGCGCCTTGAACGGGTCCACCACCACCGGAAGCGGCTCGTAGTCCACCTCCACCGCCTCCACCCCGTCCGCCGCGGCGTAGCGGCTGGTGGCGATGACCGCCGCCACCTCCTGCGCCTGGTACATGACCTTCTCGGTGGGGAGGACCATCTGGGTGTCCGACATCAAGGTCGGCATCCAGTGGAGGTTGTACTTGGCCAGCGTCTCGCCGGTGATGACCGCCAGCACCCCGGGGACCTTGAGCGCCTTCTCGGTGTTGATCGACTTGATCTTCGCGTGGGCGAAGGGGCTGCGGACGATGTCCATCCACAGCATGTCCGGCAGCACGATGTCGTCGACGTAGTTCCCCTTGCCCCGGATGAAGCGCGGATCCTCCTTGCGCTTCATCGAGTGCCCCATGCCCCCCACCTCCGGAGTCGTCTTGGGCTGCATGGCGTGCCTCCTAGCGCAGCCGCTCGGCCGCGTACTGGACTGCCTTGACGATGTTCACGTAGCCCGTGCAGCGACAGAGGTTTCCGGAGATCGCTTCCCGGATCTCCGCCTCGCTGGGATTCTTGTTCCGGGTGAGCAGCGCGCAGCTGGTCATCATCATTCCCGGGGTGCAGTAGCCGCACTGCAGCCCGTGCTTCTCCCAGAAGCCTTCCTGGAGGGGGTGCAGCTTACCGTCCTTCTCCAGGCCCTCGACGGTGGCGATCTCCCGTCCGTCCGCCTGCACTGCGAGCACGGTGCACGACTTCACCGGCTGTCCGTCGAGGAGCACGGTGCACGCGCCGCAATGGGTGGTGTCGCAGCCGATGTGGGTGCCGGTCAGCCGGAGCTGATCTCGCAACAGATGGACCAGGAGCAGCCGGGACTCCACCTGGGCGTCGTGCGCCGTCCCATTCACCGTGACCCGGATGGTGTGCATCGCCATGGCTACCGCCCTCCCGCGCGTTCGACGGCCAGTTTCAGCGCGCGCCCGGAGAGGACCCGCGCCATGTCTCGCTTGTATTCCACCGACCCCCGGCGGTCGGCGCTCGGCGCCGCTGCCTTCGAGGCCCGCTGGGCTGCCTCGCCCAGCGTCGCGGCGTCGGGTCGCTTGCCGACCAGGAACTGCTCCGCGTCGGTGGCCTTGATCGGGGTGGGCCCGACGTTGGTCAGCGCGAGGCCCACCCGCTCGAAGGCGCCCTTGCCGTCGAGCGTCACCTGCACCGCAGCCGCCGCGGTGGCGTAGTCCCCCACCTTGCGCTCCAGCTTGAGGTAGGCGCCCCCCGAACGGGCCGGTGGAACGGGGATCCGGATCTCGGTGAGGACCTCGTCGGGCCGGAGCGCGGTGCGGAACAGCCCGAGGAAGAACTGCTCGATGGGGATGACCCGCTCGCCCTTGGGCCCGGTGGCCACCACCTGCGCGCCGAGCGCGAGCATGGTGGCCGGGTGATCGTTCCCCGGATCTCCGTGGGCCAGGTTCCCCCCGACGGTGGCCATGTTCCGCACCAGCGGATCGGCGATCACCTTCGCGGTGTCGACCAGGATGGGGTACCGGGTCCGGACCAGCTCGGAGCGCTCCAGCGCGGATTCGCGGGTGCGCCCGCCAATGCGGAGCATCCCCCCGTCCTCGCGGATGTACTCCAGGCCGGGGATGCGCCCGATGTCGATCAAGTGCCCCGTCTGTCCGAGCCGGAGCTTGAGCAGAGGCAAGAGGCTCTGCCCCCCGGAGAGCACCTTCGCGTCGTCTCCGTACTTGGAGAGCAGCGCCAGCGCCTCCGGGAGCGAGCCCGGTGCGTGGTAGTCGAACGACGCAGGAATCATGATTCCTCCTCGGACCTACGACGACCGGTGCAACAAGAGATACAGGATGGCGGCGAGGGCGATCAGCACCATCAGCCAGAAGCCCGGCTGACGGACCCAGCGCGCCGCCGAGCGACGCGCCACCCGCGCCCCGAGCGCCGCCGCATCGAGCGCCTCCGGAGCCGCGGGCGGAGCGGGTCGAACCGGCGCCGGCGTCGAGGGATTGAGGCTCGAGGTCCCCGCGGGCTCCCCTCCTCCGGCGCCCGACGGCGCGGCAGGCGCCGGCATCGCGCCCGCCGCAGCGCCGTCACCCCCGGCCGGGGTCGATTCCAGCTCCGCGCGCATCCGCTCGGAGAAGATCTGGAACATCTCGTCGCTGACGTCCTGGATCATCCCGCGGCCCATCTGCGCGAGGATGCCCGTGACGTTCACCAGCGAGACGGCGGTGACCTCGGTCCCTCCGCCGGGGAGCGCCTTCACCGTGCTGGTCAGCCGGAGGTCTGCGCCACCCTTGCCTCGGACGTCCTGGCCGGAGGCGACCAGCTCGGCGGTGCGGGAGCTGGCATCGAGCCGCTCGAAGACCACCTTCCCCTTGTAGGTCGACGAGACCGGTCCGACTTTGATGGTCATCGTCCCGGTCGACGTCCGCTCGTCGAGGCGTTCGCCGATCGCTGCGCCCGGCAGGCAGCGGGCCACGCGCGGGAGGTCGACCAGAAAGCTCCACACCGCCTCGGGTGGGGCCTTGACGACGAAGGTCTTGGCGATCTCCAGGGCCATCCTTGATCCTCAGCGCGCGGCTGCCGATGGGGTGAGATACCGCTCCGGAGCAGCCACGAACTTCTCGCGGCACCGCGGGTTGCAGAAGAAGAACCGCTGCCCGGCGTGCTCCGCCCGGTGGCGCGCGGTGGCCACCACCACGGTCATCCCGCATACCGGGTCCAGCGCCTCGGGCGCGGGAGGGGGCGCTGGCTCGGCGACCATCGCCCGGGAGGTCTGGACGATCTCGGCGAGGATGCTCAGCGCGACCTCCTCGGGGAGACGGGCCCCGATGTCCAGCCCAGCCGGGTTCCGGATCCGGTCCAGCGGTTCGGCCGAGATGCCGCGGCCGAGGAGACCCTCCCGCAGCTGACCGAACCGGGTCCGGCTCGCGACCACGCCCAGGTACGCCGGTCGCAGCCCGAGCGCGGTGGTCACTGCCTCATCGTCGTGCTCGCCCATGGTGGCGACCACCGCGAACGTCCTCGCGGGTGCGCCGCCGTCCCGCGCCAGCTCGGGGCTGTTCCAGTCGACGAAGACCCGGTCGGCCCCGGGGACCGGGTGCGCACCGGCGTCCGGATCCACCACCTCGACCGAGTACCCCAGCCCCTTCCCCAGCTGCGCCAGCGCGCGGACGACCGGAGAGAGGCCGAAGAGCACCAGCCGCGGCGGAGGAAGGAACGGCTCGAGATACACGTCCACCGTTCCTCCACTCTGACAGACCATCGGAAGCACCGTGACCCCGGGCCGGTCGTCGGCACCGGGCTCGGGCGTCAGCGAGAGCAGCCGCGGCTGCCCGTCGGTCAGCGCGCGAGCCGCCTCGCGCTTCACCACCGGCTGGGTGCAGTTGCCGCCCAGCCAGCCGTGGTAGCCGCCGTCGGCGGTGATGATCGCCATGTCGCCCTGGTGAGCCGAGCTGTACGACTGACGGCGCACGACCATCGCCAGGACGAAGGGCTGTCGCCGCGAGGCCAGCTCCGCGGCGATCTGGAGAAGCTCGGCCCTCATCTCCCACCCCCGAGCTGCTCCCGGACCCGCTCCAGGTCGGCGGGCAGATCGAGATCGGTCAGGGCCCACGCCGGCCAGGGAACGCGGATCGCCTCGTCGGTGTGCCGCTTGATGACTCGCTTGCCACAGCCCTCGCCCTCGAGCGCCCACAGCTCGGGGAAGAGCCGCCGGTCGTAGACGGTCGGCGGAGCGTCCACCCCTTCGTAGTCGGAGACCACCAGAGGAGCGCCGCTCGCCCGGTACCGGTCGACCAGCGCCCGGATCATCCCCGCGTCGACCAGGGGCATGTCGGCGAGGAGGACCACCGCGGCAACGCAACCGTGGGGCACGGCGCGGATCCCGTTCCGGAGCGAGCTGTGGATCCCCTCCTGGTACTCGCTGTTGAGCACCGCCTGGCAGGGGAGCCCCTCCAGCTCCGCCCGGGCGCGCGCGCTCTGGTGACCGAGGACCACCAGCACCGGGTCGAGCCCCGCCTCGGCCGCGGTGAGCACCGCGCGCCGGAGCACGCTCTGGCCGCCGAGCTCCAGGAGGAGCTTGTTCCGGCCCATCCGGCTCGAGGTCCCCGCAGCGAGGACCACGCCGGCGATGCTCTCACGCCGATCCACGGTGGGACCTCCCTGGGGCAGGAGCCCAACGGCGGCGAATGAACGCCCGGCGACTCCGGAGTGTCAACGACGCATCCGCGATGGCACGTTGCGTCGCTGACGAAGTTCGCCTGCCCGCGTGCTTGACCCGCGCCGATTGCCCTCGCAATGTCTCGGGCCTCGTCTGGCGACCCCTGGAGGTGACGGGATGGCGCGGATCTCCCTGAAGGTGAACGGGACCCAGCAGGCGCACGAGGTCGAGCCCCGGCTCCTGCTGGTGCACTACCTCCGCGACGTGCTCGGGCTCACCGGCACCCACGTGGGTTGCGACACCAGCCAGTGCGGAAGTTGCACCGTCATGCTCGACGGCCGGACCGTGAAGTCCTGCACCATGCTCGCGGTGCAGGCCGATGGCAGCGAGGTGCTCACCATCGAGGGGCTGGCCTCCGACGGAAAGCTCCATCCGGTCCAGGAGAGCTTCTGGGAGGAACACGGGCTGCAGTGTGGCTTCTGCACGCCCGGGCTCATTCTCTCCGCCGTCGGACTGCTCCGGGACGTCCCCCAGCCGGACGAGCACGCCATCCGGGCCGGCATCGAGGGAAACCTCTGCCGGTGCACCGGGTACCACAACGTCGTCAAGGCAGTGCAGTCGGCGGCAAAGAAGCTGGTTTCGGCGCCGTCCGACGCCGGGTCGGCCCGAGCACAGGGTCGATAGGGAGGATGCACATGGCGACGGCGACGGTTGAGCGCCTGGTCGGCAAGCCCATCAGGCGCCGAGAGGACCCCCGGTTCATCACCGGGCGAGGCACGTTCACCGACGACGTGAAGCTCCCCGGCACGCACCACGCCGTCTTCGTCCGGAGCTCGCTGGCGCACGCCCGCATCGTCCACGTCGATGCCTCGCGCGCGCTGGCCCACACCGGGGTGCGAGCAGTGTTCACCGGGAAGGACCTCGCCGAGGGAGGGGTCAACCCCATCCCGGTGGGGTGGCTCCTCCCTGGTCTGAAGACCACCGACTTCCGGGCGATCGCGGTGGATCGGGTCCGCCACGCCGGCGAGGCGGTGGCGGTGGTGGTGGCCGAATCGGCGGCGATCGCCCGCGACGCCGCGGAGCTGGTCCAGGTGGACTACGAGGAGCTCCCGGTGGTGGTGGACGCCGTCGCCGCGCTCCGGCCGGGTGCGCCCCAGGTTCATGCCAGCGCGCCGGACAACCGCTGCTTCCACTGGGAGATCGGCGACCGGGCGAGAGCGGAATCCGCGCTGCGCGGGGCGGCGAAGGTGGTCCAGACACGGCTGGTGAACCAGCGGCTGATCGCCAACGCCCTCGAGCCGCGAGCCTCGCTCGCCACCTACCAGGCGGCCACCGACGAGCTGACCCTCTGGGTCACCTCGCAGAACCCCCACGTGCACCGGCTGATCATGGGCGCGTTCGTTCTCGGGCTTCCCGAGCAGCGGTTCCGGGTCATCGCCCCGGACGTCGGCGGGGGCTTCGGCTCGAAGATCTTCATCTACCCCGAGGAGGTGGCGGTGGCCTGGCTGGCCCGCCGGCTCGGCGTCCCGGTGAAGTGGACCGCCCAGCGCACCGAGAGCTTTCTCACCGATGCGCAGGGAAGGGACCACGTCTCCGAGGTGGAGATGGGGTTCGACCCGAGCGGCAAGCTCGCCGGGCTCCGGGTGAAGACGGTGGCCAACCTGGGCGCGTACCTGACGCTCTTCGCCCCCGCGGTCCCCACCTATCTCTACGGGACGCTGCTCAACGGGGTCTACGACATCCCCGCCATCTTCTGCGAGGTGGACGGCGTCTTCACCCACACCGTTCCGGTGGACGCCTACCGCGGCGCCGGCCGGCCCGAAGCCTGCTACCTGCTCGAGCGCACGATGGACCTCGCCGCCCGGGAGCTCGGCGCGGACCCTGCGGAGCTCCGCCGCAAGAACCTCATTCCCAAGGAGCGGTTCCCCTTCCAGACCCAGGTGGCGCTCACCTACGACAGTGGCAACTACGCGCCGGCGCTGGAGCGCGCGCTGCAGATGGTGGGTTACGAGCGCTTCCGAGCGGAGCAGGCCGAGGCGCGCAAGAAGGGCAGGTATCTCGGGCTCGGGCTCTCCTGCTACATCGAGGCGTGTGGCATCGCGCCGTCGCAGGTGGTGGGCTCGCTCGGGGCGCAGGCCGGCCTGTACGAGAGCGCCACGGTCCGGGTGCACCCCACGGGCAAGGTGACGGTCCTCACCGGCTCGCACAGCCACGGCCAGGGACACGAAACGACCTTCTCCCAGCTGGTGGCCGACATGCTCGGCATCCCGCTGACCGACGTGGACATCGTGCACGGGGACACCGGCCGGATCCCCTTCGGGATGGGCACCTACGGGAGCCGCAGCGGCGCAGTGGGCGGCACGGCCATTCACATGAGCCTGCAGAAGATCATCGAGAAGGGCCGGGCACTGGCCGCGCACCTCCTCGAGGCGGCGCCGGACGACGTGGAGTTCAAGGGCGGCCGCTTCTCGGTGAAGGGTTCCCCGGACCGGGGGAAGGCGTTCGCCGAGGTCAGTCTCGCGGCCTACCTCGCCCACAAGATGCCCGCGGGCATGGAGCCCGGGCTGGAAACGACCAGCTTCTTCGACCCCTCGAACTTCACCTTCCCGTTCGGGACGCACATCGCGGTCGTCGAGGTGGACGTGGAGACCGGGCTCACGACGCTGCTCCGCTACGTCGCGGTGGATGACGTGGGCAACGTCATCAACCCGATGATCGTCGACGGCCAGCTGCACGGCGGCATCGCCCAGGGAGTTGCGCAGGCGCTGTGGGAGTGGGCCAGCTACGACGAGGCCGGGCAGCTCACCACCGGGTCGCTGATGGACTATGGCTTGCCGCGGGCCGACCAGCTCCCGAGCTTCGAGACCGACCGGACGGTGACTCCCTCTCCGGTGAACCCGCTGGGGGTGAAGGGCGCAGGGGAGGCGGGGACCATCGCCGCCACCCCTGCGGTGGCCAACGCGGTCATGGACGCGCTGGCCCCGTTCGGCATCACCCACCTGGACCTGCCGCTCACTCCCCAGAAGGTCTGGAAGGCGGTGCAGGCCGCTCGCGCGGCGGGGAGGAGGTAGCCATGTACCCCGTTCCCTTCGAGTACCACCGGGCGGGCAGCGTGCAGGAGGCGGTGGACCTCCTCGCTCGCTACGGCGAGTGGGGCAGGCTCCTCGCCGGCGGACACTCGCTTCTCCCGCTGATGAAGCTGCGGATGGCCGAGCCCAGACACCTGGTGGACATCCGGCGCATCCCCGGCCTGTCCGGCGTGCGCGAGGAGGCCGGCGCGCTCGTCGTCGGCGCGGCCACGCCACATCAGATCCTGGAGCGCTCGCCTCTCGTGCGCCAGCGCCTCCCCATCCTCTCGGAGGCCGCGGCGCAGATCGGCGACGCGCAGGTCAGGAACATGGGCACCATCGGCGGGAGCCTGGCCCACGCCGACCCTGCAGCGGATCTCCCGGCGGTGATGCTCGCGGTCGGCGCCGAGCTGGTGGCGGTGGGCCCGAAGGGGAAGCGGACCATCCCGGTGGACGGCTTCTTCCTCAAGCTCTTCACCACCACGCTCACCCCCGGGGAGATGTTGACCGAGGTGCGCATCCCGCTGCCGCCCGCGGGGACCGGCGGCGCCTACGCCAAGTTCGCGCATCCGGCCTCCCGCTTCGCGATCGTCGGGGTGGCAGCGATGGTGACCGTCGCCGCGCGGAAGATCACCGCCGCCCGGGTGGCAATCACCGGGGTGGGGGCGAGGGCGGTGCGAGCGACCGCCACCGAGGCGGCGCTGGTGGGCGCGGCGGCCGAGGCGGCGGCTGTCGCCTCCGCGGCGCAGAAGGCCTCCGAGGGGCTCACCGTCCGCTCCGACGCGCGGATGGACCCCGACTACTGGCGTGCGCTGGCGGTGACCTTCACCCGGCGGGCGCTGACCACGGCGGTCGAGCGAGCCCGGTAGAACGACCCGTGCGCGAGGAGATCCAGCGGATCCAGCAGTCGATGGAGCGCCAGGGGTACGTCACCGACCGCGCGGTGGCCACCGCGGTCCACCTGGCCACCACCCTCGGGAAGCCGCTGCTGGTCGAGGGGCATCCCGGGGTGGGGAAGACCGAGATCGCCAAGGTCCTGGCGACCGTGCTCCAGGGCGACCTGATCCGGCTGCAGTGTTACGAGGGACTCGACGCCACCACCGCGCTCTACGAGTGGAACTACCCCAAGCAGCTCCTGCACATCCGGCTGGAGGAGCACGGCGAGCGACCGCTCGCGGCGCGCGAGGCGGACATCTTCAGCGAGAGGTTTCTCCTCAAGCGCCCCCTGCTGCAGGCCATCACCCACCAGGGGCGCCCCCCCGTTCTGTTGATCGACGAGGTGGACCGGGCGGACGAGGAGTTCGAGGCCTTTCTCCTCGAGGTGCTCTCGGACTTCCAGGTCACGATCCCCGAGATCGGCACGGTGCGCGCTGCCGCACGACCGGCGGTGGTCCTGACCTCCAACCGGGCCCGGGACCTCTCCGACGCCCTCCGCCGCCGGTGCCTCTACCTGTGGATCGACTATCCCCCGCTGGACAAGGAGCTGCGCATCGTGCGCACCCGAGTGCCCGGAATCGCCGAGCGCTTGGCCCGCGAGGTCACGACCTTCATCCACGCCCTGCGGAGGATGAAGCTGGCCAAGGTGCCGGGAGTCGCCGAGTCGCTCGACTGGGCCCAGGCGCTGGTGGCGCTGCACGCCTCACACCTCGACGAGGAGCTGGTCCGCGAGACGCTGGGTTGCTTCCTCAAGGACGAGGAAGACCTGCGCACGGTGACCGCCCGGCTCGACGCCGGAGAGCTGGCTGCGCTCTCCTCGCCGCTCTAGATGAGCCTCGCCGCAGCGGATCTGGTCGAGCACACGGCGCGCTTCTGCCGCCGCCTCCGCTCCGAGGGCCTGCGGCTCGGGCCGGGGGACACGCTCGACGCGGCCCGGGCGCTGGAGTCGGTGGACCTCGTCGACCGGGAGGACGTGCGGCTCGGCCTCCGCACCGCGCTGGTGAAGCGGGTGGAGGACATTCCGCTGTTCGAGGAGCTCTTCGAGCGGTTCTGGGGCGGGGGCGCGCCGGTCCCGCGCAACCCGCTGGTGATCCCCCCTGACGCAGAGGACGACCGGGAGAAGCGAGGCGCCGCCTCGAGCCGCCGGCGCACCGGGAGCGACCGGCAGTCGGTGGAGGAGATCTCCGTTCCTGCTCCCAGCGCGCGGGAGGCGCTCGGACAGCAGGACTTCGCGTCCTTCGGGGACGAGGAGCTGCGGGCGGTCACCGCGCTTGCCCGCCGAATCGCCCGGCGGCTCCGTGCGCGTCCGGGCCGGCGCTGGAGGCACGCCCGCCGTGGAGGCCAGCTGTCGCTCCGCCGCACGATGCGCGAGGCGATGAAGACCGGCGGCGAGCTGTCGACCCTGAGCTACCGGGAACGGAAGCTCAGGCGCACGCGGCTCGTCGTCCTGGCCGACGTCTCGGGCTCGATGGACCTCTACGCCCGGCTCCTGCTCCAGTTCCTCTACGCGCTGCAGAACGCGTTCTCCTCGGTGGAGACGTTCGTCTTCGCCACCCGGCTGAGCCGGGTCACCGAGGAGCTCCGGGCGCCGGGGTACCGCGAGGCGCTGGGCGGGCTCTCGGCGCGGGTGCAGGACTGGAGCGGCGGGACGCGCATCGGAGAGTCCCTGTCCGCGTTCCTCGAGGGATGGCCGCGGCTGGTCGACCGCCGCACCGTGGTGGTGGTGCTCAGCGATGGGTGGGAGACCGGGAACCCCGAGGTCCTCGGGCAGGCGCTGGCCAGTCTCCGCCGCCGGGCCGGTCGCCTGGTCTGGCTGAATCCGCTCCTCGGAAGCCCCGGGTACGAGCCGCTGACCAAGGGGATGCAGGCCGCGCTCCCGCACCTGGACGTGTTCGCCCCGGCGAACGACCTCGCCAGCCTCGAACAGCTGGCGAGGCACCTCAGTTTGTAGTGAGCCGCCGTCAGTCGTAGAGCTCCGCCGCCTTGACCGGGAAGGCACCGGTTCCCTCGGCACCGCCGAGCAGCAGCACCTGCCCCTGCGGGAGCAGCGACGCGGTGTGCCCGACTCGGGCGAGCGGCAGCGGGGTCCGCTCGGTCCAGGCACCGGTGAGCGGGCTCCAGGTCTCCACGGCGGTCAGCGCGTGCCCGTCGCCGTTGCGCCCACCGATGGCCAGGACCTCGCCGCTGGCGAGCACCACCATGCGCAAGTCGGCCCGGGGCAGGCGGAGGGAGCCGGTGGCGGTGCATTGCCCGGTGAGCGGGTCCCAGACCTCCGCCGCGCCGGTCGGCGAGCCCGCCGCGTACCCGCCGGCGAGGAGCACGCGCCCGTCCGGCAGAGCGGCGGCGGCATGGGCCCAGCGCTCGCTGGCCAGCGTGCAGGCGCGGGTGAACGTCTCGGCGGCGGCGTCGTAGATCTCTGCGTTCGAGACCTCCTGGTGGGTGAAGGCATTGAGGCCCCCAGCGAGCAGCACCCGGCCGTCGGAGAGGCGGGTGGCGGTGTGCAGGAGCCGCGGCTCGACCATCTGGCCCTTGGGCGGCCTCGGGGTGCCCAGGTCGACGTCGAAGAGCTCGACCGGCGTCACCGTCGCGGGGTCCCGCCGATAGAAGTCACCGCCGGCGACCAGCAGGACGTTGCCCTCGACCGGAAGGCGGGTGGCGCTGTTCCCGAAGCGGACCTCGAGCAGATGCCCCGGGGAGTTCCACGCGCCGGTCTCCGGGCTCCACACCAGCACCGCGGTGGCCTCGTCGCGGCGGGAGGCGCTGGTCTCGCCGCCGGCGATGACGATGCGTGAGCCCGAGGCGCCGGCCCAGACCGGGTTGAAGCGCGTCGTGGGCATCTCGCCGGTCTCGGTGAACGATGCGCTTGCCGGATCGAACAGCTCGGTGACCACCCAGGGCGTGTACGTCGGCGAGCGCCCGCCGAAGACCAGCACCCGGCCATCCGCCAGCACGGCGGCCCCGTGGTCCACGCGGGCGTAGTCGCTGGGCGTGAGCGGCCTCAGCCGGTGCCGGTACACCAGCGGCAGCCGCAGCTCCTGGCGGAGCTCCTGCGCGCCGTCGCCGACGACGAGGGTGAAGAGCATCCCCGAGCCGAACGGTCCCACCCGGTAGCGCTTGCCGCTCTCGACAGCCCCGACGCCAGGCTCGATGCGGGCGGTCGCACCCACGAAGCGCGGCAGCAGCTCCACCGGGTCTCCGACCCGCAGGACAGCCGGGCTGGCGGTGAACGACTCGATGTGGGCGAGGTCGCTCCCCGAGCCGGAGGGTCCGCAGGAGAGGACGAGGGCGAGGACGGGGAAGCAGGGATGGCAGACACGACCGAGCGAGGACACGGGGGCTCCTTGAGGTGGGACGCTCAAGTGCAACTAATCTCCACCATGAAACGCCCCCCCGGCGAGGTGTCAGACACCTCTGTCGGGACACCTCTGTCGGACCGCCGGCCCGTCAGGCTGCGGGAGCGGCTGACCCGCGGAGGCGACCTTCCGGACGGAGCTCCCCTCGACGAGCGCCAGCCCGTCGCCGCGGGGCCCCGTGCCCTCGACCGCGACCACGTCGCCGCGCCGGAGCGAGAAGAAGGCCTCGTTCGCCGCCGTCCGGTGCTTCTCTTGGAGCGCCAGGCCGAACCGCCCCTCGGGGCCGCAGCCAACGTACCGCTGGCGCCCCTTCCCCTCGAGCGGCTCGGAGACGATTCGGAACACGCGTCCGGGTGGCGGCTCCGGCCAGGCCTCTCCACGCGGGGCCAGCACCAGGTAGCTCATCTTGAGCGCCTCCTTGTGCAGCCCAGCCTCGCGGGCCAGCGCCTCCAGCAGCGGCGGCGGCGACCAGCTCCGCTCGGCGTGACACCAGTCCGAGGTCTTCACCAGCGCTGGACACCCCCCCCGCCAGAGGCAGGGCGCCCGCACGGCAAACCCGCGCGAGACGATCAGGTCGCGGACCTGGAGCAGCTCGCGCGAGGTGTCCCGGAGGGCCGGCTCGAGGACCACCACCGAGCCTCCCGGCCGCAGCTGCGCCGCCGCGCGCTCGAGCAGCGCCGCGCGCTCGGCGATGGCCGATGGCCCCTGCCCGAGCTCGTTGAGCACGTGCCCGAGAGTGATGGCGTCGAACTGCCCGTCCGGCAGCGCGGCGCCACCGTTCCAGGACCGGGTGGCGAGCGGCTCCTCCGCTTCGGCCGCCAGCGTCCGGGCCAGCGTCAGCGCCGGAGCGCTCCGGTCCGCCGCGGTGACGTCCGCGGCGCCGGCATCGAGCGCGGCGAAGGCCACCGGCGCCGGTCCGCTCCCCAGGTCGAGCACCG
>Ga0335069_10000086_pt1 | contig 160377 bp, 155 predicted proteins | sample Lox_Sample_11_FD_206714 | JGI IMG/M metagenome (GOLD analysis project Ga0335069, IMG submission 206714) | Soil microbial communities from Loxahatchee National Wildlife Refuge, Florida, United States - Lox_Sample_1.1 | ecosystem: Environmental > Terrestrial > Soil > Wetlands | place: USA... | reverse complement strand
GAAGAACCTGCTGCCACCTGACGATCTCTTGGAATTTTCGCAGATCGCAGGGGCCCGGCTGTTTGCGCGCGTTGACGATATCGAAATTCCGTATTGGGAACGTTCGCGACTCTCTGGTGGTGGACGCGAGGAAGCATGCGTGCGGTACGTGCAGAGAATTCTTTATCGTGTGGGGATCCCGCATTTGGTAGCGGGCACGACGTTCACTGTTCCGAGTGTACCGACAGCCCGGATCCCTTTGAAGCGAGCCGGCTTTCGTCAAAGTCCGATCTTGCAGTCCGGCCTCGTCGAACCCCGCACAAACGTGGCGATTCATCTCATCGAACGAGACCAGCGCGGGTAACGGAATATGGAGACCTGCGTTTCCGCGGAAGATCGAAGCTCTTTCCGCAGCTTGGGCCGCTCGGAACTGACCCAAGGCGTCGTGGGACATCGATCGACCAAGGCGGCTCCGCTTTAGGCGCTAAAGAACAGGGAACCGCACTGTCGGGGAACCGGCGCTTGCTCTGTGCATTCTGCGTCGTGCATGCTGACTACCCGCACTTTCAACTTGGTGCCCAACGATGATCTCAGCGCGATTGTCTTGTGCACTGCCGCACCCAAAAAGAGCATAATGACGGGTTGTTTTGGCATGGTTGGGAATGCCTGAAATCCCTTCATTTCTAATTGCAGGGCACGTCTGCGTGGATCTGACGCCGGCTCTCGGGTGTGAATGGCCGCAACCTAGGTTTCTCCTAGAGGCGGGCGATCTTCATTTCTCCATGGGTGGCGCTGTTCCAAATGTCGGCACCGCACTATCCAGACTGGGATACCCTGTGCGCCTGGCCGGGCTCGTGGGTGACGACCGACTGGGTGCAATTGCGATGCAATTATTGCAGCCATTGGGGAAACAACCGATGGTCCCGGCGGATTTCTCGAAGGCCTTTGCGGGACAACGTCGGAGTGTGTGCTTCGGGAAGCACGTTGTCCCGTGGCGAACTTGCCGGTGGAATCAATATTGGGTTGAAGCAAAGACATGATTGAATATTTCCCGACGTATCACCCAGGATCTCTCGTACTTTTCGGTCGATACCCGTTGACCGGAGGATCAGTTCAAGGTCTGTGCCCGTGAGAGGCGTGCGAAGCGGGAACGCGTGTCCGTCCACACGGCTGACAGTCATGTAGCGATCAAAAGAGATTCAACGTGGATGGGGTCGTAGAGTTTTAGGAAGTTCCTGGCTACTGGCAGCACTTATGGTGTCTGGTTGTCATTTCTAACAGTTGGAGGGTTGTACTGACGACCTAGAATTAATTCGCCATGGCGACGAGGTTGTTAGGGCGGGTCGAAGCCTACGGCGAGCTACGCGTCCTACTCTCGAGATCGTAGATATAGGCCCACCCCGTTTGCCACCCCAGAGCGGTGAGCGATCATGGAGAAAAACATCGTGTTTCTACGATACTTGCTATTTGTGCTTGCCTTGACGATCCCTGGGCAGGGGCAGATCGTGAAGCTTAATCTGCATATTGTGCTGGTGGACAGAGAGTTAAACCAAAAACCAGTACCGTGGTTCCATGTGACACTGCATAGTAAGGATACTCAAGACGCTGAAGACTTAGACCTAAAAACAAAGCTCGATGGTACTTGCGAGGGGGCAGTCCAGCCTGGACGCTACGAACTCACCACTCCACAGCCGATTGAGTTGCAGGGCAGGCGCTATAAATGGTCGATGGAGGTCAGCATCAGCGGCACCCAAGAGATGATTGAGCTCACTAATGACAATGCCGTGATAGAGCGAGTCTCCGCCGGGATTGGGGATCCCCCCAATATTGGATCCGCAGGCAGCGACCTGGGCGTACTCTTTGAGAAGCTTAAGAAATCGGCGGTCACGGTTCGCGCCGAGGCGTTTTACGGTTCAGGCTTCATCGTTGACGCTTCAGGTCTTGTGGTTACAAATAACCATGTTGTGGAATCCTCGCGCTATCTGGCGGTGCAGTTTGACCAGAAGCACAAAGTGATGGCGCGGCTGTTGGCGGCCAATCCCAGTAAAGATATTGCCGTGCTGTGGGTAAACCTCCGAGCATTTCCCGAGGCGGTGATCGCACATCTGGTACCGTCTGATCGTGCATCGCAGGCAGTGGTGGGCGAGCGCGTGTTCACCATCGGAAATCCTATGGGACGAGAGAAGGTGCTCACCAGCGGTGTCATCAGCAAGGTGGAGAACACGTCGATTGTTAGCGACATCAACATCAATCCGGGAAGTTCAGGAGGGCCTCTGTTCAATCTGCGCGGAGAGGTGATCGGAATCACCAGTGCGCAATTGCAGCTGCTCGCCTCGATCATTCCGATTGCGGACGCACGGCCCGTAATTGATCAAGCACGTCATGAATTGACAGGCGTCTCGCCCCCATCGGCGGAACTCCTCCCGGTAGAACCTGAGGACTTTTTTCCCGCAGATGCTCTCCTTTCTTTACTGCAGCATCGAGAGAAAATAGATGTCAGGCCCTATTTTTTGTCGGTGGGTCAGTTCGATGTGGAGATGCTTACACCACCGCTTCGCTACTACCTTTATAACAAGGACGACATAGAGGCGGCGCTTAAAGCGGCAAAACGCGCTCGCCACGACCAGGCGGAGGCCAAGCTTCCCGGCCGGGTCATGGAGGACGCGCAGGAATATCAGCCGACGGTCATCATCCGAGTCGTTCCCCAGTACGGCTTCTGGAAGGGCCGCTACAAGAATAGCTTTCGGCGCATGCGCCTTTTGTGCGGTGGCAAAGAGGTGCCCCCGATTGATCCTGGGCGAAGTGACCATGAACGCCGCGATCTCGCCGACCGTATCAGTGACACGACGACGGAGGGATTCTATTCCTATCAGCCAGACGCGATCTCACCGAACTGTGGCGGCGTAACATTGGAGATATTTTCCGAGAAAAATCCGAGTACCCCCATCATACAATCGGTAGATAGTGCCACCGTGGACCGGATATGGGTCGATATGGAACCATACCGGTTGGCACAAAGGCAGAAGTAAACGGACGCCAATTCTTGAGTGATGTGTAACACCGCTTACGTTCATTCACGGGTCTGAGGGCTGCGAATCGCCCAAAGCTCCCACATTCGGGATCCGGCGAAGAACGCTTTTGTGCTGACGCTGAGGTGCGTGTACTTTCAGCTTCTTGTCGTTTTCCCCTCCGATTACAACGTCATCAGGGAAAAACGCAGACGTGAGCCTTTCATCAAGAATGCCAGGGCGTTGCGCTACTTCTTATTCCCGAGCCTCTGGAGCCCACGAGTTCCCAAGTAGTCCAAGCATCTGTGATTTCGATCCAGAAAAGGCAATAGGTCAGACTTAGCCTGTCGATGCACACCTTCGATAATTGAGCACCTGTCAGTTTTGACGGTAACGGCCTCAGTTCAGAGAGTGTTTCGTGATCCGCGTTATCGTTTAGCATGGGACTGGGTAGTTTGTGTCAGTCCCCCAGCCAGAATTACTGATTTTATCCATGCGCCTGCGCAACGATCTCCATTGCGGACCATGGGATTCTAAAGAGGCATCAGCAAGTAACATTGCACGGTAGATGTCCGATAAGGGGGCAAATTGGCAACTTCATCAAGCCGCGTTCTAGTGGTCGAGGACTCGGATGCTTTTCGTAAATTCTTTTGCTCGACGCTCAGGAAAAGACCGGAATTGCAGGTTGTCGGCGAGGTCATAGATGGACTAGAAGCGGTTGAGAGAGCCGCACAAGTCCAACCCGACCTGATTGTGCTTGACATCGGGCTTCCGTCACTTAATGGAGTCGAAGCCGCTCGACAAATCCGCGATGTGTCCCCGAAGTCCAAAATCCTCTTCGTGAGCCAAGAGTCTTCCACCGAGGTGGTGCAGGAAGCCCTTGGCACAGGAGCGCTCGGCTATATCGTCAAGACTGATGCCGGGAGCGAGCTATTGGAGGCTGTAGACGCCGTTCTTCGGGGCGAGCAGTTCGTTGGTAAAAGGTTTTCTGGTCAGGATTTCGTCGGAGCCTCGCATGCGAGAGTCTCTGACGAGTGCCGAATCAAGAGTCCTCCTGCACCGCTCCGTCAGAATACAGAGAGCGCTCACCGCAACGACGTGGGTTCTACTCTGACGATGACCTCTGCTACATGATCTCACACAGTTCGTAGGGGCTGCTCTCAACCGGGAATGCGGCTATCGTTGTCGCGGAAGAATCAGCGAGAAATGTCCGCCGACAAACAGGGTAGGCAGTGCGTTTCTCTCAGAAAGTGTCCGGAACCGCTTCTTGAACAACCAACGTTACGCGTCCGTCTACTCCTTCACGGCTTCTAGCGGATACACGGGATTCGAGCTGAACCATTAGTCGTCCCTTCCCTTAATCGGAACGTACCTCTGGCAACTGGGGATATTTGCGAGTTGACGCGAACACGGCTCAGTCCGGCACCCGGAGTATCAGCGTGCCTCGCGGCACGGACCCCCTCATCAGGTGGGGGGAACCGGACTGAGTCGACTTGAAAATCGCACATCACTCATGACGCCGTCGTTGCCCGCGAGCAATCACGTGATGTAATTAGGCATCGCCGTTGAAAACATTCCCCCTTTGTCAACAGCACAAATCTCGGAGAGATAAAGAATGCTTGAAAAGAATCGACGAGTTCTACACATGATCGATGGAGTCAGCTTCAGGCGGACCCAAGAGATAATGGAGCTCACTGACGACAATGCCATGCCGAGCGCGTCTACGCCGGGAGATGGGTTCCCCCCAATATGGGAGCGACCTGAGCGTTCTCTTTAGGCGGCTTACGAAATCGGTGGTCACGGTGCGCGCTGAGGTGTTTACAGGATAGGAGATCGGATCCCAACGGAAATCTTTCTCGATCAGGCTCTCTTCTCGCCAACTGAAACCGCGCGCTGGCTGACAAACGCTTAGCCCTAGGCAGCACGTTCGGTGCTGTCCAGTGGTACGCGAACACGTACCTGGGTTCCTTGCATCGGCTGCGATTCAATAGACAAGGTTCCCTTCACCGCGAGAATCAGCTCACGCATGCTGATCAGGCGAAGGCCACTCCCTCGTTGTGCTTCGCTTAGGTCGAAGCCTGCACCACAATCAGAAATCATCGACTCGATATGACTCCCAGTTCCTTCTATTCGAACGGTAAAGTCCCGAACCCTATTGTACTTAAGGGAGTTGTGCAGGGATTCCTGCGTGATCCGAAAAAGTGCGAGCGACACATCGGGCGGTACAAATCTGGGTATGTTGCCTTCTATAAAGTGTATCTCCACCTGCTGATGCTCGCTGATTTCTCTGCATAGTCCCCTTATCGCTGGAACCAAACCGAGATAATCCAGCTTTGAGGAATGAAACTGATGTGAGAGTGCCTGTACTTCTGAAGCAAGACGCGTCGTCTCGTCACTGAGTTTGTCAATCTGTTTAAGCCGCCCAGTGGAATTAGATTTGAGCTGCTGGAGACCGACGGCGATCAATGCCAACTGCTGGCTGTGTCCTGCCTCAGCTGGAAATGGAGAAAGCGTTCGTCCGTTAAGATAGCGGAGCGAACGTATGAGGAAGGAACGGAAGCATTTCACTCCAGAAGAAAAAGTAGCCATCCTGAGGTGGTACCTTGTGGACAAAGTACCCGTCTCGGAGCTGTGTGAAGAACTGGGCCTGAGGCCAACGGTGTTCTATCGCTGGCAGAAGGAACTGTTCGAGAACGGAGCTGCCGCTTTTCAGTCCCAAGAGCGTCCCCACCGCCAAGTGGAGGAGAAGCAGAAACGGATCGAGTTCTTGGAGAAGAAGGTGCAGACCAAGGACGAGGTACTGGCTGAGCTGATGGCGGAGCACATCGCGCTAAAAAAAAGTCTTGGGGAACTCTAACCGGTATCTGGGTGCCGCATGATGTGCGGGATCTAGTTGTGGATTTCGTCCGGCGCTGGTCGGAGAAGGCCGAGATCGGCGTCGGACGGTTCATCCCGTGGCTGGGCGTGACCGCCAGCAAGTTCTATGACTGGCGGCAGCGGTACGGGTGCGTCAACGAGCACAACGGCTGGGTTCCCCGTGATTTCTGGTTGGAGCCGTGGGAGAAGGAAGCAATCATCGGGTTCCATCTGAAGAACCCGCTGGAAGGCTAGCGGCGGCTGACGTTCATGATGCTCGACGCTGACGTTGTAGCCGTCAGTCCGGCGAGCGTTTGGCGAGTATTGAAGCAAGCTGGATTATTATCCCGGTGGAAGAGCGAGCCATCGCGCAAGGAAACCGGTTTCGAGCAGCCGCTGCAGCCGCATCAGCACTGGCATATCGACGTTTCCTACATCAACCTGTTTGGCACGTTCTATTACTTGTGCAGCATTCTGGATGGGTTCAGCCGATTCCTCGTGCATTGGGATTTGCGGGAATCCATGCGAGAAGCTGATGTCGAAGTGATCCTGCAGCGAGCCAAGGAGAAGTACCCGGAAGCGAAGCCGCGAATCATCTCCGACAATGGCCCGCAGTTCGATGCTCGCGACTTCAAGGAGTTCATACGCATCTCGGGCATGACGCACGTCCGAACCTCCCCTTATTATCCACAGTCGAACGGCAAGATCGAGCGCTGGCACAAGTCGTTGAAAAGCGAATGCATTCGGCCGGGAACGCCGCTGTCGCTGGAGGATGCGCGGCGTCTGGTTGAGGGCTACGTGGAGCGTTACAACAACGTCCGCCTGAATAGTGCCACCGGCTACGTCACGCCGAGGGACGTGCTGGCGGGGCGTCAGCAGGAGATCCACGCGGAACGGGACCGCAAGCTGGAAGCCGCCAGACAGCAACGCCAGAGTCGCCGCAAGCGGGCGGCGTGATGAATGAAACGGAGCGGCGTGATGAATGAAACGGATTGCTCCCGGTTGGCCGACGATGCAGAATTAACAACAGCGGCAAGGCCAAGCATATAGTCAATAGAGCGAACCGTCGCGCTTTCCTGAGGAGTTCCTGAATCTCGCTATACGCGCGGCATTGGACCAGATCTTCTAGCGTTCGGCAACGCGCGGCTCACTGATAAGCGCGCCGGCCGGCAATGGTTGTTTTGCCGGGAGGAGTGCAAGCAGCGTGACTCCAATCACGCCCATGATCACAATGTCCTGGGGGCTATCCTTCCTGTGCATGCCGTGCGCCACGGCCTGCGCCGACATGATTGTCATCGTGAACCCATGGGCAAGGGTTGACCACGCCCCATAGGCGATCATCAAACGATGCTTAGCCGGCTGCTTAGCGGCCACCAACAGACAGACCCCAAGCGCCGTGTTAAGGCTCAGGAACATCGGCATGACGTCACTATGCCCGCTAAGCCACTTAAGGTGCCACAGATCGTCGAACAGGATATAGCCGCAAAGGGAATAAAACAGGCCCACTAAGACCAACACCACCTGTAAGGCGCGCTCACGCTTCATGCCGTCCTCCGTTTTGTGCGATGCAAGGTTGTTACCACCTTTTTTGCTTCAGATTGTGCGAGTGTCAGCTGTGATGCGTCCGATACTGGAACCCTGCGAGCATCCGCAGTGTGAGCAGAATGCTTCTCCCACTCGAATAGGCTTGCCACAGGAACTGCAAGGCCCAAGGAGAGGCGCTCGGAACACAAAGTAAAGGATGAATCCAATGAAATTGGGTATGAGGAAAGCGGCAAACACCCAGGCCCAAGCAGGCATTTGACGCCTTTTTGCGTCCCCATAAACATATCCGAGGGCAAGAAAAAAAGCCGCGGTGAAGACGCCAAACGTCAAGCCAAACCAAAGCGCTTCTGGCATGCTACTGAGAAATCCTTTGGAAGCAAGTAAGGAACGGCCCTGGCTGGAAGCAAAATAGACGACCCAAATCGGGATCGCCAGTGCTGCAATGACCATTGCAAACCTGGGTAGAACATTCCGTCTTGCGGTTCCCAGCAAGACAGCCGCAACTACAAGCCCGGCTAAGAACGCTATCGAAAGCACTGCCGATTGTTCTGTCATGCAATACCTCTATTCTGACTAGGCGCCGCGAGCAGACGTAAGGCCGCGCAAAAAGATGGCAGCAGCCAAAAGACGAGCACGCCTGTCTGAATTTGAGCAGTGTCAAAATGCATTGGGACCGCCAGGCGCTTGGTCACCTGGTAGACGAGTGCCGATCCGACAAATGACATCGCGAGCGCTAGGGCGAATGCAGCCCAGACCTTGAATTGCACGTTGTGCTGTCGCATTGTCTCGGTATGATGCGCAAGAATCTCAAGGACTTGGGCTTTCGAATCTGGTTCGCTGGTAAAGCTGAATTCCCGCAATCCCCGAATCGTACGCGCAGTCAGCTCGACGTAGCGCTTGCAGCTATCACAGCCGCGGATGTGGTCATGGATGACCTGTCTTTCGCCCGCTGAAAGCTCTTCTGCGAAAGACCTGTCGATGAGCTCGCGAAATCTCTCGTCACACTCCATGCGAATCACTCCCTTCCTCAAATGCGGATCTCAGTGCCGCAAGACCGCGATAGATTCTGGACGTCACCGTCGTCACAGGGGCACCCAAAACCTGAGCGATCTCCTGAAGAGACAAGTCTTCTTGAAACCTCAGCAGCAAAGCCTCGCGATACAGCGGTGGCAGAATCTGCAGCCGGCCGGCCAGACGCATTGCGTCTTCGCTTCGGGCCGCGGCTTCGAATGGGGAAGCATCGGAAGAGGGTAACAGCAGGATTGCATCGCTATCGTCTGGCGAGGAATTTGTCTGTGCCCCTTTTCGTTTTTTCCGAAGGTCATCTATTGCCAAATTGCGCGCGATCGCGAATAGCCATGGATCAAAGCGCTGCCGCCCGTTGTACTGGCTGCCCCGTTGCAGCACGCGAATCCAAGTCTCCTGCGCAAGGTCCTCCGCATACTCTCGCCTGCCGGTGAGGTATAGCAGGTAGCGCACCAGTCGATGCTGGCAGTGTTCCACCAGGTCTGCAAGAAGCTCCATATCCCTCTCACGTAAGCCTCGCGCAATCTTTGCCGTTTCGGGTTCGGCTGTCGTATTCAATGTCATAGGCAGAACCGACATATACCCTGTATACGATCAAACCCCGGCGGATTACTCAACTTTGGACCGAAAAATCACGCTAAGATTCGCCTCTGACGGATATCGGATCAATGGACGGCAAGGGCCTGACGTGCACCCCTCGTTTATTGGCAGACCCCAAACAGCATAGATACTTGTCGAAACCAGGCGATCACAACTCACGATTTGGGTCCGGTCTGGGTTCTGGCGGAGTCACGGGCAAACCGGATGTTGAGAAACGGCAGCTCGTTGCGGAGCTACAATGATTTTGCCGGGCGAAACGGAAGCGGGCACTGCGGGGACGCAACCATGCTGAGGGATAACCCAGTGGGCTCATCGAGACGATGAACGGGGGGCGTGAGGACTTTGTTCTCGCGCCGCCCAAAAAAGCCCCATCGGATCGAAAGACCCCATGCCTTGAAAATCCCCGCCCGAAGAGCGGAACTCACGAACGGAGAACGTCGCTTCTCCATTTCAGGCTGAACCATGACAGCTGATGCCGTCGTGGAGTTCTCGTGCGATGCGTTTACGCTCCTGCTCTTGGGCTTCAAGCAGGCGACTTCCCAACGTTCGCAACGCTTCCTCACTGATACGGCGCTCCGTTATATCGAATGTAATACCCATTAACAGGGAACGACCATCAGCAGCGAACGTTTGCCGATGACCGCGGGACATGACCCATCGCATCGCACTGCTTGCCGGCACGATCCGATATTCCACCTTCATTTCTTCGCCTCGGGTCATCGCGTCGATCGCTCGCTGTAAAGACTCGCGATCGTCGGTGTGCAGGATGGCCATGAAAGTGGCCAAATCGACCCGGCCATCCGGCTTGAGATCGAACAACTCTTTCAGTGTCGGCGTTGCCCACATGGCACCCGTTTCTACATCTATCGTCCAGAAGCCTGCGCCTGCCGTTTCAGCCGCCAGAGTCAGGCGCGCTTCACTTGAGACACTCTATTTTCAATTGAAACCATATCCTCCCAGAAGCCAGACAGACCGCATATACAAGCCGGCTTGATGGAGGGACAACTGGCAAAAGTTACAATCGATGACTCCTGGGGTCACGAAATCACTGCAGCAAGCGTCGGCGTTCGCTTCAACACCGGCTATCCGGAACCCTGGTGGGCTGCGAGCTAGGCCGTTGGCGTTACGCACTGTAAGTTCTGACAGTTGCCTGATTCACTGAGACGCCTCTACACTGCGGCTCACCTACGTGTCGCCCTGAAGGCCCTCGCCAGGACCCTTTTTTGGCAAGGACCACTTGTTGTTTCCCCCGCAATCCGATCCTCAAGGGGGAAAGTAAATGGAAGCGATGAACTGGCTGCGCAAGCGTAATCGCCTCTTGCTCAACCTATTGAGGTTGATGATCGCCCTTCGTCTGGCAGGCCGTATTCGCGGGACATGGGAGTGAGCAGGATAAAGTGCGTTGTACTCAGAATGCTGGGAGCAAATGGAACACTCCAAGCGCCGCAAGAAAAAGGGCCATTCGTATTCGCGACCAGTGGGGAGGCCAACTTCTGGGTCATTAACGTAACACCCGATTCCTTTCATTGACGGATTTGAAGGTTGCGAATCGCCCAAGGTTCCCACATTCGGAACCCGCCAAGGAACGCTTTGGCGTTGCTGCCCAGTCGGACGCCGGGGGGCGTTTGCTTCAGCTTCTTTGCGTTTCCGCCGCCGATTACGACGTCATCGAGAAGAAACGCGGACGTGAGCCGTTTCACCCAGAACGCGACGGCCTTGCGCCAGTTCTTTTTCCCGAGCCTCTGGAGCCCGCGAGTTCCCAAGTAGTCCTCAATGGTCCGCTTCCGGTAAGACAGGGCCCCGAGTTCCATCGGCACGATGTGCCCGCGCACCATCAGCGCGGAGCCGAGGCCGGTTCCGAGACCGAGGAAAAGCATCGTTCCACCCTCGTAGCTCCCTAGGGCTTGCATCGCTGCATCATTGATGACCTTCACGGGACGACCAAAGGCCGCCGCGAAATCGAACCCGAGCCAGCCGTGGGCGAGGTTGCGTGGTTCGGTGACAGCACGGTCTCCGACGACCAATCCGGGGTAACCGATGGAAACCACATCGTACTTCCAGTTCCCGGCGAGCTTCTTGACACTGGCGACCATCTTGAGGGGCGTCAAGTCTCTGCCAGACGCGAACTTTCGCGGTTCAGTCTGGCCCGTCGCAAGAATCTTCACGTTGGTGCCCCCGATGTCGATAACAAGAACCCTCGAACCTGCTTTCATCCAGTTCCTCGCCGCCCCACTCCCATAGCGTCAAGAAGAGGTTGGAGGTTGGGAACTGTCAAAAGGTATGGTGCCACGGCCGCACTTCAATCTGATTCCGGGTCGCCTACGAGGAGAAGTGCGTGAGGCTTGCTTTGCCTGGGCCCTGCATGAAGGTCTCGTCCTAGCTCGCGATATGTCGCCCCTACTTTTCACTGTCTCAAGTGTCAGTTACCAACTCAATCCTTGGCTCCTAAAGTCGTAGTTGACTGTCCAGGTTCCGGCTTGCCTGCTGCGATGCGGTTATGCCTCGCTGCGATGACGGCGAGAATGAGGAGAACTATGCGCTACATCTGCAGGTTTCTTCGCAATGGTCTGATCGGCTTGCTCGTGTTGTCTGTGGTTGGATCTGTGACTCTCGTCTATGGCCAGGGGCGCATGACAATCCAGGCTACCGCCAAAGGTACCAGTACTCAACTCGGCAGAATTGTCGACGTTAATATTTATATCGAGGCGTATTCCACGCCTGACGATCGAAACACCCTGATTGACGCCTTCAAGCGTCGTGGACAAGATGGTCTTGTCGATGCCCTGCAGGATATGAAGTCCAAGGGGCGTGTCAGATTCTCGAGTGGTGGCGTGGGTAACGAGGTCAAGTACATCATCGAATTGCCATCCAAGAAAGGGCGCAGATTGCGTCTGATTACTGACCGCTGGCTTTCTTTCACAGAACTCTACAATTCGAATCGTATCGCGGACTACAACGTTGGCGCTATCGAGTTGAATCTTACCCCTGACGGCAAAGGTTCCGGGACAGTGCTTCCGGCCTGCAGATTGACAATTAACAAGAAGAAGAAACAGGTTGAGATCGAGACTTATCAGAACCCCTGGGACCTGATCAATTTTATGATCTCAAAGGATTAAGAAGTGGCTCCGCAGGCATGATCCGGGGAACTTGTTTACCCACAGTGGCTCATTGCAAAACTGGCAAGATCACTGTAGCGGGAGCCTTCGCCACAACACGCAGGAAGAATGCGACGATGCCGGCGCCTACCCATTCTGTCAAGCGGCAGCATCGGCCACCACTGTGGCCTTGATGCCGTCCTCATATTTCTTGAAGTTGTTCTGGAATAGCTCGTACAGCTTCTTCGCATTGAAATCGTAAGCTGCTTTGTCTGTCCACGCTTTGCGAGGCTGGAGGATCTCGCCTGGCACGCCTAGACACTCCGGCACCAGGTTGAAGCCAAAAATCGGGTCGGGCCATGTCCTCACGGTTGCCAAGGTACCGTTGTGGATCGCATCGATGATGGCGCGGGTGTGTGCCAGCTTAATGCGACTACCTACTCCATACGCACCACCGCTCCATCCGGTATTCACCAGCCACACGCGTGTTTTGTGTTTCTTGATTTTATCGGCTAACAGCTCGGCGTATTTCTTGGGATGCCAGACGAGGAATGGGCCCCCGAAACAGGGCGAGAACGTCGCCGTCGGTTCTTTCACTCCCACTTCAGTGCCAGCGACTTTCGCGGTGTATCCACTGATGAAGTGAAACATCGCCTGCTCGGGAGTGAGTGAGCTTACGGGTGGCAAGACTCCAAATGCGTCACAGGTCAGGAAAATGACATCGGTCGGATGGCCAGCGAGGCATGGAATGAGACTGTTCCGGATGAAATTGATGGGATAAGCCCCTCGAGTATTCTCGGTAATGCTCACGTCGGTGTAGTCGACGCTATGGTCCTCTTCCAGAACAACATTCTCCAGAACGGCACCGAACCTCAGAGCCGAGAAGATGTCCGGTTCGGATTCGCTGGTCAGGTTGATCGCTTTTGCATAGCAACCGCCCTCAATGTTGAAGATGCCATCGTCGCCCCAGCAATGTTCGTCATCGCCGATGAGATAACGGTTCGGATCAGCCGATAGGGTGGTCTTTCCCGTGCCGCTCAATCCGAAGAGCAATGAGGAACATCGTGCTTTCTTATCTGCCGTTGCGGAGCAGTGCATCGAGAGAACGCCCCGCTTGGGCGCGAAATAGTTGGCCACGGTGAATACACCTTTCTTCATCTCACCGGCATATTCCGTTCCGAGAATCACGAGTTCCCGGTTTTCAAGATTGAGGCTGACGCAGGTCTTCGATCCGACATCGGCCATCAGACGGTCCGCCGGAAAGACGCCAGCGTTGTAAATCACGAAGTCCGGCTGGCTAAATGCTGAAAGTTCTTCGGCCGTGGGACGAATGAGCATCGTATGCATGAAAAGGGCATGATACGGTCTCGAACAAATCACTCTGACCTTGATGCGATACTTCGGGTCCCACCCTGCAAAACCATCGAAACAGTAGAGGCGATCGCAGACGTTGAGGTAGTCAAGGGCTCGTTGGCGGACGGTGCTGTACGATGTTGGATCGAGTGGAACATTGGTCGTTCCCCACCAGACCTCTTTTTCAGAAGCCGGATTCTTGACAATGCGTTTGTCCTTTGGTGAACGGCCGGTCTTCTCCCCCGAATAAGCGACAAGAGCGCCATTCTCTGCGATCGTGGCTCCTTTGTCATAACGCATCGCATGTTCGTATAAAACACTGGGCGGAAGATTACGGTGGACTTCCTTTACGCTTAGTTCATGCTGACCGAGATCAAATGAATTCATAACTACCTCTTCTCTGCTTCGTCATCGCACACTTGCAGGTTGTTCTGTTCGGTACGCAGAACACTAGTGCTGAGCAGCTCGACCTGACTACTGGTGAGAACACCAGTCACAGCTGGTGGATTTATTGACGGTGCTCGGCAACTTCATTCATCTCGCCGCGCCGCCCTTTGCAGACACTGGTCTGGGAGTCACCATGTTTCTAATTCCGGTCTCGTTCAGGGGCGCGGCGTCTGTTATCCACTTTATTAGTTGCGATGTTGATGTCGACCATCTCTTCGGGGTTCGGGTTGCCACAATTCTCTTGGTTAGCAAACCTGACACTTTTGCCAGTTGGCCGCAATTCCGGGGCTGCTTACCGTTACTGTACTGCCGTTTTCAAGACGATTTGAGTTTGTCCACCGTCTCGTTATGAAGTCCGCAGAGAGGTGCTGATCATTGTCGTTGCCGCTGATCACTCCGCCATTGAATTGAAGAACATTTTGAGACGCATGTGACGCTGTGACCTTGAACAATGACCGCAGGTCGGCAGCACAAGAACCCGCGCTGGACGGCAAACGCAGAAGACGAAGTTGGAGGAGTCATGGGAGCAACACTCAGCAAGTTGAATGCACGAAAAACGGGCGGTGTCCGGCCCAGCGCCACACATCCCTTATCGACTGAGGAGCATCGCAAAATCGACGCGTACTGGCGTGCTTGCAACTACCTCGCCGTGGGCATGATTTATCTTCGGGACAATCCTCTGCTTCGTCGACCCCTAAAACCAGAGCACGTCAAGAATCGGCTACTGGGCCATTGGGGCTCCAGTACCGGTCTGAGCTTTACCTATGTGCATCTCAATCGCCTGATCAGGAAATACGACCTCAACGCCATCTTCCTCGCCGGTCCGGGACATGGCGCGCCAGGAGTGCTAGGGCCGGTCTATCTGGAGGGTGCTTATTCTGAGATTTACCCGAGCAAGAGCGAAGACGTGGATGGAATGCGCGCGTTCTTTAAAGATTTCTCCTTCCCGGGCGGCATCGGGAGCCACTGCACTCCAGAAACCCCAGGCTCGATCCATGAGGGCGGCGAGCTAGGATACAGCATCTCTCATGCTTTCGGAGCTGCCTTTGACAATCCCGATCTGCTGGTCGCCGTCGTGGTAGGGGATGGCGAAGCTGAAACCGGGGCATTAGCTACCTCATGGCATTCTGACAAGTTTCTCAATCCCATTCGTGACGGCGCCGTTCTGCCAATCCTCAATTTAAACGGCTACAAGATCAATAACCCGACGCTTCTCGCGCGGGTGCCCAATGAAGAGTTGGTGCACCTATTCAAAGGTTACGGCTGGGTGCCGCATTTTGTAGAGGGTGACGATGTTGATTTGATGCATCAGGAAATGGCGGGCACGCTGGAAGAGTGCTTGCTCGAGATTCGACGCATTCAGGAAGAAGCGCGTGCCAGTGGCAAGGCCAGTCGGGCGCATTGGCCCATGATCGTACTGCGTACCCCGAAGGGGTGGACTGGCCCGAAGGAAGTGGATGGCCACAAGGTAGAGGGTTACTGGCGTTCCCACCAGGTACCACTTTCGGGAGTGCGCGAGAATCCCGCCCATTTGAAGTTGCTTGAAGACTGGATGCGGAGCTATCGACCTGAGGAGCTATTCGACGAGAAGGGGAGGCTAATCCCAGAGTTGAAAGCACTCGCTCCGACGGGTACGCGGAGAATGAGCGCCAATCCTCACGCCAATGGTGGGCTATTGCGAAAGGCGCTGTGTCTGCCTGATTTCCGTGATTATGCCATCCCGGTGGAAAAGCCCGGACAGACTGCGGCTGAGAACACTCGTCCCCTCGGCCGATTTCTGCGCGACATCATGCGCCAGAATCCGAGCAACTTCCGTGTCTTCGGCCCAGACGAAAACTCCTCGAACAAGCTCGATGCACTCTATGAAGTGAGCAAGAAACTGTGGCTGGCCGATTACAAGCCGGAGGACGCGGATGGAGGAGAGTTGTCCCCCGATGGGCGAGTCCTCGAGATGCTCTCTGAGCACACGCTGGAAGGCTGGTATGAAGGCTATCTCTTAAGCGGCAGACACGGGTTCTTCTCCACCTATGAAGCTTTTGTCCACGTCATCGATTCCATGTTCAACATGCATGCTAAGTGGCTGGCGATGGCTGAGCAGTTGCCCTGGCGCGCTCCCGTGTCGTCTCTGAACTTGCTCATTACCTCCACCGTTTGGCGTCAGGATCATAACGGCTTTACCCATCAGGATCCAGGATTCCTCGACCTCGTGGTTAACAAGAGCCCGGATGTTTGCCGAATCTACCTACCACCAGATGCGAATACTCTCCTGAGTGTCGCCAATCACTGCCTCAAGAGCACGGACTACATCAACGTCATCGTGTCTGACAAACAGAAGCATCTGCAGTATATGACTATGGACGAGGCGATCGTTCATTGCACAAAGGGCATCAGCATCTGGCAAAAGGTGAGCAACGACCAGGGCTCGGAGCCGGATGTGGTGATGGCATGTGCCGGAGATATTCCAACCAAGGAGGCACTCGCAGCCGTAGTGTTGCTTCGTGAGCACTTTCCCAATCTCAAGATTCGCTTCGTGAATGTCGTGGATCTTTACAGACTGGTGCCTTCGACCGAGCACCCTCACGGCCTCTCGGACCGAGACTTCGACAGCTTGTTCACAAAAGACAAGCCAATCATTTTCAATTTTCACGGGTATCCCTGGTTAATCCACCGTTTGACGTACCGACGCACAAATCATAAAAACCTGCACGTGCGCGGTTACAAGGAAAAAGGAAACATCAACACGCCGCTCGATCTCGCGATTCAGAACCAGATCGATCGCTTCAGTCTGGCGATCGATGTCATTGACCGTGTGCCCTCGTTGGAAGTGGCCGGCGCCCACGCCAAGGAAATCCTGCGCAACATGCAGATCGACTGCCAAAGCTACGCTTACGAGCATGGCGTGGATAAACCTGAGCTCGATCAATGGACGTGGTCGGCTTGATGATTTCGTTGGCACGTCGGACACATCCGACTTCGGATTGGGGACGCAGACGCGACTCGGTAACTTGTCATGCTCAACGGCCAGATCAACGAGAGTCTTTCGACTGTTTAGCTGGCCCGTCAAGGTGAGACGTTGTTGGACTCTGCTTGGCCAGCACACCGGCCTTATCGATCGACTCCTCATCGAGCGCGGTGATCGCAAGCCCGGCAGCTCGGTTCACGAGACTGGTTTCGCTAAGACAAGCTGATCGCACCAGGAAAAGGACGTTACGATGAGCACGAAAACCGCGACATTCCTCGAGAGTTCAACAGCCGCAAAGTCCGCAACCGTCGTGACAATCCCAACCGCACCCCAGGACATTTCAAAGCTCATCCAGCAGTACGGCTGTGGTCCGGTTCGGTTCTCTGGAACGGACAATGCACTTTATGAGCGACATCTCATTTTTGACAATGTCGTAGAGCCTACTGCTTCGGATGCTCGGATGAGGTTTGAAGCTTTTGCCCACGCAGTCCGGGACGTCCTGTCGCAACGTTGGGTACGGACTGAGAACACATACGAGCGTGAGAATGCCAAGCGTGCGTACTATCTCTCGATGGAGTTTCTGATTGGCCGGTCGCTCAGCAATAACATCATCAACCTACTGCTTGATCCCGTTGCTAAGGATGCCGTCCGGCAGGGAAACATAGAGTGGCTTCAGTTAGTAGAGCAGGAGCCTGATGCCGGGTTGGGAAATGGTGGACTGGGTCGTTTGGCAGCGTGCTTTCTTGACTCCATGGCCACACTGCAACTCCCGGCCATGGGCTATGGTCTTCGTTACGAGTACGGCATCTTTAAACAATCCATGCATGATGGATGGCAGCTGGAAGAGCCAGACAATTGGCTCCGTCGCGACGATCCCTGGGAGATCGCCCGACCAGCGGAGACAGTAGAGATCAAGCTCAACTGTTCGTTCGAACTGCACGGCGGTAGCCTACGTACCCTGCCGGGTCGACCTTCGAGTTTGATCGGCGTTCCATTTGATCGACCCATCGTAGGTTACGGCGGAAAGACGATTAACACACTGCGGCTATGGGCTGCAGCTACACCGGATTACTTTGATTTCCAGGAATTCAGTAGTGGAGACTTCGTTGCCGCACTGGCGGAGAGTCTTACCGCCGAATCTATAACCCGGGTACTCTATCCGGACGACTCGACGAGTGTGGGGCAGGCACTCCGCTTCGTACAGGAGTACTTCCTGGTCGCCGCTTCACTGGCCGATCTGGTCCGGCGCTTCCGTCGCAGCAACGATGATTGGGACAGGTTTCCCGAAAAAGTAGCTATCCAGCTCAACGACACGCACCCGGCAATGGCAGTTCCGGAGTTGATGCGCATCCTGCTTGACGACGTGCATCTCGAATGGGGGCCAGCCTGGGACATAACGCAAAAGACACTTGCATACACGAACCATACGTTGCTGCCCGAAGCTCTCGAGAAATGGCCACTCGCGTGGTTTGAGACCATGGCCCCGCGTCACCTAGACATCATCTTTGAGATTAACCGGCGGCTGTTCGACGAAGTCCGGAATCGCTTTCCCAGGGATGAAGGACGCACATCGCGCACGAGTTTGATCGAGGACGGTACTGAGCGCAAGGTCCGAATGGCAAACCTGGCCATTGTCGGCTCTCACAGCACCAACGGAGTCGCCGCGCTTCACTCCGGGTTGCTCCGGACGATGACGGTCAAAGACTTGGCTGAGATGTTCCCCGAACGTTTTAATAATAAGACCAACGGAGTCACGCCAAGGCGCTGGTTGCTGCTGTCCAACCCAGCGCTCGCCCGCACGATCACTGATGCCATCGGAGATGCATGGATCAGCGATCTCAGCCAATTGAGCAAGCTCAAGCCGCTTGCCGAGGACAAGGGCTTCCGGGACAGTTTCCGCAAAGCCAAACACCAGGCCAAGTTGCAATTTGCTGACTGGCTCAAATGTACAACAGATTTAGAGGTTGATCCGAACACCATCATTGATAGCCAAGTCAAGCGTCTCCATGAGTACAAGCGACAACTGCTAAATGCTTTGCGGATCGTGGTCTTGTACAACCGTCTGCGAGCAAACCCAGACATCCGGATGACTCCGCGTACGTTTCTTTTCGCTGGCAAGGCGGCGCCCGCTTACAGGCTAGCCAAACTCATCATCAAATTCATCAACAATCTTGCCGGTACGGTCGATGGCGATTCTGCGGTGAGGAGCCGGCTAAAAGTCCTATTCCTCCCCGACTACAACGTTTCGCAGGCGGAGCGGCTCATCCCGGCGACGGACGTTTCGAACCAAATCTCAACGGCGGGATACGAAGCGAGTGGTACGAGCAATATGAAGTTCATGATGAATGGGGCCCTGACCATCGGCACTCGGGATGGCTCCACGATTGAGATGGCCGAAGAAGCAGGTGAGGAAAACCTCTTCCTATTCGGCCTGACGGCGGAACAGGTGGTGCAAAGTCGTGGTTGGTACAGCCCACAGTGGCACTATGACAATGATCCGGAGACGCGTGCAGCATTAGATCTGATCCGCTCTGACCATTTTAGCCGCTATGAGCCCGGCGTCTTCTCAGAACTCCACGATATGTTACTGGCACATGGCGACCACTACATGCACCTCGCTGACTTGAAATCGTATCTGGAAGCGGACCAGCGGCTGCTCGATTTATATGCGGATCAGGACGCTTGGGCTCGGAAGGCCATCTTGAATGTGGCAAGTTCAGGGAAGTTCTCCAGCGATCGCACAATCGCGGAATATGCAGCCCAGATCTGGAAGGTGGACCCATGTCCAGTGCTATAGAGACTCCGTGTTTGGCGGCCGAATTGAAGAGCAAAATGAAGATCTGTCAGGTCGCAGGCAAGCCTGTGGCCAAGGAAATGCTGGTCGACTAAGTGAGGCTCGAACACGAGTATTTCGTCCTCTCCGACCTAAGCTGTCCCAACCAAATGGTCACCTTCGGCACAAGTGGACGCCCGAAAGTGTTCGGAGGCGACGATTGCCATTGGCAGGAAAGAACCAAGCTATGCCAGATCAAAAACAGACAATGAGCTTCCCGTTTTCCCTGGCAGACTATCGCACTTCCGGTGTGCTGGTGCACATCACGTGTTTGCCTTCGCGATATGGCATTGGGGACATGGGGCCGTCGGCTTTTGCGTGGGTCGATCAGCTACACGAAGCGGGTCAGAGTTGGTGGCAGGCCCTGCCTCTGGGCCCAACTGGATATGGAGACTCTCCGTATCAAGCTCTTTCGTCTTTCGCCAGTAATGGGTTGCTAATCAGCCCTGAGCTCTTGGTTGAGGATGGCTTGCTCGACGCCAAAGAGTGCACAGATCAGACCTTCTCATCGAAAGCTGTGGACTATGGCGCTGTGATCCAGTTCAAGCATCGCCTACTCGACCGGATATGGGGCAATTTCAATGCGGGTGCGCGAAAAGACCTACGTCCGAATTATGAGATGTTTTGCCATCGGCAGGCACATTGGTTGGAAGACTATGCACTCTTTCGAGCCCTGAAACAGAAATTCCGTGGCGCTTCTTATCTTGAATGGCCGGCAGAACTGACTCGCCGCACTCCTACGGCCATGGCCCAAGCCCGCCAAGATGTCTCGCATGTGATGGATAAAGTTTGCTTTGCCCAATTCCTGATCTTTGAGCAAGCACAACGGCTTAAAGAGTATGCACACTCGCGAGGAGTTGGATTGATCGGTGACCTTCCGTTCTTTGTTTCGCCGGATTCAAGTGACGTATGGGCCCATCCTGAACTGTTCCTGCTCGACAAGGAGTTCCGTGCTCGATTCGTTGCTGGAGTCCCTCCAGACTACTTCAGCGAAGACGGACAGCTTTGGGGCAACCCTATGTACGATTGGGATGCCCATCGCCAGACTGGATTCCGTTTCTACATAGATCGCCTACTCGCGCTGCTGGCTCATGTGGACGTAATTCGTCTGGATCATTTCCGCGCTTTCGCTGGCGCCTGGCACGTGCCGGCCGAGGCCAAAACAGCGCGCACAGGGTGCTGGAAACCAGGCCCAGGGTCCGATTTTTTCAAAGCGGTCCAAAGAGAATTGGGTTGTCTCCCATTCATCGCCGAGGATCTCGGGCTGATCACGCCTGACGTTTGCGCGTTGCGCGACAACTTCCGTATTCCTGGGACAAAGGTGCTTCAGTTTGCTTTTGATGGAAATCCTGGTAACCCCCACCTCCCAGAGAACTATTCAACAAACACAGTCGTGTATACGGGAACGCATGACAACAATACGACTCGTGGCTGGTTCGAGGCATTACCCGATGCTGAACGAACAAGGGTGTGGAGGTGTCTGCATCGACCCGAAGGTGACAGCTACAAGATCGCTGAGGAACTGCTCCGTGTTGCGTGGTCTTCGGTCGCTGCGCTCGCTATTGCTCCGTTACAAGACCTGCTGAACCTGGGAGCCGAGGGTCGGATGAATCTGCCGGGGTCGACGGATGCACACTGGCGCTGGCGTTTCTCTCAGGAGCTGTTGCACGGTTCGACGTTCCGACGCCTTCGGGACATGACGACAATTTCACATCGATTGCGCGTGCTACATCGCGAGCAATACGAGAGTGCGATCGTAGCTGCAACCTGATTGTGGTGAAAGGGACTTTAGGGCAATCTTGCTGGAGGCAATAATGAAAGCAACGCAACTGCTCCACAACCTGGGACAGAGCATCTGGCTCGATAACATCACGCGCGACTTGCTCGATAGTGGCACGCTAGAGCGCTACATCGATGATCTATCGGTTACAGGGCTCACTTCCAATCCCACCATTTTCAATCAAGCCATTAAGAACAGTTCTGTTTACCGCACCGCGATTCTCACGAAGTTCGCCCAGGACAAGTCTGCTGAGGAAGTCTTCTTGGAACTGGCGCTGGAAGACCTTACGCGAGCTGCGGATCTGTTTCGCCCGATCTATGACCGCACAAACGGAGTGGACGGATGGGTGTCGCTCGAAGTATCACCCTTGCTAGCGTATGACACAGCCAGAACCTTGGCTGCCGCCAAAGATCTGCACGCTCGTGCCGCGCGCCCGAACATCCTTATCAAGATTCCTGGTACCAAGGAAGGAATTCGTGCCATCGAGGAGGCGATCTTTCTCGGAATTCCCGTAAATGTCACTCTATTATTTTCGCGCGAGCACTATCTGGCAGCGGCCGAGGCGTTTCTCCGGGGAATCGAAAGGCGCATCGAATCCGGGCTCAAACCCAATGTCGCCTCGGTGGCATCGGTTTTTGTCAGTCGCTGGGACGCGGCGATCAAGGGGAAAGCTCCCCGTGAGTTGAATCATAAGCTCGGGATTGCCATCGCCATGCGCACGTACAAGGCCGCCCGCGAATTGCTCAGTTCGCCTCGATGGCACCGAATCTATAACGCTGGAGCTTATCCGCAACGCCTATTGTGGGCTAGCACCGGGACTAAGGATGCAGCGGCGTCTGATGTCCTTTACGTTAAGGCTCTCGCTGCACCTTTCACAGTGAACACCATGCCTGAATCAACCTTGAAGGCACTTGCCAATCGCAAAGCGCTCGGATCGATTCTGCCCAACGACGGGGGTGACTGCGAAGAAGTGTTATCGACGTTCGCTGCAGCAGGCTTCGACATAGACGCGCTTGCTGCGCAGCTACAGGACGAGGGAGCGCAGTCATTTGTGAAGTCGTGGAATGAGTTGATGTCAGTCATTGATTCCGCTGGCGTCATGTTGGGAAAAGCGGCCAGCTAACTGAACCTAGGGTTTTCTCGGGCTCGGGGCATGCAATGTCGCAAATCCGCAATACAGAATATGGCATTCTCGGTGAGAATATGCCCCGAACTGTCCAGCAACGAGATGATCAACTCGCCGTAGTTGGTGCCGCAAGTGTAGGACGAAGCTCACCCCTTGGCGCCATGGTCGCCTCCAACGGCGTAAATTTCAGTGTGTTCTCACGCAATGCTTCGGGTATCGACTTACTGCTATTCGATCACGACGATGACGGGCAACCCTCGGATGTGATCCGACTGGATCAATGCATCAACCGCACTTATCACTACTGGCATGTCTTCGTTCCTGACTTGCGGGCTGGGCAGTTGTATGGGTATCGAGTGCACGGGCCATTCGATCCAGCCAAAGGCTTACGTTTTGACCCGACGAAGCTGGTGCTCGACCCTTACGGTCGTGGAGTCGTTGTCCCTCGAAACTACTCCCGTGAAGCGGCGCGTCAAGAAGGTGATAATGCCCCCACGGCGATGAAAAGCGTGGTCGTGGATGCAAGCTTGTACAACTGGGAAGGCGACACGCCACTCAGAAGGTCATCTTCGCAGACGATCGTCTACGAAATGCATGTAAGGGGATTCACGCGGCATCCGAGCTCTGGGGTTCCGGAAGAGACACGCGGTACTTACCGCGGACTGATTCAGAAAATTCCGTATCTTCGAGACTTAGGTGTCTCGGCGGTCGAACTTCTCCCTGTGTTTCAGTTCGATCCGCTGGATTGCCCGCCAGGTCGTGTCAATTATTGGGGTTATGCGCCGGTATCATTTTTTGCACCGCACCGGGGGTACAGTGCCCGGCAAGATCCCTTAGGCCCTGTGGATGAGTTTCGCGATATGGTCAAGGCTTTGCACCGCGCGGGGATCGAGGTGATCTTGGACGTCGTCTTCAATCACTCAGCAGAAGGTGATCACCGTGGACCGACATTGAATTTTCGTGGCCTCGACAACAGTGCTTACTACCTTTTGGAACCTGATCGATCGCATTACGCAAACTATACCGGAACAGGAAATACTCTCAACGCCAATCATCCCGTCGTGCGCCGCATGATCGTAGATAGCCTCCGCTATTGGGTCGAAGAAATGCACGTGGATGGTTTCCGTTTCGACCTCGCATCGATCCTCGCACGCGATTCCGCTGGCCAGGTGATGTCCGATCCTCCTGTGCTTTGGGATATTGAATCCGATCCAGCTCTCGCCGGGACAAAAATGATCGCTGAAGCTTGGGACGCTGCCGGACTTTACCAAGTGGGCAGTTTTGTCGGGGATAGTTGGAAGGAATGGAACGGACGCTTTCGCGATGACGTAAGGAGTTTCTTTCGCGGCGAAGATTGTTCATTGAAGCACTTCGCAGACCGGTTGCTTGGCAGTCACGAGATCTATGCTCGCAAGGAACGCGAAGCGGAGCAGAGCGTGAACTTCGTTGCGTGTCACGATGGATTTACGCTGAATGACTTGGTCTCCTACAACGAGAAGCACAACGAAGCCAACGGTGAGGAAAACCGCGACGGCAGCAATGACGATCGGAGCTGGAACTGTGGTGTCGAGGGTCCAACCACGGATGCTGAAATTGAGCGACTCCGAACCCGCCAAGTGAAGAATTTCATGACCGTAACGATGCTGTCTCTCGGCCTCCCCATGTTCTTGATGGGTGACGAGGTGCGCCGGACCCAACAGGGCAACAACAACGCTTACTGTCAGGACAACGAGGGGAACTGGTTCGATTGGTCACGGCTCGTGAAGCACGCCGATGTTCATCGCTTTGTAAAGTTACTTATCGCGAGACGATTACGGCGAGACACTGAACCCGAGGGCCAGAGGATGACCTTGATTCAGTTGATTCGCGAGGGAATTAAGGGCTGGCATGGAATAAAGCTGAACCAACCGGACTGGACCGATCAGTCACACAGTGTCGCCCTCAGTGCCGAGTTGCGAAAAGAAGCCCTAATTGTCCATTTCATCTTCAATGCCTATTGGGAGCCCCTTGATTTTGAACTCCCCCACGGGCGAGCGAGTGATCAACTCTCATGGAGGCGATGGATCGACACTTTTCAGGAGCCACCCGAGGACATAGTGCCGTGGCAAGAAGCACCTACTATTCCTGATTTCATCTATCGAGCCGGCCCTCGGTCTGTGATCGTACTGTGGGCGAGCCTGGGGGACGGAGCGCCGCACAGATAGCGAGGAGGATTCTCACGCTGCAGTGACCCGGTTCAGCGAGCAGAACGGTCCGCCTTACGGGGGAGCAAGGGAGCTTGAATGAGCGCGAGCAACAGCTTCCTATGGCATGCTCTTGAAACCCGCTCACTGCGGAGTGAGCGTTAGTGTGCGTTCGGCACAGGTATACCTGTCGGCAAAACTTGCCCGAAGTCGCTCCCATCGTTTTGGGCCTGTCGAGCGATCGGTGCTGCCAGTTCGGCCCCTCGGCGGCGCATCCATACGTAGAGCGGAATTCCCAGGACCAGGAGCAGAAGCCCATACAATACCGCCTCAGCGCCACAGCCATAAAGCGTCCACACGGAGAAGGCGAAGGCGACAATCTCCACGAATGTGAACGATGACATTGCTCTTCCTGTAGGCGCGCTGTCTCGTCGAATAATTACCCCGGCCAACGCGCAAAAGACATACGGAATGACCGCAGCCATGGTAGCCAAGTTCACAATGAAACCGTAGAAAGCCACGAAACCACTTCCGCCGGAAGCTCCGATCAGAAGAAGCGCAGTAGCCAAGCTAGCAGAGATGAGAATGGCGATAGCCGGGACGCCATGTTTTGACCGCTTTCCAAGCCAAGTTGGCAGGAGCCCATCCTGTGCTGCCGCCATAGGGACTTGCCCCATGAGTAGAGTCCAGCCGTTAAGAGCGCCGAGCGAAGAGATCAATGCGCCTATGGCAATTAAGCCTCCGGCCCAGTGACCCCACATTGCAGAGGCGGCATCAGCGAAGGGAGAGGATGAATGCGCCAGCTGTTCGCTCGGAATCACTCCCATGACTGTCAGGGTGCCGAGCACATAGAGCAGCGCCGCCGCGGAGATGCCGAGAAGCGTGGCTCGCGGGATCGTTCTTTGCGGGTCTCGGACATCGCCTGCTGGCACTGTGGCAGATTCGAGACCGAGATAAGCAAACATGATGAGGGGTGCTATCGCGGCGCTGGCTTCGAACAACGGTTTCCCGCTAGGGTTGAAAACCGCAAGATTGTGGCGCCGAATCCAGAAAAGTCCCAAGGTTGCAATCGCGAGGAAAGGCACCAGCTTGGTGAAGGTGGTAATCGACTGGAAGAATCCCGCTTCGCGCACACCGCGAAGGTTAATCATCACGACCAACCAAATCACGCCGATCGTCACCGCAACGACTACGGAACGACTCTCTTTGAGCGCTGGTACGAGCTGTGCCAGATAGCCAGTGAATGCGACGGCAATCGCCGGGAGTGAAGCCCAGATCGAAATCCAATAACCCCACGCAACCAGAAACCCCGCAAAGTCGCCATAGGCAGCGCGGGTGTATGCGTATGGGCCGCCCGTTGCCGGATGGGAGTGCGCCAGCCGTGCGAACACCAACCCCAGGCAGACCGCGCCCCCACCCATGACAATCCAGCCCACAACAGCCAGCAGGCCGTAGGGTGCCAGTGAAGCGGGCGACACGTAGAATCCGGACCCCACCATGTTGCCTATGATGAGGGCGGTGCAGGCTACGAGTCCGAGGGCTTTTTCTTGCGCGCTCGTAACTCTATCGCGTACTAAGACAGGTGTGCTCATCGCTCACTATCACCTCAGTAGCTGCGTCGGAGAGTCGGCCTCCGTATCCAGCGTGTTTCAAGCAGTAAACGTAATAAGTGCCATCGATGTTTTCGACGCCGTGCGTATCATGTCCGAATCCGGGAAAGCGCTGATCCCACGATTGTAGGGCGCGCAGATAGCTGAGATATGGACCCTCAGCCGCTCCCGCGCTTTCGCCAGGCATGAGCATGGGAATGCCTGGCGGATAAGGGACAACCCCGGTCGCAACCACGCGATCTGCCATTCCATCCAGAGGAACTTTCTCGACTTCATTCAATACGAGCTGACGATATGCCTGTCGAGGCGTCTTTAGAGGTTTGGGCAAGGTTGAAAATGCTTCAGCAAGCCAGCGCGTCTGGCTCGATATTCGAAGTTGTGCGAACATCTTATTCGCGAGATCGCGCAGGCCGAGATTGCCGTAGCGCTCGGGGTGGGTGCGGACTAGGTCAGGCAAGACCTGTGCGAGTGGTGCGTTCAAATCGTAGTCACGTTTGAAGTCGAGGAAGGCGTTCACCAGCGTACCCCATTTTCCCTTCGTGATGCCGATTGAGAATAGGAAAAGGATCGTGAAGTCGGTAGTCTTCTCAACCTGGATTCCACGTCTGCCCAGATAGGCGGTGACTAGCGTGGCCGGGATTCCAGGCTCTTGCAAAGAGCCATCGACAGCGACCCCGGGAGTAACCACTGATACCTTAATGGGGTCGAGCATGCAGTAGCCATCCTCCATACCCTCGAAACCGTGCCAACTGTCGCCCGGATGGAGTACCCAGCAATTCGGTTCAGTTGTCAGAAGTTGTGAAGGAGCTAACTCGAAAGGGATTCGCTTGCCAGTTTTCGGATCGACCACCTCGTCTGCGTTCCAGGTTCCGAAGAACCAATCCTTCTTTTCCGCAAGGTCCTTGCGGATTCGACCAATCGTCTGGCGAAATGCCACTGCTTCCTGAATGGATTCTGCGGTGAGTGCAATGCCGCCGGGTCCATCCATCATTGCGGCTGTGACATCATTTGAAGCGATGATGGGATAGAGAGGCGATGTAGAGCTGTGCATCATGAATGATTCGTTGAAGCGAGGATGGTCGATGGGGTTGCGGCCGTCGCGGACGTGGAGAAGTGAAGCCTGCGAGAGAGCTGCTAACAACTTGTGTGTCGAATGCGTAGTGAAAATCGTTGGGCCCTTGTGGTCTGCTGGATTCCCATGCATGCCAAAACGTTCGCGATAGAGGGGATTGAAACGGGCATAGGCATACCAGGCTTCGTCGAAATGAATGCGGTCAACGGTCGGGTCGAGCAGTTCGGTGACCCGTTTCACGTTGTAGCACAACCCGTCGTAAGTGGAATTGGTAATCACGCAATACACGGGTTTCTTCTCCGTCGATGCGTCCACCAATGGGTTGGAAGCGATACTTGCATCTAGAGCCTCAGGTCTGATGCGGTCAGGATGAATTGGCCCGATGATTCCGTACCGATTGCGCATGGGAACGAGATAGTTTGGAATTGCGCCCGTCATGGTCAGGCCGTGTTCGATGGACTTATGACAGTTCCTGTCACAGAGCGCGATTTGACCGTCTGACACTGCAGCCATGAAAAGGATACGGTTCGAAGTCGAGGTCCCATTGGTGACGCAGTAACTGCGGTGAGAACCGAAGACGCGTGCCACGTATTTCTCGGATTCTCCAATCGGCCCCGTGTGATCGAGTAGCGAGCCTAGTTCACCCACACTGATGGAAAGATCCGAACGCAGGAGATTCTCGCCGAAATAGTCATAAAAGACCCGACCGACCGGTGACTTCAGGAAGGCAGTCCCTCCGGTATGTCCAGGTGTGTGCCAGGAGTACTCGTGCACGAATCTAAATTTCGCCAGCGCCGCTGTCATCGGCGGCAACAGATTGTCGCGGTAACGCTCCATCGCCGCACGGATTCGTCCTCCAATAAACTCGGCTGTGTCCTCCAGCTTCCAAATGAACTCGTCCGCCATTTGCATGACGTTCACCGGAATCTCAGAGGCAGCTTCGCGTTCTGCCATGAGGAAGATCGGAACCTTCTCGTCGCGAGAGCGTACAAGCTTGACCAGGGCTAGCGCCTTGGCGTGAGTCTTGTCGTTGTCGTACCCCAAATCCCAGTCGAGTAAGATGCTGTGGAGCGCGGCATCTGACACAATCACGGACATTCCATCCTCGGCCGACCGGGCTTCGACGACTTCGATCTCCCAAGTCACAAGTTCCTCAATCAGTGTACGTAGTGCGCGGCTACCGGCGGTGGGCTGACCGAGTTCGTCATCTACAATCAGGGTTTTGAAGTGGATTCGCTGCGTGCGACGCTCAATCATATAGTCCCTCCGCGAGTGCCTGTACAGGCCCTCTTCCGAGTTGTAGGCGACGACCGTCCGTTTCGATGCCACCCGCCTCGTCTGTGGTACCGAACCTCCGTTGTAATGCAGGAAACTCAAGCCGCTGCTGAGCCGGATTGCGACGGGTTAGCCCCATGTTTGTCGCCATAGACCATCCCGCCGGAGGGATACACCGTCGTACCTGCCTCTCCGGCAATAATTCTGCTTAGGTCTGGCAACGCCCCGATAGCGGCCAACTTGCCCGTCGCGGCGGCGAACCGGCATGCCGCATCAACCTTCGGCCCCATCGAGCCCGCCGCGAAAGCCATTCCAGCTAAGGCAGCGGGCGATGTGCGCAGAATGGGCCGTTGCGTCGGCTTGCCCCAATCCACATACACCGCACTAGCGTCAGTCAACATGACGAGCAGATCAGCATTGAGCTCACGCGCAAGTAGCTCGGAGCATAGATCCTTGTCGATGACGGCCTCGACCCCAGCAAGCTTGCGGTTCGCGCCGCGCTGATACATGGTGGGGATGCCTCCTCCGCCCGCGCAGATCACGATTGTGCCGTGATCAAGGAGCCACTTTACGGGGCGAATTTCAAAGATGCGCTTCGGGAGAGGCGACGCCACCACGCGTCGCCACTTATCACCATCGGCCTTGAATAGCCAGCCTTTCTCGCCAGCAATGCGATCGGCTTCCGCCTTCTCGTATATCGGTCCGACGAACTTCGTCGGACTCCTGAAGCCGGGGTCATCGGCATCCACCTCGACCATTGTCAGAAGTGTCGCGAAAGGGACTTCGAACGGCAGCAGGTTACCGAGTTCCTGTTCGATCATGTAGCCAATCATGCCTTCAGTTTCGGCTCCGAGCACGTCCAGCGGGTAAGCCTCGACAGCGCGGTATGCTGCCCCTTGGAGCGCAAGCAGTCCGACCTGGGGTCCGTTACCGTGGCTGATGACAAGTTGATGATTCAGGGCAACCGGGGCAAGCGCTTGGGCAGCAATCTTAACGTTAGTGCGCTGCACTTCCGCGTTCATCGGTTCGCCGCGTTTCAGCAGAGCATTTCCTCCGAGCGCCACAACGATTCGCATGGCTTCAATCTCCCAGGGTCGCTACAAGCAACGCTTTGATGGTGTGCAACCGGTTTTCGGCCTGTTCGAACGCGATGTTCATCTCGGATTCGAAGACTTCATTCGTGACTTCTACCCCGTCCGTCATCCCGTAGGCTTCCGCAATTTGTTTGCCGAGAGTGGTCTCGGTATCGTGAAACGCAGGCAGACAATGCATAAACCGCACCTGAGGATTGCCGCTAGCTTTCATCAACTCCATATTCACCTGGTAGGGCTTGAGTAGTTCGATCCGTTTCTTCCAGATTTCTTTCGCTTCACCCATGGATACCCACACGTCTGTGTGAATAAAGTCAACGCCTTTCACTCCAATCTTTGGATCATCGGTGATGGTCAACTTCCCGCCGTTCTTGGCCTCAAGCTCGCGCGCGATCTTCTGATATTCATCGGAGGGCCAGAGAGATTTCGGACCACAAATGCGCACGTCCATTCCCACCAGGCAACCTGCGATCATCAGTGAATGACCCATGTTGGATCTGGTGTCGCCGATATAGCAGTAACGGATCTCAGAGAGCGGCCTGTCGCTGTGTTCGCGCATGGTCATGAGGTCCGCTAGCATCTGGGTAGGGTGATACTCGTCGGTGAGCCCGTTGTACACAGGAACACCCGCGTTGGCAGCGAGCTGCTCGACGCCACACTGTGATGCTCCCCGATACTCGATAGCATCGAACATTCGGCCCAGCACTCTGGCTGTGTCCTTGAACGACTCCTTGTGGCCGATCTGCGACCCAGCCGGATCGAGGTAGGTTACGTTCGCGCCCTGGTCGTAGCACGCGACTTCAAAAGCACATCGCGTACGTGTGGAAGTCTTCTCGAAGATGAGACAGATCTCCTTGTCACGCAGGTGCTTCTGCTCGGTCCGCGCGTACTTCGCGCGTTTGAGGTCACGGGCGAGATCGAGCAGATAACGAAACTCACGTTGCGTGTAATCTTGAACGGTCAGAAGAGAGCGATTGCGGAGGTTAAAACTCATGGATTGGTCTCCTTAATTAGGCGATATCAGGTTCGTAAAGATTTCCGATCAGTAGGCTGGCTCTCGCCAAATCGGACAGGTCATGCAATGGCCCCCGCCGCGCCCGCGTCCGAGTTCGGCGCCACGAACTGTTACAACTTCGACACCGGCTTTTCTAAGCAGCGTGTTTGTGTAGGTGTTGCGGTCATACGCCACAACCACACCCGGCTGTAACGCCACGACGTTATTCCCATCGTCCCACTGTTCACGCTCGGCCTGGTAAGCGTTGCCGCCCGTCTCGACGACACGAAGCTTCTCAAGCCCAAGGGCTTCCTTAACTAAGTCGAGAAGTGGCTTGGCTTCTTTACAGACTCGGAATCCACCCTCACCATCGGTCGGATACACGCTGTAGCACCTGATCTGATCCACCACCTCGCGGAAGACAGTGACGAGATCGCGGTCGCAGAAGGTGAACACGGTATCCAGATGCATCGCAGCGCGACTCTTCGGCATCAGGCAGGCAACGACGCAGGTTGCCGCATTTTGTTTGAACAACTCACTGGCCACCTGAAATACAGCATGACGGGTCGTGCGCTCGCCCATGCCGATGAGGACGATACCCTTGCCCACCGGCATGACATCACCGCCTTCCACCGTGGCGCTGCAGTAGTCCTCATCTGAATCTCCCCACCAGATGCGAAAGTCACCGCCTTTGAACATGGGATGAAATTTATAGACCGCTCTCTGCAGCAGTGACTCAGGTTTTCGCGCGGGCCAGAACATCGGATTGCACGTGACACCGTTGTAGATCCAGCAGGATGGATCCCGCTGGAATAGAGTGTTAGGGATCGGAGGCAGAAGAAATTCGGTTCCACCGAATGCTTCCGTCAGCATTGACTTGACTTCGATGTCGGGTAGATCGGCGATTGCGAATCCACCGATCAGGTGCTCCGCTAGGTCCTTCGCAGACATTTCATCCAGCCATGGTCTGACAGCCTCGGCTGTGCCAACGCCAACCGAGTTCGGGGTCACGCGACGATTGAGGACGAAGTCGCGGGCTTCCTTGTTCGCCAGCGTCTCGGCCAGCAAATCGTGCAATTCCAGAACTTCAACGCCGCGTTCCCGCATCTTCAAGACGAAGTCGTAATGGTCCTTCTGCGCCTCGTGAACCCAGATCACATCGTCGAAGAGCAAGTCATGGCAGTTCCCCGGCGTCAATCGCTGGTGCGCGAGGCCCGGACGACAGACCATGACAGTGCGCAGCTTGCCGACCTCGGAATGGACACCAAAATTATGCATACCCTGCCTCCATCAATCCCGCGCATATAGAGCATTTACCACGAACGAAATGTGTTTATCGCCGTCAGAGTCCGGTCAAACCCGGCCATGTTTTTCGCTTCGTATATGCGACTTTCATTCCGGGACCACGCCTAGACGAAAGAAAGTTAGTGTGCTCTCATCGGGCTCGCCAAAGAACTTTTTATAAAGAGATTGAATTTGACCCGAGAGAGTGAGCTTGCTGAGCGATCGGTCTACGACCAGCCTGAGGTCCTCGTCGTCTCGCGCCAGTGCAAGCGCGAGCGGTTCGTATGTGAAGAGACGATCGAGGACGATCAAATCTTCCGCTGAGGGGCTATGCTTCTTCGCGTCCAGAAGAATCGAGCGCTCTCCGAAAAGGACATCGGAGGTACGATTGAGCACTCGCTGGACTCCTTCGTCGTGGCTCTCTACAGGAACGATTTTGGCGTCGATCTTGAATTCATTTGTCTTGCCGCCCAGCCAGTTCAGAGTTGTCGTGCCTGTGACGGCAGAGAATGTCCGATTCTGTAGGGCGATGCCGAGTGACCCTCGCCATAATGGGCGATAAGGTGGCTCATGGCCGGAGAGGACGTCCCGTATCTGAGCCGGAGCGTCCGCGCGCATAAGCGCTCCCAATCCGCCCGGGAAGATCGGGATTGAGAAGGAGACTTGCTTCCGTCGCGCCAACGTCCCCACTGATGGTCCGCAGAGCAGATCGACCTTACCTTGTTGCACCGAGTCGAAGCGACTAGGCCCGCTCACCAACACAAACTCGACGTTGAGCGCGGCCACGCCCAGTTCGGTCTTCAGATCATTTGCAATCGCCTGGCACAAGGCGACTGCATATCCAGCAGGGTTTCCGGTTTCGTCCTGATAGGAAAAAGGTCCAGCGTCAGCGTAATAGCCGAATCTCACAGTTCCGCTCTGTCGGGCTCGATCCAGGGCTTTAATCCCTGTCGACGCTTTCTGCGCCTGCAGCAGGGGGATCGATACCAACAACGCAAACGCGAAAGTCGCCATCCCGGATCGGTACCAGCCGAGGTTCAGCAATCGTGTAAGTTGCATAGTGTCTCCTTTCGCGATACGTCCGCTATGCTGCGTGAGCGTGTTTCACTGCAACCGGCATTTCTGAAGCAAACCGGTGTGCGATGAAACCGTAGATCATGTAGCCAATTCCCATCACGATCATGCCGCCGAGCACCGCGTCTTTACCGGAAGCGAGAATGGCGTAGACGCTGTAGAGCATTGCGATGGTAACTACAATCGTGTTTCTCCGGTACACTGTTTCACTGACATGAGCGTTTTGCATCATCACCATCAAGCCAGATAGGGACAGGATGTACGGAACAACGTTGGTGACAACCGCCAGGTTCACAAGAACATTGAATTGCTCGTTGAGATTTGGTGAGATGGTGGCCAGAGCCATCAGACATTGCACAACTCCCATCACGATCATTCCCGCTACAGGAGCGCCCATGCTGTTCACCTTTGAGAAGATGGCCGGGAACATTCGATCGTCCGCTGCCGACTTTGCGGTTTGAGAGATCGTGAATTGCCACCCCAGAAGCGAACCCAAACATGCCATCACAGCCAACGCCATGACGATTGATCCGACCATCGGACTGAACATCTTGGCGAAGGCCAAACCGAACGGACCTGTTGACGTCGTCAATTCAGCATTGGGCACGATCCCCTGAATCACTGTGGTCGAAAGGACGTACACAAACGCGGCACCTAGCGTGCCAAGCATGCAGGCGAGCGGGACATTTTTCTTCGGATTTTCCACAGCATCCGAGTTCTGTGCTGCCGATTCCATGCCGAGAAAAGCCCACAAGGTGAGAGCGACACTCGAGCCCAATCCCTTTCCGATCGACATGCCTTGAGGATTCCAGGCAGCCGCGAAGGTGTGGCCGCTGAACCAGAACCAGCCGATAATAGAAAGAAGACCAACCGGAAGAATGACTCCCCATACGGTCACCGAACCGATCCGGCCAGTCAGTCGAGGGCCGCCGAAGTTAGCCACCGTCGTCAACCAGACCAGCCCGATTACTCCGACGCAGGTAGCGACCGGCGTTGATGACAGCCAGGGGAAGAATGTTGCGAGATATCCTACTGCGGAGATCGCGATGGCCACATTCCCAATGGCTAGCGAGAAGAAATAAAGATAGAAAGTCATGAAGAAGCCCGCTTTTCCGTGAGCTTCCTCAGCGTAGGCCGACATTCCTCCCGGTCGCTGATTGAAGAGTCCGGCTTGCGCGAAACCGTAAGCGATCGCCATTGAACCCAGGGCCGTCACTCCCCACGAAAGCAGAGAGATCGCGCCAACTTTGGCCATGTTTGCCGGAAGCATAATGATTCCCGAGCCCATCATGTTCACAGCGACGATTACCGTCAGCTGCATGAGCGTCATCTTCTTCGGTTTCATACTCTCCCTCGCTCTCTATCTACGAGTCTTCGTTCGTCTGCGAACTCATCACTTGCTCGTCGTGCGTGGCGCTTCACTCGTGGACCACATAGGTGAAGAACTTGATCTTTCCGTCCACGCGTTCCTGGAAGACGCCCTGCACTTCGTAGTTAAAGCCTGGGAAGCGGTTGAAAGACTCCTGGAACGCGAGGAAGTAGTCGAGCATCGGTAAAGCCTTGTCGTCCCATCGCTCGCCAGGGAGTACGACGCCGATACCGGGCGGATAGATCAGGGCTAGTGTTGCCTGGACACGCCCCTTGATGTGTTCGAGCGCCACATAATCCACGTCATTTGCGACCAGAGCCTGGTTCGCGTCCTGCGGAGCCATCGCAATTTCTGGGAAACTCGAATCACGGAAACAGAGCCGCTGCAGTTCCTTTATGCCTGCCTTGCAGAAGAGCTCGTGCATTTCGTGGCAGACCTGTCTTAGGGTGTATTCCGCGTATCGATCATGGTTAGCGGCATAAACCGTGGGTAAGGCTTCCGCGAATGTTGCATCGCGATCCCAGAGATCCTTGAACTTAACGAGCTTCGCGATCAGGGTGTTGAGCTTGCTCTCGTCCTCAGCCGGCGTCATCAGAAAAAGAATGCTGTTCAGATCGCATTTCTCATTGACGATATGTTGGTCGCGCAGATAGCTGGCCACTACTGTCGCGGGCACCCCGAAGTCCAGGTATTTCCCCGTGCGGCGCTCGATGCCGGGAGTCAGCAGCGTGAGTTTGTTGGGATCGACCATCGCATAGCCCTCGGAGAATCCCGAGTACCCGTGCCACTTGCTGTGTGGATCGAAATTCCAACACTGCTGCTCGCGTTTGAGCACATCCGTCGGGAGATCCTCCCAGGGGAAATCGGTGACGTCGTTGGTGAACTCGGAGCCGCGGATCGTCACCACATCCGGCACGAACGGATCGAAGAACCACTTTTCCTCACTACTCCGGCCAACGGTCGCATAGTGTCGTCCCAACTCGCGCAACTTCTTGCGTATCTCGATGCCGAGCTCGATGCATCGATCCCACAGCATCTCACCCCCTTTTCCCTCATGTACCTTCGCATTCACATCCAACGACGCAAACAGCGGGTAAAAGGGGGAGGTCGACGCATGCATCAGAAAGGCGTCGTTAAACCGTTTGTGCTCGATGAAGCGTCGCTGACCGCGAATATGTTCGTCTCGTTTGTGAATCTGTGAAGCCTGGGAAAAGCCGGCGCCCTGCTTGTGCACGGATTGAGTGGAGAAGAGTCCCGGCATCTTCGGCCCGAGGTGCTCCAGTCGCATTGGGCTGTGGTCCTTGAACAGAGGATGGAAGGCGTTGTACCCGATCCATGCTTCATCCCAGAGCACGTATTCACAGAGATGCCCGATTTCCTCCAGGACCTTCTTGACGTTGTAGATGGTTCCGTCATAAGTCGCGAGCTGGATGCATGCGAGCCTAAAGGGACGCTCCGCCTTGTAACGCTCAGGATCCTTCACGAGGGGGTGTTTGCGGATTTGTTGGCGGAGGTAGTCTTCATCCCAAGCGTCCCAATCGACGGCGCCGATCATGCCGAAGGGATTGCGTGCGGTGGGGAGAAAAACTGGAATCGCGCCTGCTTGGATCAGAGCGCCATGGTGCAGGGATTTGTGATTGTTGCGATCAAACAGGACCAGGTCGCCGCGTTTTAGCACGGCATTTGTGACAACCTTGTTGGAGGTGCTTGTGCCGTTCAAGACGAAATAGGTTTTATCGGCGCCGAATACCTGGGCTGCGTGGCGCTGAGCTTCCGCAGCGGGTCCTTCGTGTATGAGCAAGTCTCCGAGCCCTACGTCGGCATTGCAGAGATCATTCCGAAAGATGCTCTCGCCGAAGTGCTTAAAGAAGAGCTGACCGGCCGGAGACTTCCGGTAGAATTGGCCACCTTGATGCCCCGGGCAGTCGAACGCGATATTAGCCTCGGTATCATAGGCCATCAGACCGCCAAAGAATGGCGGCAATAGCCCCATTCCGTAGTCAATCAAACTGGCGATCACCTGCTTAGCGTAGAAAGCCGGTGTCTGCTGTCCCAAATAGATGTAGCCCGTAACCTCACCGAGAAAATCGAAATTACTAATATCGGAAATGCGGTGTGAGTCCGCCAGTCCCCACAAAGGCGTTTGGAAGCCGGCGGCACGAACGGCACGCACCAGGGAGCGAGCACGATCGAGACGGTCGCCGTCGATCATAGCGATATATGCGCCGACGCTAGCGTCTTCGGTGACGTCTCGGTCGAAACTGGCGGTCATCTCGACGTGAAAATTCTCCGCGCCGATTCGGTCGAGGAGTGGATGAATCTGCACGTTGGCGGGATCGACAATCGCTACTACCTTGAGCAACTTGTGGAAGGGAATTGGGATAGAGGGCGTTTTGATTCTGCTCGGCCGCATGCTGGTCGCACTTGCCTCGACCTTTTTCACCAAGGCCTCGTGTCCCGTCGTAACCCCATCCCTATTTGTGATGTCGGCGACTGGTTCAGAAAGAGTAGGCAATGTACACCATCCCGTAAGAAAAAGTGCTTGTCCGGTTGTAGGCCTGTTGCACGGCCTTGTGGGGATCCGCAAATGCTCCGACGAGGCTTAGTGTGAAGTTCTTGTACAACTTCCAGTCTGCGTAAGTGTCAAATTCGAAAGCAGCATCGGAAGATGTCACACCAGGTCCAAACGTTCGAGGCTGATCAATGTGGAACCAGTACCCCATCACGCCCCATCCTAGCTTTGAGGTGGGCGACATGTGGATGCGTGCTTGGTGCGAGATGTTATTGGAGTTGGCCAGGAAGTATTCGCCACCAATCTCACCTTGCCACCATGTGCCCCAGTCATAGAAGCCTGGATACAACGAGTCGAAGGCTTCGTTCTCGGGTGTATTGGGGTTATCCCCCTCGAAGAATGCGTAGCGGTAGGAAAATTTGGGTTTCCAGTGTACTTTGCTGAATTGGTACGCTCCGAGTGCATTCCATGCAGTTGAGTGCATGCGGTTGTGGTTCTCTTCGTACGCATATTCCAATTCGAATGAGAGATCGGATATGTTAGGTATAGGAGCAGTGTAGGCACGTGCGGTGAATAAATTCATCCCATCGCGATCGGGAAGGATACTTGCGTGGGCAAAGGCCTTTAGATAGGTTGCACCAAAGGTCGAGTTCTTCCCGGCAGCGTACTCGTAGTTCACGCCAGCTAAACGTGTTCCGGTATTGCTCTCCGGGACATCATCGCGGTCGAGATAAAACCCTTCAATCGTGTGATTCTTGGGTCTGAGCCGGGCGATGCCGGCGTATTTCCACGCCTTGCGAGCGTTGCTCCAGAATCCCCCGCGGCTACCCCCTTCGCCCGTGCCATCCCAGACCAGTAATCCGTGACCGATCGTGTACGGTGCCCGGCCAAAGGTGAAGTCCAGAAGATTCTCCGAACTGCCCATTGACTTCCCAGAGCGCCAGCCGATGTACACATCCTCCTGTTTGAAGGAAGAGGCGCTTTCTCCTACGAGCGATGGAGGCGCCCCGTAGGTTCGTTCCCCGACGCCACTGATCTTTCCGTAGAGTTCGCTGTCTCCCAAGGCGAAGCTGGCCGAGAGACCGGGCTTGATGAAGCCCTCGAACCAGTTCTCGCTGAGGTTGCCGGATGGGTCTGGTCTTACATCAGTGTAGAGGGAATTCCCGAAGCCGAACGTGCCCCAGGCGGCATCAAAATTGAAAGTCCACTTAATCCTCTCCGGCAACCCGGTGGAGCGCTCTTCCTTTTTTGGTTCTTGCGCGGCTGCCTCTTGCGTCTCAGCAGGCGGTGTTGGTGTCCCTTCCTGGCCCCGAATGTATGTTGGGATGATCAGCGCTACGGCAATTCCAATCATCGCTGTGACGCGGAGGTTCATCAGTGCCCCCCTCTGCCGAGCTTTCCTGTCGTACTTTACCGTTCTTGTCATAGGTCGAGATCGGCGGAACACATGCCAGAATCTAGAGAAATCGCTCATGAGAAATCTCACTCTGACTGTTCAGAGACTCGGATAGTTACAAACGTTGTCCGGCATAAGCCGAAGTGAAGGTTACAAATTACTAAGTCAGATTAGGCAGGCAGGTCGATAGGGGAAACTGTCACTTCTCACAGACTTTCCAGGCTGACATTTATCCGGACTCTTCGAGGAGTACGTGACAACAGCCTTGTTAATACTGTCGTACCACCTGACTCTCTCAGATGCAGGCCGTTACGAACTCATCCTATGAGATTTGACAGTGGTGTTCGGTACATTTGCTAGCGTAAAAGCGGGGATGGAGATGGCGATGTGACTGTCACCGAGAGCGCGAGTGAGGCTACGGATCGGCACTCTTCAAGGGTAGACGGAAAGAAGTCGTCCGGGAAATCCAAGTGGATTCTCTGGGGCCTTGGGTTGGGCGTGGGTTGCGGGCTGATGTTCGGCGAGTATTGTCGGTTCCTGGGCCTCGTGGGAGAAGCTTACGTCAAACTGCTGCAGATGACGGTGCTCCCGTACATCACTGTTTCCCTGATGCTGGGATTCGGCAGCCTGACCAGCGAGCAGGCCAAGGATTTGGCGCGTAAGGCAGGCGCATTGCTGATGATGTTTTGGGCGATCGCATTGGTAGCCGTCATGCTAATGCCGCTTACGTTCCCACATTGGCAATCGGCGGCATTCTTCAGCTCATCGTTGCTGGAACAGCGGCAGGAGAAGGATTTACTCGATCTGTTCATCCCATCTAATCCATTTCATTCATTGGCTGAAAACATCGTGCCTGCGGTCGTATTGTTCTGCATTCTCTTGGGAGTTGCCCTAATCGGTGTAAAGCAGAAACCAGAGCTGTTGCGCAATCTGTCCATCCTTGCGGAAGCACTCAGCCGTGTTACAAACTTCGTTGCCCGACTGATGCCCTTTGGTTTGTTTGCAATCGTCGCGTCGGCGACTGGAACGCTGAGCCTCGAGGAACTCGGTCGGCTGCATGTGTATTTGTTGTCGTACATCGCCGCCTCGCTTTTCCTGTCGTTCTGGGTGCTTCCCGGCCTGTTGGTGGTGACCACACCCTTCGGCTATCGAGAGGTAGTCGGCTTATCGCGTGATGCGCTGATTACTGCCTTCGTGACCGGGAATTTCTTTATCGTGTTGGCAGTGCTGACTAGCCATGCCCACGAACTGTTTCGCCAACGTCGCCTGCTTCGGGAAACGACCAAGTCGTACGTGGATGTCATCATGCCCGTGGCGTTCAACCTTCCCAATATAGGGAAGCTTCTTCTGCTGCTCTTTATCCCGTTCGCTGCGTGGTTTTCAGGTTCGCCTGCCAGCGCCGGGCAGTATCCCGCGCTGATGCTGGCGGGACTGCTGAGCTTTTTTGGCAGTACGACGGTCGCGGTGCCATACCTGTTGGATTTGCTGAAGCTCCCGCATGATCTCTTCCAGCTCTATCTCGTCTCAGGACTGCTGACCGGGCGATTCGCGACCGTGTTGGCGGCGATGAATCTACTGGTATTCACTCTTTTGTCCGTCGCTCTACTTACCGGGGTGACCGCCATTCGGCGAGTAAAACTATTCGCCTTCATTGGTGTGACGGTATTGCTCGCAGCGGGTACGATTGGCGGACTGCACTTCTACTTCGCTAAGTTCGTGAGAAACACGTACACGATGGCAGAGGTTGTGGGGGCGATGCACGCGTTACATCAGCCGCTGCCAGCCCGCACTTACCCATCAATGCCTCCGGCACCGCAGCACATCGAGGGCAAGTCTCGTCTAGACGAAATTCAAGAGCGCGGGTTCGTGCGGGTGGGGTACCTTAAGGACCGGATGCCTTACGCTTTCGAAAACGCACACGGGCAGCTTGTGGGATTCGACATCGAGATGGCATATGACCTGGCGCGTGTGCTCAATGTGGCTCTCGAATTCGTGCCCGTCGATCGCAATCGCATGGTGACTCAGGTCAACGCAGGTAACTGCGATGTTTTGATGTCCGGTATTGCGGTCACACCCGACCGGGCCGCGCAGATGAGCCTGTCGATGTCCTACCGCGATGAGACGCTCGCTTTCCTCGTGCCGGACCAGCACCGACAGGAGTTCTACTCCCGGGAGACGATCCGTGAGAAAAAGGGACAGCGTCTGGGAGTTCTCAGTGGCCAGTATTACCCTGGAAGATTTCGTGAGATCCTGCCGGAGGCCGAATGGATTGAATTGTCTTCGCCGCGCGAGTACCTCGAGGGAACGCGGCCCGACCTCGACGGTCTCTTGTTTACAGCGGAAGCCGGTTCCGCATGGGCGCTCGTGTACCCTAAATTCACTGTCGTAGTGCCGCAACCCAGCCTGGTTTCGGTCCCGCTGGCCTACGCCGTAGCCCGAGGCGATCAGGACCTGGTTGACTTCATCAACGCCTGGATCGAGCTCAAGCTCAAGGACGGCACGACCGCTCGATTAAACGATTATTGGATCCTGGGGAAAGGCGCGGTCTACAAAGTGCCCCACTGGTCGATCATCCGCAATGTCCTTCATTGGGTTAATTGAGGAAGCGTTAAGTGTGTGAGTTCTCTCATTCACATGCAACTGTTGTTTCTGTCCCCTATTTGAATTATCAGTTTCAAAGCGCGATCGCGGCCTTATAGCAAAAACACTTTCGATATCCCGGCAACTGTCAATTGTGGCAGTGGCGATTCCAGTTTTCACTGTATTGCGTCGTCACTCTCCTTCGTTACGATAGTGGCGTATGTGGCTGCGACGATGAGCTGTAAGCCGAGCTGGGAGTCAGTCGCTGAGCCGAAACCCGATTACACAGTGTGCGGAAAGCTGTAGTATTGCACCGCTACTATCGTGTCAGTCTCCAGCCAGAATTGTTGCAATGATCCCTGCGCACCCGCAACGGCCTGTACTGCGGAATATGGGACTATGAATGCAGTGAGCGACTGAAAGTGCAGGTCAGGATTAAAAAGCTCAGACGGTGGAGGCTCTTGGACATGTCATCAGGTCGGGTTCTTGTCGTTGATGATAACGAACCATTTCGACGATTCACCTGTTCGGCTCTGGAGAAAAGGCCGGAATTGCAAATAGTGTGCGAGGTTTCGGACGGGCTAGAAGCGGTTAAGAAAGCGAAAGAACTGCAGCCAGAGTTGATTGTGCTCGACATTGGTTTACCATTCCTCAATGGATTCGAAGCAGCTCGCCAAATCCGCAGGCTCTCCCCAGAATCCAAAATACTTTTTGTGAGCCAGGAATCTTCTGTCGATATGGTGCGGGAAGCTCTAAGCACTGGTGCACAGGGCTATGTGGTTAAGACTGATGCCGGAAGCGAGTTCCTGGAGGCTATCGATGCAATACTGGAAGGCGAGAAGTTTGTCGGCAGGAGGTTTGTTGGTGATGATCTGGTTGGATCGATTGAGTCGGGCCGTGCCCGAGAATTCCGAACCAAAAATAATATCGCACCGCTCCAGCAATAGACAGAGATTGCCTGCCGCCATGAGGTTCGATTTTACTCTGACGATGAGTGCTTTCTTGATAGCTTCACGCAATTCGTTGGGGCTTCGCTCAAGGCCGGGAACGCAGTGATTGTTGTCGCCACGGAGTCACACCGTGACGATCTTCTCCTACGGTTACACGCGCATGGATTGGATATGGCTGCCGCTATTGAGCAGAGGAGATACATTGCATTGGATGCATCCGAGACTGCATCGGCCGTGATGGTCAACGATCTGCCTGATCCGGATAGATTGTTCAAAGTGACGAGCGATCTCATTACGGAGATAGCCAAGGCCGCTAACGTCAAGCCTGCTTGCATTGCAACATGCGGTGATGTTGCGCCATTGCTGTTGCAACAAGGTAAGGCGCAAGCTGCGATTCAGCTTGAACGTCTGTGGTACGCGATAGCCAAATCGTACGGTCTCAATGTTCTCTGTGCGTATCCGCTGGTCAGCTTTCAGGGTGGAGTCGGCAGTCACATATTCGAGAAAATGTGCTCGGAACATTCAGCCTTCTGTTCGCGGTGAAAACGGGGACGCTCCCGTTTCCGTCCTCCAATGCAGAGTGTGCGCTTGGACTAAAAGCATCGCAAGCGTAGATAGTCGTATCGAGGTTTCGAAATGAACGATTGAGTTCCCTTGCGGCCAGGACTTCACCGACTAAACCTCCTCCGTCGGCAGGTGCGACGGCAGAATAGATCTCGACTGCGGGTTCGGGAGTTAAATCTTTAGCCCTGGTTTACGACATGATCTAACCGCTCATCGGACTCCTCGATCATCCTGTCGGCTGTTCGTTGCGAGATCAAGCCGTCTTGCTGAGCCGCCTCGATGGAACTTTTTTCTGCATTGATCAGCTTTTTTCTTGCGACCCGGATCTCTGCGACGATCCGTGATTCATCCTCACCGTAAAGTCGGGCGAGTTCGGTGTTGATTTGCTCCAGTCTGGCGTTGAACTCGACGCGAAGTTGCTCAAATGCTGGCTGAGTGATTGTCTGATTCCTGAGCAACTCTTCCAATTCCGATTGCGCTGCTAAGATCGACCTCTGTTGCACTCGGGCACGTTCATACTCGCCTTCAACGGGGCCGCTCATGTCGAAGAAGGCTAACAATGGCTTTATGGCCAGGCCTTGTGCAACGATGGTAAAAGCTACGACGGCGAAGGTCGTCGCGAGAATTTGCTCGCGGTGAGGAAAGTCGGCGCTGAGACTGAGCGCCAATGCCAGTGAGAGGGCTCCGCGAATACCGCCCGCAACCAGCACATGCTGCCATCGCAAAGACACTCCGGCACGAAACAAATTGCTAACTGGAATCAGGCCGTAGACCGAGAGCATCCGACCCAGGAACACAGCTCCAATTGCGAGAAGGTTTACGCGCCAACTTTCCACGAGATCGCCCAAGTGGACCTGCAATCCGATGAGAAGAAAAACCAGCGAGTTGATGATGAAGGAAAAGTACCCCCAGAAACCCCAAAGCGCCACACGCGTGCGTGCACTCATGCCCACTTTCGCGCCCAGGTTGCCGAGCATGAGCCCAGCAGAGACGGTGGCGATGACCCCGGACAATTGCAATGACTGCGCCAGCAAGTAGCTGCCGTAGGCCAAGACAGTGGTCAGCGTGATTTCGATTTGCGGATCGTCGATGGTTGCAAGTACTTTACTGGACAAGTAGGCGAGGAATAGCCCGATGGCGATACCACCTGTAACTTCGACCACGAAGTGCCGAACCCCTTCCCCAATGCCGAGGTTGCCCGAGGTAATTCCAGCAACCAGAATCCCGTACACGACCGCAGCGACTCCATCGTTGAACAAACTCTCGCCTTCGACGATGACGGATAGCTTCTTGGGGACCGTCATCTCTTTGAAGATGGAGAGCACGGAGATCGGATCAGTCGCCGCCGTTATGGCGCCAAATGCCAAGGCGACGAGCAAGGGTAGACCCAAGGCCCAGTGAGCAGCAAAACCGGCGACAAGACCCGCCAGCAAAACACCAAGGGTCGCCAGCAGGCCAATGGGCAGAGCATTTTCGCGAAGATCCCGGAGGTTGAGTTTCAGACTACCTTCGAACAGCAGCGGCGGCAAGAAAATGCCAAGAGTGATATCGGGAGTCACCCAACTCGTGCGATTTCTGAGGAGTACGTCAACAAAGGGCAGATGGAACGAACCGAGTGCGAGACCTCCCAAGACCAGGGCCACGGTGTAGGGTACTCGCATCCGGGCTGCTACGACCGCGATAACAGAAGCCGCAATGAGAAGCCACATCAAAAACTGAACCGCAGAATAGACTGTCATCGGGGTGCCTTCGTTTATTCTGGCGCGGCCCGGGCACTGGCAACACGCGCAATCGTGGCGTCGACCTTTTTCCCGGCGTCGGTCTTGATCTTTCCCTCGTTGCTTTCGATCTCGTACGAAAGTCTCCTGCCAACGACCAATTCGGCTGCTTCCACGGATGCTTCTTCAGAGGTTCGGCAAGTGAAGGTCTTGCCAGCGCTGGTAGTAAACAATAAATCGTACTCCTGATGCTTGCGCTTCTTGTCAGTTACCCCAGGCGGTTGCACATCTGTCAGCGCCACTTTTCGCTTCTCCTTTTCGCCGCAGCGACGCACAGTGCAAACATCGTGATCAAGGTGAACAGCAAGCATTTGTGCATCTTGTATCTCCTCCCGGAGAGCTGGCACGTCTCTTTGAAGTCGCATCACCGAGGCGGAGCTGTCAAGCGGCAGGAAACGCAAGGCTCAAGCGGAATCTGTTCGGCGAGTATTGTTTCACCGGTGACCTACTCTCATTTGCTCAGCTTGCCGATCTTGGTGTTAAGCACTGTCATCAGGGCTTTACCCTCGTCCGATGGCTTGGCGTCGGTTCCGCGTACGATGTCGGTGGCCGTTACCGTCTTGCTATACAGGCGGTAGTTAGCGTCATTGTCTGGTTCCACAGTGGCGCCTCCGAGTGATAGGCCGGCAAAAACGCCCTTGGCCTTTCCATAGGTCAAAATGTCGGCATCAGACGCACTTGCCGCCGTGGCGCCGGGGCCTGCGGCTGCCGTCGCATCGCTACCCATCTTCGTCTTTCCATTTAATACCTGACTCACGACTTTCGGATTCATGAGCAACAGGATGAAGTCGCTGGACGAGCCGCCCACCTGAAAGCCCACACTAGCACCGCCGACTGAGTACATCGCAGGTGCGGACCACCTGCCCTTGAAATCTTGGCCACTACGGCAGAGCAACGGACCGCGGCCCCCGCTTCCACCGACGCCGAAGCCAAACTTCTTTACACCAGGTAGGATCAACACGCAATCCGCTCTGGCCAATAAGGTCGATGAGATGCTGTTGCTGTTGAGGAAACCTTGTAACACTAGGTTAGCTTGCCGAAGCGAATCTTCATCTTTTTGTCTGTCGGCAGCGAACACGGGGAGAATAATCAGTAGGATTGTGGAAGTGACGAGGCACGGAAAAGCCTTTCTGGTAAGCGTCTCACTCATCTTCTGGAATGAATGTCGCATCATCAGCCTTTCTCCATTTCTTTGCGGCTATTTGCTGCCGCTTGGCCTCTTGCGAACGAGCGCCCGCAGCCGTTCGACCAAGCATTAGGCACAGATTCGAGGGTAGAGAACTGTCAAAACAGATAGCACTTTGATCAACCGCAGAAGTGTTCCAGAGCACGCAGTATCGACAGGTGCATATTGTGGTCGGTCGCCTGTGATCTTCTAAGAAATATCCTGCCAGACTTAACAGGTTTCAACATCGCGCCAGCACGCCAGAATCTTAGTGAGTGCGCTGGATTTCGCTCCCGGCTGCGCTGCTCATTGGTCCTCTCTTCGGTAGCCGTGATGATTGTCCGTCTACACCGGACAGGCGGCGCTCAGACACACGATATGGCAAGCGGACTCGGTATCGGTAAATGACCTTCGATGGCATCAGTGGTAAGGAGTACGTGCGTCGTGCCGTCGAGGTTTCTATTCACGTGGCCCTCCTCGGTTTGCTCTCTGCCGCCTGCCTTCTCATCCTCCGTCCATTCATTCCTCTGATCGCGTGGGGCATCATTATCGCCATCGCGGTTTACCCGGCCTATCGCAGGGTGCAGGATTTACTAGGTGGCCGCAGCCGCCTTGCCGCGGTCGCTTGTACGATGTTTCTATTCGCTGTTTTACTCGTCCCGGTCGCGTTGCTCGCCGGATCATTGGTCGAAGGTATTCAAAGCCTGGCTGCTCGCCTCAAGGAAGGAACACTGCTCATTCCACCGCCCCCGCCACGCATCGGAACCTGGCCTGTCATCGGATCTCCGCTGAAAGAAACTTGGGAACTTGCCTCTAAAAACTTGGCATCTGCTTTGCAGACCTTTGCTCCCCAGATCAAAGTGATCATTCCGCAATTGTTTTTGGCCTCTGCTGGGGTCGGACTAGCGGTGTTGCAGTGGATTCTCTCCGTTATCGTTGCCGGCGTCCTTCTTGCGAACTCTGCGATTTGTGGAAAGACGGCACACTCGTTAGCCGAGCGCCTTTTCGGCGACAAGGGTCCGGAGTTTGAGGAACTAGCAGGAGCCACGGTACGCAGCGTAACGAATGGGATCATTGGGGTGGCACTGATCCAATCTTTGTTCGCGGCACTCGGTTTTCTGGCTGCGGGTTTGCCTGGAGCGGGATTGTGGGGAATTGTTTTTCTCGTCGCAGCGGTCCTTCAGCTTGGAGGGCTGGTCCTAATCCCGGCGGTGATTTACATGTTCGCGATTGCCAGCATTACCAAGGCCATGATTTTTTTGGCTTGGTGTGTCATGGTCGGATTGATGGACAACGTGCTTAAGCCTCTGTTGCTGGGACGTGGCGTTGCAGTTCCCACGGCGGTTGTATTCCTGGGAGCCATTGGCGGATTCATGGCAATGGGAATCATCGGACTCTTCGTAGGTGCAATCGCTTTATCAGTCGGATACAAACTGCTGCTCGCCTGGCTGGAGGGAACCATCGAAATCGCGTCGCAGTCGTGAAGCGAGAGCATATGTAAGACGCGAGTCTGCGAGATTGAAAGGATTACATCGGATGGAACCTCCTATTCCTCCTTGGCTTTTCGCGGTCTTACTCTTCGTCGGGATGATCATCATGCTGGAAATCGGTCGCCGACTGGGCATTCAGCGCCGCCCTACTGAGTCGGAGGGTGAGCGCGGCAGTCTGGGTACGATCGAGGGCGCAATGTTTGCCCTGTTTGGATTGGTCATGGCTTTCACATTTTCGGGCGCGGCAGGACGGTTTAACGACAAGAGGGCGTTGATCGCTGTGGAGGCGAACTGCATCGAAACCGCTTATCTTCGTATCAATTTGCTGTCCCAAAAAGCCCGGCCCGAGCTTCAGGAGCTGTTTCGTCACTATGTGGACTCTCGACTGGAAACCTACCGCAAGCTGCCAAACATTGAGGCCGCAGAAGTGGAGGTGACCAAATCCAAGAAAATCCAGAGAGATATCTGGATGAAGGCAGTCGCAGCAACACAACTCAAGGACTCTCACGTGGATGCAGGCAAACTGTTGCTTCCCTCGATCAACAGCATGATCGACATCACCACGACACGCGGGATGGCTCTACAAACCCATCCACCTAATATCATCTATGCACTTCTGTTCGGCCTCGGCCTTATTTGTGCGATGTTGGCTGGGTACAGAATGGCGAGCGGACAGCGGCGGAGTTGGCTGCATATCTTGAGTTTTGCGGTCATGACCGTCATCATCGTGTACGTCATAATTGATGTGGAGTATCCGCGCGCAGGTTTGATCCGCCTCCAGGCGTTCGATCAATTGCTGATTGACGTTCGCCAAGCAATGAATTAGTGCGAAACTCATTTTCAAAGAGGTAGGCCCACATCGCTCTTGCGGGGTCGTTCAAGAGATCGATGGGGCCGAGAGGAATTGAGCGGGATATCGCGACTGCCTGAGAACGGCGCTACCGCTAGTTCTTAGAGCTTTGCGGGATACGATCTCCGGCGAGGCGTGCCGGTGATTAGTGTTCGTGACCGCGAAATGACCACATCGGCAACGAGCCTAATTCCTGTGCATGTTGATGCGAGGAAGAACAGATACACCGGGGAGTAGCACGGCTCAAAACCTGCGCCCTTGCTCAGATAGGGATTGCAACTGTCAGGTCGGCTGTTTCGATGCGATGGTTGGAGAATGTAGGTTTCAACTCTGAGAAACTCGGGGTTCGAGATCGAGATATTTAACGAGTGTTACCTCGTTACCTTGCTCGTTGTATACGAGCTCATCTATCAGTCGCTGGGTCAGCAGAACGCCGAACCCGCCAGGTCGCAATCCAAGTGCGTCACGGTATGCGAAGTGGCGCAAGGGATCGTCCGCCGGATTGGCTATCGCAGCGTGTGGAATCTCGTCCAAAGTAAAGCCTTCCCCTGGATCACTAATTCGACACGCCACCATATGACATGCTCGTAAGTAGGAGATTTCAACTTGCTGGCTAGGATCGAGGTGTCCGCCGTGTTCAATCGCGTTGATCAACATCTCGCGGAAAGCCATTCCAACCGCACCTTTCTCTGGATTGGGCAGCTCGGAAATCTCATCAAAGAACTGAAGTACGCGATCGGCAGTCTTAAGATCGCAGCGAGCGTAGATGCGAATCCATTCCGATGTTGCCGAGACCACGTCGATGCCATCGTCCCAGCATGGTTCCTCGATCGCGTGCCGAATCATTACCGCAAGCGCGACTGGCGAGAACGGTTTGGAAAAGTAGCTGAACGCATACTCGCGCATCGAAGCAATTACGTCTGTGGGGGTGGTGTCTTCGGCCAGGATGATCAGCCGTGTATGTGGGCGTATGCGCCTCAGCTTGCGAAGGAGTTCGACGTCCTCTCTCCCCGAGGTCTTCTCGCTGGTTAAGACCAGATCAAAGGCCTTATCTCTGGCCACGGCCAGTGCCGCAGTGTTGTCGGTTGCGTGCTGCAGTGCCCAAACCCCGGGTTCCAGAATGTCACGCAATTGTTCTTCAATGAGCGGGTCGCTGCCAACCAGCAATGCAACGCGGACTGGACCAGGGCGATTCTCGATGTTGGGTGGGGCACTCACATCAGAACCCGACGACTATCTCTAAAGAATTGTCATATCTAAATTCTTATTCCGCACCTGATTCTTATAACAGTTACTGTTGTAATCAGACGCTTCAATGAACGAAGGCGATTTCGCCCGGGTGCACTCCCTTGGCCCGCGACGCTGCTTTGACTCATCGAAACTCAGGCTGCGAAGCCTTCCGCGAGTCTGCCCGGAGCAGAACGATGGGGATCGCGAGTCCGGTTCCCAGAGCCCCGATAGTAAACACTACGTGCAAGAGATTCTCTAGCGCTGTTACGAGTGTCTCATTGCATATGTGGGGAGTGTGCGCCGTGACCGCAAACAATCCCAGAATCGCCTTGGCCGTAAATCCACCCGGAATCATGGGAATGCATCCGGTGACATGGAGGGCGTTACGCGAAAGTCCGATCGATGATGGAAGGAGTTGCACGGATGTTCCAAGCAGGAGGGCCGCCGCAAACGAGGCTGCTTCGAGTCTCAAACCTTCGCCGAGAGCGATCGTTCGCAATGCCACGGCAAGTGCGCCGCTGACGACACACCAAGGCAGGCCTCGGTATCCGACGTTGAAGAGCACACCAAAGCCACCTGCGGCGAGCCCACCGCAAAGCGTGTTGTGGAGCAGCAGCAGCGGATCCATGTTCAGCCCGCTCCTCCCATCAATTCCAAGGCCAGCCACACACCTATCGTCATGAATAACAACATCACGGCTGCCCAGACGCCTCGGGCACTCCCTACACTCGGACGACCTTCAAGGATGTCGCACTGCGCATTAAAGAGGGGCACCCCCGGCACCAAGACCAAGACGCAGGCAATCACGTCTGTGGCGGCTGTATGACTGCCAACCCAACGTGCCCCGAACCCGCACAGGGTTGATCCCAAGAACGCCGCCGTTGTAGCCGATATGAAGGGATTCGCATTACGCGACGCCAGCCAACGCCGGGCGATCTGGACGAGCCCCGCTCCCAGAAGGATAGGTCCAACCCCCCGCCAGCCAGTTCCCATCAGCCGACCAAACGAGGCGCACGCCACCCCGACCGCGAGGATAATGAGCCAATCGGCGTGACGAGAACAATCACGCAAGGTTGTCGTGAGATCATTACGAGCCTGTGTCAAGGTTAACTCGCTGCGCTCGATTCGCTCGGCTGCTGCCGTCAATGCGCCGTGCAGGCGCTCGTTCACGCCTACCGGTCCAACTTGGCGGATTCGTGTGATTGCCTCGTAACCGCGAGAGATCGTGACGACCAGGGAGCAATCGCCTATACCCATGTCCACCCGCTCAGCCCCCAACCCAAGAGCGACGGTTTTTGCGATGACCTCCACATGACGGGCGCTTGCACCTGCCTCCATCAATAACCTGCCGAAAGCCAGTGTCAGGTCTGAGACCTCTTCCAAAGACTCACGTGCTCTGGTCTGAGCCTGCATAAGTGTGTCGATTGCGCCGGTGACGTCTTTGCGTCCGGAGGGTGACTCCCATCATGCATACCCTGTACATCGCCGGCGAAACAACGGCCACTGACAGATTTGACAGCTTTCAACGTAGGTCTCGGAGCACAAGAATCTTTGGGGAAAGTGCATATCCTGACGTGAACGTGCTGAGCAGCAAGGGGGCGTAAATGTGGAATTTAAAGTCGATTACTTCATTCACCTCGCTAACGTCCTGCTACTGGCGGCGTACTGCATTCGTGACATTCTATGGTTACGCCTGTTCGCGGTCGCATCATCCTTAATTGCGCTTCCTTATTTCTTGTTTCAGCCAACTCCTCTGTGGGCTGCGTTGAGCTGGAGTGTTCTTTTTGTGGGAATCAATGTCTTTCAGGCGTGGCGTCTCTTTCGCGAACGTCGCCCCGTCCAGCTCACGTCAGAGGAGGAAGAGGTGCAGCGGCTTGCCTTTGGAAATTTGCCGCCGCGCGAGGTTTTGCGCGTTGTGAGTATCGGATCCTGGACGACGACGGCCGTAGGCGAGCACCTAATTAAACAAGGAAAATCCATCGAAAGCATTTCGCTCATCGTGCATGGAAATGTTCGAGTGACCAAGGGAGGACGGACTCTCGGTGAACTAGGAGCTGGTGAAATCGTGGGCTCAGCGCTCCTCATGGCAGGAGCTGTTTCCGATGTCGATGCAGTGACGGTGGAATCCACCCGTATGCTGCGGTGGGATTTGATGACGCTGGAACGATACCTGAATGCCCATCCCGAAACTCGCCGTGTATTACAGCATCACCTCGCCTGTGATTTGGCCGGAAAAGTCGTGCGCATGGGCACGGAGCTTTCCAGAATCCCATCGTCTGTTGCGCCCTAAAGCCGGGGCATAGTGGTTCTCGCCTCGCCACGAGGCTGCCAATATTGACAGGTCGAGGCTAAACAAACGCCTAGTAATATTCGCTCAGCCTATTCGGGTGGAGGCTCCACTTCTTGAAGAGTCGAAGAAGTGACTGGAGGGAGAAATGAAAAGTCGCAAGTTGAGGATGAGAGACGCAATTCTTCTAGCAATCGCTTTGGTGCCGGCGCAACTTCTCCAGGCGCAGGATGACTGTGGAGACGAGTGCAAGCTCAACACTAATCTTGCCACCATCCTCAGTGTGCCAGTCAATCCGTCAACTCAGGTTCTCGGTGCTGGCTGGGGCTTTGTGGGCGGAGCTGGGTACAATTTCGACCGCCGTAATGCGTTTGTCGGTGAGTTCATGTGGACCCGAGTTTATCCGTCAAGTGGAGCTCTACAACCTTTGCAAATGGCGCTGCAATCAAAGGATCTTGAAGGAAATTCCGATCTCTATGCTATTACGGGAAATTACCGGTTCGAATTGCGCGGTCGGCTATTAGGTGCTTATCTCATCGGTGGCGGCGGCTGGTATTACCGCAATACGTGGCTGTCAAAAGAAGTTAATTCCGGTACTGGCAATGTTTGCACACCAGTCTGGCGCTGGTTCGGATACTCCTGTACATCGGGAGTCGTGAATCCCAATCAGCCCCCGGTGGCGTCGACCTCGAACGTATTAGGAGCGAACGGAGGCATAGGGTTTACGGCAAGAGTCGGCGAGGCCCCCTACCGCGTCTATGTGGAGACTCGCTATCACTATGCTCCTACTAAGAACATGAGCACGCAGTTGATAGTGGTCACTCTGGGAATCCGCTACTAACGCGCGTTCTTTGGCCGAAGAGGTGTGATTGAGTTGTGACGTCATTTCCGACGTAGATTCCGCGTACTTCAAATCTCTGGTTGAGGCTCGAAGCGAGACTCTCTTTGTGGGCATCGCGAGTTCCAAGGAATTCGGGTGCGCGTGACGCACTACTACTGGATGAATTCCCGAGCGCTAGAGTGCTCCGTCACTTTGCATTTGTTTCACGAGCAACGCAACCAACTTGCCTATAGCTTTGTGGACGTTTGTGGGGTCGAAAGTATCCGTTACGCCAGTCCACACGAGCACTCCATCTCCGTCGGAGAGTATATATAGATTAGTCTCGATGCGCACTTTCTTTTCTTCACGCAAGTAATCCGGCGAATAAACCGTCGGGTAAACCGAACCGTAATAGGTGTAAAAAGTACCATAATACGGATACGGCGTGAAGGATGGTCCACCGGGGATGTAGGTGACAGTGTGTTCGACCTTGATCAGGCGTGAGACCACCACAGCCTCGATTTGGTTGTCCCGTACTTGCGTTCTGAGGTAGTCCAGGCTAAGTTGCGCTCCCTCCGGTCTCAACAGGATCGTGTTTCCGGGCATCGCTTGACGTCCAATTTCCTCAAGTTGAGCGGCTAACGCATCTTCGAAGTCGGCGCGGATGGCAGTCTTCTGACTGAGGCCTAATGCCAGCACACGACGGAACGGCTTTATCGGTGCGTTCGGATTCCGCCAACTCATCACCACATGACTGGACTTGCCGAAGGCGAAGCAAGCAGCCATCAACGTAGCTACGGCAAATACTCGCAATTTCGGGCTCATCCTTGGATTCTTGGGATTAGAGGCAACTGATGTCACCTGTCAACGCTGGCAGTTGAATCATCTTTGATATTTGCGCAACTGCATCGGCGAATAGACTCGCATAATTTCCTTGCCGACACGCGCGTTCTTTCGTAAGGCTGTTATTTTTGCCAGTGCACAACCGCGAATGGCGCCGGTAGTTTTCTCTCGTGGAGGTGTAATCAAAATGAGACAAATCAGTGCGTTTCTTGCTTTTGTCCTGGTCTTCTGCTGTGCGTCATCGCCGCTGATGCTTGGACAGGATGAAACCTCGGTCAAGGGGTTGATCACTGCACGTACCGCGGACACTCTGACGTTGCGCACCGCTGACGGAAATCAAGTCATCACCTTAACGGATTCAACAAAGGTACAGTCGCCGAAAGGACTCGGACTACGCAAACAGCAAATGTCCTGGACGAGTCTGATCCCTGGCCTTAAAGTCAGCGTGAAGGGATTTCCGACTTCGGACGGCAAGCTCGAGGCTAAAACGATCACATTCAGCAAAGACGACTTGCAGACTGCCAGCATGATACAGGCCGGATTGACGCCTACAGAGGAAAAAGTCGCAGCCAATGCGGTGAAGATCGCTGCCAACAAGGAAGCGATCTCAGTGAACGAGGCGAATATATCGGCGAACAAAGCTCAGATCGCGGCTAATGACGAAGAGGTAAGCCGACGGTTCTCGGATTTAGCTGACTACGATGTGAAAGATCAGACGATTGTGTACTTCTCCACGGGCAGATCGGCAATCTCCAACAAGGACAAAGCGGCATTGGCGAAGCTAGCGGATGGGGCAAGCAACACGCCTGGCTTCATTATCGAAGTAAAGGGATTTGCAGATTCGACAGGAAATGCCGCAGCGAACCAGACTCTGAGCAAAGATCGAGCTTATGCTGTCGTTAATTACCTGATGCAGGACTGCAAGGTTCCACCCCGGCACATCGTGTCTCCCGGTGCGATGGGTATCTCAAATCCGGTTGCTTCAAATGAGACCTCGCAAGGGCGCTCTCAGAACAGGCGGGTCGAGGTCAAGCTAATGGTGAACAAGGGTGTCGCTGGCGGAAACTAATCGCAGGTAATCTGCATTGGTTGCGACATCTCGAATAGCGTTCTAGTGAGTCTTGTGATTCTTAGTGATGACGCGTCCGAGATCGGGAAGGAATTCCTTCACCACACTGAAACTTATGTTGCTCGCCATGGTGATCCCGAAGCTGACCGCGCCATCTCCGGCAGAGCTTTGGCTGGGGGGTTGCCATGAGCGCGAAATAAAGGCGCCTGCAGCTACTCCAGCCAGCTGGGAGATCGAAATATGACGGCTTCCATCGTCATGGCGGGCAAGCACACCACTTGCTAGCGCATACTCTGTACGAGGCCAGACGCCCGTTTTGCCCGAATTGAAATAACGGGTGTCTTCGTGGAACGCGCTGGCGAGACCGAATGTCGCGCTGCGCTGAATGGAATACTGGCCGACGATATTCGAAAACCGCTTTCCATACCCGGATGCTCCCTGTTCCCATTCTGAAGGCTTGTCTTTCCATTGATCGATTCCGGCAGAAGATCCGGCCTTAATGTATCCCAGTGGATTCACCATGGTTTTTAAATAGACATGGGTTCGTTCCCGCTGAGCCAAAGGGCGGAACTCAGTGGCCTTTGTCGTGCCTGCCATGTTGAGATAATTGAAAAGTAAATCGATTGGGTTGCCGGTTGATTTCTCGGTTTGCTCGACCGAAGATGAGTTCTGGTTCTGCGCCGCGGCGAAAGAAATCATCGCGAGAACGAGTGTCGCCATCAATTGGATAGGTTGCTTCATGGTGAGTGAGCATTAAGCAGGTGGCAGTTGCCGATCTGGAGCTAAAGGTCGTGCGTTGCGCAACTCTTTGTGCAATTGTTCCCTGGATTTCGTGTGGACCAAGTTCCAGTGTTGAGCGCCTGAACAAGGGGGAGAAGGTTAAAGGAGGCCCCCTCTTCTTAGAACTTGATTACAAGCCCTGTCGAGGCGCGAACGTTCCGGTTGCGAGTGGTACCGGAGAAGTTGGTGCTGATCCAGTCGGCTTGCACGACCCGGAAGCCGATTCCTTTGCGCATTCCGATGTCAAGGCCGCCCCCCAATAGCATGGCGAAGCCTGTGGTGGAGCTGGACCCGCCACCTACCGTGGTACCGCCAAACAGCGCATGTGCAAAGGGCTGCACTACTGGCAAACGGGCAGTCAGAACTGGTCCGCCGGCATACGTGTACGTATGGACGCCCTGGTCATAAGCTCCACTGAAATCGCCGGTGATGCCCAATACGTGTTTGAAGTTTCCAGTAAGTGAGGCATTCCAGCCGTTTGCGTTGAAGGATGGTTGAAGGTGGGTAAACTGATATCCGCCATAGAGCTCGACTCTTTGAGCAGTTGCGGGGACGGAGAGCACACTGATGACCAGAGATAAAATAGCCAAACCTATGGTATGTTTCGTTATGCTAAGCATTTGCCTTTGTTCTCCTTGTCCGCGCAAACGTTCCACATATGGAATCTCTTGGGAGAAATGTAGTCCCACCGAATAGGGGTGAAGAACTGTCGGTCCTGACAGTGCCAGGGATCCTAGATCTAGTTGCTGCCCTTGTAGAGTATGCACGTCTAGAGGTATGACCTGGGCAGCAATAGAATGGTCGTGGGCTTATAGCGTTCGTGTCGTGTGACTCCCCTGTAACTATTCCACTTCAAATAATTGTGGACCAGATCAAAATCTCTGACAGGATGTGTCGGCGCTGATGGACTGATGGGGTTTGCATTCCTGAAGGTTGTTTCCTGATGCTAAAAGACAACGACTGGATCTCGCGGACCCGCAGATCTGTAGGGTGTTGAAACCTTAGCAGGATGGCCGAAATGCAAGACACAGTGCCATGTACATGGCAGCGACTGAAGCGGCATGCCACTCTAGCCGAGTCCGCCGTAGATTGGCGTGGATCGAGCCAACAAAATCGACTTCAGCGGTCTAATCGCCCGGATAGTGGGATGGGCAACTGGGACGATTAGAATCAGTTTGCGCCGACTCAACGGGGCCTCAACAGGGGGCCGAGCTGACGCAGCCACTAGACGGTCGAACGTCGCGGCTCCTGAGCATCAACGCCTAGTCGGTTTCTGAGCGTTGGAGAGTTCTAATGATCAACGGCTGTGCAAGGCGGCACTGATGAATCGTCCGCCGTGGAGAACTACATCGACTGCAGTCAACAGTTCGCTTGCAACCCGCGATTTCAACACGTACCCGCGAGCGCCTATCTGTAAAATCTCTTGGACAATGTCTTGGTCTCGGTTTTCGGTAACGAAAATGATCTTTGACTGAGGAGCAAACGCTAGAATACGCCGGGCGACGTCGATTCCGTTCAGTTCTGGGAGGCCGATGTCGAGAATGATCAGGTCTGGCGTCAATTGTTTAGCTTTTTGTACAGCGTCCAGACCGTTAGCCGAGACACACACAACTCTTAACTCTTGTTTCTGTTCAAGCGTTGAACAGACGAATGTCGACCACGTCGCATAGTCCTCGACCACCAAAATGCGAACGCCCATTTCTTGCACGGTCGCTCCCTTTAGGTATGGATCCTGTTTACCGGGATAGACGGCGAATGAGTTCCGCGCCCCCGAAGCGTGACCGAGATCACATCGAATACGATTGGGGATGCCATCGACATGGACCGCCTGAGAGTTGTCAGCAATCCGGCAGCCAATATGGGCTGGGAGCGTTCCTTATGATAGTGGCCTTAGTTTTAGGGAGTTAGTCGTGGCTGCCGGGGACAAACCACATAAAGTCGCTATTCTGTTGGCCTAAAACTGGCTGAGAACCACCGAGCATGGTTCTTTTCAGCCAACATGCGCGAAACTGCCCCGACACTTCTGTCAGCGGTATTTCTTACGCCGATGGCCGGTGCGTCACATTCTGATGCTGGCGCCCTTTGCGTTGCAGCGAAACACTAAGTTCCGGAGGAAGTCATGCATGTGAGTTGCATGTCCAACAGAACCCAGTCCGTCCGCACTTGACCGAGCTCATTCTTTGGAAGTCACACCCTAAAGCCGCAACAATCCCTATGATGTGTCGGACGTCACGGTTTAGCGGCGTTGTCGTGCGGCTACGATCTTCGCGAGGCGCATCTTCACATCAGCGAACTCCCCTGTACTTACGATGTCAATCGTTTTTGGTGCGAGCAAGAGTGGGATGTCTCTTTGCAGACGGTGGATCCTCGTTTTAGTCGAGGGATGTGTATCGTAGAGCCGATCGAGGAAGGGTTCCTTTTCTTCTTCGGAAAAAGCAATCTGCAAAAGTCGGGAAAACTCGATAGGATCATAGCCGGAGGCCACGGTGTATCGCAGCCCAATCCGATCAGCGTCGAATTCCTTGTTACGTGCCAACTTAGATGCCAGAAGCGGACCTAGGTATTGGCGCAGAGCGTATCCAGCAGGTCCTCCGATCAGAGCTGCACGCCGCCAAAAACGGACCTGAGCGTCTAGTCTGGTTTGGTGGCGGGCTGTGACATGGGCTGTCTCATGTGCGAGAGCTGCGACCAGCTGACTTTCGGTTTCAATCAAATCAACAAACCCTGTGGTTACATAAATAAAGCCGCCTGGCAGCGAATAGGCATTGGGCTCCGGATCGCTCAACACCTTGACGACGAAGCATCCGGATAGCTTGGAATGAGTCGCGAGCGTCTGCTCGAGACTATTCATATATCGCACGATAATGTCGTCAGTTATCAACTCAGAACGCTGCTCGACGTCCGCTGCGAGTGTGTTTCCGAGTGTGTATTCGGCTCGTTGACGCCTCAGGTTCTTCTGTGCAAGTTTCATCGATGGCGCAGGAACTCGTAAAAGATCACAGGCAACGTCTTCTGGGCGGGAAGATGACGATGAAACCAAGCTTCGCACCAGAACAGAGCCAGACTGCGCATGCACTTGATCGGATAGCCCGACGATTAGAATCACAAGTGAAGTCAGCCACAAGTGTGCAGGCTGTGCAGTAGTTCGGAAGCGGGGAGTCCAGTTCATGGAGTCAGCGACTCCTTAAAGATCCAAGGTCATGAGAAGAGTGTCGAATTGATATGGAGAGCAGGGAACTGTCATCCGTGACAGTGAGAAGTCGGAGGACGTGCGATTATGCAGAAGACGCGTCCACAGTCGATTTGACTCGCTCCACAAGGGTGCACCAGGAGCCACTCACATCTAAACTGCGTCCTGTTAATACTGTCAGTGTCGTCCTTCGCGCGGGAACCGTAGCCTTTGTGTGAACGCCGTTCCTCACAAAGCCAGCTGCGGCATACTGCCGAAAGATCAGTGAGTGAGCGAATCCTTGATTTGACCACGGAGGTCTATAATGAGGGGAAAAGCTATCGTTCTTATTGGGGCTAACATCTTCTTGGGATGCGCAGGCTTGGTAGCGCAGCAGTCTGCGCCGGCAGTGTCTGACGACTACATCCAACTAATGCGGAAAGATGTGAAATCGGACAAGAAAGCGCTGGTTGCAGCTAATATGTCGCTCACAGAGACCGAGGCAACCAAGTTCTGGCCCGTATACGATCAATACGCAGCAGACCTAGCCAAGATCAACGACGCTAAACTCGCCGTGATAAAGCAGTACGCCGCTAAGTACGACAACCTCTCAAGCGAAGAGGCGCAGCTGTTAGTAAGGAAGTGGAATGAGAGCGACGACGCGGTCATCCAGCTAAGACTGAACTATTTGCCAAAGTTCCACGATGCACTTCACAGTAGGAAGACGGCTCGATTCTTCCAACTTGACCGTCGTATCGGACTGGTGCTAGATCTGCAACTAGCCGCCGAGATTCCTTTGGTCGAGCAATGATCTCTACTACGGCGCTGGGCCCAGAGTGCGTGGCTCCAAGCTACATTGGACGAACTATTCGGACCGCTAAGAGGCTGCTAAAAAAGCACTCCCGATGCACAGTTGTGTATGGGACGAAAAGGCAGGCGCGGACACGATGAGCAGCAGGATCATATCTTCAGTTATTTGTCTCCGGAAGCGCGAGTGCGGAAGGATCATCCGCTACGTGCGATCCGGGCCATGGTAGACGAAGTACTGACGCAGCGTTCGCGGTCGTTTGACAGCATGAACGCCCGGGTTGGCCGGCCGTCGATTGCGCCGGAAAAGTTGTTGCGGGCACAGTTGCCGCAGATGCTCTATTCGATCCGCGGGGAGCGTTTGTTGATCGAGGAGATGGATTACAACCTGCCCTTCCGCTGGTTCGTGGGGTTGAACGCGGACGACGAAGTCTGGGACGCGAGCTTCACCAAGAACCGCGACCGCCTGCTGGAAGCTGACGTGGCCAAAAAGCTTTGTCGCGGATAGTCGAGCACGCGCGCGGCAAGGGGCTGACCAGCGACGAACACGTCACGGTGGACGGCACGTTGCTGGAAGCCCGTGCGAGTTTGAAGAGCTTTCAACCCAAAGCAGACAAGCCAGCGCCACCGCCGGACGACCCGGGCAATCCCACGGTGAACTTTATGGGCAGAAGAGCGCGAACGAAGCCCACGAGTCCAAGACCGATCCCGACTCTCTGCTGGCACGCAAAAGCGGTGGAAAGGAGTCGCGGTTGAGTGACAGCGGGAATCCGTTGGTCGAGAACCGCAACGGACCGATCGTGGACGCAGAAGTGTTTCAGGCGAACGGGACGGCAGAACGCGACGCCGCGCTAATCATGATGGAGCGGCTTCCCGGCAGGCAACCACTGACGGTGGGCGGCGACAAAGGGTTCGACACCTTCGGGTTTGTGGAAGAGTGTCGCAACCTGCGAGTCACGCCGCACGTGGCTCAGAACCCGGGACGACGCCGCGGTAGCGCGATCGATGGCAGCACCACGCGGCACGCGGGTTATGCCATCAGCCAGAAGAAGAGGAAGCAGATCGACGAATGCTTCGGGTGGTTGAAGACGATCGCGCTAGTGCGGAAGGTGCGGCATCGCGGAGTGAGCAAAGTGCACTGGATATTTACCCTGGCCTGCGCTGCCTACAATCTGGTGTGCATGCGAAATCTGGCTGCCGCCGTTTCGACGGTGTCAGTCCGGACCGAAGTGTGTCTCGCGGGGCATGAAGCAAGACGAAAGACGGTTTAGAAATGCAGCTCAACATAGATGAAAATGAGAAACAGAAAGAACAACTCGCTGCCGCCCACTTTGTCAGCGGGCTGCTAAGCCATCAAGCAAAAGAAGATCAGCATCTGACCGGTAGTTACTTCTTAGCCGGGAAGTCCTTGAGCAGCTTGATGACTGCCTTGTCCGCAAGTTCCAGAGATTTGTTCTTTTGTTCCATGTCGAGCTTCTGTTTCACGGAACCAGACCAGACCACTTTATTTGACCCTCGCTCGACGAACGTTAGTACAAGCGTCGCCTCGGGGACGTAGGCTCCAGCAGATGAATATCCGCCTGAGCCGCTCCACATACTCGCATTTAGTACCGGCGGAGGTCCGCCGTAGGTCGGTGAGTACGGCGTGCTAGCTTCGCCAGCTATACCGAAATGCACTCCACCGGAGGGCATAATCGTCAGGTCGCCGTCGCTGGAGACATGCGTCAAGTGTTTGGACTGAAGCTCGGCGTCGACCCGCGCAACCACCGCCTCAAAGAGCACCGGACGGGTAACGGGCAGCGCCGGCTCCGCCCAACTGTACGTTGTGTATTTGGAGAAATCTGTTCCCTTATCGTATCCGACCTTTACTTTCTGAGCAACGCCGTTGCTGGCGCCAAGCGGGATAGCTGCCAGCACGAGAATGCGCAGTATGGTTTTCATAATGCCCCTCCGAATATCAATCTTTGGGCAAGATAGTTCACAGCTCCGGACGCTTAAACTGGTGGAGCTGACAGGCCCCATTTGCCGGTTAGGGAAACGAGCGTAAAAAACGAGGTGGCTCTGACTGTCATTAGAGACAGTTATAAATTCCTTTGCTGAATCGATAATGTGCGGTATGTGGGATATGAAGTCTATGACCAGTGTCTCGGAGCTGAGTAAGGGTGGCTCTAGCGAGAGTACCTCTACCGAGGAGCTGGAGGCTACACTGTGGCGATGCATGAGATGCAACTCCTTCATTGCCATCCATTCCCAACATCGGTTTCTGCAACCTGTCTGTCCGATTTGTATCGATGGCTCGATAGAGTTTTGTGGTCCCCTGCCGGCGATTCTTCAATTGCAGTTTGCAGATGCGTAACAACACCTCCGGGCTTGCCCCGCACCCGGGCAATCGCTGAACGGGAAGTGGCCTGCCATCGGTCATGCGATATGGGCGTGTCGTGCGACAAGATGCTGAGAGACTCGGCGAACAAGACAAAAGTGCTGATTGTGATTTATTCTGCGGAAGAATTCGCTCGGCGGGCCCATTCCTCGCTCAGCCGATGCCACGTCTTATCAGGGTTGTAGAGCTCCATAGCCTTAACCGTCTCGCGCGAGGTCGGCCCCAGGTCCTTTTCGTAAACTATTCCGTCATAGCTAACCATGAAGGTTTTGACTCCGGTTACACGATATTCGGCGGGGACAGCAACCAAAGCGAAGCCTCCAATCATTAGTCCATTGATCACGTAATCGAGTTGCCCCAGTCTTGCGGCCGGACCCTGGCCTTTAAGAACCTTGAAGACATAGCCGTGGTATCCCGACGTTTGATTCGGGGAGTAGCCTTCCTCGATAGCCCGGGCGACGGCTTCACTGATCGGGCCGCCAGGTGTGCCATCCGGATTCTCCCAGTAGAGACCATCTCGTTTGCCGGGAGCGCTGATGATCTTTTGCGCGTATTGATTCACTCCTGAATCGTCGTGGATTTCAGCTGCGTACTCTTTCTGTGCTGCGACGAAACCTTTACAGATCTGGATAGCATCGAGTTCGTTCGCTCCAATGCGGCGGAAAAGAATCTCGTCGTGTCCTTGTTTGGAATCAAAAAGCCATTTGTGCCCCTCCCTCACTATTGGAACGGGGAATGGCCAGTCGTCGTTTCCAACGGAAAGAATAGCGCGCGCTCCATTTGTTGGATCAATCGCGACCGACTTCTTTTCTCTCGCCTTAGCGGCGAAGGCGTCTATATAGCTCTTGTCGTGCACCGGATCGGCAGAAGACACAAAATCTTTTCCGTCGGGACCAAAGATCTTGAGCATCGTAGCAAGATCGTAGTCTGTCGCTGCACGAATCAAAGCGTCGGCAGCCAATTGTGGGCTGGCGAACGAGTCTTGGCCGTTGGAAGTCGGCGTTGTACCTGCTGGAGAAGACTGTGCCGATGTCGAGATAGAGAGCACAGAGCAGAAGAGAGCCATAAGCAAAGTAGCCGATGCAGCGAAGCTAAGCTGTGCGAGCCTCATTGATTCCTCCAAATTTCTTTTCACTCGATCATTACCGGCGGCGTCCCCCACCGCCACCGCTCCTCGACCCACCACCACGGGAGGAGCCCATGCTGGACGAACCACGAGCACTGCTGGTGCGGGCGCTACTCCCACTGGCCCCCCCGCCTCCACCGAAGGCGGTGGAGTTGCGAGATCCGCCGCCACCGCCACTGGAAACGCTTCGGTCTCCAACACGATCCCCTCCTCCGCGATTCCCACCGGCACTGCGATCGTTCGCACTGGTTTGTTGCCGTCCTCCCGAGTCCATACGATCGCGTCCCGCGCCCTGTTGTGGTCGATTGCCAGAGCCCCGGTCACCCATTCCTCCTTGCTGTCTATCTCCTCGTTGGCCCTGGTTCTGGCGGGCATTTGATTGTCGGTCCGACAGCGAGGCTCCGCGAGTCGTGCCACCGAACTGGTTGGCTGTCGATCTGTTGGGATAAGGAGCGCCACCGCGATGTTGAGGATTGTGCTGCCAGGTGTTGTTGCCACTACGATTGGACACATTAGCGTTCCGGTTAACATTTGTATTGCGGTTCGAATTGTTAACAAAGTTGTTGCTATTGTTGATATAGACGTTGTTGTTGCCGTGGCCCCATCCGCAGTTATATCCCCATCCCCCGCCCCAGGCTGCTCCCATCATCATGCCGACGCCGAATGAGATCGCCATGCCGGCTGCGTAATAGCCGGGAGGCGGATAGGAAACAGGAGGATAGGGATATGCAGGAGCACCGTACACGACCGTCGGATTGTAGCTCGGAACGTAAATAACTTCCGGACTGGACGGCTGAACCACGATCACCTGCTTGTTTTCGACCACCTTAGTTTCGACTTTCTGCTGTTCACTGGATTTCAGATTTCCGCTGTCCTGCGCTTTTTTTCGCATGCGTTGCACTGCATCCATCACATCGCTCTGCTGAGCCAGGAACGCGTTCCCCAGATCGGTGGTCCATTTGATGTTTTCGTTCAATGTTTTGGCGACATCAGGGAGTGCCGCCAGAGACTGGACACTGGGATCCCAGTCTTGTTTCTTCACAGCATCTGCCAGCGCTTTGTCTTTCAAGTTCTTATTCTTCTCTAGCCACTGCTGGAGTTGGACGATTTCCAAGGGATAGGTCGAAGCCACCAATACCTGGCTCAACAAAGGATCCGGGTAGAGCGCGATGGGAGCAACCAAAGAGTCGAGTTGATCGGCCGGGATCTTCGTGGCGTCCTGATCCTGTGCAACTGCGGAAATAGGCGTCAGCAAGCTCAGGTCACCCGGAATCAAGAGAGTCGCGCAAATAAAAGCGATGATGTTTCGAATGGTTGCAGTGAACAATCCCGATTGCGAGACTTGGAGTTGCATGAGCCCTCCCTGCTTTACTCACCCTTGCGTCATCTGCAACGTACCCGTACGGAGCAATGGCACACGATCTCAGCACGTTGCAGCCGGTATCTGTGTTTCCCGGGTTGGAGTCTGTCGCCGTGAGCACGAATTAAAACGTATGCCGAGGAGGCTAGACACCTGCGCCATCTACGGGACGATCATCGGCCCTACAACAAGGCTCGGCGACTGACAAAAGTGACAGAATTGGGGATCCCATTCCGCCAAGAGGCTCGGCTGAGTGACAAAAAACCGAGGCAGTTACGCGGCCGAATGGGCGTACCGGACCGACTCGACTCTAAAATAGCCCTCTCGGTCTACTACGATTGTCATGCCGGGAGCACAATCTTCGCACAGCCAAAAGTGTTCGACTCTAGGGCATAGGTCGGCAGAACTCCTCTCGCGTGGCTCGAAGACAAAGAGCTTTCCACCGCGGAAGTAGCGAAAGCGAGTGTCGCAGGACGGATTGGCGCACTTGGTCACCATTAGGGCTCCGTACCATCGTGAGTTGGGCGCGAGTTGGATCAGTGCCAGATCTCGCTACTCAACTGTGCTCGGACCCGGTTCAGTTTAGAACTATCAGAGTAACCAGATGTAATGTGATTTTGTTCTAGGAAGTGTCAGATTCGCTGGTGATAACAACCTTTGTCAGCACCGAGCAGATAACGCCAGCGGTGTACTCTGCCCGCACGGTTGTCCTTAGGGTGAAGAGGGACTGCTGATCGCCGCAGAAAAACATAGTGATCGCAATTCCCGAGTTCTCGAAGGCCACCTCCGTAGTGGGAGTTATGCCATTCAGATCCGATACGAATCCTCCGCTAACGCCGGAGACAGTCCCGGTGATGCTTGCGGTGCCCCCGGGATTGGAAACGAATCCCACAAAGGAGAACCCGCCGCAACTCACAACCGGAATACAGGCTAAGCATAGTAAGGTGATGATTCTTGAAGACAACACTGGAGCACCCCAACACGAGTCTAATCAGCGTGCACGATATTGCCGTCTGGAAGTTGTGACAGTCGGGTCTACGTTGGCAGTCTGCGGAGTTGCGGACGAGGTTCTGCATGACACAACTGACTCCTTTGTGAAGGGATCGTCTCATGGCGTGGTTACACCGTCGATCTGATCCCGATATTCCTTACGAATGTGATGTCTCGTTCGAGAGCGTACCAATTTGCCCCTGCGTCGTCCACTGACGTTGCGCGTTCCGATGGCGTCGAGGTTGTCGCCGCTATTTGGCGTACTTCGACTGTGCTGGAATTCGGGGTCTTGTGCGACTGCAAAGTAAAGCCAGCAGAACACGAGCCCTACGACCAACATAGGGTGAAGGCCGGGGATCTGAGGTTGCCGGTGATTTCTGGTCCTGTGGACGGTAGAGGCAACCGACTGATGCTTCATTTCAATATTCCGCCAGTGTGTAGAACCGGTGACTGGCGAAAGTACAAGGGACTGCACGCTCGACGCAATATACTAGGGGCCTATTGTATTCCTCCAAGACTTTGTTGGCGGTTCGTTTCTACTAGCGGGCGAACCCTATCAGTGTTGACAGTGGGAGAGCCGCTACCCGCCGTCTAGGCTAGCTCAGCGATTTGACCGCGATCTGGTTAACGGAGTTGATATGTACAACGGCAGGGGATTTGATTACATATTCATTTTGTCGATCGTCTCAACGGTGACGTCGGCGCAAGTACGGGAAGAAGCTCGAAATCTGGTAGTCAATGACCTTTCCGGCAAAGTGGTCGTCATGGAGGTCGGAGGGAAAACCTATGTCGATCTGAAACGCTTGATAGAGATCGCTCATGGATCTGTGGAATACCGGGGAAACCAGATCGTCGTGAGTCTGTCTTGTGGCTCCGTGGACGGTTCAGCGAATACAGCAGAGGACGTGCAGTCAACCAGTCTGCGCCTAAGCCGCGAGTTTGTGAAGGCCGGTATCGAGGAAGTCTCGCTCCTGCGGGAGTGGGCTAGCTCGCTGGCAAATTCTCTCCAGAATGGATATCCGGTCTCGGAGAGCTGGGTAATGAACTATCGAGCCAGAGCTCATAGTGGACTCGGAATTGTATCAGCAGCAGTCTCAACTGAGGGTGATCGAAGTGGCGAGACCTTGCTCAAGGGAGAGTTCGAAGCCGTACAGGAGTGGAGCAACAAGCTCCTGGAGGCGCGAAGGTCGATGGACACGGCAAAATACGCCGTGTCTCCTACTGCTCTGCAGGATCAGCCACTGTCGCAGAAAATCGTCTCCTGCGGACGCTTCCTGGGACAGATGCTTGCTAGCGGGAGTTTTCAGGATGAAGGTTCGTGCCACTAAAGGGCTGCACTGGGGAGCGGCGTGTTAGTGAGTTACAGAAGCCTCTGCGTGCGAGGTCCAAAAATAAGTTACTCCCCATTTGGCAACGTGCGGTGCAGCTGTCAGATTTGCCAGTCCCAAGAGTAGCCATTTCATGATTAGGATGCAGCCGAGCTGGGCATAAGTTCCAGATGGGCGCCGAAAGCTCTGCTTGGAGGTATCGCTTTCTTCGTGTTCGTTGGGCCGAAAGAGGCGTCTGCTGTGAAGGTCCTCCGCAAAACGCAGGATTGGATCGGCCTGCGTCGAACAAGAGATCGGCGCGCTCATTTCCATGTCGACTAGGCAGTGCTTACCGGAGTGGATGACTGTAAATATCTTGTTGGTCCGTGGTCTCTAAATCTGTATCAGTTCCGCGGAGACGACTTCAAAGTGGAGTGCCCCACGGGATCGGGCAATCGCATGACGCTGTTTGAGGTGGCGAGAACTGGCCAGTCGGTTGTCAAACATCTTCCTGCGCGAGCGGAGGGCAAGCGCCAGTCAACGAAGGAACCAAGAAGTTTCAAGAAGATCCGTACTGGAAGGATTACATCCTGTTCTATGAGTATTTTCACGGGGACAATGGCGCTGGGCTTGGCGTGAGCCATCAAACTGGCTGGACGGGTACGATCGCGCGGTCACTCGATCTGTTTGCACGTCTGCATCCGGCTAACGGACTCAAGACCGGCAATGCAGATTTGGTATCCAAAATTACTCGTGAGCAAGTTGCGGGATAGATCGCGCTGCGTCGCGAAGAAACGAAAATGAAGATCAATCCAATGCATGCGACGAATTGGAGAGGATTAATCCGTTCGGCACTACCCATTGTCGAATGGCTGCCCCGATACCAACGAGTCTGGTTTCGTTCCGATTTGGTTGCCGGGCTGACGCTGGCGGCTTATGCGATTCCAGTATCGGTTGCGTATGCCTCTCTTGCAGGATTGCCGCCGCAAGCTGGCCTTTATTGCTACCTGCTTGGTGGGACACTCTACGTAGCTTTTGGTACCTCGCGCCAACTCGCGATTGGGCCTACCTCGGCCATTTCGATTCTCATCGGCTCAGCGCTAGGTGTGCTGTCCAACGGGGACACAATGCGTCAAGTGCACCTAGCGGGGGCGGTTGCGGTCTTGGCAGGTCTCGTTGGAGTGATTGCCTGGGTTCTGCGGCTGGGCAACATTACAAACTTCGTATCGGAGACCATCCTTAGTGGGTTCAAGGTGGGTGCTGGGCTAGTCATTGCTTCTACTCAGCTTCCGAAGTTGTTTGGCATCCATACCGGAGGAAGCAACTTCTTCACTCGGGTGATTGAGGTATGCAAGCACCTTGGACAAACAAATCCATATTCGTTGATCATAGGGCTGGTAGCGCTGGCAGCTCTTGTCCTCGGCGAACATTTCCTACCACGGCGGCCGATTGCTTTGTTTGTGGTCATGATCTCCATTGTGGTGATGTCCTTCGCTCCATTGGCAAGTCGAGGCGTCAAAACTGTTGGTGCGATTCCGGAAGGACTTCCTCATTTGGGCTGGCCGGTCGTTCGATGGAGCGAAGTGGATAGTCTGCTCGGGGTTGCACTCGCCTGCTTCTTGTTGTCTTATGTAGAAAGTATTTCGGTAGTTCGGGCTTTTTCTCGCACGCACAAGTATCCAATCAATGCAGACCAAGAGTTGCTGGCGCTAGGTGTTGCGAATCTGGCAGCCGGTATCGGACAAGGCTATCCCCTCGCAGGTGGCATGTCCCAGTCTGCCATCAACGAGAAAGGCGGCGCGCAAACTCCGCTTGCATTGGTCTTCGCCTCCGGCACCATAGGAATGGTTCTTTTATTTCTGACCGGACTGCTGCATAACCTGCCGGAATCGGTACTGGCGGCAGTTGTGCTGATCGCAGTTGGTGGTTTGATACGTCCGCAGGAACTTCGGCACTTATACCGCGTCAGCAAAATGGAATTTCGGGTGGCGATGGTGGCTACTCTAGGAGTTTTGGCTTTTGGGATATTGAAGGGTGTGTTGCTGGCAGCGGTCTTCTCCATTCTCCTTCTGCTCAAGCGTGCTACCCACCCCAGAATTGCCGTGCTTGGACGGATGCCAGGGATGGATCGTTTTGCTGATTCATCACGCTACCCGGAGGTTGAAGCGATAGAGGGTGTCCTGACGCTGAGAGTCGAAGCTGGGTTGTTTTACTTCAATGCTCAGAATGTCAGAAACGAAGTCCTAGACCGAAAACGGAAGCATGGGGCGGTAGATCTTGTCGTCCTAGACCTCTCTACGTCGGCCAATATCGATCTCGCTGGAGTACGGATGCTCAGCGAGTTGGACGAAGAGATGAAGCAAGCAGGCGCGGCACTTGCCCTGGCAGAGGTTCACGGAGAAGTACGAGATTTTCTGCATGCGGAAGGGTTGGCATCGAGGATTCCGGGAATCGCTCAGCGAACGAGAATCGCTGCCTTGATCGCAGAGAGAAAGCAGTTCCTACCCATCGCAGGCTAGCGGGATGCCTTTCTAGGCGCTGAGGAGGTTTATACGTGGTAGCGACTTTGCACCGCTTCGATTCTGTTGCAGCATCGGCACCGAAAACATCGGATGAAGCCCGGCATTTACTCGAGCAAGGCAATCTCGCCTCTGCAAGGACGAATGGCTTCGGTTCCCTGAACAAAACCAGTCATTCTGAACGGCAAGACCCCGGTGTGGTCGGACGTGATCGAAGTGCTCCCGTGCAGAGTCCTTTCGCAGCCCTCCTTGGATGCGCTGACGCCCGGGTTCCACCTGAGTTCGTATTCAGCAAGGGGTCGAATGAGCTTTTTGTAGTGAGGGTTGCTGGCAATGTGCTGGGACAGGAATGTCTCGGAAGTATGCGATACGCTGTGAGCCACTTCTCGAAGACACTGAAACTGCTGGTTGTCCTGGCTCATGCCAACTGCGGCGCGGTCACCGAAGCCGTGGATCTGTACCTGGAGCCAGGCAGATATATCAATAGCGCAACGGATTACTCCGTTCGGAGTATCGAAGATCAGATTCTGGTTGCCGTACGAACTGCAGCATTGAGCTTGGAGGCAGTGTATGGCCCAAAGGTCACCAAAAAGCCGTGCTTTCGTGCTGCGTCGCTCGAGGTCGCGCTAGTGCTCAATGCGGCTTGGAGCGCGTACTGTCTTCGCCAGGAATTTATAGGCAAATTCCCTCTACTGGGCGTCGTCTTCGGTGCCTACGATTTGATAAGCGGTCTCGTGAGGCTTCCTCTCTCGCCTCCGGGGCAATTGACGAAGAAAGAAAAAGGATTGTTCGTCCCACCCATGGACGCCACAGGCTTTCGGCAGCTCGCGCTAAGGATCTGCAAGGGACACCTCATCCGCAGTTTGATGGCGCCGGCACGTCGGAGGGCTGCGTAATAGCAATCCTCTGCGCGCCAATCTGGCAAAGCTGACAGTTCATCAATCCTCTTTTCGTACCGATCATTGAGAAGTACTGAAGTGTAAAGGCCCTAGAACACAGATCTTCTGTTCGCCCTGCCAGAGGAGGAATACGATGTCTTACAGGAAGATCCAGATGTGGCTCGCATTCGCTGGAGTATTGCTCTCCGCTTTAGGCGCTTTAGCCGCGGACAGCAAACTCCGGGTTCAGGTAGAGCCGAAACAGGCATATATCTTCGTTGACGGAAATCCGTTTGGAGAGGGCGGGCGAACGATCAAGATCTCCCCGGGCAGTCACACTGTGGGCGTCTACAACTACGGTTTCACTCCACAACTACGCGAACTTACAGTTGAGCCGGGAACCATCACCGCGCTGGAGTTCAAACTAGACCCTGTCGTCGGGGAGGTAAAAGGGCCCTGGGGGAGGATCCAAATTGAGTCTGCGTCACATGCGGCCGTGTTCTTGACGGGTAAGACTCCAGACTACATGGTCGGTCATGGCGACGAATTCAACCACGGAGGAGCTTTCCTTCCGTGCTGTACTCAGGAACTGATTGTGCCTCCCGGAGCCTACCCAGTCACAGTTCAGAACAGGGATAAAGTTCTGTGGTCCGGTACAGTGCGTGTTAACGCGAATGAACGTGTGATCATCAATGCCGCGAATGGGACACAGAAGGTAAAACCCTGGCCTCAAGGCGGTACCATCGAATCTCTACCACGATTCAAGGCTGGAATCGCCAGTGCCAGAATCGTGGTTGCACCGGTAAGTGGAAATCTAGCTGCCACGCCTACGCAGATCAATTGCGGCGATTCTACGAATCTGAATTGGACGACAGCCGAGACTGTGGAGCGGACGATTGGGGCTGGGTCGGAAGCGGTGAAGCAATCAGCCCCGTCGGGTGAACTGTCGTATAAGCCAACTCAAACGACGACGTAAACGCTGCAGGCTTCGGGTCCAGGTGGAACCCTTACCTCGAACAGCACCGTCAACGTGAACACAAATGTGCAGAGTTCGCTGCAAGCCTCTCCCGGCGAGATCAGGTATCGGCGAATCGGTGACAAGATCATAGAACAAGGTTCTACAAATCTGGCGTGGAGCACGTCGAACGCGCAAACGGTATCAATCGAACCACTTGGTGTCGTCGGAACAAGCGACTCTCGCTCGCTCAAGGCTGAACCAAAGCTCCAAGCGAACGGATCAGTAAATGAGGTCCAGACTTATGTTTTAACCGCAAAGAACCTGTGCGGAGGATCGGATACGCAGTCGGCATCGGTTCGGATTATCGGTTCGATCGAAGCGATACCGACAGTACCATTGGCCAGTGTTTTTTTCCCGACCGGCCACCCTGACCAGCGGCATCCGGAACGCGGCCTGCTACCAAGCCAGAAGCAAGTGCTGGCCCAAATGGCTGCGGGATTCAAAGCGTACCTTGAGTATGATCCGGACGCGAGGCTCAGTTTAGTGGGCAACACAGATGAGAGGGATTCAAATGCTCGCAACAAGCCCTTGAGTCAACGCCGTGCGAATCGAGTGAAGGAATACCTTGTGTCGCAAGGAATTCCAGAGGCCAAAATCGAGACGATCGCCCAAGGCAAAGATCATCCGCTCGATGCTGCGACGGTCAAGAAGTTACACGAGCAGAATCCGTCCGCGCCTTCCAAGTCGTTGGGGAACGTACAAGACCTTGTATGGGCATACAACCGACGTGTTGACCTCGTGTTGCTCCCGAAAGGCGAACAGTCGACCCAGTACTTCCCGGGAACTGCAGCCGAAGCGAAACTCCTCTTTAGCCGTGACTGGCCAGGAGGTAAGGACATCGTTGTTCTGGCATCAGAGAAAGTGCCCTTGCCCGCGAATTCTGCACCTCCGCACGACAAGAAGTAGTTTGAAGCATTAAACGATGGGGAACGCCTGAATTTGGGCGTCTCTCCTTTATGGGGGGAGATCTCTTCCGGACATGTGTCCTGGCAAAGGATGGTTGCGAAAACTGAATGCAACAATTAGTTACAGCAACTCAAGAGGGACTCTCAAGTAGCTAGATCCTTCCGTTTCTGATCCACGACTGCGCCCAGTCTCTTGCGGAGTAAGACCTCCAATTGCGCCGAGAAACTGAGCATCAGCAGAGGGCTGGATAAAAATCATATTTGGGAAATCTCTGAAGGCTTAAAGAATGCTCCTTCAGCGTATCCCTTACAACCTTCGTGTGCGATCCGGCGGGCTGCGCTAGTTTGGTCTTCCCAGCCAGGAGTACTGCCAACCCGCCGCCACGTTATTGAAGTTTCCGCCGTAGCGGATATAGGCGCCGCGGTTATAGCTGAATTTCAAGGACTGGTGCTTGCTCACGGGGAGTGAAACAGTGCCGCCGATGCGGGAGTTTTTCTGGAACGAATTCGGACTCTCGATGCCGTTCAGCGTTGTGCGACCTCCTACCCAAAAATTGCCGTCGAGAGACGTCCACAGCCTGGGTTTTACGTCGTAGCTCAAATGTCCCTCGAATGCTGCGATGGACTGTTGATGTTGTACATTCGTTCCCAGTGAGTACTGATTGTGTGAAAAGAACTCGTGATTCGTCGTGTAGAACCAGACCGCAGCATAACTATCGAGCACCCAATGCCCCCAACGCCGGGAGAGACCGAGTTCGGGTTTGAAGCCCCAGCGATTAGCTCCATAGTTGATGAGCTTCGTCGGATCGTATTGGCCGGTAGGAGTAACCACTCTGAGACTCACACCGACAATCGTCTTCTGATGCCATTTATGATAATCCACCACGTCCATCGCCGGTCCACCCGTAAGGTTCACAGAGACTCGAAACGCCGTATCGAACAGGCCCGACCGGTACGCCTTCGTTTCGGAATCCATCACGGTTCCGCGAACATTGCCCACCCCATAAGGTAAGGATGCTGAGAAGTTGGCGGTCCTTCCCAGCAGGTTGAACGAGTGGAAAATGCTGAAGATCGGTGCGCTGACTCTTGCAGTAGCACCCGTAATGGGCACGGCATTGTCAAAAATGAGGTCGCCATCAATGAAGGAGTAAGTGAGATTGACAGCATTCGAGTGAATTGGAGTGATGATATATGCACGGGGGGCAAGATCCTGGGCGAACGCTAGAGCAGTCGCCATCAGGAGAATGAAGAGATATCCAACACGGCAGAGCCTTTCCGTACGCCACCGACCGTCAACTTGCTCAGTCAAGTATTCCTCGTCTACGTCCGCTTAATGATTACTGCTGTCAGGTCATCCTGTTGCTCTGTTCCGTTAGAAAACTTAAGGACAGTTTGGTACAGGTTGGCGATGATGTCCTTTGGAGAAAAATCTCGAAACGCACGAATCACGTCTTCCATTCTCTGGAGACCGAACGCCTCTCCCGCATCGTTCTCCCACTCAAAGAAACCGTCGGTTGCAAGCAACACCAGATCGCCGGAATGAAGCTGCAAGCATGTCGGGGGTTCGGACTGGAACGATGCCAAAATACCGAACGGAAGGGCATGCGCGTTCATTTCGGTAAAGTGATCTGCCGAGCGTGAATAGACGAAAAGGGGACCATGACCGGCAGATAACAGTTCCACCTCCTGACATCCGGGGCGGCAAACGGCGGCTACGAAGGTAGCGAAGCGTCCAGGGGAAAGGTCGGCTCCCAGCGATTGATTGATATGTTCGAAAGCAGCACGCAAGTTTCGCCCCACGGTGAAGCTTGCCCGAGAATACGCGCGGCAAACGGCGGCGAGCAATGCGGGACCAATACCGTGTCCAGTCACATCGGCGAGGCTGACTATAACGGTGCCATCCGGGAGCCTTTCCCAGTCGAAGTAGTCACCACCAGTTTCATCCGCTGGTTGGTTCCATCCGGCGACTTCGAATCCGGAGATGATAGGTGATTCCTGAGGGAGTAGCGATTGCTGGATTGACCGTGCTACTTGAAGATCATGCTGGACGGCGTCGAGCTTCCGTTTCGTATCTGCTTCCCGAAGCGCCGCGTGAACATGTTTTCGAATTTCCCCAGTAATGGCGCCAGCCACAAGTCCGGTTGCCAACAGCGTAATCGCATTGAGGGAGACGGCAGATTGGGCCATCGAAGCCGGAGTGCCGATTACTGGAGGTCTCCAGCCAAGGTACAACGCGGCGCCACCGTAACTGATAGCGGCGATAACTCCAGAGAAGATGCTTATCCAAGGTTTTAACCGGAGCGTAGAAAGAGTGATGAAGATGCCGAATGCGAGCAGCAGGGGCGTCGCTAACGGCCGATAGGCTGCGTCCACTCCTTGGCTAGGGAGAAATGCAATTGCCCAAGAAGGCATCGACGCCTCCAAAGCCGTGCTGAAATACCAGAAGGCCGAGCCGAGTCGTGAGTTTGTGTGCAACGCAAAGTTTACTTTGCGAAGCATCCAATACTCATACCCACTCACTAGAGAAATCAGAAATATGGCCCACCAGGCTCGAGGATCAGCAATGCTGGTTGTGTGGATTACGAATAACCGAAGGGCAGCCACAATGGTAAGTAGCGCCAAGAATCCCAACACTCCGAAGATCCGAAGACGTTCGCTATGCAGCTCAGCGCGGTGAAACGCGATGGAATCGATGTTGTTGTCTGCCATGTCCAGTTCTCTTCTGGGCCGAAGATCAGGACCACTGCGGAGCACGCCTCGATTAGCTGTCGGGTGCCCTAGTACCTCACCAATAAACCTGAACAGCGTTGTCAGATCGCCCCACGCAATACCCGGTAGCGTCGGATCAGGGCATTGGTGGAGTTATCATATTCAAGTCGTGGCTCCTCGGCACTTTCGATCTGCGGAATGATGCTCAGCGCCAAATCCTTACCCAATTCAACTCCCCATTGATCGAAAGGGTTGATATTCCAAATCACTCCCTGCGTGTGAACGATATGTTCATAGAGGGCAATAAGTTGTCCAAGCGTTTCCGGCGTTAGCCGACCAGCAATGATCGTATTCGATGGCCGATTACCATCGAAGACTCGATGCGGCACTAGCCAGTCCGGCGAGCCTTCCGCTCTAACCCGTTCCGCGGTCTTACCAAAGGCCAGAGCTGCACTTTGGGCAAAAGCATTGGCCATAAGCATGTCATGATGTCGGCCGATAGGGTGGAGTGGGCGTGCGAATGCAATGAAGTCGCAGGGGATCAATCGTGTTCCCTGATGTAACAGTTGGAAGAACGAGTGCTGACCGTTAGTGCCCGCTTCGCCCCAGTAGACAGGGCTCGTTTGTTGGGTCACTTCTGTTCCGATGAGTGTGACGTGTTTCCCATTGCTCTCCATTATCAATTGCTGCAAATAGCTAGGGAAGCGATTGAGATGTTGCTCGTAAGGTAAGATTGCGGAACTCGCGGAGCCGAAGAGGTCGGTGTACCAGATGCCGAGAAGCCCCATGATCACCGGCAAGTTCCGTTCAAATGGTGTTGTCAAATAGTGCATGTCCATCCTGTGGAAGCCATCGAGCATCGCCCCAAAATTCTTTGGACCCACTGCAAGCATGGTGGACAATCCCACGGCCGAACAAAGTGAATATCGTCCTCCTACCCAATCCCAGAACTCAAAAACATTTGCGGTGTCGATGCCTAATTGCGTGACCCCAGCAACATTCGCAGTGACAGCTACAACGTGTTTGCTCACGGAGTCCCGATCTCCCGCTAATCCCGCGACGAGCCATTCGCGGGCCGTCTGCGCATTGGTCATGGTTTCAATGGTGTTGAAGGTCTTCGAAGAAACTATGAAAAGTGTCTCAGAAGGATCAAGATCACATACTCCTGCCACAAAGTCACTGCTATCGATGTTGGCGACAAAGCGGAATGTTAGAGATGGATCCGCATAATCCCTTAAGGCTTCGGTGGCGAATCTGGGCCCAAGATATGAGCCGCCAATGCCAATATTTACAATGTTGCGGATTCGCCTGCCCGTGTGTCCTTTCCACTCCCCACTGCGCACACGATTGCAGAAATGGCCCATGCGGTCGAGCACCGCATGAACTTGTGGAACAACATTGTTGCCATCAACGTAAATGGATGTTCCTTTAGGAGCGCGAAGGGCCACGTGCAATGCAGAGCGCTTTTCTGTGATGTTTACCTTCTCTCCCCGGAACATGGCATCTATCCGCACTTGCAGTCCGGATTCTTCGGCCAGGGCAATGAGGAGCTTCAGCGTTTGAGGTGTGATCCTGTTTTTGGAGTAGTCCAAATAGAGGTCGGCACCTTCAGCACTCATTCGCTCCGCCCGCGCCGGATCACTGGCGAACAGTTCACGGAGATGCAGGTCTTTGACTTTCTTATAGTGATGTTCGAGTGCCTTCCAAGCCGTCTGTTGCGTTTGGGCCGGTCTGTTGACCCTCCATGTGTGGACTGCCATAGCTGTTCCTTTCGAGTGCTTGGGCAAACAAAGCGCTTTTAACCTGGGTCCATAAATGCCACGTCTTTGCTCGGCGGTGTTGCTTCCAATTTGTAAGGGGCCATAAGCTCGCGCCAAAAAAGCCACGAAGCTCACCTCTGTTCCGTTTGCGACCACCTTCTCCTGGAAGTGAGATCACCGTTGTCATGCGGCTTTCTGTTTTACGAAATAGAGCTTTGGCGTGTACCGACCCCATGCCAGGGCGACCAACGCAATCACAACGGTCTGAAGTATTGCGTAGGCGGTTGCGGACGTGATTGCAGCTGTACCAGGAAAGCTCGCTGTTGCGATCACCAAGCTCATACCAACATTGCGAACTGATGTTGTTAGAATCATGCTTCTTACGACTTCCGCTTCTCCGCGTTTCGTGACCAAGAGGCCTGCCACTAGAGTTGCGAGTACCAAACAGAGCATGCCGAAGTAGCCTCCGAGATGAATGTCCGCCAGAGTACGAAAATGAACGACAATGACGACGATTAGCAAGACAAGATTGAGTAAGAGGCTCAAAGCACTAGCCGGCCGCTTTAATCTATCGGCAAGGGCTGCGTGACGGCGGCGAATCCAAATTCCCAGAGATAATGGCAGCAATTGCGTTCCCAGCAAAGTGCTTATCATCTTGACCACGTCGATCTTTAAGGGTGCTCCGCCGGCAATCAACGGCACCAGGAATCCTAGGAAGAGCGGAGAAATGATTGCTGAAGACGCAGCCAAAACCACCATCAGTCCGACTGCAACTGTTACGTTACCCTTGGCCATTGATGTGAATGGCGGCGCATAAGGTGCTCCCGGGCAAACCGCGGCAATTAGAAATCCGGCCGCGACCATCGGGCTGGTATGAAATGCCAGCAGTAAGCCCAGAGCTGCCCCGGGTACAAGAACGTAGTTCGCCAAAAAGGCCCGCGACAGCAGGTTCCATTGTCTGCCGATGCTCAGTACATGTGAAGCATTGACGCCCAGCCCGAGGGTGATCATCAGTTCGATCAGCGTGATTGCCGCGAGTAGGTTTACGAGTTGGTCGACGGCCATCGTAATTCTCCTACCTTGCAGGTACCGCTAGGTTTATTTCAGCCCTGATGACAAGCACTGCTTGATCATGGCGGTGGTAGTGACCTCGAGCACGGGACATCAATGACAGGTTAGGGGCAGTTCAGCCGAAGGCACTACTGACAGAAGTGACAGTCAAAGATGTTTGATCGCACTTGATCACCAGGTAGTAGATTTCGCAGACGTGCTGGCCGTTATATTGCGGCTGGAGTCCAGGCGTGTAGGAATCGCTCGAGTCTTGCGGAATTACCCCCCGAGCGAAATGGTGAATCCCACCATCGTACCGCCCAGGAGAACCATGGCGATGGCCATCCTCCAAGGGCGGTGGCCCGCGTATCTCCCGAATGCGTATCCAGCCATGAATAACATGATTACGGCGATCATATTCGAGGTTCGCAGAGCTCTGCCGGCGTCGGCAATAAGAGCGAATGGGACTATCACTGGGAAGGTCGAGAGGACAACAATCAGGAACACCCCGAGTGCTCCGAGCCACTCTCGCTTGCTGAGGCGAGGACGCTGAGGAATATCGCTAACATGGGCCAATCGCTCTCGCAGCGTTTCGAGATCGGAACTGGACAATACGGAGGCCAGCAATGGCGGCAGGGCCGAGGCGACAATCTGGTGTGCTTCCGCCGCGCTCGATGCCTGGTGGAGTGCGCCCAAAGTCAAGAGTCCACGTCCACGCTCACTGAAGCAAGCCATCAGATAGAACACCGCATCGATAATGCCCCAGGCTAAGTTGCATCCTAGCGCACCGAGCAGCATCGTACGTACCTCTTCTCGGCCGGCACCCGCCACGCTGAAGGAACAGGTGAACGTCAGGACCATGATCAACGCGAAGAGAACCTCTGAGATTCTCTCCATCGGATCGAGAAGGCGTTCGTGCGGGTTCGTGAGGCTCTCGAGCATCGGCCAAGCGCATCCTTATTGCTGCCACCCGCCCCCGAGCGCATTGTACAGCTGCACCAACGCGAGGCGTTCGTTTAGTTGGGCCTGGGCAAGCCCAAGCTGGGCATCGAAGTAACGACTATCGCTGTCGAGCACTTCAAGATAACTTGTCACTCCGCCTCGGTAGCGGCTATCAGATAGATGGGTGGCACCTGCCGCTGCATCGGTGAGTAATGATTCCTGTTCTCTGAATTCGCGGTTCCTGCGGTAAGCGACGAGTGAATCAGAAACTTCGCGGAAAGCCTGCTGAATCGACTGCTGGTAACGGAGCACCGCTTCTTGCTGCTGCGCTTCTGTCAGGCGAACTCCAGAGCGAATCTTCCCGGCGGTGAAGATGGGCTGTGCCAACTGCCCTCCGAAACTCCACAAGCCTGCTGGCCCGGTGAACAGATCCGTTAGCGCGGTACTCTGGTAGCCTGCGATGGCGGTGAGCGTGATCTGAGGGAAGTACGCAGCTTTCGCCACGCCAATGCGCGCATTGGCCGCAATTAGACTCTGCTCAATGGATTGGATGTCCGGACGCCTGCCCAGCAGGGAAGAAGGCAAACCGGCAGGAACCTCCGGTGGGACGGTGTTTGCGACCAGCGACAAGCCTCGAGTAATCGTGCCGGGATTTCGCCCTAACAGGATGCTGATGAGATTTTCCTGCTGTTCAATGCGCCTCTCCAGATCCGGGATTGCGGCGGAGGCAGTGTAAACGAGTTGCTCAGATTGACGTACATCCAGCATGGAGGTATTGCCGCCCTTGGCTCTGATTTCAACCAGGCGCAGAGATTCCTTTCGAGACTCCAAGGCGCGCCTGGAGATCTCCATCTCGGAATCCAATTCCAAGAGTTGGAAGTAAGCAGTGGCGACGCTGCTAACGAGGCTAGAGACAACCGCCCTCTGTCCCCATTCAGTGGCCAGCAGTTCGGCGCGGGCCGCTTCTGTCGCCCGGCGGAATTTACCCCAAAAATCTAGTTCCCAAGCCAAGCCTAGGTTCAGTTGCAAGGGACTGGTTTCGAACTCTGGGGTGACCCGCGTCTTCGCAAAGCGTTCGTTCGTGGCAGATGCCCCCGCGGTGATTGTGGGGAACTGATCCGCTCGCGTGATGCCAAGCGCTGCTTGAGCTTGGAGTACTCGGACTGCAGCGATACGGACGTCGTAGTTCTGCGCGAGCGCCTCACGGACAAGTGACTGCAGCTGGGGATCTTGGAATACGGCCCACCACTTCTCGTCACCGAGTGACTGAGTTGCCGCAAGCGCGTCTGGAGCAGATCCCCGGAACGTGTCGGGGATCGGCACTGCCGGACGCTTGTACTTAGGGCCGAGAGTGCATCCACTCAGTAAGAGCAGAGGAATGATGGCAATGTGGCAGAGCCTGCTCATATGGCTAGTCCCCTTCTGATGGTAGGATCACTGGCGCGTGTGCCGGGCCTTTTGTGCGATGAGCAATTCGCTCCACAATCTCGAAGCAGACAGGAATCAGGAAAATTCCCAGCATAGACGCGGCCAACATGCCTCCGATCACGCAAGTTCCGAGCACTCGGCGGGAGATGGCGCCTGCCCCAGAGGCGGTCCACAGCGGCACGCATCCCAAGATGAAGGCGAAAGCCGTCATCAAGATGGGTCGCAAGCGAAGTTTAGCGCCTGCAAGCGCGGCATCCTTCGCGGACAAGCCTTTGTCGAATTCCATCTTCGCGAATTCCACGATCAAGATGGCATTTTTCGCCGCCAAACCGATGAGCATGACGAGCCCAATCTGAGCGTAGACGTTGTTGTCAAGCGTCCGCATCCACAGAAAGCTGAATGCACCGAAGACGGCGATCGGAGTCCCAAGCAACACGCTAAAGGGCAGCGACCAACTCTCGTACTGAGCAGCGAGAATCAGAAAGACGAACAGGAGCGACATACCGAAGATCACTGCCGGCGCGACTCCTTCTGCTGCCTTCTTCTCCTGGTACGACATGCCCATGTAGTCATAGCCCATCTCAACCGGCATGGTGGCAGAGAAGACCTCTTCCAGTGCCTTCATGGCCTGACCAGAGCTGTAGCCCGGAGCCGCCCCTCCATTTATCTGCGCACAGCGATAGAGGTTGTAGCGTAGAGTGAATTCGGGTCCAGTGCTGGGCTTGATCTTGGTCAGCGCACTCATGGGGACCGGTTGTCCCGCGTCATTTGTAACGTAGAACTGACCCACATTCTCGGCCTTGGTTCGAAAATCACCTTCTGCCTGAACGTACACTTGCCACTGACGGCCGAAACTGTTGAAGTAATTCACCAGCAAACCGCCCATGAACGTTTGCATCGTCTTGTAAACATCGGAGAGCTGTACACCTTGCGAAATTACCTTTGCACGGTCCACATCGACGTAAACCTGGGGTACCATCGGAAGCGCGGTCGAGTAGATAGAGGCTAACTCAGGTCGCTTACGAGCAGCCGCCAGGAACTTGGTCAGGTTTTCACTTAGGAATTGCGGGTCCTTGCCTGCGCGGTCTTCCAACATGAACGTGAAGCCGCCTGAGGCGCCAACGCCGGGAATCGCCGGCGGCGGAAAAGAGAAGCCAAGACCTTCGGTGAATTTTGAAAGCTCGGTATTTAGATGGCTCTTGATAGCCTCATATTGTTCCTCGGGTGCCTTGCGCTCAGCCCACTCTTTGAGTGTGATCCAGTAAAAGGAGCTATAGGTGTTCTGGGCTCCGCTCAACATGCTGAAGCCCAGCACGGCAGTTACCGAGTCAACGCCTGGCGTCTTCAAGATCATTTCTTCGATCTTTCGAGACACATCATCATTGCGTTGGAGCGAAGCGGCATTTGGTAGCTGCAGACCTGCGAATACGTATCCCTGATCTTCATCGGGCAGGAAACCACCGGGCAAGCGCGACCCGAACCATCCCGCCAGTACTGCAACACCCAGCAAAAGGACCATGCTCATCCCAGCTCTTCGAATCAGCATTCCGCATGTGCTGACGTAACCATCTGTCGCCCTTCCGAACACCCGATTGAACCAGCGGAAGAATACTCCTAACGGCCCGCGGCTTTCTTTCCGTGGGCGCAAAAGCAAAGCTGCAAGAGCAGGACTCAATGAAAGCGCATTGAACGCAGAGAAGATCACCGATATCGCGATCGTGATCGCGAACTGCTGATATAGGCGCCCAGTAATGCCGGGAATAAAGGCCGTGGGGACGAATACCGCTGCCAAGATCAGGGCAATCGCGATGACCGGCCCAGAAACCTCCTCCATAGCCTTTAGTGCCGCGTCTTGTGGAGTCATGCCGTGTTCGATGTGGTGTTCCACTGCCTCCACCACAACGATGGCATCATCTACAACCAGGCCGATCGCAAGCACCAGTCCGAAGAGAGAGAGAGTATTGATCGAAAAACCGAGAAGGGGAAAGACGACGAAAGTGCCGACTAGTGATACGGGAACTGCGAGAAGAGGTATGAGCGTTGCGCGCCAACCTTGGAGAAAAATGTACACTACGATTATTACAAGAATGATTGCTTCGAACAGTGTCTGTTTAATCTCTTTCAAGCCCTCCGTGACTGCCAAGGTGGTGTCCAGTGCAATGGAATATTCCAAATCTTGAGGGAATCGCTGCTTGGCTTCTTGCATCAGCTTGCGGACACCCGCCGCGGCCTGTACAGCGTTCGACCCGGGAAGTTGATAGATGGCGACAACTGCAGCGGGCTTTCCGCTGTAACGCCCAACCAAGTTATACGTTTGTGCCCCGAGCTCCAGCCGAGCCACATCTTTCAGCCTCAACATCGAACCGTCGGGGTTGGCACGAATGACAATCTGACCGAACTCCTCAGCGGAGGGCAAACGACCCTGAGCCCGAACGGCATAGGTGAACTCCTGCCCTTTCGGAACCGGTTCGCCGCCGATTTGTCCGGCTGGGTTTACGGTATTTTGTGCCTGTATCGCTTTGACAATTTCAGGGACCGTAACCCCTAGCGTGGCCAATTTGTCGGGTCGAACCCAGCAACGCATAGCGTACTGACCGGCCCCAAAGACGGTCACGCTTGCGATGCCCGGCACGCGGGTCAACTGATCATTCAGGTTGATATATGCATAGTTGGCTAGGAATACATTATCGTACGTTCCTTTTGGCGAGTAGAGATCAACGATCATTAAGGGCGCAGATGTGGATTTCTGTACTGTGACGCCGTAGTTGACTACATCGGCAGGCAATTGCGAGTTCGCCTGGTTGGTACGCATCTGGGCGAGAATCTGGTCCGTGCTTGGGTCGGTCTTGATGTCGAAGTTCACGGTCAGGGTGATCTGTCCGTTGTTGGCGTTGTTGGAATACATGTAATTCATGTTGTCAACGCCGCTCATCTGCTGTTCGATGGGCGTAGCGACGGACTGCTCCACAGTCACTGCATCTGCCCCGGGATAAGTCGCTTTGACCTGAACTTCGGGCGGGGCGATGTTAGGAAACTGCGCGGTGGGCAACCTTCGCATTGCAACGATGCCGATGAGGACCATGAGAATCGCTATCACCATGGCGACAATCGGACGTCGGATGAAGAAACTTGCCATGGCTCATTCTCCTTGTGTGACCGGCTTGAACTGCTTGGGTTGCACAGTCGCACCTTCCTTTGCCTTCTGTAAGCCCTCGGCAATAACCTGTTCTCCTGCTTGAACGCCATCGGTGATGACCCACATCTGACCGACGCGCTCCCCAGTCTTCACCGGCCTGATACTTGCTTTGTTATCGGGACCAACGACCACCACGCTGTAGCTTCCCTGAGTTTCAACAACGGATCGCTGCGGGACCAGGAGAGCACCTTTGGCCACGCCCGTAACGGCGCGCACGCGGCCGAACATTCCTGGACGCAAGATCGCCCCCGGATTGTCGAAAGCGCCCGCCATGCGGATCGTTCCTGTTTTTACATCCACTTGGCGGTCAGCGAGCACAACCCACCCCTTTTGTGGATACAAGCTTCCATCGGAAAGGGTCAGTTCGAGGTTGCGTTTGCCCCCAGCGTGTTTCTCACCTTCTGCCACTGCGCTGATTCGGTTCGCGAGCTTCAGGTATTCCTGCTCGCTGATCGCAAAATAAGCTTTGATGGGTTGCACTTGGGAAACGGTGGTGAGAACCGTGCTAGGCCCTACCAGGTCGCCGATCTGTCCTTTTGCCAGGCCTGCGATGCCATCAATTAGGGACCGTACCGTGGTGAAACTTAAGTTCAGCCTGGCCTGCTCGACTTGCGCCTCGGCCGCAGCTACAAGTGCCACAGCTGCTTCGTTCGCCTGAATATCGTTGTCGAGTTGAGCCTGAGGAATTGCACTTTCCTTGGCAAGAGGCGTATCGCGGGCGACATCAAGCTTGGTCTTGCCGAGTTGTGCCTTTGACTGGGCGAGCTGTCCCTCTGCTTGGGCTAAAGCCGCTTCAAACGGACGCGCGTCGATCTCAAACAGCACGTCGCCTTTGTGGACCACGGTGCCTTCTCTGTAGTTCTGCTTTATAAGGTAGCCGGTGACTTGAGGCTGAATCTGCGCATTGACATAACCGTCTAGAGTCGAGATGCATTCGGTATAAAGAGGAACATCTTGTTGCGCCACCGCTACAACTTCGACCTCCGGAACTTGTGCTTCGGCACGCACCTTTTCCTTGCTGCAACCGGCTAACGGCAGCAGCAAGACCATTGCCCCGGCTGCCCAGGAAAGCCATTGAACAGATGTATTCTCTTGTTTGTGGCAAAGCACTGGTATACGCAGAAGCCCGTAACGTAGAAACGATTCACGTTTGGTTCGCATGAGACACTCCTGAGGACTACACGAGTGAACCTTCAAACAGGTCCTCTCATCCTGGCCGTCCAGAGCAAGCATCGTGCAACTGAGAAGCCCGCGCTCCTGCACGATCGAAGTATGAACTTGCAGATCGAGCAAAGAGTAGAAGGGAGCACTGCGGGCAGAAACTGGCAGAAGTTACAGCTTGGAAGGGTACATCGCCGACGATATTAGACGTCGGTGATAAAGACGTGCTTTAGGCGGATAGCTGCTTTGAATCATCCCGCGTCTTTGTCCGTCGCTCAAAGCGCCACGGCACTCCAGTCGCGGCACCGCCGTCGTTCAATCACCAGAACTACAACAGCTAATCACCCCTTTGGTGTTGCTTCAGAATCGCTTTGGGGCGCCATCGCAGCATGATAAGTGTCCCCTCGAAGAATCGTAGCGACAGACTTGTCATTCAAAAGGAAGCGCCTAGTCAGAAATGGCACTTACCTCGCACTCTTTGCCAGCAGACAGAAGCAAATCAATGATTTAGGTTCGCTTCATGGCGTGCGTAAATGCAGTCGAGTGGGGTGTTCTTGAAGCCCAACCAAAAGCCCTCCGCAGTGTGCGGGAGCGCCGTATTCCCCGTGTCCTCCTGGCAGATGATCAGGAAGAGATACGTCGAACTGTGGCGTCATTGTTGGAACATGAATGTGAGATTGTTGGTGTGGCTGAAAACGGAATGCAGGTTCTGGACCTTGTAGTCGAACGATCTCCCGATGTACTGGTGCTTGACATCGTCATGCCACTCTTGAATGGGATCGAGACTGCGGTACGTCTGAGGGCATCTGGATGCCAATCAAAGGTGCTCTTTGTCTCAATCCATGAAGACCTGGACTTTGTGGATTCGGCCATCTCTGCAGGTGGGCTCGGTTATGTGTCGAAGGCGCATCTAGCCACAGACCTGATTCCTGGGATCCGCACGGTGATGGAAAATCGCATCTACCTCTCCCCGAGTCTCCTTTCGGCATGGCCCTTTCTGTCCCTTGTCTAAAGGTGCCACGAGAGTCTCAGACGCACGATTCCGTGCCGAAGGATGGCACCAGCTTGAGATGCGAACCAACGAAGGAAGAGTGATAACTGGCATTCCCTACAGTTATGGCACGCAGGTGATCACAATTAGGGTTAGTCTAGAGCAGCAGAAGAACCATGGTCAGGAATGTTCTGCTGCACTGGCACGACTGGTGCGATGTAACGTGCATGGAAAATCGTCACAGATCTCGGCTGCTGATTGCAGACGACCACACGCTATTAGCTGAGGCCTGCAAGAACCTGCTTGAACCGGAGTTTCATGTGGTCGGCATTGTGAACAACGGACGAGAACTATTGCGTAGAGCGGAAGATTTAAAACCCGACGTCGTGATTCTTGACATTGCTATGCCGCAGTTGAACGGGCTCGACGCAGGCGACCAACTCAGGCGCTCGCTGCCGTCGTGCAAGTTAGTGTTTGTGACCATGAACACGGAACCTGATGTGGCTGCCGAGGCATTTCGTCGCGGAGCGTCAGCCTACGTTGTGAAGAGTTCGACCGCCGGAGAACTGGTGACCGCCGTCCGGCGTGCCCTCCGGTCGGAGTCGTATCTGTCCCCATCGATCACCAAGGATACCGTCGACTTCCTTCTGCGGCAGGGGGCATCATTCGCAGAAGAGAAAAGGCTTACACCGCGACAGAGTGAGATTCTGCAGCTCCTTGCAGAAGGCAAGTCGATGAAGGAAATTGCGAGCGTCTTGAACCTCAAGCCAGGAACCGTCGCGTTCCACAAGTACAATCTGATGCAGGTCATTGGGGTTAAAAGCAATGCGGAATTGCTCCGATACGCCATCAAGCATCACTTGATCAGCTGAAGTGCGGGCCTTGGATCTCTTCTTCGTTCGGCAAGTGCGCTTCGGACTAGCAATAGTGACAGTCCGCACCTCGCTCTTCCGGATCGTAAACTTCGGGATGTAACGCTTGCGGTGTCCCATGACAATCGCGTCGATGATTTCAAAGCTTTCAAAGCGAATTACATCCCCGCGGTGGATGGCGCTTCAACTTCTGGTAGGTTTGCAGTGCGTCGGAAGAGTCATGGCGGTTTGTACCCTGCTTAGCTTCCTTCTTGTTACATGCGCGGCGGGTTCCGACGAGGGAGAGGAAAACAGTTCGGTAGAAGGCGCAGACGTTGCGGTCGAAAATAACGGGAGCCCCGTTGAGGTTGATGGAAGGCCAATCCTATTGGTTTATGCACGGATTGGAGGCTTCACCCCACAAGAGCGCGCTAAGGCTATTGAGCAGCGAATCATTTCTGTGGGGAAGAACAGGGACATTGAGGTCGAAACGATCCATGCTGAAGACCGAGGGACATGGACCGAAATTCTCGCCGGCAAGGATCGTATCATGGGCATCACCCAGGCCGACGCGATGGCAGCGGAGCGGGCACGAGCGGATCTCGCGGCTGAATACTCTGAGATAATCCGGCAAGTCGTAATCCAGTACCGGGAGGATCACACGGTGAGGCATTTGATCTGGGGAACCGTGTACGCGGTCCTGGCAACTGCCACGTTGTCAGTTGTGATCCTTGGACTCTTTTGGCTTCGCAAGAGGCTTCGGAAGCGACTCGACGCGCGGCTCGTTCAGGGTGGGCCTGTTCAAATCAAGGGAGTGCGAATCGGACACTATCTTGGACCTCCACTCCTGGTGATTATTCGCGCGGCGTTCTGGATTATGCTCTTGGCCCTGGTCCAGGCATATGGCACGGTAGTCCTTCGGTTCTTTCCGTCGACGAAATACACCTCTTATCAGGTTACCAACTGGCTGTTCTCGGAGTTGGCTGGTCTGGGGAACAACTTAATTGCGTACATGCCGAATCTCATCCTTCTTGCTTTTGTCTGCCTGATTACGTGGTATCTGATGAAAGTGAACCAGTATTTCTTCGGGGAACTGCGTGATGGGAAGATCAGCATCCGCGGATTTTATCCCGATTGGGCGGAGCCCACTGCAAAACTGATCAGAACGTTAATCCTAGTAGCATCCGTGATTGTTGCGTTCCCCTACTTGCCTGGATCGCAGAGTCCCGCATTCAAAGGCATTTCAGTGTTCATTGGCGTTCTCTTGTCACTGGGTTCGACATCTGCCGTCGCTCACGGGGTTGCAGGGACAATCCTGACGTACATGCGTGCCTTTCAAGTAGGCGATTTCGTTCGTATAGGGAATGACGTCGGAGACGTGATTGAGAAGACCTTGCTTGTCACGCGTATTTGCACGCAGAAAAACGAAGTCGTCACAATACCCAACGGCACGGTACTCGGGGGTGTCGTGGTGAACTACAGCGCGGAGGCCCGAAAGCGTGGCGTGATTTTCCATACAGTCGCGACAATTGGTTACAGTGCTCCTTGGCGACAAGTTCACGAGTTGCTGATTTCTGCCGCCCTTGCGACTCAGGATGTGTTACATGATCCTCCGCCGTTCGTTCTGCAGACTGCACTGAACGACTTTTATGTCTCCTATGAACTCAATGCCTATACGGCGAAGCCGCGAAACATGCTGAATGTCTATTCGGAGTTGCACCAGAACATACAGGACAAATTCAACGAAGCCGGGGTGGAAATAAACTCACCGCATTATGCTTCCCTGCGGGATGGGAATGAGACAACGATTCCTCAGAGTTATCTTTCCACGGAATACAAACGCCCTGTGTTTGAGGTTCGCCGCGTCGAGCACTCGCCGAGCCCCGCTTCAATTAATGCGGAAGGGAGGAAGGACGACAGCGTGATTCACGATTGTGAAGCAGTCTGATATTGGGTACCGGTCAAACGCACCTGCATTCAGATTTGACCATAGACAGTGCCGCGGTCATTGTTAGGATGTTGCGTCACTCGAATTCCGGGGAAACAAGTCATGGAATGTGGCACGGGCGATACCACACCGACTGCATTGCGACGCATTCTGCGACTACTTTGGGAAATCATCTTTCCTTATGAAGTTCGCTGGGGAATAGAGGAGCAACCATCTGCACCTCACGTGACAGCGCACGACTTCTCGAAGCAAGAAGCGGATGTATCCACTGGGTCTCCGCGCCGCGTAGGCATCACGGAGAGCAAGACTTAACACTATCCGGAGGACTCCTTTCGTATTTGAGGCCGACGCTCCGCGCACGAGGCCAACGCTTGGAGGGCGGGCAATGAGAATCGCCAAGATCATTTTTGCAATCTCTGGATTTGCAGGTGGAGCACTCACCGTCATCGGAATCATTGAATTCTTGACTGCAAGCCAGACCGCGATGGCGATGGTGGCGGCCATAACAGTGTTTGGGGTCGGGATGTCCTTGCTTTCTGGAATCGCTTGGTTATTAATAGACATCCCGGAGCACTTGGCGAAGATCGTCGCATTCCCGCATGATCCCGACATGCGCCCGAACACTCAGAGTTCATCCGTGGAATGACAGAACCGAACATGAGCTGTGAATGGTAGCGAAGGAGTTGACTTTGACCGATGTGCTTTACTGTTGGCTGTAGCTATTCAATTCTTAGGCGCGATCTGTGAGGCGCTTCTAAATAGTCGCTCGGGATGGCGCAGCACGACCCTTCCACGACTCTTCAGGATTGAGCCATCGCGTTGCCATTGGCTAAGCGTCCGGCTGGCGGTAAAAGGAGTCACATTAGCGGTGTTGGCCAATTGCTCATTGGTAATATCGAGAGCGACTCCCTTCCGATGGCTGTGACCGATTCCGCGAGCTAAACTGACCAGCACATGGGCAAGTCGTTCGCGTGCGCTGTGACAGATAAGGCTTAGGTGAGTTGCCAGGTACCACACGAGGTAGTCGCATGCAATAGATAGTCCGCGTTCCAGCAGACGGGGGTACCGCCTGGCGATTGCCCGAATTGTGTCGCGTTCCCACACAAGAACTTCGCTTTCTGTAGTGACCTCGGTGCTTACGATGAACGGAGCAGGGTCGGACAACAGACAGGCGCCCCCGAAGATGTCACCTGGTACGAGCCAGAATAGATTTACCTTTCGTCCTTCAGGCGTGATAAAAAAATATCGAGCAGAGCCTCTCAGCAAAAGAAACAGCCTGTCCGCAGAATCGCCTTGCTCTACGACGATCGAGTTTCTCCGATATCTGCGGTGCTGTGCAGACTGAAGAACGGCACTCCTCCCGGCATCTGATAGACCGTGCAAGAAGCGCGCGTTATGCAGAACGGGATCTAAGTGATAGGTAGGAGTTGCCGGATGGCTTGACGAAAAGCGGTCGTGAGGCCGGAACGACTCTCCGGATTGTGATTCGACGTCCGAGTCTACTGCGCGCTCCACTTGCTTTCCTCCAGGATCATAATTCTTCTCGATCACGGATTGATTGTGTTAAAGAGTAATCGCGCAGTAGTAGTCGCCATTGTTAGTTCTCGTCTCTCCGCCACGCGACGGCCTGCAGCAACCCAAGAAGAGCACCAGTGTGCCTTGCGGTATTAAGGAAGTCCATCATCCACAGCCCGGAGGGATCATCCAGGCATCCTTGATTTCCTGAACTTAACACTCAGTGCATTTTGTGCGTAGCACTGCAAAATCATCGATCATGAAAGTATCTTGAGACCGGTCTTCAGAGACAGAGGCAGGCGAGCACCTAACGTCCCCATGGTGGAGTGTCGAATACTGTGTGGTGCGTGAGAACTGTCATTTGTGTCAGGCGACTGTTTTGAGCAGGTTAGAGCTGAATGCAGTCATTTGAACGAAAACGGAAGATGACGAATGGCGTGCGTTGAATGTGTCACTAGAATTGACGCGCCAAGCATGAATCATCCTCTATTCCATCATGCGATTATGCGGGCTTCTGTAAGAAAAAGTCTAAGCCGACTTGGATCGATCACTGACATGTTTACCAGTCAGAGCATCCAACGTAAATCCCTGCATTCGCGAGCTGTAAGCTCTGCCAGTACTGGAGACGATAAACGCCTTCTAGGATCGTGGGCGCTGGCTGAGTTGCTTGCAATGTGGACCAAGTTTCGTCTTTCCTCTATTTCGATAGCTATCGTGGCGTTGTGTTTTCCTCCGTCGGAGATGCCATCTCAAGAGTCTCTACCCGATGCTCCCTCATACACACGCGGAATGGAGAATGCAAAGACCGCGCCCAGGAGGGCCATTCAGAACGAAAAGAAGGCGCCCGATGCTGCTTGGCCGCGTGAACTCGATCGCGGTGACGAAAAGATCTTCATGTATCAACCGCAACTCGAGAGTTGGAAAGACGATGAGATTCGCGCGTATGCGGCAATCTCTGTCGTTAAGGGAAAGGATAAAGACAAGGGGACAAAGTACGGTGTTGTGTGGTTCACCGCCAGAACAGAGGTCGACAAGATAAATCGTCAAGTCACTCTGGATGAGTTCCAGATCACGAGGCTGCAGTTTCCTACCATGAAGAACCGGGAGGATGAATTCAGATCACTGCTTCAAGCCAAACTCCCAGGAAAGACCAGAATCGTGGCTCTTGATCGACTACAGGCGGCGTTGATGGCCAGCGAATCAGCGGGCACGCCCATCAGGGCGCTTCCAGTTAACAACGACCCTCCTGAGATCATCTTCTCGACAAAACCCGCAATACTTGTGCTGATCGATGGTCCACCGAAATTCCGCGACGTCGGAGGAACCCGTTTACGGTTGGTTCTGAACAGCAAGTCAACCATCCTTCTGGACAACGAGAGCAGCAAATATTACGTGAATGTCCTAGACGGATGGATGGAATCGTCAAGCTTAGGGGCGACTTGGTCGTTCGTGTCCAAGGTGCCGGCTGACATGAAGGAAATTACGGCGGGCATCCAGGAGCGACAGAAGGCTCGAGCACCTGAAGGAAGTACGCCGCCTTCTCTTAAGCAGGCGAACAAGGAAGGCAAGCTTCCTGAGATCTATGTCAGGACGGCACCGGCAGAACTATTGACGACAGAAGGTGCACCCCAATTTGAGTCGATTGCACAAGCAAGAATTGACTACGTTAAGAACACGAGCGCCAACATCTTTCACGATCCGGCAAATTCAGAGTTCTATGTCCTTGTCTCGGGGCGCTGGTTCAAATCGGAATCCTTAACGAACGGACGGTGGACGTTTGTGGACGGTAAAAGCTTGCCGGGTGGCTTCTCCAACATACCTGAAAACAGCTCCAAAGCCGGCGTTTTGGCATCCATACCAGGCACGGCGCCCGCCAAAGAAGCCCTCATCGCGAACTCCATACCCCAAACTGCCACAATTACTCGCGCCGAAGCTCGTCTGGATGTCAAATACGACGGAGATCCTCAGTTCGAAAGCCTCATCGGCACGCAACTGCAATATGCTGTGAACACAGCGACTCCGGTCATTAGGGTCGATGAAAAGAATTACTACTCACTCGAAAGCGCGGTGTGGTTTCGAGCATCAGCACCGCTTGGACCGTGGGAGGTCGCCACATCCGTTCCCGAATCGATTTACTCGATACCAACCGAGGCCCCACTGCATTTTGTCACATATGTGAAGGTGTACCGTTCAACGCCGGAGGTGGTATACGTGGGCTACACTCCGGGCTATTACGGAAGTGTCGTTTCTTCCACAACCATGACGGTCGTTTATGGGACCGGCTTCTATTATCCGCCCTACATCGGATCCTATTGGTATGGAGCACCCTATACGTACGGAGTGGGCGTTGCGACTACGTGGAGTTCGGGAACGGGGTGGAGTCTAACGATCGGCGTGGGTTACAGCTATGGGTATGGCTATCCTTATTATTACTATCCATGGTGGGGGCCCTGGGGGTACTACGGGCCATGCTGCTGGGGGCCGGCTTGGGGCTATGGCTGGGGTGGATATGCCAGTACCAACGTGTACGGACGGTGGGGAAACACTGCCTATGCCAACACACAAGCAGCATGGGCTAATCCCTACACGGGAAACTACGGAGCAGCAAGCCGAACGTCATTTCAGAACTCTCAGCGTGGCACCGTGGGTGTGGCCGGTCGAGGAACTAATACAAACATCTACACCGGCAACACGGTCGCAGGACGTGGCGCTGTCGGCTACGATCCGAGAACAGGGATTGTAGCTGGTGCCGGAGCGGGATACGCTGGAAATATTTATAGTGGAGCAGCCGCGGCTGGTCGCGGAGGGTTTGCCTACAACACGAACACAGGCTCCGGAGTCGCAGTAGGCGGTAACAACGTCTATGCCGGAAACGATGGCAACGTTTACCGGTATAACGCCCAGAGCGGAAACTGGTCAAAGAATACGGGTAATGGGTGGGAGTCGACGAACAGGCCGCAGGCCGATCTGAAACAACAGCAACAGGCGCGCTCGTCAGGGCAGATGCGAACCCAGAACTTCAGTGGTTCGATGGGCCGCGGGATGGGTGGAGGGCGCAGAAGGTAATCCCTACCTAATCACCCGTTATACGGGCCTAAAGCGCAGCGTGGAATTCAGGAAGTAGCGGCCAGTGATGCGCTCATCCATCCCAGAGCTTAGTCATTCGAGCTGCCCGGGTTGTTGGGCAAAGAAGGCGAAGCGTCGGGGAATTCGGGCCGTATGACTCTGCGGCTCGGATGCAATCTAATGGCAGTTATGAAAGACACTCTCGGGTTCTTTTGGCGGGCGGTGCCGGCGAGCGTCTGTATCCTCTCACGCGCGATCGCGCGAGACCGGCCGTCACTTTCGGTGGCATCTATCGCATCATCGACATCACACTTTCCTATTGTCTGAACTCCGGCCTTCGGAAGGTCTATATTCTGACGCAGGAGAAGTCCCTTTCGCTGAACCCCATATCCGCGAGGGCTGGAACATTCTGGGCTGCGAAGTCGGCGAGTTCATCGAAGTGCTGCCGCCTATGAAACGAGTGAGCGCCCAGTCGAGGCCCGGCCGACGCAGTCTATCAGAACCTCCATTCCATCGGCTCGGCGCAACCCAGGTACGTCTTTATTCTTGGGGCGATCACATCTACAAGATGGATTACAGCAAGATGCTCGAGCAGCACCAGGATGCCGCTGCTGATATCACGCTGGTCACAATCCAGATCGATCCCTCGCGGACTTATGAGTTCGGAGTGGCCGACATCGACGAAGATGGGCGCATCCATGCCTCCGAAAGAGAAGCTGAAGGTTACGCAGTTACGCTACCCGATCAATCCGGGAAAAGTCGTGGGCTCCATGGGCGTTTACATCTTCAACGCCGACGTCCTTATTCCCGTGCTCCTGATAGATGCCGAAGATCCGAAGTCGACGCACGATTTCGGAAAAGACATCATTCCCAAAATGGTCGATGACTACCGGGGGGGGGCAGGAGGACGGCCACGAATTCGCCGTCGTTCGCGCGGCGCTGGATTACGGTGTGCCGGGCAAAACTACTGAGATTCGGACGTAGCGAAAAGAGATTACGACACCTTTTACGACACACCGGAAAAATCACGACCTCGGAAAGCCATTGACGACTCCGGCGATTCTGCTCGCGAAGAGGATCCTTCACGAATAATCGGCCGTAGGCAGATCCCTGCCTTCCTTCTCGCCCTGAGAATACCGAAAGAAATCTCCCGATGTGGTTCGTCTCTTCGCAAACAATCTTGTTATGGTCTTCTCTACGCGTAGACGCTGGCGGCATATTGGTCTTTGCATCGGTGGTCCAAACCGGGATGTCTTCTTCATTTTGCGTACACCTCGTAGAACGCGAAGCTCTAGAAAACATAAGGGCGACAGTGATCATGAACGAACTGATAGAAGTTACAGTTGAAAGCTCGAATAGGTCCGTTGACACTCCCATTGGAGGGTCCATTGGCCGGCCGCCGTACGCGACAAGAAGCACGCCCGCCGCGCTTATCGCCGGTGAAACAGCCGGTGGAGACTGGTGTGTCGATGTACCGCCCAGGGGATCTTCTATTGGTCCAAGTTGGTTCAGTCACAGCAAGGCAGCCCCCAATGGTATGGATTCGAGCAGAACGCTGTGATGACCAACGGCAAATTATTTATGGAACCGTCGATACGGAATCTGCCGGGCTCGGCAAGGCGCTGAACCGTGGAGCAAAACTAGCCGCCAGCTATCATATGGTATGCAAGAACGCGTCTGTTATTGGTTCCAGACGAAAGTTGGCAGGCACTCTTCCCCAATGAACACGGAGGGAAGCGACGAATTCCATAGCTCAGTGGATGAAAGAAGCAACGGTATGACTCTCCAGAAATTCAGGGGACTGTGCTCTAGTAAAAGTGCTAGTTGGCAGGTGTCAAAATGGGAAGTATCCTCCGGTTTTCATCCAGGCTGGTAGGAACCTGCAAGGCTGGCGCCTATTCGATCCTTGAAACACCTTGCAACAGGAGTTCTAAACATGATCTCTAATCCTAGGAGAAACCTCCCCCGAATCCTGATCGCTGATGACCACACTCTGGTAGCCGAAGCATGCCGAAAACTTCTTGAGTCTGATTATGAAATCGTGGCTACGGTGGGCGACGGGCGCGCGCTGGTCCGGGCGGTAGCCGACTTGCGGCCTCAGTTGGTCATCGTAGACGTTTCGATGCCTTTACTGAATGGCCTGGATGCGGGCCAACAGGCCAAGGAATTGCTGCCCTCAGTGAAACTGATTTTCCTCACAATGAACCACGACGCGGATTTGGCCGCTGAGGCCTTTCGTCGAGGTGCCTCAGGCTACCTTTTGAAGACTTGCGCAGCTTCAGAATTGACAATTGCCGTTCGGGAAGTACTCAAGGGGAAGTCTTACCTCTCGCCCGTGATCGCGAAAGAAACCGTGGATTTTCTCCTGCGGCAGGATAAGAACTTGGTGGACGAGGCAGATCGTCTCACCGAGAGGCAACGCGAAGTGTTGCAACTGCTGGCAGAGGGAAAATGTATGAAAGAGGTTGCCTCTGTGCTTAACGTTACGACGCGCACAGTGGCGTTTCACAAATACCGGATCATGGAAGTACTCAACATCAGAACAAATGCCGAGCTGGTACAGTACGCAATACGGACTCATCTGATTGCGGCGTGACAAAGGTGTTCATCTCCGTCAATCGCGCTGGGCCGGTTCAAATGTTAAATCTCTCGCTTCGCTCTCTTAACTGCCTTCAAAATGGGTCGGCTCTCCTCCCCGCTTAGCATTCTTAGTAGACCTGTATCAGAATGTGGCGTATTTCCGTCCTCATTTGGTGAGCAATTGCGGAAAAAGAAAAGGGTTCGAGATGGCAAAAACGACATTGCCTCCCCGAACCCCGGTAGCAACTAAAAGGTGCTGCGAATTACCTTAAGTCCAATCGAAGACAGAAGGAAAAGACCACCCAGCAGCCCGATCAACGGCAAGGTACTCCCAGTCTTCGGTAGTTCTGCCGGAGCAGCAGCCGGGGCCGGAGGTGGTGTAGCTTCAGCAATCAGAATTGGCACGTCGACCGGTGGCGCCGGCGGCGGCGGTGGCATCGAGCCACTTACCTGCTGCTGATGTTCGACTACGGTTACTGGCTCCTCGACGATCTTTGTGGCTGAGACCTTCATTCCTTTCTTCAAGCCCCAAGCGTCCGTCATCTGACCATCAACGTTAAACTTCTGGTTTTTGGGGATCTTGAACTGCTGATTTGTGCCGTCCTCCAGAGTCAGAATGAGCGTGGATGGCGGATTCACGTGCCAGACCTTTCCAGTAACGGTCTTCACTGTCGTAATGACTTGGGGAGTCGTGCTCACGATGTGAGTTCGCTCCAGCTTCATGCCAGGTTTCAAGTCATGGATGCCGAGTTGCTGACCATCGACTGTTGCCCGCGCGCTCTCGGACACGTTGGGGAAGTGACGGATCGAACCATCTTCCATTTTCACGACTAGGTCGTTGCCGGAAACGTAAACCACTTCACCACGTTCGACACTGACCTCGTGAGTAGCTGTACCACTGGTTGTGGACGTTTCTGTTTTCACTTGTGCGGACGTGCTTACTGTGAAGGCTAGGAAAATCGCCCCCACGGCAAGCGCCAGCCACACTCGTGCGCTTTCGAGTCTTGAGTTCATTGTGTTATCTCCTTGGTGGACTTCTGCGACGCTGGACTTGCGTTTTCTAGTGCTGGTTCTAAACGAGTTGATTTTGTGCTCTGTTGCTGGTCGGCCGCTGCGGGACGACCCGAAGCTACCTGTGAAGCCAGAACGATGTAGCGCTTTGGCGCACTCCCGATGAAATAGAACGGGTAACAAGTGACCAGCGTCAGGGTGGGACCTGAAGTTGGCCTCAACACCGAGGGGTCGTTCTTATTGACAATGACAATCTGGCTGACTCGATAGATGTCAATGCGGTCGAGAGTTTCCAATTCAATACTGTCTCCCGGGCCGACGTCCTTCAGGACGCGGAAAAAGCCATCTCTGTGGCCCGCAATCCCGACGTTCCCAGGCTCACCGGGACGGCTCGTGCCCGGAATATACCCGACCCCGCGATTCAGACTGAGATCGTCGACCCCATTGAGTATCGGAACGTCCAAGTGGACTTTTGGAACATGCAAAATACCGAGCGGCGAGTCGAATTGTTCGCTAAGACTCTGTTCGTATTCGGCTACCCGCTTGGGGGACCAGAGACTGAAATCAAAGGTGAATTGCCGGCCAGCCAGAGACCGGCCCGAAATATCGGCTGTTCGTTCGTTTTTCAGTTCGTGGAACTGGGTCAGCGCCCTACGGGACATTGTTGCTCGGTGAATGTACGCTGCCACAAAAACAGAGATTAGCAACATTCCGACGACGAACAGTACAAGTTCAAGTTTTTGCAGATACTTGGTCATACTCCATTGATTTCCTGCGCGTGAGCTATATCGAGATCACTTGCGACCGCAACGGATCGGCTGATTCGTACTACACCCTTTGCGTTCGCCCCAAAGTGTAGGCAACGGACGTACTTGTCGTAACTGTTACTTGTAACAGTGCTGGCGCTCGCCTCTCCACGCGCTTCGATCTGAATCGAAGGAAAGAATCGGATCCCTCTATTCTGAATGATGTGTGCAGATCGTACTTAAGACTGTCTGTCAGGTTTGCGAGTTGTGTGCTGAGAGCCGGGACAGTATACGACCCTTAACGCGGCAACCCCGTGCATGAGTGAATCATCATGTCAGATCTTGATCGTGGAGTTCAGAGCAATGCGGTTCATATTCAGGATTGTCGCGTCTGGGCGGAAATCCATTATCTGGATTCAGCGACCGACTATCGAGAATACTTGGCACAGAGCAGAGTGCAACCTGGCGGAGCCCGTGGCGATTTGGTGATCCAGGCGGACTCTGAACGTCAGCCACAGGCGAAGACAATAGACCTGAGTATGTTGTTAGCCGGAATTGTCCTTGTTCTGGCATCTGGCTATCTTTATGGCACGATTCTGGATCTATTACAGAGGTGATAACCCGGAATTGGCAGGCTGTACTGAACGACTTTACCTCCGGAAATAGCGGCCTGAACCCCAGGACTGAGCGAATAGCTCTGCAGGCCGCCATCAGAAGAGATTCGTCAATTCCAGAACTCTAATCCGGGTACCTGTCCAGATTTTCCAGATCACGTCAGTTGGCCTTCAATGTGAGTGGCTGTAGCAATCGAAAGCTCAAGGCGGATTCCGCAGGCAGCTGAATATCTCGATTGCCGGTCGAAGCTCCTACTGTTCCTGCCGCTGCCCCGGCCAATGCTCCGATAGCGGCGCCTTTGCCTCCGCCCGCTAAGCCGCCAATCGCCGCTCCAGCCCCTGTGCCTCCTACGACAAGACCCGCTGTCCGCTTACCTTTGCCGGTAGAGGTCTGGTCGAAGCTTTCAGTCTCTATGTTGTATTGATGTCCCTTGACCGTGATCGAATCGAGATGCAGCGAGAGGACCGCTGCTCCTTTAAAGCGTCCAGCCTTCTTCGCATCTTTCACGATTCCAGTGATGTTAGATCCAGCCGGAATTACCATATTGTCACCGATCGTGATTGGGGTAGTAACCGAGCCGGTGAATGTAGTACCGACCTGGCTGGTCTTGGATCCTAGTCCCTGTGCAAGGCGAATTGTCAGAACTGTTCCTGCGGGTACGACTACAGGTTTTGGCGGAGGTGGAGGTGGAAGCGGTTCTCTCTCGGCAGCCGGCTTAAGCGGAGCAGTTGTCGCTACAGATCCGGGCGCGAGAGCTTCGTCGATTAACACTTCGTTGTCCACATCTGTGACACCGGATTCTTCTTTTGCGATGGCCTCGAGATCTTGCCGCGCCGCTGGCGTCTTGGCCCTTCCCTTAAGGGTAACTTTACCTTGTTTGGTGTCGACACTCACTTGCGAGTCTTGGGCTTGCGGATCGGCCGATATCTTCTTCTTTATGTCTTGAGAGATGGTCTCATCGCTCGGCTTCCTTGAGCACGCGATTGAGAAGGCGATGAACATCAGCAGGTATATGAACGTGATCTTACGCATAGATGTCTCCAGGCAACCGATGCGAGAGGCCTCGCACCACGCCAGAAGAAAAATAGTCAGTAACCGGTAAATAGGGAACTAGCATTTGTAGCAGAGTGGAGATCCTTCACCAAGGGCAACCATGCCTCATTGGAGTGTTGCGACGTGGTCCCATAGACAAACTGATACTTCTCCCAGTCCTCAACTGGTGGGGGTGTCTGACCTGCTTTCGTTCACGTAAGAATACGACAAGTTTCAGTTACTCCCTGTCCGGTTTGAGCCGGGATGGGGGAGCGCGAGGGGCAAGGGATGGCGTTTGAATCCCTTGTCCCTCGCTCCTCTCCATCGAAGCTCGCGGCCTGGGCAGCAGCAAAGTCTCTCGGCGTTTTGTATCCCAAGCTGCTGTGCGGCCATTCTTCGTTGTACTCTTTTCGCTACACCGCGATCTTCCGTCGCGCAACGAGTGAGTTCTGCACCCAACTTACTGCCAGACACTCTTCTCGTAATCGTCCGTGAAAGCTCTCCACGTGTGCATTCTGCGTCGGCTTGCGCGGTTGAATATGCACTAACTCGATCTTTCGGCCGATACACCACGCCAGAAAATGTCGGCTCGTCAACTCCGGCCCATTGTCGCAGCGGATCGCCTGCGGCTCTCCGCGCTCGGGCACAATCATTTCCAGCACCCGCGTTACTCTCCGGCTGGTAAAACTAGTGTCCACTTCCAAACCCAAACATTCCCGGGTGTAGGCATCCACCACGCTCAGCACGCGGATCGCTCGCCCGCACGCAACCGCGTCGTGCGCGAAATCCAGCGCCCACTCCTGATGCGCCGCCGTCCACGTCCGCAGCGGTTGCCCGACCTGCACGCAGTGCTTGCGCTTCCTCCGCCGAATCATCAGTCCCGCTTCGCGATAGAGCCGCTGGAGTAGCTTGTGGTTCACATGCCCTCCACCGCGTCGCAGCAACACATGCAATCGCCGATAGCCAAAGCGCGGTTTCTCTCTCGCCAGCTCCACCAGGCGAATCTGCAACGGCTCATCCGTGCGCTGGCTGCGATAGCGATACGTCGTCACCGCCAGCATCATCAGCCCACACGCTCGCCGCTCGCTGAAGGCGTAATCCTGCCTCATCTGCCCGATAGCGGCCTTCAACGCTACGAACCCCAGCCGTTTGTTCTTATCACCAACTGCAACGCTTTTTTGTCCAGGCTCAGATCGGCGACCAGTTTCCGCAGTCGCGAGTTCTTGTCCTGCGACTGTTTCGCCTCTTGCGCCTGGCTCACGTCCATGCCCCCATACTTTGCTTTCCACGCGTAGAGCGTATGCTTCGAAACGCCCACGTCCCGCGCCACGTCTTCCACTTTGCGCCCTGATTCGACTTGCTTCAGTGCCCCGATCATCTGCGCTTCCGTGTGCCTGCTCCTCGACATACGCCCTTCCCCTTTCTTTCGCAAAAAATCATACTCAGCTTTGTTCCGAAAGAGGGGATTAGATCAAAGCCCTTCGTACCGGCCGGCGTGGGAGCTACTCATGTCACCCCCACAAACAGACCCTCGGTGACAATACGACTTCAATTCTTGACAGATCTTGGAGCGGCGCTGGCGGCTTAGGCTAGGCCATGGTGTAGAGAAGATTCGATGAGGAAGCAGATCATTTTCCCAATACTTGTCGCGTTCCTGTATGCATCGGGATTTGCTCGAAGGGTGGAGACTATCGAAGATGCCCGGGTCCTGCAGCGACAGCCGAGCTATCACGGCGGACCGACCTCAGTATTGATGGGGAGTCTTGAGCGCGCACGGAGAAATGCCGTCGAGGATGCATCGCTCGAGGGATGGCCGATCGGCTGTACCAGTGCGACATCGATGCTGCTTGACCTTGTTGAGAGGGGTCGAGACGATCAAGATGAGCAGCAGTTTCGCCAGGTTACGATCCGACAATTGGCAGACAGTGATGCCTTTTATTTTGTCTCCGGCATGACGATCGATGCGGACGGTGCTCCGAATGCTTACAGTCCTGAGAACACGGGGCTCGATGAATTGGCGAATGCTGGCGAGCCGGCTCGCTGGAACGGCATTATAACGGGCCGAAATGGCGATCCGCTGATTCAACAACAAAGAGATCCTTTCCCTGGTTACTACATCTCGTGTACGTCGCTTGCGGACAAAACCAAGATGTTCGAAGATCCCACTCGGTATGTCGATGCGTCGAAGATCCCTTACGTAGCCCTGCCACAAGACGTAGCGGATTGGGGCGGGGCGCGCTTGGGCGACTTCGCTGCCGTCATGAATCTCCGGAACGGCAACTTGACCTTTGCGATCTATGCGGATATCGGGAGGGTCGGCGAAGGTTCAGTCGCGCTGGCCGATGCTCTTGGGATCCGATCCAATGCACGCTATGGAGGAGAGTCTGAGGGCATCTTGTACCTGTGGTTTCCCGGTTCCGGCAATTCGCAGCCGCGCACAGTCGCTGAAATTCAGAAAGAGGGCAAGAAGTTGCTGCTCCGAAATTGGGGCGGAAGGGAAGAGTCGTCTTCTTGTGCACAAGATGGTGGCCGCGCTGCCGTAGAGGGAAGATTTTGAAACGCGCTTCAATACGGCGATGTTAAGACAATCCGAGCGGCGACGGAATGCAAGCGGAGGGCGTGGGTTGAGCTTAATTGGCCATGGATGACGTTGCCCCGGATGCTTGCCGCGGAAGGATTACCCCCCCAAGTCCTGCTATGATCAAAGAGATTCCGATCAGGGCCCCCCAAGGCCAAGGCCCTTTTGGACCGACATTAATTTCGTGATTCGGTATCCAACCGGTGAGGACCATCACAAGAATAGGCAGGACAGAGATTCTGGTGATAGTTACTGCCTGTCTTTTGAACCTTGCCCGGCTGAACCACAATTCGTGAAACCGAGTCGCAGAAGCTCGCCCCATGACCTGATTGTCAACGCGACCCGAGAGGGAAGAAAAGTTACGTCAGTTCAGGTGGATCCTTGACCTCAACGTAATGGTAAGAAAGAGTTTCCGCGAGGGATTCATTCGTGATGCACGATCGATGAAAGCAGAACACGTCTTTTTGTAGAGCTTCCATTTAGTCATGGTTCTCAGCCAGACCATTGTTTCTAGGCTGTCTTGCGCAAGTCAAGGGACCCTTTGTTCTTCTGCCTTGCGATGATTGGAATGGATTTCACCTCTGTCAGATGTGGCGTCACAAACTTGCGCCCCGACAGAGCTGCTTCAATGGCCGGCAGGAGATCTCTTGTTACCTCCTACTTGAGAACATATCCATCTGCCGCGTTAGCCAAGATTATCTGCACTGCATCGGAGTCGTGGTAAGCACTGATAACAACTATCTTGGCCATCGAAGCAACTTCGCGAATCCGACCGGCAGCTTCTACTCCATTGAGCTTACGCAAGCTAATGTCCAGCAACACCAGATTCGGTTTTAGCACCCGCGCTTTCTCAAGGGCTTCCAAGCCATCTGACGCCTCGCTGATGATCCGTAAACCGGAACACCTTAGAAGTAACGAGGACACACAATGTCGCCACGGCTCGTAGTCATCTGCCAGAAGTACTCGGACGTCGCCCAACCGGTCTCCTTCGTATGTATTCCCTGGCTTGAATGGTGCACCAGAAAAGGGTCCGAGCCCAGAATGCTAACCATGCAAATGAGATGCTCGTTTTGTGTAGCATCTCGCCACTGGTAGGTCGAGCACAACTATAAGATTACCAGTGGGTGTTCCGGATTAATGGCAAGGGGGCAGCAAATCGATAACGGCGTACGGTCCTAGGCCCCTGCACGGTATCAATGGTTGACCGAAAAAACGGTCGAACTCATAATGTCCCGAATTGATCATAAAAACCATTCTCCATGGGGTGACTGGGATTATTGACAGATACACCCCTTGGTCGGTAGAGATAATCTTGCATCATTCTGGATGGCCCTTCCCTGGAGGAGATCATGAACTTTGTTATCGGAGCCCGGAATGAGCCTGAACCAAAGGTCCCGCTCGGTGGCGCGGTGTTCTGCCTCAATTGTGAAGTCATCAGTCAGAGCCGAAATAATGACTGCCCTGTCTGCCACAGTCGCTCCATTTTAAGCTTGGCTCGCATTCTGGGCGGCAGTCTTCATGATCGTAAGGCAGAGCAGGAATTGGAATGTGGGTCGTTCGACGTTACACTCTCGGTCAACGTTCAACGGATGCACGCAAGCGAAGTGAACACGACGCTAGAAAGATTGACCGCTGTGATTGCCCCGAGGCTCGCCGATGGCAAAGCATCGTTTCACATCAACGTACAACCAACCGCAGGTAGAACCTCTAAAAAAGCAGCCTAGAAGAGGCTATAACTTCTAATGGCAGCCCGGCGGAGTTCGGTGGGAGGGCGAGCGTCATCGATTCTCGGCAGCCTTCGGATCTGTGCAATATCTACTGCAAGCGATCGAAGAGGTGGCCTGACTTTCAGCTGCTGTGGTCAGGACCTCTGAGTCGATCAGAGATGCGATTGCGGCCCAGACTTGTGGGTCGTTTTCGATCTGATGATGTGCCTTGTTAAAGACTCGGGAGAGCCATCGATAATTATCGCAATTAACCTGATGACCTTCGTAGTTCATCTGAAAGTTGCCTAAGATGTTAGTTTGTGCCGCATCCGCTGGAACGATGAGCGGCTGCCCTGGCGTGAACCCTTTCCTTTGATAGAAATTCACTGCTCTCGCCACATTGGGAGGAACTGTGTGATCGTTCTGTCGGAACTTCTTCACGCTGTCAATCTGAATTGTCAGCGCTACGGGGATTGCCTGACGCTGAAGTTCTCTTGAGAAAGAGAGCACCTCGGAGGCGCCCCAGCTATGCCCATAAAGGATGATCTTTGTCTGTTTTTTCTCCATCTCGGACAACGACCCGTCTTTATCGGTATCCAAACGGAGAAGAGTTTCCTTTATCGCTTTTCGATGTTCGTGATTTGCGAATATTCCTACATGAACGGCGGCCCCATAGCGGCTCTGAAGGTACCTTGCAACCAAGACTTCAGGGTGGGTCACGTCATCTGCCTTGACAAAGCCACCAACGAATCCAAGGATTATGGATTGTTGGACACGGTGTTGCGTGCCTTCAACTTGCGGTCTGGAGCACACGATGCTGAGCGCGTTCTTCAAGGCCGCGGACAGTGAGAGATCCTGGCATGGGTCTGGAAACTCTCCCTCCGCAGGACGAGCGACACTGGTGATCGTCGGTACGTCCTTAGCGTGCGCTATACCAGTACGACTCGGGCAGGCTAATGCCAGAACCAGCAGCAAAACGATAGACTGCATTTTGCCCATACGCAGAGCAGCCTCTTAGCGTCCGTGCTTCGTCTTGATGCGCTCAGCGCCGGTCCGAGGCGCGGTCTCGAAGATGCGGCGTCAATCTTCGAACGACGAACTCTTGAAGTACACCCTCGAACGCAACTTCACCCAACCTGATCAGTGAGTTTTGCATAATCAGTCCGGCGCCATTGTGATCGCTGTTCGGATAATACAGATACGATATGCCAGCAGAAGCAAAAGCGCCGGCCACGTTCGAGTAGTTGGGCTGCCAGCGCATGTTGTCGCCTTTGCAAATAACAGGACTGGCGAGCGCGTACAACAGCCGCGATCCAGTACTGCCCGTTCCTTTGTAGAAGTAACGCGGATCTTGCTTCAGCACGGAAGGCAGCATGGCGCTTCCGATGAAGGTGCCGGTGAAAACATCAGTGTAGGAGGCGGTTAGGCGCTTGAAGTAGCCTTGCACTCCTTGTCCATATCCGTCATATGTATCGGTGGCCTGCTCGACACCGGCCACAGCGGCGACTCCAAGCACCGTGAATGGATCGGCTGTTGTCTTCCATGCAAGCCTGAACTTCTGTCTCGCGTTGAGAGGCAGCGCATCGCGATCGTAACTCACGTAGAAGTTGGGAATGAGACCAAATACGCGTTGCTTCTCTTGTTCTCTAATTTGTATGTCCGCAACCTGGACTGGCGTGAGGGGACTTCCGCTCACATGCACTTCAGTGACATTCCTCGCCACTGTCAAGATGATCGGAGGGACCAGAAAGGCTTCTCCGGGGCCCAGAGCTGCGGAGAATTCTCGAGTTGCAAATCCTGGAGACGTTACGGTAAGGCTAAATAAGCCCGGGGGGACGTTGACGAACAGGAATTGCCCGCTGCCGCCAGACTCCACCGCCTGGCTCACAGTTTGCGTCGCGTCGGCGAGCCTCACTTCAGCCCCGCTACTCGCTGCTCCAGACTGATCAAGGATAGTCCCGCTAATGTATCCCGACGGCTGATGGTCGGGGGGACCTTCCTCCGGAGCGCTCAAGTAGGTTTGCTGGATCTGGAGAGCAGTGGATGAAGACTGGCCATGAACGGCAGCCTGTCCCGAAATCAGCATGCCATTGTTATGTTCCGATGTCTGCGCAATGGAAAGCGCCTTAATAATGAGGACCAGCAACAGCCGGGCTGATGCCTGAACAATGAGATGTCTCATGCGTGAGGGCTTCCAACTTGCCTTTGTCTTGCACCCTGATTTGACGTTGTACCTAGTCGGCGGAAAACTGGTAGAACTTCCAGAGATTTACCCGATAGAACCATGAGTCGTGGTAATAGGACGAGCGAGGTCTGGCAAACCGGGCCAATCACAGCGTCAATTGCCTGAGCGAATATTAGCGGGAGGAGGCAGTCGCAGTCCCTCGCTCTCAACGGCAAGAGCGCTACTGGTAGCCGATTGCTTCGGCTGCGGCTGCAGCAGTTGCTCGAGTAACGTTAGATCGCTCTCAACGTCTGCGCGAGCCGTCTTTCTTAAAGCACCAGATTTCAATTCCTCGCGAAGGCGTGCTTTCATAAGACCTGTCGCAAATTCCGAACCGACAGCATTGCCCATGATATTGAAGCGTGTAATGCCCACAGGCCTGATTTCAGTATTCATGTGCACCAGTAGAACGGGTGCTCCGAAATCATCCAGCGCCGGCTCGGCCGCGGAGTGTAAGAATGTCCAAGCGTGCTCGTTTGCTTCCGGGGCAGCTGGTGTACTGGCCCGCAGCAGTTCCTTCAACCGGTTCTGGGCAAAACGGCGGTCAGCAGTCGTCAAGGCTCCACCCAACTCATGTTTTGCATTCAGGATCGGCGCGTTCTTACCAGGATTGAAGTGCCAGTGTTCCACATACACGGCGACTGCAGTCGCTGCTGCGTAGGGATGGAACAGAAAAAGCGGTAGCATATATTTCTTTGAAGTCAGCATGACCTCGAAAACACCGCGCACTCGCTTGGAACGAGCAATCGTTCCTGGAATCTGCGGAATTACGCATGTAGATGTCCGCAACTCAGGATGACGGCTGGTGTATGTGGAAAGGGTCCTCGCCACCTGCTTGGGGGTAGTGACCCCTAGGTCGCCGACGATGCTGCGATGCGCGGAATGTGGATAGTAGAAGTTGATAATCTGACGTACAAAGTCCGCACAGTTGGCCGTAATCAGGGTCCAGCGCTGGCGATTAGACCGGGCGTTGAGCGTCAGGATCAACTTCGCGTCCTGTGCCGGGCTGGTCTCGATCTGATAGGCATAGATGGTTCGGAGGTACGATGCACCAATCAGCTGGTACCAGGCTCCGTCTGGGGTGCTGCCATTCGGTAGATCAGGAACGATCGCTTCCAGGTGATCTCGCCGGTAGCGGTCGCGTAGAAACGCAACCAGCTTTTTGTCGGCAAAGAGCGGGATTTCTTCCTCCTTTTCAACGGCGTAAAGGTACGGAATGAGAGGTATTGCAAGCCAGTCGTATCCTCCGATCCCACGATAACGACTGAGGACAATTCCCGTTTCTCCCGGTGCGCAGGGGCGGAGAACGACCGGGGACTCGGCACAAACACCACTCAGGTAAATCGCGGCGTGACCTGTTCCCGCAAAAGCACCGTCGTAACTGTAAGGTTCTCCCAGGAACAACGTTGCCCCAGCTTGCACCCGAGCAATCGAGCACAAGCAGAAAATAAGGATCATCGTCGTAATTCTTAGTTCCAAGGTACCCGCCAGAATCCGCCCCGCGTGGACACCATTTGAGCATAGGCTGCTCGCGTCAGCCGGATACTGTCAGGAAGCGCAGTAACATGGAGGAAATGTTCGATGAGCGAGAGCGCTGAATGTGAGCTGCATGCTCCGACGGACCGGCGAGAGGTTCTTATTTGGCCGAATAGGTTCTGGAATCAAGACTAGCTGAGAATGTTCGCTTAAAGCTTCCAATCTGCTGATCGTACGCTGCTCTTTCTTGTAAGTACCGCCGTTGAACCTGCGCTCCCGCCTGGTTCGCCGCTTGTTCCTTGGACGCAGCATTGGCTTGGCGCTGCTGCCTTCCGCCGCGCACCCTCCCAATGGTTGCTCCCATCGCGGCACCTTTGCCCGCGTCACCACCAATGGCTCCGAGCATGGCGCCGCCGGTGCTCCCATCTGGGGATTGACATCCGACTGCTGCTGTGCCAGGTCGTAGCATTCCGATTCATCAATAGTGAGTCTGGTTCCTCCCCGGGAACACATACAGACCCAACTTCTGGGCTGAGAAGAATGAAGGCACTGGTTTGGCGGGAGCTCGTTCAGCAGCAGAAACGTCATCTGATGATGTTTCCGCCTTCTTACTGCAACCAACTAGATAGCGATCGATAGGCAACTTACAACTAGTGAAAGAGTTCTTAATCCTTTAAAGATCATAGCGATCTTGTGTGCTGTCGAAATCTCATCACGGAAAGGCTAAGACCGGGAATTGACGAGTGCAACTAGCAGAATTGTCAGCCAAGTACTAGAAGGGTCTTGCCAGGCCTTATTCCCGATGCCAGTTGTCCTTTTTGCGAGCTGATTCTTCCAGGAAGAGGTCCTTCTCAACCCGCCTTCGATCGATACTCGTGAGAAGGGAGAGGAACACGAGCATAGATCGTCGTGCCCCCTCCGGGAGTAGATTTGATGGAAAGCTCCCCGTGCACCAATTGCAGCCTCTCCCGCATGCTGATCAGGCCCAGGCCTGAGCGGGTGAAAGCTTCGTGCTCTTCGAAGCCCCTTCCGCGATCTGTTACCGTCAGCTCGATCGATCCGGAACTGCCGTAGAGTTCAACCGTGAAATCGCGAACGCCGCTGTACTTCGTTGCATTCTGCAGTGCCTCCTGCAAAACACGGAACAAACAGAGAGAGATGTCTTTGGGTAGAGTGTGCGGTATATCCGCATGCGTGAAATGGATCTCGACTTTGAGTTGTTCCGACAGCTCCCTACAAAAACTGTGGGCCGCCTTAGCAAGTCCGAGGTATTCGAGCTTCGATGAATGCAACCTGTGGGATAGGCCCTGCACATCCTTCGCGATCTGCGTGATTCGTTCTTGAGCGTGACGGACTTGCGCACCGACTTCTTCGCTGGCATGCTCCGTCATTCGGTCCAGTTCCACCGCCAGCAGCGCGAGACGCTGGTTGATATCATCGTGAAGTTCCCTGCCGATCCAGGTACGCTCCTCTTCGTGGGCTTCAATCAGCCTGCGGCCTATGGTGGACATAGCCTCCTCCGCGCGCTTCCGTTCTGTGATGTCGAGGCACGAGCCGATGTACCCGGAAAAAGAACCGTCTGCATTGAACCTTGGAACGCCGATATCCACCAGCCAACGATACTCCCCGTCGTACCGGCGTAGCCTGTACTCGAGTTCGAAAACCTGTCGTTTGTCAAACGCTTCCACATACTTTCTCAAACACTCATCGGAATCTTCCGGGTGAATCCCCTCCATCCAGCCGTGGCCGAGCTCCGCCTGCAAGGACCGTCCGGTGAAATCAAGCCACGGCTTGTTAAAGTAATTACACAGTTGGTCCGCTCCGGACATCCAGATCATCACCGGTGCACTATTGGCAACGAGCCGGAATCGTTCTTCGCTCTCGCGCAGAGCCTGGTCCGTGCGTTTCCAATCAGAGACGTCTCGCAGGATCTTCTGCGTTCCTACCAGCTTTCCATCAGCGGCGCGGATAGCGACAACCTGGGCGTCGATCCACAATTTCGTGCCGTCGCGGCGAAGGCCTTCATATTCAAAGCGGGTATCCACAACTTCGCCTAGCATGCGCCGATCATGTCTATCGCGCACCTCAACGCGATATTCCGGTGCGACGTAGTCCTCGAGCATGATGTTAGCGAGCTCTTCTCTACGAAAACCGAATAGATGCAAGAATTGGTCATTCGCGAACACTATGTGTCCAGCGACGTCGTCAACCGCCAGTGCATCTGCAATATGCTCAACCACTCGGCGGAATCGTTCTTCGCTCTGGCGAAGAGCATTCTCGGAGTTCTCGCGCTCAGTAATATCACGCACGGTGCCGCGATACCCACAAAATTCTCCATTGTTTTCTAATATGGGTACTCCATTCGTTTCCCATACGACGATGTGACCATCTTTGTGTACGCGTCTGCTCTTGAACAAGGCAAAGGCCCTGGGCTCCGTTAGGAAGTCCCTGAATCTTCCGGTTAAGAGGGCGGCCTCATCCGGTGGCATGAAATCAAGGGGTGTCTTGCCGATCATTTCTTCTGGTTCATAACCCAAAAGCTCACGGCACCGCGGCCCGGCATATGTGTAAACACCCTTCCGGTCCATTTCATAGATCCAGTCATTAGAAGTGTTGATTAAATGGCGCAAACGTTGTTCGTTCTCTTGCAGCGTCTGTGCGGCTATCTTGCGCTCCGTGATGTCCCTTATCGCCGATTGAGTGCCGACTATCTTGCCCTCTGAATCGGCGATCGGGACAACGTCTACCTCCAGCCATATGCGGCGGCCATCAACCCGAATCCCTTCATATTCGAAATGCGCTGGAACCGCTTCTCCGCGAACTCGGCGGTCGTGACGGTCTCGTAGTTCGGCGCGATACTCAGGCGCAACGTAATCCTCCAGCTTGAGACTTGGCGCCTGTTCGCGGGAAAATCCAAAAAGTTGTAAGAAGCGGTCATTCGCGAAAAGTAGGTGTCCCGTAACATCATCGACAAGGAGACCATCGCCGATGTGCTCAACGACTCGCCGGAAACGTTCTTCGCTCTCGTGCAGGACCGCTTCGGCCCTGAGTCGGTCCGTGATATCCCGAATGATGATGGTAAATAGCTTCTGCCCCTGGTTTTCAGATTTCGAGATTGAGGCTTCAATGGGGAACCCTTCACCGGTGGATCGCAAGGCGTAAAGTTTATCCAGATCACCGTGAGCGCTTTTTGCCTCTCCGGCCCCTCCGAATCGAAAAAGATGCTCAGCGCGCTTCGTTCGGAACGGGGCTGGAATGAACCGGTCGATATGCGTTCCAATCGCGTCGCCCATTGGGCATTGGAACATCTGTTCTGCGGCCGCATTGAACAATACGATCTGCTGCTCCTCGTCTATCGTCACGATCGCATCCATGGCGGAGTTCACGATTGCATTCATCCGCTCCTGGCTTTCGCGCAGCTGATCTCGAGTCTGCTTCTCTTCCGTGATGTCCTGGGAAACGCCGCGGAGTTGTGTGATCATTCCCGACTTATCGCGCGTGACGTCGAAAGTCGTATGTATCCATCGCTCGCTGCCGTCTGGCCGTATGAGTTCCATATCCATGTCAGGGAGAAAGTTCTCTTCCATGGCTTGCCGTAGACGGCTCCAAGTCTCAGGGGTATACATCTTGGGTAGATCTTCGAAGGCGGGCGCCGGCTGGGAAGGGTCCAGTCCATAGATGCGATAAAGCTCTTCCGACCAACGAATCACACCACTGTCGAGATCCCAGTCCCAACTGCCGATATGAGCTAGTCGCTGCGCGTTCGCTAGCTCAGACTCCTTATGCCGTAGTCGATCTTCCGCTCGCTTGCGATCGGTGATGTCAACGATCGCCGAGAGAATGAGCGGTTCGCCTTCGATTTCGATGAACTCCGCCGAAGCTAGACCGACTCCTTGCGATCCGTTTTTGCAGCGGAAGTGAACCTCGAAGTTTCGAACGTTCTTTTGTTCGTGAATGAGTTTCGCGATCCGCTCCCTTTCTGTAGGATCTACCCAGATATTGATGTCGAACGGAGTTCGTCCGATGACCTCGTCACGCTTCCAGCCCGTGATCTGTTCGAAGGTTTCGTTAACATCGAGATAACGGTGATCGCGTGCGCTGGTCAGCGTCATGGTCACTGGACCCGCGTGAAATGCCTTGGCGAATTTCTCTGCTGACTTGATGAGCGCTTCGTGCGCACTCTTGCTCTCAGTTATGTCAATCGCAAGGCCCAGCATGCGAACAGGCTCGCCCCTCCTACCGTAGTGGAACTTGCCGGAAGCCTTTACCCAACGAACCGTTCCAGTCTCGTGAACCATGCGGAACTCGGCGGAGTACGGTTTGCGCTTGTCTCGCGCCTCTTCCACCGCGCGGGAAACTCGTTCTCGGTCGTCCGGGTAAACATAGCGATAGAAGGTTCCAAGTTCGACTGTGGAACTTTCCGATGGAATTCCGAATAAGGTCTCCAGATCGCCGAACCACGTGTTGCGTCCGGTCCTGACATCCAAGTCCCACGCAACAGATTTTCCGGACACCAGCGCGGTCCGCAGACGTTCGTGGGACAGAAGGGATTCAGCAATCCGATCGCGGTTGCTGAAATGTTCTATCGCTATCAAGGATAGCGTCAGGGCGAAGGCACCGAGAAGCCAAGCAAGAAGATGTTGCTTGTGCGCTCCACCCCAAAAAAGCTCCCACACCGCACCGATCGACAGCGCGGAGAGCGTCAGCGTCGCAGTGAGAACAGCCGTGTTCCATCCAGAACTCGAAGAAGCTCGGTGCGGGACAAGCGACCGGAATGGATTCACCATGGCGTTCGGCTTTCGACCATTCGGTGTTGTACAAAGGAATTAACGCTGCCGGTGGAGTAAAGATCGGATCTAGTCCTGTCAGTCGGACACGTAACAGGTAACTTTCCACCGCGGCCAGAAAAAAAGAGCGTCCTTACGTTTATGAAAGACCTGTCTCTTACCCGCCCGAATTTTCTAGCGCATCACTGGAATTCGTATCATCAGAGAGACAGGTCTATATCTGTCAAAGAAGACAGTGATCTCCAGTAACGCACGCCACATCGTGGCCCCTTATAGCACAATTCTGCGAATTATTGAAGGAATAAAGGGGGGGCAACCTAAACACGACTTTGGGAGGGGAGCAACGAATTACGTCCAGCTGACGTGAGCACGACCATCCAGTCCGTCGCTCACGAATTTCTTACCACCCAGGATAGTCTCAATCGCCAGAGAGAGCTCCTTGCCAGCATGAGTTTTGACAACGTATCCCCAGGCTCCCAGTTCGAAGGCCTCGCGAACAATCTCCTCAGATGTCTCATGAGTCAGGAAGAGGATTCTTGCATCAGGTGCGAGTCCGCGAATGCGGCGGGCAGCCGCGATTCCGTTCAAGCCAGGTAAGCCAATATCGAGCAAGATCAAGTCCGGTTGGAGGTTCTCCGCTCGCTCAACCGCGTCGATACCATTGTGTGCCTCACCCACAATTCGCAAATTCGGTTGACGGCGAAGAGTGGAAGTCACAAAGTCCAAAAATGGTTTGTTGTCTTCCACTACGAGAATGCGAAATTCTGCGATGATCGAACCTGCTTTCACTGGTGCTCCGGCTGGGCCATTAACCGCAACAGAGCCAGCCCGTATACCCATGACGCTACACTCCGTCGTTTTGAATTGGCAATGGCACCAACGACCTATTGAGATGTTCCGCTGAAAGTCCCACCATCGAGCCATTCCATTCTTTCAGACTGCCCGGGATCCGCAAGCGTCAACGCGCGCCACAACTCATACTCATGGGGGTCGATTGCCGATGGCAGGCCGCCACTAAGCGGAAGGATTATGCGCCCCGGTCTTTTGCGAAAAGGAACCAGATTGAGCCGACAGGCTCTGGATATACTTCTAAGCCAATGCGTCGGCCATGGCCTTCAGGCCTTCGCTCTTCCTTGTTCTCTCTGCGAGCGAAGTGTTTGCGGAAGCGCAGTGTCACTAGGCCGGCGGCAGAGGTCAAGCAGCCACATCGCAACTGCAACTTCCAGAACTTTCTCGAGATGGCGTATCCATTTCATGTCGGTCGCTCCCTACAGCCTAGTGCAATGGTCAGCGGTCGGACGAGTCGAAATGGTTTCGCGACTGTTCAGTATTTTTGCGGAATCCAACGATAAGGCCAATTAGGTTCTTTGTAGCCGTTCGGGCCTTGTCGCTTCGGCAGAGTGATCTTCTCGTGGGCCATCCTTTTCCACGGTACGACACTGAGCAAATGGGCAATGCAGTTTAGCCGGGCTCGTTCTTTGTCATCCGTCTGGACCACATTCCACGGAGACTGGGGCGTATCGGTGGCTTCGAACATTGCGTCGCGTGCGCGGGAATAATCGTACCAACGCCGATGGGACTCAAGGTCCATGGGGCTCAGCTTCCAATGCCGCATGGGATCCTCAATCCGCTTCTGGAACCTCTTATGCTGCTCCTTCTCACTCACCTCAAACCAATATTTAACCAAAAGAATGCCGTTGTTCTTGAGGAGGGATTCGAATGCGGGACACATGCGAAGGAATTGGTCGTATTGTTTATCGGCGCAGAATCCCATCACGTGCTCGACGAGTGCACGGTTGTACCAACTTCGGTCAAAAAGGATCACCTCACCGGACGCAGGCATTTCCTTCAAATACCGCTGAACGTACAGTTGCGATTTCTCGCGCTCAGTGGGAGCGGGTAGTGCGACGTGGCGGAAGATGCGGGGACTCACGCGCTCCATGATGCGATGAATCACGCCGCCTTTTCCAGCCGCGTCTCGGCCCTCGAACACAACGACGACTTTGGCTCCGGTGGCTCTCACCCACTCCTGCATCTCTACTAACTTCGTCTGGAGTTTGCGCAACTCGCTCTCGTACTGCTTCTTTGTGAGCTCGGGTTTCTTGTTGGTGCCGTTGCTTTTAGATTGCTGTTCTTCTTTCGGCATTCGCTTCTCCAACGATGGCTGTCGGCTCTCGAACGTCCCAGATGAATGAAGCCGTACGGCGATTCTGTGACGCGGTTGGTCCCGGCGGAACTGGAAATTCTGTCAGGTCTTGCACTGCGCTCCTTCCCGATCCATTCCAGCCTTGGCGGATGGACCTGATTTGCTGGAGTGATGTATGCAGGCCGCGAAATAGTTTGCCTGTAAGCAATGACAGTTCCTCGGTGCGCACCAAGCCCCTAGCATCACGGAAGAGTTGGACAGGAATCGCACGGTTGCGGTGCAGAGTTGCGGAGTCGCCGATAGGGCCGCCCAGCGGACGATCGCCAACTAAATACGAGGTGCACGATGAAAAGAGCTTTGCCGTTGCTGATTGCTGGACTCGTTATCCTTTCGGGGTCAATCATTGCCCAGGATGTCCGCTACAACTTTGATAAGAACACCGATTTCTCAAGGTTCAAAACGTACAAGTGGGTGCAACTCAAGGATGCCAAGAATCCCGGCGATCTCCTGGACAAACAGATTAAGGACACCTTCGATGGCCAACTCGCCGCGAAAGGATTGACGAGAGTTGAGGACGATTCCGCTAACCTCTACATCGGTTATCAGGTCGCCATCGCACAAGAGAAGGAATTTACCTCCTACAACACAGATTGGGGATATGGAGGAGGGTGGTATCGGGCAGGGTGGTACGGAGGCGGGGGCAGCTCAATGACGACGGGCCAGACGTCGACCATCTATGTTGGTCAGATAGCACTGGATATGTACGATTCGGCGAATAAAGACCTCGTATGGCGCGGACTGGGAAGCAAGACCATCGATCAGAAAGCCAAGCCCGATAAACAGCAAAAGAATCTGACTAAGACTGTGACCAAGATGTTGAAGAACTATCCGCCGCCAGTGAAGAAGTAAGTCACCGGAAATACGGAAGCGAATGTCCCAGGAACGAACGCCATGCGCGCCTTAAGACTGATTCAATTGCTGAAAACCAACTCGGCCGTCATGTCTGACGAACTGGCCCGAAAGATAAGGGCCTCAGGGAAATGCGAACAGTTATTGCTCAAAGTTCCCGACGGTGAACAGCGGCAAGATGCGTGTCAGATTTATCAAGCCCTGACGGAGTGGCTGGCAGATGAAACAGATTCTATCCTCGAGCACCACTATGTTGCCCTCGGAATTCGCCGAGCGGGTCAGGGAGTGCCGCTCAGCCAAATGTTCTGGGCACTATCTATCGCCCGCGAGTACCTCTGGGAGTACGCACAACAGGAGTGTTTTCACGAAGAACCGGTCGAATTCCTGGGTGGTGTGACGCTCCTTCGTGCGCTGAATAACTTTTTCGACCAGATTTTCTATTTTGCGCTGGCTGGCTATGAGAAAGCCCGGGGAGCTGAATCTGCTGCTTTCTCTTTTCTGTCGAGCAGGCGGTCCGCATGAGTGCATCGTGTTATTCACGAGTCAGCACGGGAGCGGGCTCAGACCAGCGTTTCGACCTGCCTGCCCAACTCACAAAGAGAATGTCTCTCCTGCTATTGGGGATGTTATTCGCAATTGTTAGTTGCGGCTTGAGCGTGGCGGCTGACGGCACGATCCAGGCGGCATCGGTGAGTTCAGATGAGGCAGCACAGAGGGCAAATTCATCTGCGCCGAACTCGAAACCTCCCGAACACGGGTTGTCAGCCAAGGCAGTTGAAATCGCTCATCCCTTCGGTTTCCCAATCACCAACTCCATGCTCGTCAGTTGGGTCGTTGCTATCGGGCTGATCGTGTTAGCCCAGGCGGCAACACGAGACATGAGACAAGTGCCCGCCGGGCTGCAAAACTTTGTGGAATGGGTGATCGAGGGTTTGTACAAGTTCATGGACGGAATCATAGGGCCACACCTGGCCAAACGGACGTTTTGGTTTTTTGCGACCATTTTTATCTTTGTTCTCTCGGCCAATTGGGTGGGACTCATCCCGGGGGTTGGGTCAATCGGATGGGGAAGCAGCACTCCTCACGGCTTCGCAATCGATCAACCTCTATTCCGCGGCGCCAACGCGGACGTGAACATGACTTTAGCGATGGCTTTGGTCTTCTTCGCGATGTGGCTCGTGTGGTCGCTTCGCGAAGTCGGCCCGATTGGGTTTCTCAAGGAACTGTTTGCACCCAAAGGAGACACTACAGGTGCACTGAAGTTGTTGATGGTGGTCGTATTCTTCGCGGCTGGCTGTCTGGAAGTCGTCTCGATTCTGTTTCGTCCCATCTCCCTCAGCTTTCGTCTTTACGGCAACATTTTCGCCGGTGAGAACTTGCTGGAGGCGATGAGCAAGCTAGTGCCCGGTTTTGGCTGGTTAGTGCCGATCCCCTTTTACTTTCTGGAATTGTTGATGGGCCTGGTGCAGGCGCTTGTCTTTACGTTGTTGACGGCCGTGTTCACCATGCTGATGTGCCAACACGAAGGAGAGGGATCGGCTGCTGCACATGTTTGAGCACGTTAACAATTTAAGCCCGTTCCACCGCTTTATCGGCGGGCTGACGAAAAGAGAGGAAAACGTATGAGCGGAAATCTACATGTGGGTCTGGCAGCATTAGGTGCAGCCATCGGCGTGGGCTTGATCGGTATGGCAGCGTCTGACGCGGTCGGACGTAATCCGGTTGCTTCCACGAAGATTCTGGTCCAGTCCATCCTGGCCATTGCTTTCGCAGAGGCCATTGTGTTTTACGCATTGTTTTTGGCTAAGTAGGCACCAGGATTTCTTCGATTGCCCAGGTTGGAGGCAGGATCCACGATCTAGTCGAGAGTGACACCTATGAATGCTCTGATTTTGCTGATGGAAACCGATCCTGGAGGGCAGGTCCAGCAGATTGCGAATACCTTCGGTGTGGACTGGCCTCATCTTATTGCTCAAATCATAAGCTTCAGCATTGTCTGTTTTCTCCTCCATCGATTTGCGTACAAACCCGTGCTGCATATGTTGGATCAGCGACGGCAACAGATCGCTCAAGGGGTCGCTGACAGGGAGAAGATCAGACTTGAGCTAGAGCAGACCGGAGCTGAACGCCTGCGCACCATGCAACTAGCAGACGCTAAAGCAACCCAAATAATAGAAGAAGCACACTCCGCGGCTGCTCGGCTCCTCGAAAAAGAAATGCAGAAAGCCTTTGGCGTGGCTGAGCAAGTCATCGAGAAGGCGAAAGAAGCCGCCCTACTGGAGCACGAGCGCATGCTCGCGGAGTTGAGACGAGAAGTCGGGATCTTGGTTGTCCAAACGACCGCTGCAATTACTCGAAAGATGCTCACACCAGAAGATCAGCGAGTCATGGCCGAGGAGACTGTGACACAACTAGGCCGAGCCGCGTAGCTGAACTGAGGACCAAAACCATGCCGGCAACGACTTTGCAGATACGGCGCGAGGCCAAGCTTCTATTTCGCTGGTGTTTCACCGATGGAACATTGGATGAGCGGCGCGGTCGTGAAGTTGTGAGCCACGTGGTGCAATCCAAGCGCCGTGGGTGTTTGGCCGTGCTTGGCGAATTCAGACGACTGGTGAAGCTTGATACCGCCAAGCATACCGCCACAGTCCAGAGCGCGGTGCCGTTGGAGCCGGACCTCCGAGGCCGGCTGCGTACGAACCTCGAAGCTGTTTATGGCAAGCGAATGAATACAGAATTCGCTGAAGATCCGAACCTCATCGGTGGAATCCGTGTTCGAGTCGCCAATGATGTGTATGACGGTACTGTGAAAGCGAGACTGGCGGCACTCGCCAGGAGCTTCGGCATTGTCAATGAGGAAAGCGCCTTTCGGTAGATCGAATCGCACCTCAACATAGCATTTTCCAAAATGGAGTGGAAGCTATATGGCTGGTCTACTAGAGGAACTCGAATCCCAGATTGCAGGGCTTAAGGCCACAACCAGCAAGCAGAACGTAGGCGTTATTCGGGAGGTGGGCGACGGCGTGGCTCGCGTCGAAGGGCTCAGCGACGCCATGCTCAACGAGATGCTTGACTTAGGTCACGGCATCACCGGTCTAGCGCTCAATCTTGAGGAGACTGAAGTCGGAGTGATTGTCTTGGGTGACTACACGTTGCTTCAAGAGGGAGGAGAGGTTCGCACGACGGGCAAGTTGCTCCAGGTACCCGTGGGCATGGGTTTGTTGGGCCGCGTTGTGAATACGTTAGGAGAACCGGTCGATGGAAAGGGGCCCGTTAAGAGTGATGTCTTCTATCCGGTCGAACGGATGGCGCCTGGGATAATCCGGCGCAAGTCAGTCAACCAACCGGTGCAGACTGGCATCATGGCCATCGACGCGATGATCCCGATTGGACGGGGTCAAAGGGAACTGATCATCGGCGACCGATCGACTGGCAAGACGACAATCTGTGTTGACACCATCATTAGTCAGGCTAGCCTCAACAGTGCGGCGCAGACGAAGAGTGATAAGGAGTATCGTCCGCTCTATTGCATTTATGTCGCGATCGGCCAGAAACAGTCGAATATTGCGCGCATCATCTCAGTACTGGAACAAGCCGGAGCAATGCCGTACACGATAGTAGTTGCGTCGCCGGCTTCTGACTCCGCAACGAATCAATATCTCGCTCCGTTTGCGGGAGCAGCCATGGGCGAGTGGTTCATGGATCACGGTATGGATGCCCTTATTATCTACGACGATTTGTCCAAACACGCGGTGGCCTACAGGCAAGTTTCTCTAGTGCTAAAAAGACCATCGGGGCGTGAAGCCTACCCGGGAGACGTGTTCTACCTGCACAGCCGTCTGCTGGAGCGAGCTGCCCGGGTCGGAGAGAAGTACGGTAACGGATCGCTCACAGCTCTGCCAATCATCGAAACGCAGGCCGGCGATGTTTCCGCGTACATACCAACCAACGTCATTTCCATTACCGACGGTCAGATTTATCTGGAAACAGATTTGTTTTACCAGGGAATGCGGCCCGCCATCTCTGTCGGTCTGTCGGTTTCTCGAGTCGGCTCAGCGGCGCAACTGAAGGCGATGAAGCAAGTCGCGGGGCAACTCAAAGGTGATCTCGCGCAGTTTCGTGAACTCGCGGCCTTTGCGCAGTTCGGATCGGAACTGGACGCCAAGACTCAGGCACAGATCGATCGCGGGAAACGTATCATGGAGGTTTTCAAGCAGCCACAGTACAGCCCAATTCCCGTTGAAATCCAAATTGCAGTGATATGGGCCGTACAAAACGGATATGTGGACGATGTGCCAGTAGACCGAGTCAAGGAGTTCCAGGCAAAGTTGACCGAGTTCTTAAGTACCCGCAAACCGGAATTGCTGCAGAACATAGCGGCGGAAAAGACCATCAGCCCCGCTTTAGCCGCGGAGTTGAAGGCCGCGGCAGATCAGTTTAAAGAGACTTGGAAGTGATCAATGGCACTCAGGTGTCAGCGAGTTGATAGGGAAGATCTTCGGCTGAAATGAATGAGGATTCAGAATGAACAGCCCTCGCGATTTGCGTCGACGGATTCGTTCCATTAGCAGCACCGCGCAAATCACCAAAGCGATGCAGATGGTGGCGGCGTCGAAAATGCGCCGAGCCCAACAAGCAGCTCTCGCTGGGAGGCCCTTCGTGCGGCTGCTTTACCGGATCCAGCGCGAGGCTACGAGCCGCATGGGTGAATTCAAGCACCCATTGTTAGAGGTGAGAGAGGTCAAGAAACGCGGAGTAATCCTGATTGCAGCCGACAAGGGTCTATGCGGAGCACTAAACACGAACCTGTTCCGCCTGGCGACTGAATTTGATCCTAAGACGACTATCTTCATTGCTGCGGGGAAAAAGGCTGCACAATTCGTGGCTCGCACGCACCGGCAGCTCGCTGCGGAATTTAGCTACGCAGATACGCCACAATTCGCAGAGGCCAGAGCCCTCTCGGCGTTCGTTCGCGACCTGTTCTTGAAAAGGGAAGTGGACCAGGTTGAAATCATTGCGACGCGTTTCGAGAACACTTTGACCCAATATCCAACCCGCGTGGAGTTCCTGCCGATCGGAGAAATCAAGGGCTTCAAAATCCCCGGCGCCAGGCCGGAACAAGAGCTGGCAGCTGACACCACCCAATCTTTGTTTGAGCCCAGCGCGAAAGACGTTCTGCGATACATGTTGTCGCACTACCTGGATATTTACATCTACCAGGTCATGCTCAATGCCAAGGCGAGCGAACTGAGCGCCCGCATGGTATCGATGAAAAACGCGACCGACAGTGCCGAGAGCCTGATCAAGGATCTAACGCTTGAATACAACAAACTGAGGCAGGGAAACATCACCAAGGAATTGCTTGAGATCGCGGGCGGACAATCCCAATGAGGCAAACTATGCTGCAGCAGACGACAGAATCAACCAAAGATATACACAAAGGGACGATTGTGAAGGTCCTGGGCCCAGTGGTTGACGTCGAATTTCCCGAAGCCCTGCCAGGAATCTACAATGCGGTCACCTGTGCATGCAAAGTCCAGGGTGTGCCGGTCACAATCACGCTAGAAGTGCAGCAACATCTCGGGGATAAATGGGTTCGGGCAGTTTCGATGTCTGGCACAGAAGGCCTCAAGCGGGGATTTGAGGTGATAGACACGGGTAAACCCATCTCGATGCCCGTAGGCGATGGGGTCATGGGAAGGGTTTTTGATGTGACGGGAAATCCCGTGGATGAGCGCGGACCCGTCCATGCAGAGAAGTACTATCCGATCCACCGGGCCGCACCTCCACTTGTCGAACAATCGACTTCGCCTCAGGTCCTGCCGACGGGGATTAAAGTCATCGATCTAATCTGTCCTTTCATGAAGGGTGGCAAGGTAGGAGCGTTCGGCGGCGCGGGAGTGGGGAAGACTGTAGTCATCATGGAGTTGATTAACAATATTGCCAAGCTCCACGGCGGAGTGTCTGTCTTCGCAGGCGTTGGCGAGCGCACCCGTGAGGGAAGTGACCTTTACCACGAGATGTCGGAAGCGGGAGTAATCAGGCAGGACGAGCTGGGAAAATCTAAGATCGCTCTTGTCTACGGTCAGATGAATGAGCCGCCTGGGGCCCGGCTTCGCGTGGCTCTAGCTGGACTTGCGATTACCGAATATTTCCGCGACGAAAAAAACCAAGACGTACTGCTTTTCATTGACAATATCTTCCGCTTTTCTCAGGCCGGCTCTGAAGTGTCGGCATTGCTCGGGCGAACTGCAAGCGCCGTGGGATACCAACCAACTCTCGCCGCTGAGATGGGCGCACTGCAAGAGAGAATCACATCCACCAAGAAAGGTTCCATCACTTCGTTTCAGGCTGTCTACGTACCCGCGGACGACTTGACCGACCCAGCTCCAGCAACGACCTTCGCGCACCTGGACGCTACGATCGTCCTCGAACGTTCGATTGCGGAACTGGGCATCTATCCGGCAGTAGACCCGCTGGCCTCTACCTCCCGTGCTCTCACTCCGGAAATCGTTGGGCAGGAGCACTACGATGTTGCGCGAGGAGTGCAGAAGGTTCTCCAGCGTTTCAAAGATCTGCAAGACATAATCGCGATCTTGGGTATGGATGAACTTTCGCCGGATGACAAGCTAACCGTTTTCCGTGCGCGGAAGATTCAGCGTTTCCTCAGTCAGCCGTTTAGCGTTGCTCAAGTATTTACTGGTCGGGAGGGAAAACAAGTTCCTGTGGGCGAAACCGTTCGTGGCTTCAAGGAAATCCTCGAAGGCAAACACGATGATGTGCCGGAGGGCAACTTCTATATGAAGGGCCCAATTGAAGAGATAAGGCAAGGTTGAGGGTGCGTGGCTCTGGAAGGACGACGGTCCTCCCAAGAACGTGGAGAGAAGATGTCGAACACGATCAGATTGGAAATTGCGACACCCGAAGCGATGGTGTACTCCGACGACGTAGAAATGGTCACGATTCCGGGAGTAGACGGCCAAATGGGAGTTCTCCCTCAACACACCCGACTGATGACCTACCTGGTTCCCGGAGAGATGATTGTCCGCAAAGACGGCCAAGACAGCTTCTTAGCGATCGGTGAAGGCTTGGTTGAGGTGACGAACTCGCGTGTCTCGATTGCGACCAATATGGCGATCTCTGCAGAAAAAATCGATGAGGTAGCGGTAGAGGAGGCGCGCCAGCGTGCTGCTGCACGATTGCGAGAAAAACTGTCGTCCGAAGAAGTTGCGACCGTGAACGCTTCACTGACACGCGCCGTAGCGCAGTTGAATGTCAAGAGGCGTCGGCGCTGAACTGCGGCGGCCCCATCTCGTGTTAGAAGTTCCACTGCGCTGCAAAAGAGTATCCTAGCCCATTTGCATGAACTGCAGCCGGATATTCAGTCCTATCGGCGCCGATGAGCTGACTCTCCGTTCACTCTGTCGATTCCTCCCGCCTCGTTATCCACGTCCGATATTTGTCCTTAGCATCGGTTCGTCTTACGGAGAATTCATGCAGGCGGAACAGTCGAATGCGACAAAACAACTTGGCAGGTCTGAGCTGTAATTGTTGGCAGTAGTCGGCTGTCGGGAGGCTGTTAATGATATCCGCAGAGCTCCCTCAAAGTATAAAACGTAGAACGGTTGCTGTGTTCGAGGATTGTACGCGTGTGGATCTCAACAATGCTCATTACAGTCAGCGGTCGCTTGCTGATATGTCAACAATGGAGGAACAGGTGAAGATAGTAAGAGCAATCCAGATGGTTGCGGTAGTGGCGCTTCTCGGAGTAACGGCATGGGCGCAAGAATTTCCTCGAGCGGAGTTGGCGCTGGATTACTCATTTGCGCGTTATGCTCCGAGTGCTTCCTATACCCAAGGTCACAGCCTTAACGGAGGCGGCGGCGCCATCAAAATCAACATCAATGAATATCTCGGATTCCTGATGGATCTGCAGGGCTACGGGAGTAACAAAACCAGTTTTACCATTCCGACAAATACCTATTTCCCGGGGGGAGGCTCTGGTGTCGTGCAGGGTAACTTGTTTACGTATATGTTCGGCCCACAGCTTAAGGTCCGGGCTCATGGAATCCATCCCTTCGGGCAACTCCTGTTCGGGGCAGCACACTCGAATGTCTACGGCAACGCCTTCAAGCAAATTTGTCAGCCTATCATTGGGGGGTGCTCTTTCAACAAAGCGCCGGCTGGCGATGCGTTTGCCATGTCGTTTGGTGGCGGAGTCGATATTCCAATAAACAAGAACTTCTCGTTCAGGCCGGCCGAGATCGATTACTTGTATACGCGATTCAGCAACCAGTTCACGAATGCAGGGCAAAATAATTTTCGCTACTCGGCAGGTGTCGTGTTTAGCTTTGCGCATAGCACGTACTAGCCACTTCGGTGTCGATAGTGTCTCGGAAAACCGTCCACCAATCGAGTTCCAGGAATAGGAGATTGACTAGGATGATGGCGAGCGAGTAGGGCGGTCCGACGCGAGGCGTCACTTGTGCGGTCGCCCTACTGCCCCCCCGCACCAACCTAACGGGTGCCTGGCAAACGAAGGGCAGTTCACGTTGCGAGAGGGATAAGTGTGCTCCAGTGCAAAGCGGAGCCAGGTGTGATACCATCTGTTAATTTTGACAGGGGTGAAACACCGCAATGGGCCCGAGTTGCTGCAAGCTGATAGCGGGAGCAAATTTAATTTTAACTCTCTTATTGTGTGCGGCTTACTCGGCTTTTCCCCAATCTCGCCGTGGCACGGATACGAGTTCCCCTCGCCTATTCGAGACAACTTTCAATAAGCCGTCCACGGACGCGGGCGCACGTCCGACTACGCTTCGAGTGTCTGCTGATCTGGTACTTATTTCCGTAACCGTCACGGATGAGTTGAGCCATCCACAAACGAATCTCGGTCGTGAGAACTTCACCGTTCTTGAGGGTGAGCAGAAGCAAGAGATCCGATACTTCTCATCAGAAGATTCTCCGATCTCGGTGGGCCTACTTCTCGATGTGAGCAGAAGCATGCAGGATAAGATTGACACCACGCGCGCCGCCGTCGACCAGTTCTTCAAGAATGCGGATCCGCGAGATGATTATTTCGTGATCACTTTTAACAGTGAGCCTCAGATTCTCTCGGATGTAACTCAGTCAACGACGGGGATCGAGAACGAACTGGATTTGGTTCAGCCGAGCGGTGCAACGGCATTGCTGGATGCGGTCTATCTGGGTATCTCTAAATTGCGCAAAGCTCGGTACTCACGGCGTGCCCTGGTAATCATCAGCGACGGCGGAGACAATAACAGCCGGTATAAACTGAAAGAGATTAAGAATCTCATTGCTGAGTCGGACGTGATGGTCTACGCAATAGGCATTTTTACCTCGGGCCCATTCAGGAGTTTTGAAGAGCTAATGGGAAAGCGATGGCTGAGTACGATGACAGACAAAACTGGTGGCCGAACAGCGACAGTTGAGAGCCTGGCTAAGCTCCCGGAAGAATGCGCTCTTCTCAGTCGTGAACTTCGAAGCCAATACGTGCTGGGATACCGACCGCGTGCTGTGGCAGACGGAAAATGGCACAAGATCAGGATTGTGGTTACCAAATCGTCTGCTGCCACCCAGTTCCGGTCGTACTATCGGAAGGGCTATTACGCAGTGGAGCCTTAAGGCTGCGAAAGAAACAAGCGTGCACACACAATTAGGGCGCCAAGCTGTCCGTTCTTAGCGTAAGCCCGAAAGAACCTCAAGCATCCACTCGCAAACCTTCTTTGTCTTGGGAATGGGAAGATAACAGTGAATCCGCTTCCCCTTGAGACGAGTGCCACCCGTGCCAGCAGCCTTCAGTACGGCGAGATGCTGAGACAGATTGGCTCCTGACATCCCTGAACTCGCTCAACAGGTCAGAGACTCTGCAACTCCCATTGTCGATCAGATCGATCTTTAATCGGATTGGATTCGCAAAGCCTTGCAGATCGATGCCCGTAGCTCCTAGAGGCCGGCTTTCAAGTCGTGAGTCCTTTTTGGTTGTTCATCGGCCAGTTCTCGCGGCAGTTTAGTTGCACCCGCCAATCAGTCCGACGGCAGGGCAAAGTATTTGAATACCAACAAATTCTCGCGATACGCGGCCTGTGCACTGAAAGTGTTGACAGTGTTGCTGGCTGCATCTGAGCCTTTACGCTGTGACAGGACGGACAAGAAGGCATCGACTCATTCTTGATATTGCATCTGCCGTTGTGAGGCATATATGCTTAGACTCTCAGCTTTACTCTTCCTCTGTATCGGTGTCGTTCCAGCGCTATGCCAAACAAGCTCACCCAAATACCAACCGGGGACGATTCTTGCAGTCGAACGGAGTGCCGTTGCGATCGATAGCGACAAAACTCGGTATGAGGTAACAGTGCAGATCGACGAAACACAATACGTTGTCTTGTATGAGCCTGTCGCCGGATCAAATGCGGTGGAATTGTCCCGAGGCCTCGAGTTCCTCTTCTTGGTCGGAAAAGACACCCTGACCTTGGCGACGCCCGGGAAGCTTGACGGAAACACCGCACTGCCAATCCTCAGTACAACGAAACTCTCGCGCAAGCCCACCATTGATTGGTCGAAGGCACCCGGTCAGTACTACAGCATGAAGATGAAGAACCTTTCGACGGCACTGAACCTGAGCGACGAACAGCAGGCGAAGATCCAACCTATCGCGGCACAGGAGACCGCAGAAGCTGCAGCAGTCATATTCACTCCAGTTGTTTCCCGGAAAGAGAGATTAGGCCAATGGGAAAAGATCGTGCGGTCGTCCGATATAAGAATGAAACCCATTCTTTCTGAATTCCAATGGCGGAGGTTGCAGGAGATTCGCAGAGATCAGAAGCACGAGTTAAGAGACCTGATAGCGAATCAAGATAGCGCTGAAAAAAAGTGACACATGGTTCGGTGAACACGAACCGTTTGGCGCGACTGTGTTCATAAATGTGTTCGAACCCCTATTCGCCGAGCTCTGCTCGACGCAAGTGGCACAAATCAAATTCAAACTGATGCGCCCACGGAGGCTACTCGGTTTACAATTTCGCGCAAAGGAAGGCTACTTCGCAAATGCCGACTACGTTCCGGGATTCTGACGGTGTCGTTGGGCTCGGGTGCTTGCGTTTGCATGCCGCTTTGAAGGTGTATCTCTCTCCGACAGACCTCTGAAGATATAGTCAGCGGTCCTCACGCAACTCGCTCGACGCCACCTTGTACGCTTGCCTTACCTGCCTTGAGACTCTCTGATGTATCGCTGCCGACATACAGCGTCTGAGAAGGAAGCGCTATGCACGTGCCAGCATTGTGAACGATGTCAATGATACTGAACAGCAGTTTCTCTTGCACCTCGAGAAAGCTGCCCCAATCATCTGCCCACGCGTAAGCGAAGATCTCGATGTCGAGCGAGAAAGCTCCAAAACGCACAAAACGCACGCGAACCGACGCCGGATCTATATTGGTGTGCGCGGCCAAAGATTCGCGCAGGTTGGTCAATATCGTGTGCAGTTGCTCTACAGTCGTTTCATAACGCAGCCCTATCACAGGATGAAACCAAAACTTGTCCCTAACGGAGAAGGTTTCCAGTTTCATGTTCGCGATCTGACCGTTGGGCAGACTCACGAGAGTGCGATCCAGCGTGCGAATCCGGGTTGAGCGGAGACCCACCTCTTCCACGGTGCCCTGTACGTCTCCTAGGTTCATGAAATCTCCCACACGCACTGCCTGATCGGCTACAAGAGACACGCCGCCGATGACGTTCTCGAGAGTCTTCTGTGCCGCCAGTGCCACGGCGATGCCGCCAACACCGAGTCCGGCTAATGCGGCAGTCACCTCTATACCGAAGTGGTAAAGGATGAACAGTAAGCCCGCGAACAGGAGGCTCCCATCAAGGAGTCGGCGGAAAAGGCGCAACACAGAAGCGGATCCGCTCAGACTGGGACGATGTCTTAAAAGGTATCGCTCAACCAAGTCGGTCAGAAGCCAGAGCGACCATATGCAAGCGGCTACTGCGATCAACAAGGCGGCAGTATTCCAGAATTGGCGAGCCAATAGTGGCAGTGTAATGCTCCTGAGCAACAGCCAAATCACGAGAGCGACAAGAAGAAGACGAACTGGTACCGGCAAGATCTGCGGATTCTTCACGGCGGCACTGTGCCCAAATCGGAATCGGACGATGCCGACCCCCGAGGCAAGGATCCGACCCAGCAGTCCGGTTAGCAAATACAACAGTGGCATGCCGACCAGTAGGGCAAGCCACTCGAAGATAGGAATCCCCACCAGACGAGTATTTACGATGAATTCAGGCAGAAACCGCTCGAAAGCAGGTGTATTTAGTTCCCCGAAAACGCTGGGGATCGAAGCAAGGGTCTTCCTCGAGAAGAGCCAGATTTTTCCTCCCTTACCGCGATCTATGCGTTCAACGACGATGTCGAGAGCACCACTTTCGGTTTTGATGGTTCCAACAACGTCCTCATCCGGTCGAAGTGGATCCGGTACAGAACCTTCGGGCTTGTCGCTGATTTGATTGAGTCGAGCCGGAAGACGACGGTCCAACACCACACCGAGTTGACGTGCTAAAACGAAAGCATCTGCGCCACGTAGTGGAGTGTTCAGGTATAGGGCGGCAATTTCCGCGTTGCCCTTCCGCGCTGCGCTCAAGAAGCCGAGTACCGTCCCTCTCGGTGTATTTCGCCCGAGCGTGTCTTTGGGTGCCTCCGGCTGGGCTGCGTTGGGTGTTGCTTTAGCATTGCCGACTTGAGCCATGACCTCGGGGGCGACCAGCCAAACGAGAGACAAGATAGCAATTGTGACCTGGTGTTTGGCACTATGTTTCGACACCGTCATTGGATTTCAATCACCTGTTGCCCACGGACGAGAATCGCGGAAAGGCAGTGGGTAGTGAGATTGGGTGGGATGGCTAACCCTTCCCATAGGCAAAACCCTAAAAGGCCATGAGGCTTCACAGTACTGCCAGAACTGACAGAACCTGTAAAGCGGCAAAGCCAAAGAGGGGCGACCTTTCCGCTGGGAAACCTTAGTATTTCAACAGAGCGAATCCCAACTCGCGACTCATATCCTGACGGCTGTCGAACCAGAGAACTTGCTGAACTCCCACCTGAAGTTTCTGACAGCTGACTGTGTGAGTAAGTCCTACTACCCTAAAGGGGTTGATCACTCTTTGAGCAGTAGCCTGCAAGGGCCGCCATTTTTGAGCCCTGCCGCAACGTCTTGGCGATCGGCGCTGATCCAAGGGTTCGTTTTTTTAAGTATCTAACGAGGAGGCGCATGAATCTCAAGCGACTCAATGCAGAATTCCGAGCTCTTGTGGCGACGGTCTGCGCCTTTGCCTTGATGCCCGGAGACACACTCGCGTATGTTTCGTTCAACCCGCGAGAGCCCGTGTCCGCGGATACAGACCAAGCTTCCAAGATTGCGCCTGAGCAACTTGATTCTCTGGTAGCTCCCATCGCGCTCTATCCAGATCCATTGCTCGCGCAAGCATTAGCCGCGGCAACGTATCCTCTCGAAATTATTCAGCTCCAGCAGTGGCTGGAGAAAAACAAAAATCTCAAGGACAAGGCCCTCGCCGAAGCCGTTGCAAAACAGCCTTGGGACCCGAGCGTTCAGGCGCTGGCCGCGCTACCCGAGGTGGTCAAACGGTTGGCGAATGACATCCAGTGGACCGCTGACTTGGGCAATGCGTTCCTGGCACAACAGAACGACGTAATGGATGCAGTTCAGCGCATGCGCAAGAAGGCACAAGACAAAGGGAACTTGAAGTCGAACGAACAACAGAAGGTGGAAACCCAAGTCATCGAAAGCAAGAGCGTTATTGTGGTCGAGCAGGCAAACCCGCAAGTTGTATACGTTCCCTCCTACGATCCGGTCGCCGTCTACGGCCCACCGATCTATCCGTACCCTCCAATCTACTACCCACCGGCCGGCTACTATGCAGCCGGAATGGCAATTTCGTTCGGGGTCGGCGTCATGATGGGCGCGTTTTGGAGTGGCGGCTGGGGTTGGGGCTGCGGCTGGGGTGGAAACAATAGTGTCTATATCAATCACAACAACAATTTCAATCGCAATACGAACATCAACGGCGGGAATCGTAACAACATCGGAAATGGGAATAGAAACAACATTGGTAGCGGCCGACCTTCGAATCAGCCAGCTCGTGGAAACGGGAACCGCGCATCGACACAACCGGTTCGTGGCAGCGGCGGACGCGATCAATGGCAGCATAATCCGGAACACCGCGGGGGAGCCCCGTATCGTGACCGGGCGACCGCAGATAGGTTTGGGGGCACCGCACGTGGTGATTCTCTTGCCAATCGTCAATCTAACGCGCGCCAACAAGTCGGTCGCCAGGGCGGCAATTTGCCGAGTAGTCGTGGCAACGGAGCTGGAGTAAGCAATCGAGCCGGTGGTGGGGCTCTCGGGAACAGGTCTGGCGGAGGCGGAGCCGACCGCATCGGAAGCCGAGATCTTTCGCGCAGCGGTGGTGGCAACCGCGACGCCTTCGGAGGAGGTTCCCGGGGATACAGCGGGTCCAATGCTCGCGCCGGTAGTAGCCGAGGCTCCTCAAGCATGGGATCTCGCGGCGGAGGCGGGGCATTTAGTCGTGGCGGCGGTGGTGGGCGGCGCCGATAAACGTTCAACTCAGAGAATCGCAGACACAGGAACAGACAATGAAATCATCATCTGTGAATAGAACAGTATGCAGAGTTGGCTGGCTCTTAGGCCTAGCAGCCTGCAGCTTTTGCTTTTCGCTCACGTCCGTCGCGCAGCAAACAGTATCGAAGGAGAACCCTTCCAGAACATCAGTGTCAGAAGTAAGGACGTTTGATACGCCGCAGAAGGCCGCGGCCCAGCTTATCGAAGCGGCAGAGGGTTTCAATGTACCCGAGCTGATGCAGATTTTCGGCCATGATGCCGAGGATGTCATATTCAGCGGAGAGTTCGCGCAAGATCGGAAGCACGCGGCTGATTTCGTTGCCGAAGCTCACAAAAAGAATTCTGTTTCCGTAGACCCCAGGAGCGGCGGCCGTGCCTTCCTGCTCGTGGGCGACGATGATTGGCCTTTTCCAGTTCCGATCGTGAAAAGGGGTACCCGGTGGGCCTTTGACACAAAGGCTGGGCGCCAGGAGCTCGTTTATCGACGGATCGGTGCCAATGAGTTGGACGCTATTGCGATCTGCCATGGATATGTCGAGGCACAGCACGAATACGCGTTTCAACCGCACGCCGGCTACAATGTCAATCAATATGCTCAGCGGATCATTAGCACGGCGGGCAAGCAAGACGGACTCGCGTGGCAGAACGCGGATGGCACATGGGACGGCCCGATCGGCGAGAAGATTGCCCACGCCATCGAACAGGGCTACACCAGCCGGGCAGAACCGTACCACGGTTACTTTTTCAAAATTCTCAAAGGTCAGGGTCCGGCGGCACCGCTAGGGACGATGGATTTTGTGGTCAGCGGCGTAATGATTGGAGGGTTTGCCTTGGTGGCGTCGCCGGCTGAATATGGAGTGACCGGGGTGAAATCCTTCATCGTGAGCCATGATGGTGTCGTTTATGAGAAGGACTTAGGCCCCAAGACTCTGGACACCTTTCAAACAATGGAGCGGTTCAATCCGGATAGATCCTGGAGTCCGCTGCCCGGGCAAAGCTAAACTCCCAACTAAAGACGGAGGCCAAATCTCCAGCCAGTCGAAACTCCAGACGTTCACATTCACGAGGGTTGTTTCGGCGCTTCCTGCGCTTCGTTGGTCGGAGGACGAGTGCCGATAGCGAAGCAACCGTCCCGCCTCTCCATTACCAGCTCAGAGAAAACTTACTTCATCAACCATCCCCTGCAGATCTTTGATTCCAGACTACGGGTTTTATAAGTGGGAAACAACAGTATTTACCAGTTCTCCGCCCGTAGCCCCTAGTGATGTAGTCATGAATGGAGCGGCCAAATCCGGTCGGTGTTGATCAATCCGTATGCATCAAGTACATCGGTTACATCCAGAAGATCTTACGAAGGCTGACCTAGTGACAGAAGCCGTGCTGATTATCAGTGTTATAGTGATGTTTGGCTTGCTGTTCGTTTTGTTGCATGTCCTGTCATGACGCTAGTGCAGGTCAGCATGCGGGCCAGGCTGTGCCTGCAGACGTACCGATGGGTGAGTCTGTGCTCCTTTGTGTTCGCGCTCAACCTGATCGTCCTGTGCCCAATTCCGAGTGCGCAAGAACCAACACGACCGGAGACCGGACGTCTTGACATCACGCCTTTGTTCAGTTACGGCAGCGGCGTGAGCTTTACAATTCAGCCCAGACTCAGATCAATACGGCTAAAGTTGTGCTCGATGGCGGACCAAGCTACGGGTTGTCTTCGGTGCCCACGTCCGTGATGAGGACGTCCTCGAGTTCAGATGGACCAGACAAGATTCCTCCACGCGGATCGAAGGTGTGACCGTCGGCTATCCCCGAACGAACCTTAGGTCGGATGAGCTTCATTCCAACTTCAGTCATGAGTACATTGTCGCCCGCAGCGCGCCTTGGGCCAGACCATTCGCAATTTACAGCGTCGGGGCGACGAACGTGTCTGGTGAAGGGAATCTTAGCTCCGCTTATTTGTTCGTGGGAATGAGAGGGGTTAAGTTCTTCATGAACCAACATCTGGGAGTTCGAATCCAAGGTTAATGGCTACCGATCTTCTTCGCACCCCAAGGTGCAGCCGTTTGTGGCTCGGGCTGCGTCGTTCACACTGGAGAAACGCTCGTCTCACATGCTGAAGTCGCGGTTGGTCCTCTCTTCCGATTCTAGAGAACAAGTTAACGAAGATAGACCGTAGAATGTTGTGCGCAAATATCATTGAAGACATGGCGTCCCGATTCATCCTCAAAACTGTGCCGCGGATATCCGCACAGCAGATGCACATTCCGCGATATCGCGAAGTCATCCCACAGCTGCTCGAGTCGAATCGCCGCCCTCGAATTGCCCTGAGACCAGAGAATATGTGCGCATTCGCTACAGATTGCGACAGAGTTGTGTGCAGATCCAAGTCTCTTAGCTCCTGTCTTGAAGATATCGCCGGCGACCTTCATGAAGCGATAATAATCTGGTGAGTCGTCGACCATAAACGTCGAAAGCACTGCGGACGGATCCAGAGAGAAATACCTTCCCCTCTCGGAGAAAGCGGGAACGTCTAAACCATCTGCTTGAAGTCTTTGAAGTAGGGCCTCTCGGGGGGCTTGGTCAGCACAACTACCGCAGTGTCACCGGCGCAAATTGTAGAGGCTAGGAAATTGGCGAAGGTGCCTAGAAAGGATTCGTCATGGGAATAGAACTGAGCTTCATGGAGACGAGGCGGGGGCTGTCTCAGTGGTAAGGTTTCAAGAACCGTCGATTCTGGAGGTTGCAGATTCGCAGTGACAGAATGGACCGTACTGCTCAGGAACCGCCCGCCTTGAAGAACAGCCTGTACAGCATTGCGCAACTCACGCCCCATATCCATCTTTACGACATAGCCGCTCGCGCCCGCTTCGAAAGCAGCTATCACCACCTCAGGAGAGATTTGCTGAGTAACGAAGATGATTCTCACGGTTGGCGACAGTTCTTTGAGTTTCCGAGCAACTTCGATGCCGCTCAGACTTGGAAGCCCTATATCCAACAGAATTAAGTCCGGTTGCAATGCGTTCGCCTTCTCAACAGCATGTAATCCATCCGCAACTTCGCAGATGACTCGAATGTTCGGGATTGTTTCTAAGATCTTAACCAGCATTTGCCGCACTGATGTAAAGTCTTCAGCTACGAGAACAGTCGTACTCAATCAGCCTCCATAAGACCTGACGGCGTCCGAAACTCGCACCATATCTAGGGTGCCATCCTTCACGATCGCACCTGGAACGGGCTTTCGTCGTTGCCCGCCGGCAAGGTTCTTCTCGCAGCAAGACCGAAAATGGATCGGGGCCGCAACGTTTGGGGATATTTGAAGACGACCGATTCGAAAGAGGAAGTCGGGGGAGTTTTAGGAATAGCGTCGGGGCTTGTGACTCAGCGGAGGATGTTGGCGATCAGCAATGCCAGCAGAACGGAAGACACCGTCGCGACCATTCCAGGAAGCATGAAGCTATGGTTCAAAACGTATTTACCGATTCGAGTCGTACCGCTCTGGTCGAATGAGATGGCAGCGAGCAGTGTCGCATACGTGGGCAAAAAGAAGTAGCCGTTGACCGCCGGAAAAAGCGCGATCAAAAGAGAAGGACTCATGCCGAGCGCGATCCCGACGGGTACCAGGGTGATAATTGTTGCCGCTTGGCTTGCCAGCAGAATGGACAACGCAAACAGCCCCAAAGCAAAGACCCACGGATGCTGCTGTACGACTCCAGAGATACTGCCGATAATGAAGGTCCGGTTCCCCTCAAAGAAGGAAGAGCCGAGCCAGCCCAAGCCGGCAATGGATATCAGCGCCACAATACCGGCGTTCAAGATGCTTCCCTTAACGGTTGTGACAGGTGAAGCCCGAAACAGGAGCATATTCAGGCCTGCCGCGGCGAGCATTACAATCATGATCGCGGGTGCCATTTCGACTTGTTCGACACGTTCCTCTCCTGCGACTGAAACGGCATACCTTGGGCGCATTGAAGGGAACAATCCGAGGGCTATGACCAGCAGAGCCGCGATCAGGAATACAACGACGGAACCTCGGGCCCGCATGAGGTCTTTGCCTGCGAGCGCGGGCAGGGTCTGCGGAGCTTCGATCAGCCCCTTTGAAAGCCGCTGCTGATAAATCGGATCATCCTTCAGTTCTGGCCCCTTCCACATAACCGCGAGTGCTCCCATCAAACTTCCAAGCAATGTCGCGGGTATCGCAATGAGCAGAATGGTTTGCAGATGGATGCCGGCGGGAGCCAAGAGACCTAACAAAGCCACGGTTGCGGCTGATATCGGAGAAGCGGTGATCGCTTGCTGCGATGCAATTGTTGAAATCGAGAGCGGGCGTTCGGGACGAACGCCGGCGTTGCGCGAAACTTCCGCGATGACCGGCAGCAGCGCATAGATAATATGCCCGGTGCCAGCCGCCAGCGTGAAGACGTAGGCTATGATAGGGGCGATTAGAGTGATTCCGCCGGGCCAAATCCGCAACGCACGGCCTGCGATGACGATGAGGTAGTCCAGACCGCGCGCAGCCTGCATCGTAGCTGCTGCCGTGACCACGGCAAGTATCATTCCCAGCACAGTGCGGGGAGGCATTCCTGGCGGAAGTCCGAAGACGAACACCAGCACGACCAGCCCGATCGCTGCGGTTGTTCCAAGAGCAATCCCGCCCAAACGAGCGCCCACAATAATACAAATGATGACAATCAGCAATTCCAGCCAGATCATGCAACACCGATTTCAGTGAGCTCCGACTCCAGTCATTGCCTTCGGATCGAGCACCGCGCCGATCTGCTCTTCGGTCAGCAGTCGCTTTTCCCTTACCAATTCGACGATACCCTTGCCGGTTCTCATGGCTTCCGCTGCTAGCTCAGTCGCTGTTTCATACCCAAGCAGTGGGTTCAGCGCCGTGACCACTCCGATACTGTGCTCAACGTATCGGCGACAGACGTCTTGATTTGCACTGATCCCTTCGACACAGTGTTGCCGCAATGTGTTAGCTGCATTCATGAACATGGTCTGCGATTCAAGTATGCAAAAAGCGATGATCGGTTCCATCACGTTAAGTTGTAGCTGACCGGCTTCAGCTGCTAATGTGACTGCTAGATCGTTACCGATCGCCTTGAAGCAGACCTGATTTACAACCTCAGGAATTACGGGATTCACTTTGCCCGGCATGATGCTGGATCCCGGTTGCATAGGCGGAAGATTGATCTCATTCAATCCAGCGCGAGGGCCGGACGATAGTAGGCGCAGATCGTTGCAAATCTTCGAAAGCTTGATGGCCAGGCTCTTCAGGGCGGAAGAGAAGAGGACGAAGGGCTGTGTATCCTGTGTGGCCTCGACCAGATCGACGGCCAATCTCATAGGTTTGCCAGTGATCCTGGCGAGATGATCGACGCATCGCTCCGCGTAGCCGGCGGGAGCGTTCAACCCAGTCCCGATCGCGGTGCCTCCCATGTTTACCTCGTAGAGCACCGTTTCAATGCGCTCCAAGGCGAAGACTTCATTGCCCAGACTTTCCGAGAACGCATTGAATTCCTGGCCCAGAGTCATGGGTACTGCATCTTGCAGCTGTGTACGCCCCATCTTTATAACGTCCCGAAACTCAGTACCCTTTTGACGAAGGGTCCTGACAAGACTGCGTAGTTCAGCGATCAGCTTTCCATTTAACAGGAAGATGGCAACGTGTAATGCTGTCGGATAAGCGTCATTCGTCGATTGCGAACAGTTCACATGGTTATGCGGATCACAGTATTCGTATTGACCTTTTCTATGCCCCATGAACTCCAGCGCGCGATTCGCGATAACCTCGTTGGCAGCCATGTTGGTGGAAGTACCGGCACCACCTTGGATGAGATCAACCCTGAACTCTTCGTGCAGACGCCCGTCAATGATCTCTTGGCACGCACCTTCTATGCCGTGCAATATGGATTCAGAGATTTGCTTGCATTCGAAGTTCGCACGTGCCGCAGCCAGCTTCACTATGGCAAGAGCTCGGATCAGATCCGGGTACTGCGAGACCGGAACTCCGGAAATACGAAAGTTTTCTAATGCCCGTGCAGTCTGCACGCCATAGTACGCTTTATCTGGAACGGCTTTCTCCCCCAGCAAGTCATGCTCGATACGCATATGTACCTCCACAGAGAGTATGGAATCACGTGAGCACAACATTAACGAGTACGACATCAGCATCAAACTGTTAGAACTCTCAGTGTCGCTATCGATATTCGAAACAGGGGCCAGCAGTGCCATGTAAACAACGTCTTTACCCCGATGGCGTATCGCCACGAGCTAGAACAAATGACAGTGTGCAGCAGGTAATTTCCTTGGCACGGTTTCTGACAATAGAAACGGACGCGTATGCACCTTGACTGTTGGGGGTACTTGTCCGTTTCTGCAGGCTCGAACATAGGAGAGTTTTATGAAACCGCGATACAGAGCCGCTTTCCTTCCGCTGATGTTCTGTGTACTTTTCAGCGCGCAAGTGGGCTTTGGCCAGGACAAAAAGCTTCCAAATGTAGTGATCCTTGCAACTGGTGGAACAATCGCAGGGGCGGCCGCCAGCGGAACTCAACCAGCTTACACTTCCGGTGCAGTGAGTATCGACACGATGCTGGCCGCGGTTCCCGGTGTCAAAGACCTTGCCAACATCAAAGGCGAGCAGATTTCTAACGTGGGGTCGCAGGACATGACGTTCGAGATCATGCTTACCCTTGCCAAACGAATCAATGCATTGCTCGCATCCAACACTGTCGACGGGGTTGTAGTTACGCATGGCACTGACACCATGGAAGAAACTGCATACTTCCTGAACCTGGTGGTAAAGAGCAAGAAGCCAGTCGTATTGGTAGGCTCCATGCGGCCGTCAACTGCGGTGAGCGCAGATGGCCCGCTCAACCTATTCAATGCCGTAGGTGTTGCTGCCGATCCCGCCTCTGCAGGGCGCGGCGTGCTAGTGGTAATGAACGATTGGATTCACGGGGCACACTCACTCACCAAGACGAGCACGACGGCCGTCCAAACCTTCATGTCGCCACTACGCGGACTGGTAGGCATTGCTAGTTATGGCAAGAACGACTATTACAGCATTCCCACGTGGAAGAACACGACGGAGAGCGAGTTTGACATCGCAGGTGTCACTCAATTGCCACGCGTTGACATCATTTATGCCTATGCTGATATGACCGGAGATCTGATTGATTCCTCCGTCGCTAACGGATCGAAGGGAATCGTCATCGCGGGCGTTGGCAACGGGAACATGAATAGAGTTTCCCTGGAAGCCGCAGCGAGAGCAGCGAAGAAAATAGTAGTCGTCAGAAGCAGCCGTGTCGCGACTGGAACTGTGGGCCGCAATGTCGAGGTAAACGATGACGAGCTGAACTTTATAGCATCGGATGAGCTTAATCCTCAGAAGGCACGGATTCTGCTGATGCTTGCGCTGCTTAAACCCCGCACTACTGGCGAGATCCAGCAATTGTTCTATTTGTACTGAGGCCAATCGTGCCCTGGACATCTGAACAGGAGTTGCTCCGAATGGGACACGGGAAGGCGCCGCCGGCAACTCCTAGAAGGCCTCCGTAACACCCATATATACACCGCCACCCTGCAGCCCGGCTGCATAGTCCACGCGGAGATTGACATGATTTTTCTTTGCTAGTGTGTACCGAATCCCAGCGCCGCCGGCTGGCTTCAGATTGTCATTGTTGAAATCGCCCAGTACTGGCGCAACTTCTCCCAAGCCGAAAAAAGCAGCCAAGCCGAAGCGCTTGGGAAGTTCCAGCCGGTATTCAGCTTGTGCCGTCAACATTAGGTTGTCTCGGTATTGCCCGGTTTTGTACCCGCGCACGTCATTGTGCATACCCAACAAACACAGGTCATAGAAAGGTACGTGGCCCGAAGTTCCACACCCGAAAACCCGAAAGGCAATAACTTGGCGCGGCGATAGGCCAGAATACTTGTTAAACGCGAAAGTATAGGTTTGATAAGAGAAATCGCTGCCAAATGTCCCTTGAAAGAAGTCGCCTACAACATCGGTAAGCGAGCCCATAGTTGGGTAAAACTGGCTGTCGCGAAGATCGCGCTGCAGGTGGAACCCAATAGCGGATGTAGTGGACTTCAGTTCGGTGGTATCGACGTTGAATGCGGGCGGCAAATTGTCGCCCCTTACTTGCGCATCCAGGCTGCGCCACTGATATCGAGGCCCGAGAAAGACTTTGTTCTTTAGCCGAATCAGAGTTTCCAGCAGTAGTGCCTTTCCGCCCTGACGGATTGGAACAGACAAGCCCACGTTTCCTGCAGAGTTGCCGATTCCGTACAAGTCATAGTGTAGTTGCCCGTGGCCGTAGAAAGCCGTCACTCGGAGCCGGTCGTGCTGCAGGTACAGCTTTGTACCGGCTCCCCACAACCAGCTTCCATTGCTAGTGTAGAAACTGGCGCCTCCCAACACGGAGTCTGGTGACTGGTCATCCTTTTTTGAAATCGGGAACAGATATCCACCCACCAGAACAACCCCGGAACCGATAGCAGGGTTGGAGATTGGAAAGGGGGCAACCACAATCTCGCCCCTCTTGCTACGTTTCTCAGCTGGTGAACTTTGTGCTGCGTTTCCCGAAGAGTCTAGGTTTCCTCCGGTACTCTCAATAGCTGTGGGAGTAGTCACGAGACCCGTAGGCGTAGCGTCGAAGTGAACAGGGAATGACTTCTTGGATGATCGAGGGGGGGGCTGCGGCGCAACCGAGGCCTGATCTTGTGTTGGCGTGGCAGGTTCCGCGGTCTGAGCGATGACAGCGGCGGAGGACACGAACAAAGCAAGTGCCACTTGGGTGCCTGCCCTCGAGAGCCCGTGAAGAAGGTGCCTTTTCATGGGCGCGCTCCACCTGGTTTGCTTGACTGGCCAGAGGGGGCCTGCAAGCAAGCGCGACTCCCGCCATCGATCATATTTGCTCGAATTCTTCGTTGACCAAAGGCAACCGCCACGCCTCTAGGATTTCTTTCTCATTTTGAGGGCCATCTCTTCACTCCTACCCAGGCGAGAAGCAGCAGGGAGACCAACGCGGTTGCGAGGATGGTCATAATCTTCAAGAAAGCCCAGGAAAACTCCGAATCGCTAAACCCGGTCATGGGGCGACCTCATTATCAATTTTCGAAGCGATACTACGTTGTTTACTTTTTTGAGTGAATCGAGGCAACTGCTACTAGTGTCAGTGGCATGAAAAAGCCTCCTTTGTGAAGGGCATTCGCCCCAGTCATCCAGATGCTGTTGACTGGCAGAATTACCAGCCGGGATCACTCTTGGTGCATCATCGTGGATTCCCTGTCCTATCTGACAGTTCAATCGACCGCCCGCACCTCGATAAGTTGTCGGTAGACCTAAATCACGAGTCTATGAAGATCGCGGTCATCCTTGCACTGTGGAGTGTAGTCATCACGGTAGGCGTTTTTGCTCAAGAAGAGACGCCTACGTTCAAGATGGAAGTTAAGAGTGCATTTGTGTGGGGAGAGGATGTCCCTGGAGGAGCCGTGTCTTGGACTGCTCAAGACCCACTGACCGGGGCGGGCGTGCTGAAACTGAGATATGCGGGCGTAGAGGTGAGTTCGCGCATGGGGTTTGAGAAGATCCAATCCGAACAAGTCCAGGAATTCATCGCTTACACGACTACCATCGCCAATAGCACCAATTCGGCGTTATCTGTCGACTATGGCGGGATGACAGTTGATGGGCACTTGGTCCCACCGCTCTCGACCATTCCCGGAAGCAAAGCTTTGGAACTTAAGTCGCGTAAGAACCAACGGGGTTTGGTCCAAGTCGAACAATTGTATTGCTTTAGCAGTGGTTTTCTTTCCGAAGCACGCTTCCTGCCGACGAATGAGCAACTCTCAACGCTGACTGTTGCGCCGCAGCATTCACTGACGGTGTCGGGTGTGATCAGAGATCCGCGGCCCTATCCGATTCTGTGCTCTGTCGAGGGCTGCCTTCCGAAGGGGACAATCCGCTATATCATCCGAGTCGGCAGCCGTGATTATGTTTTCATTTGGCCCGGTCGATCAATCGTTAATTGCGGCAAATGAAAGGCATGTTAGGTGGTGCGGTGTGCGGTGTCGCAGTGAATCCATAGAATTGCAGGTCAACAAACTCGGTTGGCAGGCTTTCCGAGGCCGATCGGGATTACCGACCTCCAAGGGCTCTCCTCAGGGCAATGTGAGCCCGATGAAGCCGTGATTTGCTGGCAATTACTGTGACCCCCGTTCGCAAAGCAATTTCGTTGTGCGTGAGGCCTTCTATATCGTGAAGTACAAGTGTCGTTCGTCGTACTGCGGTGAGACCACGTAACGCCTGCGCTAGAGCGATGCGCTGCATCGGATTGCAGGCTCGTGATTGTACGGAATAGAACCTTCGTTCGCTTCCATCGCTCTCAAAGACTCCCTTGCGGCGACGTGTTTGCCGTGCGTGTAAACGAACGAAATTCAGCGCCACCGCGTATAGCCAGGACTTGAACTCGGCATCGCCTCTGAAGGTGTAGGCTTTCCTGAAGACTTGGATGAATACGTCTTGGGTCAGATCGTCCGCGTCGGACGCATTGCGTGTATACCGCAGACACAGAGAATAGACTCGAGGCCTATAACAGTCGTAAAGCCTCGCCATACCTGTCCAGTCTCCATTCTTGGCTCTGTTGATAGCCTCTCTCTCACCCATCTCGGTACCTGTAATCTTCTCTCCAATCATCACTACTCCGATCCACTGAAGAAACACGTCATCGGTCACAGGAAGAATGCGACGATATAACAAACAACCGCTGGCGTCCCTCAAGCTGCTTTATCGAAGGGGGCAGACGTAGAGAAACACTCTCTAGGAGCATAGAAAACTGTCAATAGTGTCAGATCGCAGAACTGAAATGTAGAATCTGGCGCCGGCCTTCGGGACAGCTATGCAATGGACATTCCAGCCGATGGAAGGATCCATTCACCGCACTGAAGTGCCCACCATTCGGGCGGTCCATTAACTGCAGCGCAAGCCACTCTATGACTAGGGCAACATTAGAATAGTATTTTGATGACGCGCATGGCGAGTTCTTGAGGCGAGAAAATCGTGAGGAGAAGCGGTAGCAAGGGAGCAGCGGTGGCGGCTGCCAGACGGCCGACGTCATCAAGTCGGAACGGTAACGGACGCATCTCGCGTACGACGGCATAGCTGTTGCCGAGATCGGCGAGAGACTGAATATCGCCTGTTCCGAGGAGCTCCTCGGACGACGTCCCGGTGGAGAGGACCCACTTTTGGTGGAAGTTATCGACATAGCGCTGCGCGAGCAATCCGTAAACGGCCAATCCCTTTCTTTTTGCTGCAGCCAAACGGGGCGTGAACATCAGCAGTGGGCCGAGAATCGCCAGTACGAAAAAGGCCACAAAGCCGACGATCTGCACCTTGAAGGACAGCAGACTCTCTCCTCGATAGAGAATTCGACTGGCAAGCAGTCCGGCGAGCATCGCTCCCTGAGCGAAAAGAATCGGTGCGAAGGCGTAGGCGCTCTCGCCCAGAAAACCGAGCCCAGCGCAACGGTCGGGATGAGTCGCTACGAGGTTAAGATGAATTCTCGAGACCTGCCAAAGAAAACGAAACCAAATGAATAGCCTCACGTACCATCGCAGAAGGATGAACTGCATGATGGGAATACTGACGAACACATACCATATGCCGGCGCCGGTCAGATGCCAGCGCCCGCCGGGCATGGCGTACCAGGTCGGCGCGATAATTGCGACCCGACTGTGCCAAAGCAAGAGTCCCAAAGTATAGACGAAAAATAAGACACCAACTTCGACGCTTACGGAATTGCGCAAGTTGACAGCTGATTCGATCGCGCCATGAAAGCGCGCAAGCTCCCCTGATAAAACGAGACGACGATCCACGAAACTGCGTACGAGAGGGCGTAGCCGTAGATGAACGAGAAGTTCAGCCAGGATGAGCACAGGAAGTGCAATTAGGAATCGGACGTGCACTTCAACGTCATGAAAAAACGACAGACGTCCCAGATTTCCTGCGGAGGGTCCGAGGGCCGAGAGGAGCAATAGCGGCAGCCATGCGACCAGTGTGATGATTAGCACCCTGCGATGTACAAGCTCTAACCCATCTCCGGCGAGATGCGATTTCCTAAAGAGCTGGAAGACAGGCCCACCCAATACCAAGGAGAAGTCATTCGATTTCCCAAGGAGATCAGGCATCTCCATAGGGTGTAGTCCCTTGCTCGGCGTAGGACTGTTTTGTGTCGCTGCCATGTGCCAGACCATTGAGCAACCGATGGTGGAGTCCAAGCGATGCGGTTGCGATCTTCAACAACGCCGCCAGGATCTCAACGTTTTGTTCATGAGCGCCTTGATAGGCAGGCGATAAGCTGTCGTTGCCGGCATCAGTCAGGTGCAGTCGAGAAAAGTGTCTAGCCGACCTTGACCCCTGCGACCTGTTCACGAGTCATTCGGGCGGCGAGTTCACCCTTAGAAGCTTGTAGCCAATCGGCCGCACTTCCACGAGCAAACATGTCCATTGCGCGAGCAATGATTCCCGTCCAGCCGGTCTGGTGACTGGCACCTAGTCCGGCGCCGTTGTCGCCATGGAAATACTCGTAGAATAGAATGTAGTCTCTCCAGTGCGGGTCCTCCTGAAACTTCTTCGTTCCACCATATACGGGCCGATTGCCGCTAGCATCACGCAAAAAGATGCTAGATAAACGACGAGTCAGCTCCCTTGCGACTTCGTACAATGTCATGTATTGTCCCGAACCAGTCGGACACTGGACTTTGAAGTCATCGCCGTAGAACTGGTAAAGGTTTAGCAAACCTCGGATCAACAAACCATTCACAGGCATCCACACCGGGCCACGCCAATTAGAATTGCCACCGAACATCCCAGTATTCGACTCGGCTGCCAGATACTGCACCTTGTATTCCTGTCCGCTGAGGTTGAAGACAAAAGGATGATCGAGGTGGTAGCGTGACAACGACCGAATGCCAAACGGACCAAAGAATTCATTTTCATCGAGCATATAAGTCAAAATCCGCTCGATCTTTTCTTTGTTGCATACCGAGAGTAGTCGACGATCGGCGTAGCCTTTGAACGTTTCGTCCGCAGGAGCAATGTGTTTCAGCAAATCAGGATGGCGCTTCTTGAACAAATCAACTAACTCCATGATTCGGGGATGGCGCGCCGCGATGCCATTCGCTTCAAACACCGTAGACGCGCACAGCGGCAGCAGTCCTACCAAAGACCGGACCTTCAGTCGCATGGCATCGCCATTCGGGAAGTGGAGAAGGTCGTAGAAGAACCCCTCCGTCGAATCCCACATTTCGTCGTGATGCTCGCCAATCCGATCCATAGCGTATGTGATCCAAAGAAAGTGCTCCAGAAACTTGAAGGCGATATCCTCGTAGATGGAGTCGTACTCGCTCAGGATAAGGGCAATTTCCAGCATGTTCTGACAGTAGAATGCCATCCACGCCGTACCGTCCGCCTGATCCAGGTGTCCACCAGTTGGCAGCGGAGCACTCCGATCAAACACGCCAATGTTGTCCAGACCGAGAAATCCTCCGGCAAATACGTTCTTCCCCGATGGGTCCTTTCGATTCACCCACCAATTGAAATTCTGCATCAGACCTTGAAATGATCGCTCAAGGAAGCGCATGTCGGATCGGCCCAGTTCTTTCTCGACGTTGAATAAAAACAACGTCGCCCAAGCGTGGACAGGCGGGTTCACATCGCTGAAGTTCCACTCGTACGCAGGTATCTGTCCGTTCGGATGCGCGTATAGATTGCGTAGCATCAGCAGGAGTTGGTCCTTGGCAAAATCAAAGTCCACGAGAGACAATGCGATCGTATGGAAAGCCAGGTCCCATGCGGCATACCATGGATACTCCCACTTATCAGGCATCGAGATAACGTCACTGTTCAGCATGTGAAACCAATCAGCATTTCGGATCTTGTGCTGAATATTGCCGGTCATGGGGTGAGCCTGATGCTCCTCCAGCCACTTGTCCAGATCGAAGTAGTAGTACTGCTTGCTCCACAGCATCCCGGCCAATGCCTGGCGGTGGACGCGACGTTCGTCTTCGCTCAACGAAGGCGGAGCGATTCGACTGTAGAACTCATTAGCATCCTCAAATCGCTTGGCGAATATCTCGTCAAATGCGCTAAAAGAATCGGCGGGCGGCCTCATGCTCAGCCGCAACCGGACTACCGTGCCGCCACCTGCCGGCACCACAAGACGATAAAGTGCAGCGGCCTTGGTACCCGACTTGCTCGGATTCACAGCTTCTCGATTGCCTGAGACTACATAGCTGTGAAATGCATCCTTAACATACGGCGAGAGGTTTGCGTGGCCCCACAGTCGGCTGACATTGGACTCGTTTTCTGTAAACAACAACTCCGGATCTCCGTCGCAGTCAAGCGTGCGATCACCCAATAGTGGATGTGAAGCCAGGACCGAGCATTCGTTAACCTGACGCATCGTGGGTTTGTTCGCATCCTTGCTCCATGACCAAGTGTTACGAAACCAAATCGTGGGAAGCAAGTGAAGTTCCGCCGCCTCAGGACCCCGGTTATGCACAGAGATGCGAATGAGAATGTCTTCTGGGTCTGCCTTGGCGTATTCGACGAATACATCGAAATATCGGTCAGAATCAAACACACCCGTATCCAACAGTTCATACTCGAACTCTTCCCGCGACCGTTTACCATTGGTTTCAACGAGGTCGCGGTACGGGAATTCCATTTGCGGATACTTGTACAGATACTTCATGTAGGAATGCGTCGGCGTGCTGTCGAGATAGAAATAGTATTCCTTTACATCCTCACCATGGTTCCCTTCACTGTTGGTCAAGCCGAACAAGCGCTCCTTCAGGATTGCATCTCGGCCATTCCAGAGAGCGATTGCGAAACACAGTAGCTGCTTATCATCAGAGATGCCGCCGATTCCGTCTTCTCCCCATCGATAGGCTCGGGAACGGCTCTGGTCATGACTGAAGTACGCCCACGCGTTGCCGTCCTGACTGTAGTCTTCGCGGACTGTCCCCCACTGCCTTTCACTGAGATACGGTCCCCACTTCTTCCACGGAATCGCCTTCTCGCGAGCATCGTTCAGTCTGTGCTGCTCGTTGGTTTCAATGTAAGCAATTTGAGGTTTCTGACTTGGTTTCATTGTTATGTCCTCGTATCTCTCTGTTGCGAATCAAGGTTAGATATCTTGTAAGCGTAGGCACCGGAAGAAGTGATAGTTCCAGGGTGCCAATTGCACATAAAGGCCCGGCGACAGCATTTCACTGCCGTCACGTTGGTAGGTCACATCAGACAACAAGTCAATTAAGTGCCAAGCTTTGCCACTGACATCAGGCCAGCGCACTTGAACGTGTCCTTGCACAGGAGAGTCGCTCAGATTCACCACAATAAGATATCGCTCGTCACGGTCCACCCAGATCCACGCTACCAGATTCTGAAAACTCGAGTTATCCGGCCAACCCGTTAGTCGACACAGGCTCCATTGACCTTCACGGAAGGTCTGGCAATTGACTGCTTCCAGAAGCGTCCCGTAGAACCTGTGCAGATCCTCGTCCACCGGTTCATCCGGACGCCTGCCGAGAAAAACCGGCAGCCTTACCTTCCGGCCTTCAAACTGTCCTTCATGAAAAAGCTTTAGCCCCGGCAAGGTGGCGGTGGCAAGTGCAACGGCTCGTTGCTTGGCAGATGAAAACGTCGCCGCTGCCCTGGGTTCGTCGTGGTTCTCGATGAACCGAAGCAGTTTTCCCTGGTAAGCAAGATCGGCGCAAAGATGCAGACGGATGTCTTCTGCATTGCTGTGTTCTAGCCGGTCGTAGAGTGTCTTGTCGTAACAGAAGTCGAAGCCGCGTTGCTGGAGCTCCCACTCGAGGCCCCAATAAGCTTCCGCAATAAAGAGAAAGCCAGGGTACTTACTCTTGATTGCGGAAATTACCTCACCCCAATATTCGTTTGAGGGGCGCGGGCCGCCACGGCCGGCCCATGTGCGCTCGAAGATCGCATTCAAAAGCAGCATTGCCATGTCACAGCGAACGCCATCGCACTGTTGGGCAAGGCTCGACATGGTTTCAACCACCGCGCGCCGCAAGGCCGGATCAAAAGCGTTTAACTGGAGAACGTCCGGCCACGCCGGAAAGTAGGGGTCCCGACCGCACGCATACACCGTTCCGCACAACTCGATATAAGAGGATGGGTCATTCTTCGCATCGGCAGCGTTACCTCGGATGAAGTATTCTGGATGTTCTACGACCCAGGGATGATCCGGTGCCACATGGTTGGGCACGAAGTCCAGAATCAGCTTCATCCCTCTCTTCGCAAGCTCCCGCCGGGCAATCGTCAGGCCCTCAGGCCCTCCAAGATGTTTATCGACCACGTAGCGTCTGACGCAATACGGTGACCCAACATTGTCTTCCGGTCGAAAATCAGCCAGCGCTCGCCGGAAATCCTCGAGCAGGCCCCTATTCCGATTAGCAATCGCGATACCCGCAGGACTTCTCTCCCAGACTCCCATGAACCAAACGGAATCGAAGCCGTAAGCGGCGATCGCATCCCATTCGGGCTGTGGCACGGAAGCCAGGTCAACCCTGGTTCCGTATTCCCGGCTCAGCTCGTTAAGCCATACCCAGCTATTGATTTCGTACACGCTGGGATATGGTTCCCACACTGATACCCCTGACGGAACTTCCAGTGTCGTAAGAAGGGTGGCGCTCACATTGATATCTCCTGATGCAACCGGCTGTCTAGGAGTCGGCCACTGCCGAGGCTATGGAACGTGCCAAGAACAGTTCCGCAGCAGCGAATGTCGTCACTTCTGCTCTCGCACCTATGTTGGAACGCGACGGATGCACGCCGGAACTGACAGAACTAACAGTTCAGGACCGCTGGTGCCGTACCTGGATTGAGGCCATCCGGGTGATTTCGTCACGGCCCTCCTTCTGCTCTTTTATCTCCGCCGTGTTCGTTCGCTCTCCGACTAAAGTTGTTTGGCATCCTTTCGGGCAACTCTGACAGTAGAACGTCGCCCTTCAGTTCGCCAGGATGACACAGGTCGCACTCCTCTGACCGGAACAGCTTCCGGCGGAGCACAGTGAGACCAGAAAACGGGATGATCGCTGGAAGGAGCGGGGCATGCGCGCCACAGTTTCCTTGATTACATTGTTCATCAGTTGTCTTTCGGGTTCGCTGTTTGCGTCGAACAAGACTGTGCATAAACGAGTTCAATCCCCGCGTATCACTATAGAGTCCGATGCAAATAATCTTCCTGACTCGGTGAAAGATATTCTCAAGTCGTCTGTTACACTACCGCGTGGTCCTTCTGACATCCTCCGTGGCTATGAAGAAGACATGCGAGCAGTTTCGGCTCGATTCTTGAATGAACTGGCCCTAATATCGAAGACGTTCACTGAACGCCAGATAACGAGGGCTGAGGCTGACCACATGAGTGAGGAGCGTTACTTGGTAGCAATGATGCAGTTTGAGCTTCTCAGCGCGCTGCACGCAGGGCTCGAGCAAGAGGTCGAGCGAGAAGAAAGCTTTCCGAGAAGTCTCGGTTCAACACAAAATAGTGACGTTGCTGTCTTGGAATTGCCGTTCTCTTCTTTCCAGATGACCTCAGCGTTGGCCCATCAACTCGCACTGAGTTCCTCACAGATTCGTATAATTCAGGAGATTATCTCTGAAGAGCGACGTAGCCAAGAGCCTCTACTACACGAGCTGCAAGTGACTCGCACGCGACTGCTATTGGCAAATCAGCAAGCTCCTATCGACGACAAGGAGCTCCACACCTTGGCGGCATTTCAAGGAATTGTTATATCGAAACTGATTGTTGCCAATGCGCGCATGCAGGCACGGATCTACGAAGTTCTGAACACGGATCAAAAAAAGAAGCTTGAGCAGTTCCGGAATGCGAACGCAGTAACGGCAGACACGGAGTAGACGTGCACTGCGTCATTGGGTCGCGTTGACGACTGCACGAGTCCACATCCCAGGAACGGATCTTCTTTCCGTCAAGATTTGTACCGCCGGCATCGATGTCCGGCAAATGAGTCTATTATCTCGATGGACCCAATGGTACTCAGGATCATTACACTTGGAGATGACAGGTGCGGAACTAGGCATTTTAAGAGCGGGTTTAGTGCACTTGTATTCAGCAGATACATGTCTTGTCCGACTTTACCATCTGCAGTAGAGTTCGGCATGCCCATCTAACGCCCCAAGGAAATCCCATGCAGCTCACCCAAACCCCGGAGAGGAGAACCGCAATGAAGGGCACGAGACACAGCTAAGAGCAGATCATCGCGATCCTGAAGCAAGGCGAAGCAGGATGGACGACGGCGGAGTTATGAGTTTTCGGCAAAATCCGACGGAGGAGGATTTGTCGATTGAAGCGCAAGCGGTTACGTGCGGCGGGTACCGAGTCAGCCAGCCGCGGGCCTGCACAGTAGTGCCGCTGGCGCGAGCGACGCACCGGTACCAGAGCATTCGCGATCCGCTGACCGCGCTGCGGATGCGTCTGCGGGAGTTGGCACAGGCGCGGATTCGTTACGGTTACCGCAAGCTGCGGGTGCTGCTGATACGGGAAGCAAGTGGGCAAGAAGTTGGTTTACCGTCTGTACCGCGAGGAGAAGCTGGGATTGCAGAGGTGGCCGAAGGCACGGCGAATGGTCTCGGAACACAGTCGGCAGAAGCCACGGGCGGAACAGCCGAACCAGGTGAGGCTTGGATTTCGTGGCCGATCAACTCAGTGACGGCCGGCGGTTTCGGGCGTTGACGGTCGTGGATGTGTACACAGGGGAATGCTTGGCCATGGAAGTCGGCCAGAGTGTGAACGGTCCGGATGTAGTCCGAGTGCTGCAACGGATCGAGGGAGCGTTGCGCAGCAGGCAAAGAAACGATTATGGATCGGGCCGAAATATAGTTAGCGCGCGCGTGAAATGAGGATGAGCTTTCCCGTGTTGACAGATACGCTCGATCATCGGTCCTGCGGTTGGGATGTGTCGGATGTAATGTTCGATCCCTTCGGTGCGATGCTGGGCCTTGTAAGAAGCATCGCTGAATATAGCTGCATACGCCCAGGGCTTATCGGGAGTGCCTCCGAACCAAGTCTTATCCTTTCGGAATAGTGCGGCATCAGCACTGAATCGGTACGGAGCGAAGCGGCCGTTGTTGAGCAGTTGATTTGACGGGGCATGAACTTCGACGAGCGTCGTCTGCGGGTATCTCGCGGGCGGCACTCGTTCCAAGCTCAGCGGAGAATCGTAATGGACAAGGGAGGGCGTTCGAGTGCCAGACATTGTTGCAGATGCGCCACCAAGGTTCGGGACCGGAGGTTTCTTCAAAGGGCTCATGGATTGTGCTCCCAACGTGCTTGTGACTGTCAGTAGCACTCCGACGAGAATAACCGAGGAGTGGTGCCTCTCTATGTTCGGTGGGGACGAGCCTTGGTCGTGGGGTGAAACGTTATGTCGACACATACGACGCAGTATCCTCTGAAAGAGAACCTCACGAATACTCCTTCTAATGGGGCGAACAAACGACAGTACTCGCTACTGCTTGTTGTACACCGTGGTACTTATGAACTTCCTTCCCTTCGAGTCGATTCCAGCGATCGTGACCGTGCGGCTCTTGCCATCGCTAGACACCTCTATACGACCACAAGCGATTCGCTTACCCCGTCTCTTGAAGTTGAAACCCAAGATACGGTCATCAATCTTCGTGTAAGACCACGCGTCGGAATTTGGATCACCGACTACTGGATAGTCTTTTCCGTCGAACTTGCCTGTCCACTCACTGCATGTGGGCTTCCCGTCGCTGTCCGTCCCGTTTACCGTAACCTTCACCTTATCTCCAGCAACTTCGTACACCACAGTGTGATTCCGGGGCGCCGCAGAGCTTAAGTCCGACTTCGCTACTTTCATCTTCCACGTTCCCATATGTGCGTCGTCCGCGACGCACAAGGCGAATCCGGCAATGCACAGCGCCAAGGTTAGAATGATGGTCCTTGTCATGCGACTGTTGCTTATTGCCTCGAAGTAAGGGTGCCCTTCCACCCGAGGTCCCTCCTTCCCTGATCCTAAGAAGCGGCTGAGGTGTCGGAAACTGTCAGAAGCTGAAAAACGGACTGGAGACTTCCTCAGAGGAGAACTCGAAGAGCTGGGTGCGTGGCTGGTCCGGGAGCGATGCCGACCCTTCGGCTGGAGAAACCGCCAACTTTGTCAAACCTAGCTGTGCAATATTTGACAGTTGCTAGTGCGCCGACATCGCCCTTACCGTGTCTGCTTAGTTCCGTTCAGTCTCCCTGGCCTCTCCCACTACGACCCCGACCGGACCCGATAAGCCCTCAAATGGAGAGTCTCAGCACTGTTTACCCTGACAGTATCGTTGTGGAATACAAGTCCAGTATTTTCGGAAGGAAGAACTCTGTGCGACAAAAGGGCGGAATCGTTCTCGGGCGTTGCGCCTCGTCGCATTGGTACGTTGCCTTGATCGCTCAAGAATCAACACGGGTCAGCGACCGCAAGTAATGTGGGAGGGCCGCATGAGCGGGTTAGCTAAAGGAAAATCCATGCTTGTCTTCCTAATCGCAATTGGCGTCTGTGGTTGCCAGAATTTAGTACACGATACCCAGAGCCTGTTAATCCCCAGGTGTCAGAGGTCGGAGATATTCGGCTTTATCGCGGGCCTTGGCACGACCTTTGCTGCCCTTCCGGATTTGCTGGGCATGTTTCGGCGTCGCTCTGCTGCGGGAATTAACCCAAGAATGGCAGGCATCATGGGTGTATTCCAGATATTGTGGGTCTATTACGGACTTTTGATTTTGTCACGCCCCGTAGTCGCATGGAATCTGGTCGCAATCCTCGTCAATTCTTTGAGCGTGGCTGCATATCTTTACTTCGTCCATAAAGAGAATGCCAACCACGTGATGAAGTGACGAGATATGTTCAGGTCCCAAACTCAGCGCAAGACGGCACGTACGCCACGTCCAGTGACGACTCGAGATCCGACACCATGGGACGCGTGTCCTCAAAAGCGAGATCCCCGGTGCGAGCCTGCGTAATAGAGAGAAGGCTATGTATACCAGATGTCTCTTATTAACTCTCGCTCTCATTTTATCACCCGTGCAACTCTGGGCGCGGGATAAGACCGACATCGTGGTGATGACAAATGGTGACCGCCTGACCTGCGAAGTCAAGGGTCTGGATGCTGGTGTGCTCTATGTCAGCTTCGATTACATCGACGGCACGGCCTCCGTGAATTGGACGAAGGTGGCTCGCTTGGAGAGCAATCAGTTGTTTGTCGTGAAGACTCAGAGCGGTGCGGTATATACGGGGGTTCTGAGAACTCCAGATACGCCGGCCGACCGACCGGTGAAGATTCAGGTCCTGGCGGCGGAAAAGGAGGATGTTCTCGACCGCTCTCAAATCGTCCAAATGGTCGCTACATCCGATAGATTCTGGCAGCGATTCAATGGAGAGGTAAGTTTCGGTGTGATCTACTCGAAAGGCAATCAATCGACGCAATACAGCTTAGGTTCGCAGACCGCCTATGTACGAGAGCGCTGGACCGCGATGGCCGATTTCAGTTCCAACCTATCCTCTAGTTCGGGAACCAATGCTTCCACTCGAAACTCGATCGATTTTGGCGGCCGTCATCTGCTGCCCTGGAACAACTGGTTCTATGCGGGCCTGGGAGCTTTTCTGCAAAGCTCAGAACAAGGGATCGCGTTGCAGAGCACTGTGGGCGGCGGCATCGGCCGCTATTTCAAGAACTCAAACCGCACGAACATCTCGCTAGTGTTCGGGCCTGCTTGGCAAAATACCGACTATCAACAGTCCGTTTTTCCCGTCAACAAGCAGAATATTGCGGCAGCCATATTTTATGTCCAGGCGCAGTTTTTTAAGTTCAGCAAGACCAACCTCGACGTAACTGCTGCCCTGCTGCCTGCTCTTTCGGATCCCGGCCGTGTCCGCTTCAATTCCAATGCCTCTTATTATTTCAAGATCGTTAGCAATCTGAAGTGGAACGTGTCTTTTTATGGAAACTGGGACAATCGGCCTCCTCCAGGCTTCTCCGGCAGCGACTACGGAACCAGTTCAGGACTCAGCTGGACATTCGGCCTCAAGTGAGCAGACGAGGCCCGCAGTCGCAATATCGGATTTACATCAATTTGTGTTCAGAAGGAAGTATTTGTCGTCGCACTCGCCCCATGGTGTGCGTCGTCAACGTGGAAAGCGCCGACCGCATCATCCACTCCATTTTCCAGAAATTTAACCTGGAATGGCAAACCTGCACCCTCAATCTATGTACACAAGGGGCTTGACGTCACCCTGGCGACTTCCGCAACGAGGCTTCTGAGTGGTGAGACGTTCCACATTTACGAAGTATTCCTCGACACTGCCAAAGCCTGCGGGTTGGATGTCGTTCAAGAGGATCGAAGATGAAATCAATGGTGTGCTGTCGACAGCTGAGGGCAAGTTGTGTGATCCAAACGGAGGAGTGTGCAGACCTAGAACAGTCGGACTGCTCGTACGCAGGCACATCGCTGCCGGGAGGTTGATTTCATCGGGAAAGGGGCATCCACGCGCTGGGCAGGTGGAGTCGATCTGTCCATGACGCCGGACGGCGAGACGCTAGACACAGCGGATGAGACTTGCCGCGAATGCGAAAAAGTTGTCGATCCGAAATACCCTCGGTCAAATTCGGACGCAAGAGAAACAATGATCAAATAAGCGTCTATCCCGCGAGTCGGACCGGTCACCATTGATGAACCTTCAAAAAGGGAAGAAACACGATCAAGCCGCGCACTTTGCGAAAACTGACCAAGGCCATCCATCCCCCGCGAAACAAGACGGTGAACAACTGAACCAGCGCAAGGATTGCAGGATGATTCCAGCTTGCACGTCAAAAGGAGCAATCGGGGCCACTTCTCATAATGTATTGACACCTCGTTTTCCCAGGCCTAGAGTTTTGTTGTTCTCACAAGTTGAATGCATCAATTGCGTGACGGCTATGAGTCGTCTCTGCGTGGGTGTGTCGTGTGCCGGGTTTTTTCTGTGGTCCTTCCTCGCGTTAGCCCAGAGTGATACCGCTACCGTTTCCGGCCGTATCACGGACCAGACCGATCACGTACTGTACGGTACGCGCGTGGACGCAATAAATGTTGCGACCGGTGTCGGTGCCTCGGCGCTCACCAACACTGAGGGCATTTATGTGCTCCCCGACCTTCGCCCCGGACCGTATCGCCTGGTTATCGAAAAAGAAGGATTCCGGAAGATCATTCTGTCCGATTTAATCCTCAATGTGCAGGACGCGTTGAGCCGGAATTTCACCATGCAGGTCGGGATGGTGAACGACTCGATCATAGTGAGGGCAGGGCGCGAGGAGTCCAATGTGTCAGCTGCAGTCAGCACCGTGGTGGACCAACAGTTTGTCGACAACATGCCGCTGAACGGGCGAAGTTTCCAATCGCTCATTCAAATGACGCCGGGTATCGTGGTTACACCTGCGACCCAGGGCATGGAGGGTCAGTTCAGCGTCAACGGACAGCGCAGTAACGCGAATTACTTCGCCGTGGATGGGGTGAGCGCCAACTTCAGCACCAGCATCAGTGTCAACCTAGGCCAGAGCTTGGGCGGGTCACTTCCGGCATTGACGATCACCGGGGGGACCAACAGTTTTGTCTCGGTCGATGCCATGCAGGAGTTTCGCATCGAAACTTCAACATACGCAGCCGAATTCGGGCGCAGCCCCGGGGCCCAGATCTCCGTTCTCACGAAGTCAGGCACGAATCAGTTTCACGGCACCTCTTACGACTATCTACGCAATGATGTTTTTGACGCTCGAAACTATTTCAATCGACCACCCCAGACCAAACCTCCGCTGCGGCAGAACGACTTTGGTGGAACGCTGGGCGGTCCCATCTTCAAAAGTCGAACCTTCTTCTTTTTCGCCTACGAAGGGCTCCGTCTGCGACAACCCCAAACTGAGTCGGCTAACTTCTACACGAAGGACGCACGAGCGGCGGTGTCGCCCGAGTATCAGCCGTTTGTCAATGCATTGCCCATTCCGAACGGAGCTTTGGTCGATCCCACATGCGATAACATCGCCAACCCTTGTCTCGCCAATCTGACTGCGTCCTATTCCAATCCCGCCAGCTTTGACGCTTACAGCCTGCGTCTGGACCACTCTTTGAAACAACGAGTAACGCTGTTTGCTCGCTACAGTCATACTCCGTCCGACGAGGGCGACCGCAACTTCGCCGCTGTCGAAAGTGACAGCCTCAACACCGACTCGGTCACCGCCGGAGCGACAGCCAGTCTGAGTCCAACTCGAGTGAATGATTTCCGGGCCAATTGGAGTCATTCGACAGGTAAGGCGGTCCTGACCCATGATGCATTCGGCGGCGCTATGCCACTTCCATTTTCTGCCCTTGGTCGGGCGGCAGATAGCTTCAATCGCGACTTAGACAGCATCGCGTTCGGATTCGCCGGCCCAGGAATCTCTCTGGGTTCCCGCGCTGTAAACGCCCAACGGCAACTGAACTTCATTGACACGTTTTCCATGACCACTGGGACACACCAATTGAAATTCGGTGGCGACTGGCGCCGTCTCACGCCTACGAATCAGGGATATAGCGGCTATGCCCTCATTCTGATGAACTTCGGCCAACTGCGGTCCGGCACGATGGGCCTTGTAGCTGCGGCGGCTAGCGATCCGATCACGGTCAGGCTGGAAAACTGGTCGTTGTTTGCCCAGGACACATGGAAGGCGGGACGCCGCCTGACCTTAACCTATGGCTTGCGCTGGGAGATCAACACGCCGCCAACCTCAACCACGCCCGGTAAGCCGCTCTATGCGATTCAGGGAATCTTCGATTCGAATCCCCTTCAACTTGCGCGTCCGGGCACGCCCCTTTGGCATACGCGATACAACAACATTGCCCCTCGTTTGGGCGCCGCGTACCAGCTCTCTTCGAAGACCGTGCTGCGCGGCGGATTCGGGCTGTTCCATGATCTCGGCTACGGAGGGCTCTTAGGAGAATTGATTTTTGGTTTTCCGTACTCGCGATCCAGCTTGACAGTCGCCTTCGGTCAGCCGTTCGACTTAAGGAATCCCGTCTTGCAGGCGCCATCATTCTCGACCTCGTTTAGTTCAATCAGTCAAAGTAACATCGCTGCCTTCGACCCGAACATACAACTTCCGATGACTTGGCACTGGAACGCGGCTTTTGAACGTGCGATGGGTTCGAAGCAGTCGCTGAGTTCGAGCTATGTGGGGGCTAATGGGCAGCGGCTGCTGCGCCCAGATTTTATTGTTCCTCCTGAATTGATAGGCAGAGCATCAATTTCAGCCACCCGCAATGCGGGATACTCCCATTTCAATGCTTTGCAGATGCAGTTCGATCGGCGCATGAGTCGTGGGCTGCAAGCGCTGCTCTCCTACAGTCTGGCAAAGTCCAGCGATCTGGAATCCGACGATATCGGGGGGAACTTCTTCGGCGCCGGACTCAATGCTAATTCTGCTACGAGTTTGAGCCAGATCCAGCTTCCGCAACTGGCGCCCTCTGACTTTGACATACGACACTCTTTTTCTGCCGCACTCTCGTATGAGATTCCTTCACCTGCACCAGAGTGGGGCCCCGTGGGTCGTGCCGCCCTCGAGGACTGGGCCGTGGATGCCGTCGCGCGTGTCAGTTCGCCGCCTTCACTGAACGTACGAATCGGGGGGGTCGCAACCGACTTGGGGCGATATGCGACACAGCCGGATGTTGTCCCGGGGCAACCTTTTTGGCTTGACGCTCCCGGACAGCCGGGGAGCAAGATCTTGAATCCGGATGCGTTCACCTTGCCTCCGAAGGGCGTGCTTGGTGATTTTCCGCGCAACTCTCTCAGGAGCCTTTTCGGAATTTCCCAGACGGACATCGCACTGCGGCGTCGCTTCCACCTCACGGAGCGCGTGACACTCGACTTCAGAGCCGAATTCTTCAATCTATTCAACCATCCCATGTTCGGGGGACCCGGGGCTCCTTATCCATTCTGGGGTTATTGCATCGGCCAACCTTGTGCAGGCAAGCAAGACCCACTTTTCGGAAAAGTGGCTTCGGCGATCGGCGCGCTGAACGAAGGTTTGGGGGGCGGAGGGATCAACGGTGGCCAAAGCCCGATTTACGCGGTAGGCGGACCTCGGTCGAGTCAGTTCACTCTTAAGCTGCTGTTCTGATTAGCAGGGGAGACTCCCTGGTCCAGATCAGAAGACAATACTAGGTGCGCCTCGTCAGTACTAGGCCACCATGTGATTTCTCATCGCAAACCGCACCAGCTCGGCATTGCTCCTCGCGCCAAGCGCGTCCATGATGCGGTATTTGTGAAAGGCTACAGTGCGAGTCGTTAGGCTTAACACGCTGGCAACTTCTTTCATACATTTTCCTTCAGCCAGAAGTTGTAAGACTTCGCGCTGCCGCTTCGTCAATTGCTCTGAGTCCTCCACCAGCTTCTTGTGTTCCCACAGCGAATAGTCCATAGCGTCTCTGGAAAGAGTGGGAGACAGATACGATTTGCCGCGCAGCACTTCTCGAACGGCAACCACTAGTTCAGAAGGCGCACAGGTCTTCAGCAGATACGCGGATGCCTTGCGACGGAATGCCTCGGCCGCGAGTTCAGGATCGGAATTCATTGTCAGATACACCAGCTTGACGGTGGGCAACATTTGCTTGACCTGTTGTCCGGCATCGAGACCGTTCAGGATGGGCATGGCGATATCGACCACCACCACGTCGGGCCTCAAATCAGCGGCTGCTTGGACCAATGCGCGGCCATCGTTCACGATGCCCACCACGTTGAATTCTTCTTCTAGAAGCCCCTTGCACAACTCAGCTACCAGCCTGTGATCGTCAGCAATCAGAATGCGAGAGCGATTAATCGCCATTTGAACCCTCCTCGGAATTTGTACTGGTTACTACCTGTGATGTGCGTGAGAAGAACTTTAATTAAGGGTGATTCGGTTCCCCCAGGTACGCATACAGCAGGCGCTGACCACTTGGCTCGTTACCACCAGCTGGAGTTGAAACTGTCACAAACACGGAATCGATTTCTTTCAGCAGATCCGGGTCATTTACTTTCAACTCCCAGCGTTTCTGTGCTATGTCGTCCATGTAAAGCAGGCCCAGACTGCGCACCGAGTCCTTGTTTGCTAGTTGCTGTCCCCAAACCTGAAAACGAGCCTTCGCTTTGGTCACCCTGCCTTCATTCAGATCAAACGCGTAAAACGTGAGCGACTTTCCTTCGGTCAAAAATACCCGGGCGAATGCCTGGCCGGGCTTTCCATTGGCATCCATATCCCGGACGTCCACGACGTGCAACTGGCGAGCCACCATGAGTTCGCGAACGTCCCGGCCTGCCGCAGTGAGTTGCCGTTCCATGTCGAGAGTGGCATTTGCAACGCGCAACTGATCCGAGATTTCGTTGATACGCACCTGCTGGGCTACCAGCGACGCATCGTCGCTCGCGCGCAATTGGTTAACGCGAGCGATTTCGCTGGTTGCGTCTGCCAACTGTTTCTCGCGGTTTTGTAACTCGTCCAGCAGGTAGGCGGTCTGACTGTTTGACTGCTCTATCCGTACGCCTCCACGCTCGCTGTCACGGCGGATTTCCTCGTTCTTGGTGGCATTGGCAATCTGGCTGCGGAGGTCACGAATCTCCTTTTGTTGTGTAGCCGCCAGTTGAATGCGCTCTGCCAGACGCGCGGTCAAGTCCGCGTTCTCACGCTTCATACGGTCAACTTCCTGCTGTGCGCGCTCCGCGGACGCCATGCGCCGAGAAACGTTCAGTCCGTAAAACACTGCGGCGAGGACAACTAGAGCGGCCATTGCAGCTACCGCAGCCTGATATCCCAGGGGTATCCGGCGACGAGAACCTGGCTTCTCGACATTCAGTGAAAACCGAATTCCTTCACGCCGGGCTCGCTCCAAGAATCGCTCCCTGACGCCGGTCTCAGGCCGGGCTTTGATCTTGCCCATGAAGCCAAATCGGTCTCTTCGAACCAGCGGCAGGCCCGAGCGAACGAGATCACGATACTCACGCTCGGACCGGCGACATTCAGCACAAGTCGTCAAATGCTCACGCACTTCCTGGATCTCCTGGTCAGAAAGAACACCGCCGGCAGCCAGGGCCGTCAATTCTTCGTAGTAGGAATGGTCATTCATCGCCTGCCGCCTTCAGAAATCTGGCTGGTCGTTCGACGAAAGAACGCAGTTTCCGGAGACCTCGGTAATAGTTGTGCCTGACGCTCGCTAGAGATTGCCCTGTCCGGTCGGCAATCTCCTGCATCGAGAGGCCTTCATAGCTGAATAATTCAATGACCCCTCGTTGGGACGCGCTCAGTGTTGCTAGGCCTTCCTTCAGCATTTGCTTCAATTCCCCATGCGTGAACTTCCCGAGGACCGAATCGCTCTGAAGCAAGACGCTTTCGACATCTTCAAAGCTTTGTTGGTTATAAAAGCTCCGCGCGTTCAGATACTGCTTGCGACTGATTGCGCGATGATACGCATACTGTAATATCCATCCCTTAGTACTGCCTCTAGAGGAGTCGAATTGTGCCACCGCTCGAAAAATATCGAGAAAGACGTTTTGCATTACGTCTTCCGCCTCGCCCGAGTCGCGTAGGATCTTCAGTGTTATGGAGAAGACAAGACGGTGATATCGGTCGAAGACGACGGCCAGCGCGTCATTGCAGCCGGCCTGCAATTGGGCCATCAACTGATCGTCGCCCAGACGCTCCAACTCAGCATATGTTGGAGGAGGTTGCCCACGCGTAAACGGAAATACCGGGTCCATGCCCCAACTCTCTGTCGATGCAGAGGTAAAGTGTACAGGAATAAGGAGCTACAGACATAAGGATCTTTTTTGCGCGGTTGTGTTGTCATAATATGAAGAAGGCAGTGTGTGCCATAGTCAGTGTCGTGATGCAACGTAGACATGCCGTTCTCACTCCGAGCTGAGGTTGGGCAGAAAATTGGTGGTGCGTGTGCAGCCGAATACTTCTGGTCGATGATTTTGAACCTTGGAGGGTCCTTCTCAGGTCGTTGCTGCAAAACCGCCCGGAGTTGAAGGTTGTGGGTGAGGCGATAGACGGACTAGATGCGGTTGAGAAGGCTCGAGAGCTGCAACCCGACGTGATCCTTATGGATATCAGCATGCCCCGACTGAATGGAATCGAAGCCGCCCAAAGGATTCTCGCAATCGCTCCGCAATCCAAAATATTGTTCGTGACTGTAGAGCAATCTGAGCACTTCGAGGAAGCAGCTGTCGCGGCAGGCGCCAAGGGTTTTGTTCCTAAGGCGGAGATCGAAACAAGGTTGCTGCCAGCACTGGATGCCCTCCGTCTCCAGAAGTAGTTTCGATCTGCCTGAAGATCCTCTAGCTCGCCTGGGGTCCCCACGCGCTTCAAATCATCAAGAATTTTTCCCAGAAGGCGGCACACTTCGGCTCTTGCGGTGGCATACGTTGTCGAAGGTCCATATTAAGTTGATGCATTCATTGGGATGCAAGTGTTTGAAAGAGTGTAGCCCATGCCTTGTAAGTCATGCGCATCGAAGAATCAGGTTCGGCTCAATGCCGAGCTTGTCCTCACTTCTCCGAAGCTGAAATCCGCGCTGAAAGACACTCCTCTATACCTGATTGCGAGGCCCGTGGTCTGCTTTGACTGTGGGTTTTTCCAGCTAAGGATTCCCAGATCAGAGCTCAAACTGCTCAAGCAATCGCGTAAAACGAAGCGGAACTGAAGAGCAAACATGGCCTGTAAAGCATGCAATTTCGAACAGCAAAAAGAGTTCAATGGCGAATTTGCCATTCATTTCTCCGGAATTGATGGTCTGGACAAACCCATAGTGTGGGTTTTTCCGAAGGTCCTAGTCTGCCTGCATTGCGGCTTCGCGGAGTTCGCCGTTCCACAAAGAGAGTTGCAAGTCCTTGCGCAAGGTTCTCCCGTTGAGGGCGCGGTGATGTTGGCAAAGAGGATAGCTCGAGTTTCCAAACCGACAACAGAGTCGCCTTCGCTAGAAACGAAAGACTGAATGATCTTGCGCCGTGGGTCGAACAAATTCTGAAACCAGCTCACCTACAAACATTCTTCGCGCAATTGCCTGTAGAAGCTCTCGATGCGGGCGCTCTCTGTTGGCTTTCCCGGCTGGATGTGCAGCAGTTCGATCTCGTTCGATACACCAGGCCAGAAGGTGCCGGCTGGTCAGCTCCGGCCGGTTGTCGCAGCGGATCGCCTGCGGCACTCCGCGCTCGGTAACGATCGCTTCCGACACTAGCGGCACTCTCCGGCTGGCAAAACTCGTATCCACTTCCAACGCCAGACACTCCCGCGTATACGCATCCACCACGCTCAGCACCCGGATCGCTCGCCCACAGGCCACCGCATCGTGCGCGAAATCCAAGGTCCGTTCCTGGTTGGCCGAAGTCCGTGCCACCAGCGCCTTTCCTTCGACCACGCAGTGCTTCCGCTTCTTCCGTCGAATCTTCAGCCCCGCCTTGCAGTTGATCCGATGCAACCACTTGTGATTCAGTCGCTCTCCGCTTCGTCGCAGCATCACCCGCAAACGCCGATACCCGAAGACCGGCGCCTGGCCGGTCGCAAAGCCCTCCGGTCGCGTGCCGTTTACCAGGAAGACGTCGACCCATCCGTCACTGTCAACGTAGAACGCAACCCCGCATCCGGTGGTCTCGAGCAGATACTTATTCTTTTGCTCCACCGCCAAACGTCGTCTTTACATTGAACCCGGTCTCGCGGCCCACAGAAAGAAAGTTCACGCCGAGCGGAGTTCCCGGCTTGAGCGGTTCGACCGGGCGTCCTCCCACGGGAGTGGCTTGCGCCACAGCGGCGCGCCAGAGAGAGAACTATGGCAGATACGTTGTGAATTCATGAGTATTCCGCCTGACGATCTGGTCATCCTGCACGACTGGCTCAAGCCGAAACAGCGCTTCAAGAAAACGATAAAACCCCTCTGAAACACTTAGCTTTCGGTAGAGGCATAAACCGGGAGATCTCTACCAGAAGAAGAACGGAATCGTCCTTCCGCAGGCAAACTTGCCGCAACCGGTTGGACATGCGCAATAATAGGTGGAAGACCCATCGCATATCCGCCGATGGAGACGGACGGAGCGCCCGCTCCATCCTTATGAAGCTCGGTTTGCTCAGGGAGGCCCGCCTTAGCCGCGACCGCCACGGGGGTGTGCCGCGCCGGCGTCTTGCCGGAGGATCCAGAAGAGATCCGATCTATTTCCTTTGTTTTCAACGTAACAAAGCTCACATCAGACCCGAAAGTATTTTCCCGCCAGCGCCGATCGGTTTCTGGACTACGACCTAACTATATATAGAGGATTGTCGAGCGAAATGCCGGGGTCTTTTTCCAACAACCACGGTATTTAGTAAATAGGTGGCTTTGCAGGAAGGGAACCCAAACGGGGCAAATTAGGGAATGTCAGAAGAATTGAAAGACGAAGGGATGCCGGCAGCTTCTGCCGACAAGCAAGAATCATCGGGAAGCGACAGCGGAACTCCTCCGGTTACGGGTACGCCGACCGGGGAGAATCAACAGGCGGCGAGTAGCGATGGCAACACTTGCCCTCAAGGCACTGAATTAGAGGTCGCCCCTGAAGTCGCCGATGGCACTGTTACAGAGGTCGTCCGGGCAGCAAGATTCGGCATCGGCTGAACCGGATCAAGCTTCCCCGGTACAAGAGCAACCGGAGGACGATGACCCGTTTTGCTTTACCTACGAGTCGGAAGAAGAGAAGCGCCAATATGCACGGTTATGGGCGAGCTATGACGAAATGCTGGGGCGCGGCGGTGTCCAGGAATCGGGGGCCGAACCTGACGCTCCGGTGCCAGATCCGCAAGCTCCCGACCCTGAGCCCGAAGCGCCGAAGCCCGAACCGT